>Ga0193697_1000105_pt1 | contig 32220 bp, 52 predicted proteins | sample L3m2metaG_FD_145073 | JGI IMG/M metagenome (GOLD analysis project Ga0193697, IMG submission 145073) | Soil microbial communities from a riparian zone of the East river system, Colorado, United States - L3m2 | ecosystem: Environmental > Terrestrial > Soil > Riparian zone | place: USA: East River...
CTCCTCTTTTTTTGTGTTCTGGGTTTCTCCCGGGGGTGGTTCGTGAACCGTACGACCGACCTGCGCAGCGACTATGACCGGTTGGGTGTTCTGCTCAGGTCGGCGGAGGGGTCCGCTGCCGCGGCGATCGCGCGTGAGCGTCGGGTGATTGGCGAACTACTCGATTCGTTGGAGACTCCGAAGGCGGTTTCACTTGTCGACAAGCTTGCTGGGAACGTCGTTGCGTTGGGCGCTGGACGCGGAGCCGAAGCCGGCGCTGGTCGTGCTGCCTCGCGCCGCCGAAAGTCTGGATGAGGCGCATGCGGCGATCGAGTTGTGGGAGCACTATTCGCGTAAGCGGCTAGATCCGACGCAGCGGTTGGCGGTCGAGTTGATGATGGCGCAGACCGCTGATGGTCATTGGGCGGCGCGTACGACTGGCCGGGAGATGCCCCGCCAGAACGGCAAGGGCGACGAGATCGAGGTTGTCGAGTTGTGGGGGTTGACGCAGCGGGCGGAGGCGATTCTTCACACGGTTCACGACGCGGTGTTGCTCGCGTCGCAGGCTCATTCTCGTCTGCTGAGTCTGCTCGAGGGTGCGCCTGATTTGCGGCGGCGTCGTCTGCGGGCGTGGTCGGGTATCGGGCAGCAGATGATCGAGATGCGTAACGGCGGGATCATCTGGTATCGGACTCGGACTAAGTCCGGTGGCAAGGGACTCGATGATGTCGATCGGCTGGTTGTTGATGAGGCGCAGGAGGCCGACGAGGAGCAGTTGTCGGCGTCGGCTCCGACGCTGATGATGAACCCGAATCCGCAGACGAACGCGATGGGTACGTCTGGGATTGACGGGAAGTCGGCGTGGTGGTGGCGGCTGCGGCGTCGTGCCTTGTCGGGCGATCCGGGCGATTATTCGTATTTGGCGCACACCATCGAACGGTTCGAGGGCGGCAAGATCGTCGGTCACGGCGACCCGGAGGATCGGTCGCTGTGGCCGCAGGCGAACCCGGCGCTGTTCATGGGCCGGGGTTCGGGGATCGACTTCTTCGAGGAAGAACTCCGCAATCTCGGCGTGGATCTGTTCGCCCGCGAACATCTCGGCGTGTGGGCGCCCGAACCAGGCTCGAACCGGGGCGGCAACATGCCGAACTGGTCGAACTGTGGCGACGATGTGTCGGTGATCGCGTCGCATCACATGTGGGCGATCGCGACGTCACCTGACCGCAAGTGGACCACGATCGGGGTCGCCGGCCGTCGCGCGGACGGGCTCGCACATGTCGCCGTGCACTACCGCCGCGCCGGCACCGATTGGGTTGTCGACGAAGCGGTCACGTTCTGGAAGGCATGCAAGATCCCGGTTCGGATCTGGAAGGACGGCCCCGAGTCGTCGTTCATCGCCCTGTTGCGTGAGCGTGGCGTCGCCGTGGTCGAGGTGTCGTCCACCGAAGCGGGGCAGGCGACCGGTCAGATCATCGACGGCGTCGAGGCCGGCACAGTCCGCCACCCGGTGTTCGAGGACGGCAAGTTGTCGTCACTGGATCGTGCCGTGGGAGCCGCCGAACTCCGCACGGGCGCCAATGGCGCTTCGGTGTGGTCGCAGCGTTTGTCGTCGGTCGAGATCACACCACTACTGGCCGTCACTGTGGCGTTGGGTGGCGTGCCAACCGAAGTACGCGCACCCCGCGTCTATTCGCTAGCAACCAAGGGGCGGTGACCAAATGGGATTCCTATCGTGGATCGGCAGAACCACCCCGACCGGCATCACCGCCAACACCAATCCTCCGATCGACACCCCACCGAACACGGTGGGGCCTGATACGTGGACGCCGGGCGACCCAGACGGATTCGAAATATTGGCCGACGGTGTCGAGGGTCGTTCGTTGCCGACGATCCTGGCGTCGCCATGGTCGGGGTGGCCGGCGACATGGCAGACCCCCGACTGGTGGCCCGGCGTCAACTGTCTCGCCGACACCGCCTGGGCGTGCCTCGACAAGAACTCGTCGATCCTCGCATCGCTCCCCGTGTACAAAACGCGTGGCGGCCAGGTCGTCGATCCGGAAGGGTGGATGACGAACCCCGACCCGCGTGTGTACACGTCGTGGTACGAGTTCGCGAAGCAACTCTTCTGGGATTATCAGGGGTGCGGCGAGGCGTTCGTGTACGCCACCGACTACTTTTCGTCGGGGTGGCCGATGTTCATGCGGATCATCCCGCCGCCACTGGTCAACGTGGAGATGGACGGCTCGATCCGCCGATATTTCGTGGGTTCGGTCGATATCACCGCCGATGTGCTTCATATCCGCTACAAGTCGACGATCGGCGACGCCCGCGGGCAGGGCCCGTTGGATGTTGCCGGCGCACGGTTGACGGCGTCGTGCGTGTTGGCCCGCTACGTGTCGACGATGACGACGTCGCCGCCGCCGTTCATGACGTTGACAACTGACCAACAGTTGAACGAGACAACCGCGCAAGAGATCGCCACCCAATGGGCGACAGCGCGCGCCGCGAACGCCGGCCTCCCCGTCGTGCTCGAATCCGGGTTGAAGCTCGAAACGTTGCAGGTCAACGCGAAAGACATGGCGCTGCTCGAGCTGGCACAGTTCACTGACGCCCGGATCTGTGTGCTGTTGGGTGTGCCGCCGTTCCTGATGGCGTTGCCGTCCGGCGATTCGATGACCTACTCGAACGTCGAGCAGATCTTTGAGTATCACGACCGGTCGCAGCTCCGCACCGAAGCCGTCGCCGTCATGTCTGCCCTGTCCGGCTGGGCGTTGCCACGCGGGCAGAACGTCGAGTTGGATCGCGAGGAGTACACCCGGCCGCCCCTCACCGAACGGGTCAACGCGTACACGGCTCTGTCAGCGTTGGGCGCCATCTCGCCCGAGGAGATCCGGGCGATCGAACGCACCTTCTTCGCTGCCGCCCCCGCTGTTGACAGCCCCACGTTGGCCGTGAACGGAGCACCTAATGAGTGATGCACCTCGCCCTGTAGTTGAACTCCGATCGTCGGCCGTAGCCGAAGTCCGCTTTCCAGAGCGGATCATCACTGTGGTCGCCGTGCCCTATGAATTGACGACCGACAAGGTGTTCTATAAGGGCCGCCAATACATCGAATCGTTCGCCCGCGGATCATTTGCCGGCATCGAGGCCCGCAACGGGAAGGTCATGGCGAACCGCGAACACTCCAAAGGACGAACGATCGGCAAGGTCGTCGCATTCCACCCCGACGCCCATGAAGGGCTGATCGAAGACGTCAAGATCGCGAAGACCAGTGAGGGCGACGACGTCCTCGAACTCGCCGAAGACGGGATGATCTTCCCATCAGTCGGATTCGCCGTCATCAAGGGATCCGATCAGGAACTCGACCACCACTCGCAGCCGAATCGGCGGTACATCCGCCGCGCCTTCATCGATCACCAGTCGTTCGTTGAGGACCCCGCGTATACCGGCGCCGACGTCGTCGCCGTTCGCAGTTCCGCCGAGCAGGCCGCCGATGCCGCCGATGCGGCCGAGCTCGAGCAGGTATCCACCCCTCGTCTCGACGAATGGGTGCAATATTTGCAATCACGCCGCGCCGGCATATCCGCGTAGGTGTCGCTGGCCGAGAGGGCTAACCCCGGTAGCGGGGTTCGTTGACCGAGAGGGTCGCCGCTGGCCGAGAGGGCCGCCAACCACCAACTCTCGAAACAGGAGCGAACCCTCATGTCCTTCAAAACGGACGCGATGCTGAACAAGTACTCGACGGAAATCGAGGAGCGTTCAGCGTTCATCGATACCGTCGTCGCCAACGCCCAGGACGCCAATCGCGACCTGACCGACTCAGAACACGAAATGCTCGAAGGCGCCCGCAAGCGCATCGAGGAATGCAGCCGTCAGGTCACCACGATCGGCGAAACCCGCTCGGCGTCCGTCGACGCGATGCGACGCCTCGCCGCCGTCGACCGCGAGATGGACGTCACCCGCCGCGTCGTCGCCAACGAAGTCGAGTACCGCACCGCCGGCGCCTACATCAACGACCTGTGCAGGGCCTCCTCGTTCACTGATGCCCGCGAGCGGCTCGAGATCTACCACCGCACCGCCGCACACGAGTTGACGACCGACGTCCCCGGCCTGCTGCCCACGCCGCTCGTCGGCGGCCTCATCGACTTCGTCAACGGCGGCCGCCCGATCATCAACTTCCTGGGGACGTCGCCGATCATCACGTCGCCGTTCCGGCGGTCGAAGATCACGCAGTCGACTGTCGTCGACTTGCAGGGCACGACCGGGTTGGCTGCTGACGAGAAGGTCGAACTCGACTCGCAGAAGATGACGATCAGCTCGACGACGGTCAATGCGTTGACCTTCGGAGGCTACGTCAACATCTCGAAGCAGTCGATCGACTGGACAGACCCGAATGCGATGGATGTGGTCATCAACAACCTCGCCAAGGCGTATCGGGCGCGCACCGAGGAGTACGTCGCCGACTTCCTCGCCGCCAACAACGCCGCAGACCAGGCATACCCTCTCGACCCGACGCAGGACGAACTCGCGACCGCGATTTATGCGGCGGCCGGCACCGTGTTCTCGGCTGTGAACGGTGAGGGGGGACTCGTTCTGGTGATTGCGCCCGATCGGCTCGTCGACTTCGGTCCCCTGTTCGCGCCGTACAACGGGCAGAACGCGCAAGGCATCGGGTTCATGGCGTCGAACTTCGGTCAGGGCGTCATGGGCCAGATCTCCGGTATCCCGGTCATCATGTCCAGCGCGCTCGATTCCGGCGAGGCGTTCCTGCTGTCAACAGCCGCGATCGAACTGTACGAGCAGCAGATCGGCATGCTGCAAGTCGTAGAGCCGTCAGTTCTCGGCGTGCAGGTCGCGTTCGGCGGCTACTTCGCTGCGTTCGCCGCCGCATCCGGCGGTGTTGTGCCGCTGGTGGAGGGCACCGCCTGATGCCGACCGACGCGCCTGACGGCAACATCAACGCCCACGTCGTGCGCGGCGGCGGCAAGAAGCGCAAGACGGCCAACGTCACCACGGCTGACACCTTCGCCGTGCTCCCGGCCGAGGACGTGGAGGCCGAGCCGGTCAAAGCCACGGTCAAGAAGGCCACGGCCAAGAAGTAACGAGTCCGTGGGCGTCGGGTCGGCACCTCGACCCGACGCCCACCACCTCGGATCGGATGGGCATGGAGACACTCGTCATCTGCCCGTCGCGGGCCAGGCCGCACAACATCGCCGCCCTGCTCGACTGCTGGGAACAGACCGCGGCGGCCGCAACGCTCGCCGTGTGTCTCGACCAGGACGATCCGTGCCTCCCTGACTACATGGCGTTGATCGATCCGTGGCCGTCCGATCGTGTGTTCCCGATCGGCGGTGCGTGGCGGTCGCTCTGCGACTGGGTCAACTTCGTGGCGGTCACGATCGGCGGCGCCGCCGGGTTCGACATCGTCGGCCAGATCGGCGACGACCACCACCCCCGCACCCCCGGCTGGGATGTAGCCGTCGCGGACGCCATGAAGCCGCTCGGTGTCGTCTACTGCAACGACCTGCACCAAGGCGACAAGTTGCCGACCGCCGCGTTCCTCGACGCCGAAATCGTGCGCCGGCTCGGCTACATGGTCCCCCCCACCATCGCCCACCTCTACATGGACAACTACTTCCGCACCCTCGGCGAACGATTGGGCACCCTCGCCTACCTCCCTGACGTGGTGATCGAACACATGCACCCCCACGCCGGAAAGTCCGACATGGACGACGGCTACCGCCAGGTGAACAGCCCAGAGGCGTACCGGAACGGGAAGGCCGCGTACAGCGCCTACGTCAGGAACAGGCTCGATGAGGATCTTGTGAGGCTGACATGAGCGCCGCCGAGTTCACCGAAAATTGGTTCACCGACGCATCGTGCGCCACGCTCGCCGACCTGGTCCGCAAGGTCGAGGATGTGCCTGGTCGGATTGTGGAGCTCGGATCGTGGGAGGGACGTTCCACGCTTGCTATCGCTGGCGCCACCGGCCGTGACGTTCACGCCGTAGACCATTGGCAGGGTGCCAAATCGGACGGCTATCAGCGTCAGCAAGTGAAGACACGGGACGTGTTCGCTCGGTGGTCGGCGAACCTCGCGGGCCACCCGCACGTAACCCCCTACCGGATGGAGTGGCGTCGATATCTCAAAACGATGGATGGGCCGGTGGCGCTGGTATTCATCGACGCTGACCACACCGAAGCGGAAGTCTCCGCGCAGATCGACGCTTTCCGACCACAGATGTCGCCCGGTGGGATTATCTGTGGCGACGACTACCCGATGAAAGACGTCTGGCTAGCCGTGCGTGACCGGCTCGGCGCCGTGTCGGTCGAAGGTCCGGTCTGGTGGTGGCAGGCGTGAGCTATCCGGTGTTCATCGTCTGCCGTGACCGGCTCACCTGCCTCGTCGGGCTGCTCGACTGGCTCGAGTCGGTAGGCAACGCCGACGAGGTCTACCTGATCGACAACGCATCCACATGGGAGCCCCTGCTCGATTACTACGCCAGCACACCGCACACCGTCATCCGCCGAGAGAACGAAGGGCACCGTGTCGGCTGGTCATCGGGCATCCTGCGGAAGTACGCAGCGGCCCGTCCGTTCATCTACACCGACCCCGACGTGCTCCCGGTCGAAGATTGCCCCGACGATGCGATCGCCCGCATGGCCGAAGTGCTACGCCGAAAGCCCGGGTTAGCCAAGTGCGGGTTCTCGATCAAGATTGACGACCTGGCGCCGTGGATTGCCGACCGATCGGTGGCGTGGGAGTCGCGTTACTGGGCGAACTGGGATGAACATCTACAGGCGTATCTGGCACCGATCGACACGACGTTCGCGCTGTATGCGCCCTACATGACTCGCCGGTTCCGGTACAACGCCTACCGCCTGCCGGCGCCGTACTCGATTCGACATCTGCCGTGGTACATGGCGCCCGCAGACATGGATGACGAAGAGCGGTACTACATCGCTCACGCCGACCCGACCATCTCCAACTACACCCGCGACGTACTCGGGGCGACCGCATGAAACTCGTACGATCCTGGCCCGCCGTCATCCCCGAAGGCCGCTCCTACGTCGTCGACGACATCGAACGGTTCGTGATGGGCGCCGGCAACGACACACAGTTCGACTACCGCCGACTCGTCGACTACGACGACGACATCGTCCTCATCGAATGGGACATCGCTGTCGGCGGCGAACAGCTCCATCTGTTCATGACGCGTGCAGCCGCTGAACCTGACCGGGTGCGTGTAGCCCCGTATCTGCTGTATCGCGGGCACTCCGGGATCACGCCGCAGATCCCGTTCTACGTTCATCGCGTCCGCGAACCCGGTATGCGGACATGGGTCAAAGGTCCGGCCGACACGTACTGTCACCTGTTCGGCTTCGGTCTGATTTACCTGCCCCGCGAGCTCATCGCCCAGTTCGTAGCGCAGATGTCGCCAGCATCGAAGTTCGGTGACACCGAGTTCAGCCGATGGCACATGCGCCAACCCATCGGCGAGCGCCGCAACGTCCCCATCGACTGGGATGTTCGCCCCGTGCATTTGCATTACACGACACCGGAGGTGCCTCATGGCGACGTGGCCCGACATCGGTGAAACCCGCCAATACATCGGCGAAGTCAACGACGACCAGATGCCGATCCTCGAGCAGTGCCTGAACGCAGCGGTTGCGTACATCGGCTTTCGCTGCGATGGCAACATCGTCGAAGACGACGACTACATCGACATCGTCTCCGACAACGTGCGGGAAGCGACGCTCGAGCTCACGTCGCGGCTGTTCCGCCGCCGGCTGTCACCGGAGGGCATCGGCGGGTTCGGTGAGTTCGGTGCGGTGCGTGTCACGTCTGTCGACCCGGACATCGAACGGCTGATAACCCCGTCCCGATCGTGGGGCTTTGCGTGACACCGTTGAAGACGTACCGTCACGACCTGTCGGCGCATCTCGCCGCCGGGTTGTCCGCTTCCGATTCGGCGCTAGGAGCGCAAGTCAACCCGCCCGCCGTCGTCGTCGAAGCATCGGCTGGCGGCTACGTGACAGCGTCCGGATACTGCTCTGACGCCATTCTGTTCGACGCAACGCTCATCAGCAGACCAGGCGACCCGCCCGCCGTCGCCGACGCGCTCGACGACATGATCGACAAGGTCCGCGCCACGCTACGGACGGCATCCCCCGCCGGCTACCGGTACGGGTTCCGCGGGATCAGCGGATTCATCAACGTCACGTCAGGCGACAACCAACTCCCCGCCGTGATCGTCGCCGTAGGGATCGAAAGAGAGTTCGCCTGATGCCTTCCGCCCCGAAGCCGAAGCAGTGGGTCGCGGCCCGCAACTTCAAACACGGCCGCAAGATGTACCGCAAGGGCGACCCCGTCACCATCCGACGCACCATCGATCTGCTGAGTCGCCGCGGCGACCGTTGGATCACGCGTGCACCTAAACCCGCAGAACCAGCGGAACCGTCAGCCGTCATCCCGGCTGAACCCCATGCCAACCCTGAGGAGGGATGATGGCCGTAGCAGACCCGTTCATCTACGAACGCCCGACCGTGCTGATCGGCACCGACGACATCACCTGCCACTTGCAGATGGCGACGCTGGTCCCGAACGTGACCACGACCGACATCGAGACGTACTGCAATCCTGGTGGTACAGCTCCCGGCCGCGTCGCGTGGACCGGTGTGCTTCGCGTCCGCATGTCGTACGGCGACGAGGGGTCATGGAACTTCTGGCAGACACTGGACACGGCGACGCCGGTCGAGATGACATTGATGCCATCGGATGACACGGCGATCTCGGCGGCCAACCCGGAAGCGACGTTCGACGCCTACGTCGACCCCATCGCGTTCATCCCTGAACATGAGGTCGGCGGCTCGGCGACGTACGACGTGCCGTTCACCGTTGTCGGTGAACCCGCTTACGACGTCTCGACTGCCTGACCGTCATGCGGCTCGCTGCGGCAGTCGCCGGCGATATCAACCTGACCCGCACGCGGATCCTCGACGAACTGGTCGGGGTGACCGCGTCGGAGGTTGACATCGTCGCCCACGTCTGGCGTGGCTCGACCGCGCCCGCCGAACTCGAATGCACTCTCACCGATTCCGACACCGGTGAGATCGAAATCGACTTCGGCGACTACGACGGATGGTTGGCGAACGAAGCCGACGCCGGTGTGTGGCTGCTCGAGTACGAGATCACGTTCGGTTCCGGCGACCTCCTCACCCTCCCCGCGACATGGCCCGACGAGATCGCTGTCCGCGACGACCACGACCCTGAGGTGCCATGAGCCTGGTACAGGATCGCCCGATCGTCATGCTCGGCCCCGCCGCCGATGCGCTCACAGACTATTCGTGCGCGTTTCAGACGTTCCAGATCAACGAGCGTCGCAACACCGTCGTCAAAGCCCCCACCCCCGCCAATCCGACGTTCGAGGAGAAAGCCGGTGCAGGGCAGGCGTCGGTGACGGTCGTGTTCCTCTCCGACTATGTGACGACATCGGGGTTGTGGCAGGAGTTGTGGAACGCGATGCAGACCCGCACCGGGGAACTGTATTTCGAGTACACACCGGCTGATGACACGGTGGGCACGTCGAACCCGCAACGCACCGGCTACATCGTTGTCACCGATGTGGACATGGGCGCCCCGGCGTTCGAGGCTCGCCGACAGTCGAAGACGTACCCGGCGCGCGACGTGTCCCAACCGATCGTGGCATGACCCGCGACGTTTCACACCTCGCGAGCGACCTCAGACGACGCGTCGACAAGATCGACCACGACATTCAAGCGTCGGTGCGGGACTCGGTTCGTCTAGCGGCCAAAGCGGCCAAGGATCAGCAGCTTGACGAGATGCGCGCTGATGCCGGCGGCGATCTGCGATTGTCTCGAGTCCGGTCCGGCAAGGGTGCCGCGATCGGTGCCCGCTACGACCTCATCGGTTCCGGTTCGGCAACCACAGCAACCGTCAAGGCGACCGGCCCGGTGCCGTTGATCGCGAACCCGATCAAGGCGCACCGCATCCCGAAGGCCGGCGCTCGCCGTCGCCGCAAGATGTTGGCGATCCCCGGTGTCGGCGTGCGCGCTTCGGTCGATCACCCCGGCGTCAGACGCGGTAAGGACACTTGGAACCGTGGCCGGGAACGCGCCGAACCGAAGGTGCGCACGCTCATCGCGAAGCGCACCGACACCGTTGTGAGGCGGTCCTTTCAGAACGGAGCGTGACCGATGGCGATTCGCGAACGCCTCATCTACGCCATCGAGATCGTCACCGATAAGGCGCAAGCCGGAATCAGGGGCTTTCGTCAGTCGGTGTCCGAGGCGGAGGGAACGGTCGGGAAGTTCCGGGCCGGTGCGTCGTCGGCGTTTGCCACCGTCCAGGCCAACGCCGGTGCCCTGGCATTGGGTGCCGGTGGGGCGATCGCCGCGTTCGGCGCCAAGTCGGTCAAGGCGTTCCAGGAGACAGCGTTGGCTGCCGGCAAGTTGTCGGATGCAACCGGCCTGACAGTCGAGGATGCGTCGCGGTTGCAGGAGGTGGCGGGCGATCTCGGCGTGTCGACTGAGGCTGTCGCCGGCAGTCTCGTCCGGTTGCAGAAGGCTGTTGCTTCGAACTCTGACGCTGTCCAGGAACTCGGCATCGAAACGAAGCGCACTAAGGACGGTCAGGTAGACGTCAACGCGACGATGCTTGACGCGATCGGGCGCCTGAACGGCGTGCAGGACGCCAACAAGCGGGCGCTGCTGGCTGCGCAGTTGTTCGGTAAGGGTTTCGCAGATTCGGCGGAACTGTTGCTCGGTGACGCCGATGAGATCAAGAAGCGGCTCGACGGGGTCGCCGACGCGCAAGTCATCAGCCCGGCGCAGCTCGCGAGGGCTCGCAAGTTCCGCGACCAGATGGACGGCCTTGCCGACAGTCTCAAGCAGGTCGAACTAACTGTCGGAGACCAGTTGGTCCCGGTCATCGGCGAACTGGCAGCAGGACTGGTGGAGGCCGAGAAGGCCGCCGGCAAAGTGAACGATGTGCTCGGCAACCTGCCGGGCGACATCAGCCTCGGCGGCATCAACCGCGGCCAACTCGGTGCGCTTGGCGCGTTCGTTCGTGCGGTCAAAGAGGTCAAGGACCGGTTTGATGATGGTGGCGATGCGGCCGAGACGTTCTCAGGTCAAGTCGATCGGATGGCGGACTCGGTCAACGCGGCGGCGCCCGATTTGGGCGAGCTGTCCGATGAGGCGAAGGCGACCGCCGACGCCGCAGCAGAGGCGGCAGAACACACGGCCAGTCTCGGCGACAAGGCAGCGAACGCCGGTCCGAAGATCGGCGACATGGCCGGCGCCCTCGACGATGCCAGGGAACATCTCGCCGATCTCAACCAGGAGGCCCGAGACAACGCCCTCAACGAACTAGCCGACGCCGTGAAGGCCGTCGGCGACGCCGTCGACGCTGCGTTGGGTGACGTCGCTGACAGGCTCGACCTCAAAGATCTGGTTGATGACATCACCGACCAGTTCGCTGAGATCGCCGAAGCACAGAAGCACGTCACCGAAGACGGTGAGGAAGGCGTCCGCAACTACAACCGCTCCGTTCGTGACCTGCAACGCCAACTGTTGCGCCTCCTCGAATCGATCAAAGGCATACCGCCCGACAAGAAGGTGCGGATCGCGACAGAGATCGAAACCGGTTCGCTCGACGACCTGTACCGCATCCTCGCCGACTTGACGAAGGGTGTCACGGTGCCGGTGTCGTTCACGGAGCCTGTCGCGATGCTCGCCGGGTTCGATTCGGCGAACGGAATCTTCACACCGGGCGCCGCACCGTCCGCGCCGATCTTCTCCGGTGTGTCCACCCCCGCACCGCTGCCAGTCGGTTCTCTCGATCAGCGCACCATCATCAACAACTACCCGGTCGGGACGACGCCGACTACGCAGTGGCAGAACGACCAGATCGACCTTCGACGCAACGGTCCGAGGTAACCGGTGCTGCTGCTCCTGTTCAACGGCATCGCGGCACCATTCCCGGTACTTCCCCTCGACGAACTGATTGTCACCGCACCAGTCGCGTCGCATGGCGCTGCGATCCAGCGCCCAGCCGTCGCGGGCGAGTGGCGGTTCGCGCTCGAGTTGTTGGATCCTGCCGCGGCGCTTGTCGGCTGGCATGACATCACCGACTACTACGCCGGGGACCGCCACCAGTTCGGCGCCGACGACTACATGGGCCACGCCCGCGCCCGCCTCGTCACCGTCGAACTGCAGGCCGTCGATGACCGTCTCGCCCCGTGGGGTCAGGACACGTCCGGCCTGTTCGGTGTCGATGTGCCGTTGGGCGCTGGTCTGTTGATGCGCGCCGCCCTGTCGCGTGTCGTATCAGGTGACACTGTTGAATGGTCGGCGATCTGGACGGGTCGGGTCGAATCGTGGGGCGACGCATCCGCAGCCCGCGGGCAGATACGCACACACATCGTGTCGATCGTCGACACCATCTCCGACCTCGCCAACGTCCCGACAATCGTCGACGAAAACGGACTCGACTACCCCGAATATGTTGAGAAGGTTCTGCTGGGCGCGGGCTGGAACTTTGGTGTCGACACCTACGGTGACGAATCGCTCTTCCTGATCGACCTCAACCCGGTCGTGGCTAGCGCCCGTCTCGACGCCATCTCCGATCCGACCGGTCGGGTGTGGCGGTCGCTGCGCACTGGTCGTCTCGTCGCCCACCCGGCACCGTGGGACACCACGAACGTCGACCGTTACCCGAACCCGCTGCTGGACGTCTACCCATCGGGTCTTGTCTTCTCCTACTCGCCGGATTTCACCGAGATCGAATACATCGCCGACGACGACCAGCAACCGTTCGGAGTGTCCGACACGAACGCCGGTGTCCTCAACTCGTTCGTGGTCACGTTCGACGACGGATTCGACAGTGAGGTGTATCCCAACGATGACCCGGTGTCGGCCAAACGGTTCGGTGTGCGGCCGTTCACGGCGACATGGATTTACAACAACCCGCCCGTCGTCGACAACCTCCTGGCGGTGCGCGCCTACGCGTCGAAACAGGCGCTACCCCTGCGGGTGACGTCGGATCATGAAGGTTTCTGGTCGGCGTTGGCGATCGTTGACCATCTCGACCCGGTCACGATCTGGCACCAGACAACCGATGACGGGCTTGTCGTCACCGGCGGCGGATGGGTGCGCAACATCGTCGAGGAACGCACCTGGCGGGGCGACGGTCTGCTGTCGTGGCAGTCCACCGTCCAGATCGATTTGGAGCCGACCGTCACATCGGAGCCGTTGCTGCCAGTAGAGGACCTGGCGTTCGTCGGATCCATCACACCGATCGTCGGCGGCCCCAGCTCCGCCGAGTTCACATGGGTCAACCCTGTACAGCCGTCGATCACCCCGACGAACGTTCAGTTCCGTGTCATCGGGCGTTCGTTGATCTGGACGACCGACACATACCCCGGCGTCGGAGCCGACGGTGCCAACCTGTTCTGGCTCGACCCGGCCACCAACTACCGCTTCCAAGTTCGTCTGATCCGCCAAGTCGACGGGGTCATCACCAACTTCTCGGCGATCCGCGAAGTCCGCTTCACGACCGCCGCCCGCATCTTCCCGATCCCCACCCCCGGCGAAGACCCTGGCGACACCGACGTCATCGGCGAACCACCCGAGTTCGAATGCGAAGACTTCGAAATCGACCTCCAAGAAAACGACGGCTCCGGCTGGGTGACGGTCGACTCGTTCTCCGGGTCCGAGCTCACCCCCAACGGGGACGGCACCTACTCACTCACGTATCCGATCGACAACTCGTTCTTCAACGAAGGGTCGATGTACCGGTTCCGGTCGACATGTGATGGGATCACTTGGATACCGGGGCCGGCGTTCGATCCGCCCGACGACTGGACCGACCCGTGCACCGAACCGCCGGCGCTGTCCACGTTCCCGTACAACGAGCCGTCGCTACTCGTCTACGTCCCCAAGATTTGTGCGCCTGACATCATCCGTGAAGCGGTGTCAGGGATCGAAGCGGTACACGGCGACGCGCTCCTCGAGATCGCTGCGCTGTTGGGCGGCGACCCGAACCAGCGGGTGTTGGTCGCGGTACCGGACCCACCGTGGTCGGACACGGCTGGCGGCATTGTCGCGTACGGCGAATGCCCACAGATCACAGGGCACACCGGCGACAAGACGATCAGTGTTCGCACGACCATCGCCAACAATGAGGCGTGTGTCCTGATGGAATGCGCCGCGCTGCGCATCACCTGCGCGCCCAGCACCGGAACCGACTGGAACGCGGGGGCGACTGTCGCCACGGTCGACGGGAACCTGTCGGTCATCTCCGGCGATCTCGACGCCGCCACCGAGTACGTCATCGCTGCGTTCTACGACTCGGCGGTCGGCACGCTGACCCTGTTCGTCGACGACGTCGAGGTTGACGCTCAGACGCTCGGCGGCGCGGCACTGACAATCAACGCCCTCCCGATTTGGCGTGTCGGCGCGCCACCCGAGTCGTGGGTTACCGACTGCGCCCTGTGGGGCGAAGCGGTCACACCACCGGCGACGGACCTCGAAACGGCGATCCTTGCCCTCAATCCGGTCGGGTACTGGAAACTCAACGAACTGGCCGGCACGACTGCGATCGACTACTCCGGTAACGCCCGCGACGGCATCTACACGAACACACCCGCGCTGGGCGGTCAGGCTGGTCCCGACGGCGACGACTACGCCGTGTTCAACGGCACCGATGAGTACGTGAACATCGCCGATGATCCTGACTGGTCGCTGGGCGTCAACGGGATGACGGTCGTGGCGATGGTGCATCCGAGCGCGGCCGGCGGCGAACGGGCTGTGCTCGCCAAGGCGGGACCGGTCAGTCAGAACGAGTATGCGTTCGAGGCGTCCGACGATGAGCTGCGGGCGATCGTGTGGAACCCGAACGGCTCCGAATATGACAGCTGCTTCGCGTCGGTGTTCCCCGACGCGTCGGCGTGGAACTGCATGATTTGGAAGGTGCCTGACCTGTTCCCCGGCACCGCGATCGTGTTCCGTTTGAACGGCACCAATCTGACGATCACGAACAACGGCGGCGCCGGGTTGCCTGGCGACACGACATCGGATCTACGGATCGCCGGGCGTGGTCATAACGACCGTTACTTCCCCGGCGCCTTGGCCCACGTCGCACTGTTCGCTTACGGGTTGAGCACGGCACAAATGCAAAGCATCGAGAACGCCGCCGCCGCTGACGGCTGGTTCACATGACCGACAGAGAGAGGAAATCATGGCGGACATAGGTAGAGGCGTTGACGGAGGCAGCGACATCAATGTGCTGGTCAACCCCGGCGCGAACGGTGACATGCAGGTCGTCAAGCTCGCTATCTCCGCTGATGGTGCGGAGACGAAGATCCCTGCTGACGCGACGAACGGGTTGAAGGTCGACGCCGCCACCGTCGTCACTGCGCTCGGCACGATCGATGGGCGTGTCGACGGGTTGGAAACGCTGGTCACGTCGACGAACACGAAGCTCGACACGGTGAACACCAACCTCGGAACGATCGACGGCCACGTCGACGGGCTCGAGGGTGGGCTCGTCACGCCCGCCACAAACGCGACCACGACCGCGCTCGACAATGACGGCCCGGTCGTCAAAGGATCCGCCGGCACGCTGTACGGGTTTCAGGGCTACTGCGACGCCGCTGGTTTCGTGCAGGTCCACGACAAAGCGACGGCTCCGGCATCGACGAACGTCCCGAAGATCGTGATCGTCGTTGCCGCCAACGGCAACTTCTCGCTCGACTTGGGGACACGCGGCCGGTCGTTCGCCTCAGGCATCGCGTTCGGGTTTTCGTCGACGGGGCCGACGTACACCGACGGCGGCTCGCATCTTTGGGTTGACGCGCAGTACACCTGATGGGCAAACTCCGCACGACCGGTAACAGCCGCATCCGCACCCGGCTGGCGCAGGGGAGCACCGTCGTTTTGCCGACGGGCGGGACGATCACGCAGGTCGGCGCGTACACGTATCACACGTTCACGGCGAATGGCACGTTCGACCCCAAAGGGCTGGCCGGCGGATCGTTCGATTACATCGTCGTCGGTGGTGGCGGCGGTGGTGGCGGGTGGCATCGCGGCGGTGGTGGCGGCGCAGGCCGCGCGATCGTCGCCGCGGGAGCAACGATCACAGGCACACAATCGGTGACGATCGGTGGCGGCGGGAACGGTGCCACCGCCTCCGACCTGGCAGCGGGTGCGGGTACGGCGGGCGGCAACTCGCTGCTCGGGTCGCTCGCTACCGCTGAGGGCGGTGGGCGTGGCGGTGGCGGCAACAACGCGTACGCGCCGACAGCGGGCGGCTCCGGTGGTGGCGGCGGCGGCTCGGCGGGCGGTTCGCCTCATGCGGGCGCGTCGGCAGGTTCGGCGTTGAGCAACGCAGGCGGCCAAGGAGCATCCGCCGACAACGCCGGCGGCGGCGGCGGCGGTGCCGGCGCGGCAGGTGTGTCGTCGGCGACGACGTCGAACGGTGGCGCCGGAAACGAATGGCCGGCCAGCTCGGGCACGTTCTACGCCGGCGGCGGTGGTGGCGGCAGGTTCACGTCGAACGGTGCCGGCGGGTCCGGTGGCGGCGGGAACGGCGGAACGAGCGACGTCAATGGTGTAGCCGGAACGGCGAACAAGGGCGGCGGTGGCGGTGGCGGCGGGAACTTCTCGACGTTCGCTACCGCTGGCGGCGCGGGCGGCTCCGGGATCGTCATCATCAGGTTCCTGACGCCGTGAGACGGCCACGACTCACCCGCGACGACGAGCTCACCTACTCGTGGGGGATGCTCGCCTGCGTCGTCGGGATCGTCGTCATCCTCGGCCTGATGTCCGCGTGGGCGTGTCTCGAGTTGCGATGATCCCCGACGTCGCGGTCTTCCATCCCCGCACCGAATGGGAACAGGTCGGCTTCCGCATGGCGCTCGACTTCACCCGGCTACCAACTCCTGCCGAGCTTGGCAACGTTGACACGATGGTCGCTCACTACACCGGGGCGAAAAACGTTCCTGACGGCGACCCCGGCGAAGACCTGACGACAATGCGCGACTACTTGCGTGCCATCGAACGCGACTACCTCGCCAACCGCACTGGCGGCGGCTATGTCCGCAAGGTCGACAACGTCTATTTCCCCGGCTACCACACCGGCTACAGCTTCGCCGTCGACTGGCAGGCCGGCGTGTGGGAGATCCGAGGCTTCGACTTCCTGCCAGCCGCCACCAACCAGCACAACGGGCACACGATCGCAGTCCTGTTCTTCGTCGACGGACCCGACAAAGCGAACGACGCAATGTGGCGGTCGGCTCGCGCGATCGGGCGTGAGACGCGCCACCGCTCGGGGCGCCCCGATTTCAAGGGTGTGTTCACGGACCACGGCACGCTCACCGTCACGTCGGGCACGGGCACGCCGACAGCGTGCGCCGGTGCCGGTATCCGTTCGCAGCTCGCCACCGAAGGCGAACTCGACCTCGCACCCCCCCCGGAGGAACCTGTGCTCAAGTTGTTCAACGTCAAGCCGTCGGGCCTGAACGCCGGCCCGCTGTTCGCGTCGGGTGACGGTGTCACCGCCGTGTGGATTTCGGGTGAGCAGTGGGCGCGACTCGGCAACCTCCCGGCGACCGATCTGGTGGAGCGCGCGGCGTGTCGCCAGTGGACGTTGGTCGGGGACTGCCCCGACGGATACCGCGGCATCTGGGGCCAGGACGCGCTGACGTGACGATCTCGGCCTGACACCGGGGCTTGGGCCCCCGACGGACGAGAGGCTGTCGAATGGCATGGCGAGACATCGTCGCTCTATCGGTCATCGCGCCGATCCTGTCGCTCGGCGCCGTGTGGGCCGCGCGTCATGTCGGCCGCTGGCTGATGAAGTCGATATCGGGTTCGTTCGGTCAGGTTGTGTTGGAGGTGATGGCCCCAGACATGGCGCACCTGTCAACCAAAGTCACCGCGTCGCTTGACGAGTTGCGGGTAACGAACACCACGGACCACACACGCGTCCAGACACGTCTCGACGGCGTCGACGTGCGCCTCGTCGAAGTCGAATCCCGGCTCGCGGCCGTCGAAACGAAACTCAACATACGGCCCCCAGATCTCCGCACCCGTGCCACCGACCAGGAGTAACCCATGCTGCTCGCCGCGTCTTCGCTTGCGTCTCTCGTCAATCCATGACCGCACCCGCTGACGTCTCAGCGCAGATGCCGCCCGGCCCCGGCGTCGACGCACAAGGACGGCCGGTGATCGACCCCACCGCGAACGTCGTCGCTATCCTCCAGGCCGCCGTCCAACGGCTCGACGACCTCGCCGCGCTGCGGGAGCACTGCAACGCGGAGAAAGACACGCAGCGCCGCTACTACGAGGATCTATTGCGTGACCGCGGCGAGCAGTTGCGTAGAGCCGAGTCGGCACGCATCGACGCGATCCGCGCCGTTGATGTCGGCAACGTGCAACGCGCCGCCGACGTCGCCGCCGCGCAGGCTGACGCCATCCGCCAAACAGTCGCCTCGACCGCCACAGCGTTCGACGCCAAACTGATCGCCGTCCTCGAACCGCTGCAGACCGCGATCGCGGATCTGCGCCGCGCCCAATACGAGACGGTCGGGGGGAAGGCTCAGGTCATTGAGCAGCGCGGCGCGACCGGTGCGACGTACGCCGCGATCGGTGCCGGGATCTCGTTTCTGGTGGCCGTGCTTGCCGTGCTCGCATACCTCACCGCCAACGGAGGCCCCTGATGCTCATCACCGTTCTCGTCATCCTGGCGATCATCGCCCTCTGCCTGTTCATCGTCGGCCATCGCCGTTAGGAGCATCATGACCCGCCCACTGTTCACCGGATCGTTCTGGCTCGACGCCCTCGAACGCGCAGTCAAAACCGCCGCACAAACCGTGCTCGCATTGATCGGCACCAACGTCACCGATGTCACCTCGCTCAACTGGCAGGACATCGGAGTCGCCACAGCGTTCTCCACCGGCCTGTCGATCCTCACGTCGATCGTGTCGTCCGGCATCGGTGAACCCGGCACCGCATCAGTCATGAACCCGGCGCCGCCGGACACGTTGAAGTAGCGCGTGGCGCAGGCCCGCCAATGGTGGGATGAACGCCGCCAGGACTACATCGACTTCGAATCACCCGAACTCGAAGTCGAATGGGATGCAGCCGAACCGACCGTGCTGTACGGCCCCGACGGGTCGGTGCTGGTGAGCTGGACGCCGCCAGTCGGCTTCGCACGGGCGATCGACGGGTAGTGGGTCAGTTTGGGTTCCCTGATGATCGCGCACCCGCTGGTTACGCTTGATCTGTGTGACGACCAATCGGCCGACGAACTCGCGGAAGGGCAAGGTTCCCGATCTCTCGATACCTCCGCCTCCCCTGCAACGTGCGGTCCCATACCGGGCGTGCGCGGAGGATTGCCGTGAACTTGATCTCGGCGCGGCGCGGATCATCACCGTGATGTGGTGGGACGGTGGACTGCTGACGGACTTCGTGTTTACGTTGGACGGTGACCTTGATGGAGAATGGGGTCCTATCCTGCGCATCGACTGCTGCCACGACGAGGTGCATATCCACCGGTTCGACTCGTCTGGTGGCGAATCGGTGCGCAAGGTTCTAAGGAAAATCGAGTCGGCAGACGATATCCGGATGGGCTACGACGAAGGCGAGCGGGAGATCTTCGATCACTGGGAAGAGAACGTCAGGAGGTGGGGCGGTGGACGATAGGACTAGACAGCGCGCGTTTGCGGCACGCGAGGTCATGCGATGCCTGAGTCAACAAGACTTCCGGACGTGGCTACCTCGCCGCGAGGATGGCCCGATGGTCGTCGCTCTGACGGATGACACGGTTGCTGACACGTTCACAAGGATTCGTCGCGACGGCCGCCTTTGCGGCCACATCGTTGTCGTGGATGATCGCGGCATCAACCTGATCTCATCCTGTCCCGCTGGCCCGGGCGTTCCGGTTCTGGACGACGACGACGATCTGCCCATCCATCGCGCATCCGAAATGGGGATGCTGTTAGCTCTACTTCGTCGGTGTCGCAAACCGGTGCGGGTGAGCTTCTGTAGCGATGTAGAGCTTGAACTAATCGACGGAACCGACGACCCGACGCCAGTATCGCTCTAGTCGAGCAGCGCCGCGATCTGCGACACCGACCACGGGTAGCGGCCGCGGCGCTCCGTGCTCAGCTTGTTCATACTGACCATTATGCTTGAGCGCCTAGGCATAGTCAAGCGTTTGCCGTTAGTTTGTGACAGGCTCTGAGTAGTCTCCGATCTGTAGGTGCCCAGCGACGAGAGGCGGTGTAATGACGGTGACAACCGATGATGCCCCGTCGCTGGGCGAAGGCATCTACACGTTTCCGCAGGCTGCCCAGATCCTGTCTCGTCGCGAGCGACCGCTGACGACGAGACAGGTTCGCTATTGGACCCACACCGGCCTGGTTCCCGCCTCATATGAGATTGAGGGCCATGCGTTGCTCACGTTCCATGACTTAATCAGTCTTGAAGTAGTTGCCCGCTTCCTCGACGCGGGTTGGTCGCTGCAGGGAGTCCGTCGCATTGAGGAAGAACTGCGAGCCGAGTACAAGGATCTTGTACGTCCGTTCGCGTACCGGGTCTTCTACACCGATGGCCTATCGCTGTGGGCCGGACGGCATAAGGATGATCCACACGTGGTCGAGCTCATCGGGAAGAAGGCCCGCCGCAACGTCAAGCCGCTCGCGTGGGCCGGCGCGGTCGCCACCTTCGCGGACGAGATTCGATTTGAAGGCGCCAATCAGGGAGCGTCGGCGTGGGAACTGAGTCCATGGATCGAGATCAACCCAGCGATTCAGTTTGGCGCGCCCGTCGTCCGCGGCACACGGGTTCCGATCACCACGGTCATCGCCAATCTAGAAAAGGGAACGTCAGGCGAGGTAGCGGACTGGTACGACCTCACACTCGATGAGGTTCACGGCGTGAGGGATTACTTCGCCATCAACTAGATTCCCGCCCCGGCGTTTCTGTATTGACGCCTGCATCCGCGTGCGGGTTCTTCCCTTCGTCGGGGTCCGGTAACGGTTCGTCGCTGACCGACTGAGCGACGATCGCGGCGGCCATCGAGTTCACGTCACGGGGCTTGCTTGACCGCTTAGCCATGTGTCCACCGTACCCATCAGCCTCGCGGCGTCAACCCCTCCCGCGATTCAAACTGACCCACTACCGATCGACGGACCCGCAACCTAGTTCGCGTCGCTTCCCCCTCGACGCCCACAGAGCCCCCGCCTCGACCCTTGACCCGGTCAGGCGGGGGCTCTCTGCGCGTCTACGGTGGCCGCGCGTCCCGTCGCTGACGGCTAGAGTGGTGGTTCTCAGCCAAAGAGACGCATCAGAACCCCCCGCTGGTCTACGGACTGGCGGGGGGTTCTGCGTTCTCAGAGCGCGCCAATGTCTCGCCAGTTGAGGACCACCACCTACCTGGGAACCCCTAGCCGGTGACACCCGGTGTGCCTGTAAGACGTGCATAGCGGTTTGAGTGTTTCCCTGATAAGGATGAGGTCCGGTGTTCGATTCACCGTAGCCCCACCAGGTACGATATCCGCATGGATGCCGCACCGGCCAGGGTGTACCTGCGCGATGCCTCATGGCACAACACGATCGGACGCGGCGGCAAGTATCACTGGCCCACCGACTACGACGAGGCCCGCGCGGCATGCTCGCGGCGCATCATGTTGAACGATGACGCGTGGCAGGACGCGGTAGCGGTGCCGGACTACATGCGCTGCACGTCGTCCGGGTGTCGCGGGCGATGGGGCGAGCGAACAAATCAGGCGGCGTCGCCGTACAGCGAGTCGATGATCGTGCGACCCTCACGACTCGACGTCACATAACCCATCGTGGTCCGCGGGTCGTCGTGGCCGAGCCAGCCTTGCACCAGCGGCACGTTGCCGCCCGACCGGGCGATCGCCTGCGTCGCGAACGTGGCCCGCAGATCATGCGGCCGATGATCGATGCCGAGCCTGGCGAAGTGGCCCCGCACACGTTGCGACACGTTCGGACCGGTCGTCCCGATCACAAACCCGTCCGACCGGTGCCGCAACACGGCGAGCGCATCAGCCAACTGCACTGCTAGATCGACGCTGCGATCCTTGAGCCCTTTGCCGGCGCGCACCTCGATCAGCCGGCGTTCGGTGTCGACGTCGCCCCATCGCAACGCGGCGATCTCCGACACCCGCAGCCCGCCGTAGGCGCCGAGCATCACGATCACCCGCAGACTCGCAGAGCGGGCCGCCGTGACGGCGAGCTCGACTTCGGCTGATGTCAACGGGTGCGCTTTGCGTTTCGGGACTTTGATCTTGCCGACCTTCGCGGTCGGGTTGTTGTCGAGCAGTTCATGGTCGATCGCGAACACGTAGAAGGCGCGCAGGTCGCCGAGCAACGCACGCCGGCTGGCAGCGGTGGCACGGGCCGAGATGAACGCTTCGACATCGGCGCGTGTCGCCGCCTCGAGCAGGTACGTTTCGCAGAACTTGGTGAGCGTCCAACGACGCCGACGCACCGTGGCGTCGGTCAGGCCGCGCATGCGCTGGTCGTTGCAGAACTCGTCGATCATGGCACCCCGATCCACCACCCGGCCGAGGTTGTCGGTGAAGGATCGCACCAGGTGCAACCACCTTTCAATCAAGCTGCGATCAAGATTCTAGGTGGGGCGACGGCCGTCAGCCGAGAATGCTGCGGGTACTGTTGGGTAAGCACAGGATTTCGACGCGAAATCAGGTCGTCGGGGTCTTCGAGGAAGATCGCCGGGCCGACGTTGAAGTGCTCGGCCATGTCCTCGATCTCCTCGAGCTGCCAGGTGCGCTTGTCGGCGAACACCCGTGAGACGAGCGCCTTGTCGATGTCAAGCACGTTGGCGAGGTCGGTTTGGGTCATGCCGCGTCGGCCCATCAGCATGCGGGCGACGGTCGTGACGTTGTTGTTGAGGCGTGGAGTGCGCCGTTTGCCATGCATGCCGACATGATGACAGACCGTCAAACATCTTGACAACTTAAATATGTCATAGGTCTTGACGTGATGACGTGGCGTCATCTAAGTTGACTCCGTGACACCGGCGTCGACACCCACTCAACGACTCGCCTCCCTGCTACTCGGCCGACCCGTCCAACACTGGATCGCCGAGCAGCGCGAGGCCGGATGGTCGTGGCGCAAGATCGCTCACGACCTGAAGGTCGCCACCAACGGCCAGGTCGACATCTCGCATGAAGCCGTCCGCGGCTGGGCCGAACGGACCGCGGCGTGAACGTCACCGACCTGCCCGAGCGCATCGCCTCCAAGATCGAGGCCGACCCCGCGACTGGGTGCTGGCTGTGGCGTGGATACCTGAACAACAGGGGGTACGCCCAGATCCAGGTTCACCGAGTGAGTGTCTTTGTCCATCGGCTCACCTACCAATCTGCACGCGGCGCGATACCGGAGGGCCTGGAACTCGACCACCTCTGCCGCGTCCCTCATTGCTGCAACCCTGCTCATCTAGAGCCAGTCACGCACCGGGAGAACGTACTTCGCGGCGTGAGCCCAATGGCAATAAACGCTGCGCGGACGCACTGTGTCCACGGGCATGAGTTCACGCCGGAGAACACGAAGCGAACGTACAACGGCAGGCGGGCTTGCCGCGCCTGTGCGCGCGAGTTCATGCGGGGTTACCACCTGCGAGTAAAGGCGGGGGGAGCGGCATGAACCCGCTCGTGTGCGTTTGGGTCGCTGCCGCCACCTCGACCGTAGCGGGCTTGCTTTGGATGCTCGCCGATAAGGCGTGGGCGCGCGCCAGTGTGCGCCGATGGGACCGGGGGCTGCAGTGAACGTGGAGTGGAGTTCCGACAACGGGCGCACCTGGCGCGTGATCGTCGTGCCGCCGACGAGCCCGATCGCCGTGTATCTGCGCGAGGTCAACAACCCGTACGCCGATGGTGTCGGCAACGTCTACCGGACGGGCGCGAACCATGTCGCCGGTTGAGGCTGCGTCTGTTGTCCGGTACGGGCGTATCGGCGGCGACTTCATCGCGCAGCGCCGCTACATCGCCGCCGGGCTGGTGTTGGCGCAAGAAGTCGAACGGCTCGAGGGCGAGTTGCAGCGAGCGCGAGATGAAGGCGCCCGTTGGCACCGCCTGTGGGATGAGGCGTTGTCGGCCTTCGAAGCGCGAGAGGGGATCGGGCCATGAGCGACCACGTCTACGACTCGTCCTGCGAGGTCTGCACACACCCGCATGAGGTCACTGACCGCCTGCGCGCCGAGTGCGACGGGCTGCGTGCCGAACTGCAACGCGTCGAAGCACAGTTGGAAGAAGAGTTGGAAACCGTCCACGCCATGAACGAGGCGCTGGCCGAGGCGTTCCCCGACCTCCGAGCACAGATGGGCGAACGGCCGTGAGGGCCACGACGATCCGGGCCAAGTTGCGGTGGTGGTGGGCGGTGCATGTCACGTACCCCGGATGGGCGCGTGAGAACTGGCGCAAGGGCTACATGCGATGCGCAATCCAGCGTTGCCGTGAATGCACTCATACGACCCCCTTCCACTATTCGGGATGCTCGCAACACGGGGCCACAGCATGAGGCTCGCAGCGGTCGCCGCCATCCTCATCTTCGTCGCCTGGTGTGCGGCGCTCGCGCTCGCCGGCGAACCGAAACTCGACGCCGAACTAGCGCAAGCCCGCTACTACGTCGCACCCCCGATCGCGTCAACCGTGGCCGCCACGGCTGCCCCGCCCGCGGCACCGATTGCCACCGTCCCAACGGGAGGCATGCAGGCCACGGTTGACGCGTTACCTGTGCGGGGCACCGCGTACCAGGTGACGGCAACCGTGCCGCCACCCGCGCCGGTCGTCATTCCGCATTTCGACGAGTGGGTGGCGTTGGCGCGCTGCGAATCGGGTGGCGACTGGTCGATCAACACCGGCAACGGCTACTACGGCGGGTTGCAGTTCGCGCTCACGTCGTGGCGTGGCGCAGGCGGGTTGCAGTACGCCGCCTACCCGCACCAGGCGTCCGCTGCGCAGCAGATGTTGACCGCGGAACGGCTGCTCGACATGCAGGGCTGGGGCGCCTGGCCGACCTGTAGCAGAAGGATGGGGCTGCGATGACGGCTCGCGATGATTACCACCACCTGGTTGACAACGCCCACCGCACCGGCGCACTCGGCGCTCAGGATTGCGACTGGGCGATGGACGAGATCGACCGCCTGCGGCGACTGGGACGCGAGGCGGCACAGGCGTGGCGTATGGGCGGCCTGGATACTCGCACACGGCTCGGCCGCGCCGTCGCGTTCGAGGTGCAGGACTGGATCAAGGCGAACCATCCGTGACGGACCACCTGCGTGACGAGACGATCGCGGACGCGCTGCTGGCACGCGACGACGAACTCGAATGGGAAGCGATGCGCAACCTCGACCTCGGCCTTGATTGCGGCTGGTGCAGCGACGCCGAGCAGCAGGCACGGTGGGCTGCTGACCGTGCCGCCGTTATGGCCGAATACGAGCCGCGCGACTTCGGCTGGTGGAACAGCGACATCTTCCTGCGGCCGTGGGCGTACGACGAAGCCGACCCCCGTTGCGAGGTTGACCACGAATGAGCGCGTGGCCGTGGCCGTCGTCGGATGCAACCGGCACAGTTATCCCAGCGTTCGTCGCGGCGCTCCAAAGCGTCGAAGACGTCGCCCGCAACAAGCGCGCCGAAATCGAACTCAAGACGGGCGGCAAAGTCAGATACGGATACGCAGACCTTGACGCCGTCCTAGAGGCAGTCAAGCCGGTGCTGACAACCAACGGACTCGCCGTGACGCAACCCGCCGCGACCGATGGCGTTCACTCAATATTGCTTCATTCGTCGGGCGAGTGGTTGGCGTTCCCGCCGCTTCTGGTGACCGCGGGGCAGGCGACGCCTCAAGCGCAGGGTTCAGCCATCAGCTACGGAAGGCGTTACCAAATGCTCGCGCTGCTCGGTATCGCCACCGAGGACGACGACGGCAGCGCGGCCAGCAAGAAACCGAAGGCCGCCGCAACGCCAGCCCCCACCACGCCGCGCGCCAACGGCGATGACCCGACGCCAGCGCAGACCAAGAAGGCGATGGCACTGTTCGGCGAGATCGGCGTACACGAACGCAACGAACGACTCGCGCTCACATCCGCCTACTTGGGGCGTGACGTTGCGACATGGAAAGACGTGACCCGCTCAGAGGCCGCAGCCGTCATCGACAAGCTCGAGAAAGTACCGCCAGCATGAGCCGACCGATGGAGCGATCGCCGATCACCAAGGCCCGTTCAGCCTGGCGCGAGCTTGTCGGCGAACCGTTCGGCCGCGCCCTCAGCGAATGCGGCGCGCAATGGTTCGTGCGCAACGTGAGCGACGGCTACCTGCGTTGCCTAGTCGCCGAGGAACCGATGGGTTGGCATCTGTCTATCTCGTTCGTAGACCACAAGGGCGCCCCGTCGCGCTACCCGCGTTGGGACGAGATCGCTCACGCCCGCGACGAGTTGCTCGACGCAGACCTTGAGTTCGTGATGTTCCTGCCCCGCTCGGGCGAATACGTCGCGCTGCACGCCTCCACATTCCACCTCCATGAGCACCCAGCGAGGCAGCGATGACGGACGCAGCGAACCCGTACCGGGTTGACGCGATCACGGACAGCCCTGGCACCTACCAGGAACGTTGGATGGTACCACCACCCGGCGAAGGGGTTGTGTTCCAGGTGACGGCTGAAGCGTGGGTGACCGAGCCGTGCGACGAGTGCGGCGGCAAGGGCGGTGTGTGGTGCGTGCTCCACAACGGCCACGACGGCCCCTGCTACGTGCGAGTCACATTCCCCGTCACCGTCAACCGGCGCCGCGACTCAGACGGACCCGCACCCACGGTTAAAGCGTGTGTCGATGGCTTAGTGGACGCAGGATGCTGGCCGGACGACACGCCGGAGTACGTCGAGACGTTGGGCTCGAGGTTCGTGAAAGGCGCCGAGTTCGTTGTCGTCGAACTCATCCCACGCAGCGAGGCAGCGGCATGAGGTGCGAACGAGTCGTGGGCGCAACCCGATGCAAAAACGCCGCGGTCGCCTTCGTGATGGGCCAACACTTGTGCCGCGATCACGACCCGGACGGCGATCCACATTGCTCGCACTCTCTCGCTCCCTCCGGACGCTGTGCGTACTGCGGCCAAAGCGAGACCGCGGCATGAACGCCCTGCGTGTTCTAATCGTGGCGGGCAGATCTGGTACAATCATTGCAATAGATGCGCCGGGCGATGCGACAACATCCCCGGCGCTGGCCGACACCACTGGAGGTGCCCGACATGGATGAAGGTACACGATTCAAGGCCCGACCCACGACGTACAACGGGGTCGAGATGCGATCCCGGCTCGAGGCGAAATACGCCGCCTGGCTTGACCGTCAGCAGATCACATGGGAGTACGAACCTCAGTGCTTCGCCACCGATGAAGGCCAGTACCTTCCCGACTTCCGTCTTCACGGTGTCAAGATCATGGGTTCCAACCGCCGGGTTTACGTGGAGGTCAAGCCACTCGTCACGTTCGGCTCGACCGAGGCTCTCCGATGGGCGCGCATCATCTGGGCCAGCGAGCCCCACGCGTTCCTACTGATCGAAGTCCGCGAGCTGCCCGACCCACTGCTGGTGCTGCCCCGCTTCTATGGCGAAAGCGTCGCCTTGCGTGCGACGTGGACGCGGTTCACGTCGTCTGACGTCGGGCTCGCGCTGCACATGTCCGACCGCTGGCGTGAGGTGGCGTGAGTGGCACGAATCCGCACGATCAAACCGGAGTTCTTCCGCTCACGGAGCCTGTCGCGATGCTCGCGTGACGCCCGATTCACGTTCACCGGCATGTGGTGCGAAGCCGACTCGATGGGCCGCGGAATCGCCGACGCGCGCATCCTCAAAGGCGCGATCTGGCCACTCGACGACGACATCACACCGCCGGTCATCGACTTGCACCTCGAACAGCTCGCGCGCGAACACATAACGCTGTACGAGGTCGACGGTGAACGCTATTTCGAAATTAGAAATTGGGAGAAACACCAGGCAGCGAGCTACAGACAAGGTGAACCCGTGCACCCCGCACCGCCTAGTCATGAACCGTGCACGCCTCCGCATGCAAGCCGCATGTCTTCGAGTGCTGTAAGGGAAGGGAAGGGAAGGGAAGGGAACGCGCGTGCACGCGCTGTGCACACCCCCGTTCCAGAGCCTGACGACTTCGACGAGTTCTGGGCGTGCTACCCGCGCAAGACCGCCCGCAAGCGCGCTGCGACGGTCTGGCGACGACTGACGCTCACCGAACGACAACTAGCCCTCGACGCTGTACCGGCGCACTGCGCCCGATGGAAACGCGAACACCCCACCACGACCCAGTTCGTCCCGCACGCCTCGACGTGGCTGAACGACAAACGCTGGGAGGACGAACTCCCGCGAGAAAACCCGCTGAGCATCGTCGACCTCCACGGCAACCACCTGGCGCCAGGTGTCGGATGAGCACCCGAACCGACATCCTCGCCGACGTCGACACCGAACGCGCCCTGCTCGGCGCCTGCCTACTGTCGGACTTCGCGCTCGACGATTCGGCCCGCATCGTCCAACCGCCCGACTTCGTGGCGCACCGCCACCAGCAGATCTACGCCGCCATGCTCACCCAACGCGAACACGGCCGCATCGACATCATCACCCTCGCCGACCAGCTCGGCGAAGACGCACTGCCATACCTGCATGAGCTCCAAAACGCGACGCCCGCGATCAGCAACGCAGGCCGCTACGCGCGCACCATCGCCAACTGGAAACTGCGCCGCGACCTGCTCCGCGCCTCAGACCAGATCGCCACCCTCGCCAAACTCGAGGACGACGCCGGCGAGGCCGCCGACCACGCCCGCGCGCTGCTCCAACACCTCGACCTACCGGCCGGCATCGGCGCACCCGACCCCGACGTCGACAGCTACATCGGGTCCGTCGCCACCGAATACGACTGGCTGATCCCCGGCTTCCTCGAGTACCGCGACCGGCTGCTCGTCACCGCATCCGAAGGCGCCGGAAAATCGGTCCTGCTCGCCCAAATCGCAGTCCAGGCCGCAGCCGGCATCCACCCCTGGACCCTCAAAGCGGTCGAACCCCGCAACGTGCTCATGGTCGACCTCGAAAACGGGGAACGCCTGCTGTCGCGCCGGCTCGCCTGGATCTGCTCGCGCCTGGACCGCTCGCGTTTCGACCGTCAACGGCTGCGGGTCAACTCCCGCACACAAGGGCTCGACCTGACGACACGCACCGATCGACGTTGGCTGATGGACCGTTGCCGCGCCAACGCCGCCGAGCTGGTCGTGATCGGACCCGCCTACCGCATGTCGGCCGGCGTCGCAGAACGAGGCGACACAGGCGGCGAGGACCACATCCGCAAAGTCACCCACGCCCTCGACGAGATCCGACACACCTGCAACGTGGCGCTGGTGATGGAAACCCACGCCCCCCACGGCGGCGGTGAAGGCAAGACCCGCGACCTGCGCCCGTTCGGCTCGAGCGTGTGGCTGCGCTGGCCCGAGTTCGGCATCGGCATCCGCCGCGACGGCGAAAGCCAAACCCGCTACAAGCTCGACCATTGGCGCGGTCCACGCGATCAACGCACATGGCCCACCCACCTCGAGAAGGACGCCGGCAAATGGCCGTGGACCCCGATCATGCCCGACGGGACGTTCTGATGACCATGGAACCACCGTCACGGTTCGTCGACCCAGGAGCCAACCCACCGTGAGAGCAGGCCACTGATGTTCGAACGTTTCACCGACCGCGCCCGCCGGGTCGTCGTGCTCGCCCAAGAGGAATCACGGCTGCAAGGCCACGCGTGCATCGGCACCGAACACGTCTTGCTCGGACTCATCCGCGAACCCGAGTGTGTCGGCGCGCAGATCCTCGTCAAGCTCGGCGTCGACCTTGCCGACCTGCGCGCACAGATCATCGCGACGGTCACCGGTGGGGTGGTGCTGCCCAAAGGCGCCCGCCTGGTCGGCGTCGAACCACGTAACCCGGCCACAGTGCGATTCACGGTCCGCGGGACCACGCTCGCCGAGATACACGACAAGGCCGGAGCTGAGCTATCCCGATTCACCGAGACGATAGGCGTGCGGTACACCGCTCGCATCGTCGGCCACCATGTCGACACCAACGGTCCCAGCGAGGCGAGTCTGCTCATCACGCACTATGACGCCGAGATCGAGGCGCACACATGAGGGCCAGTCATCGCGACCGCACGCTGGACGGCCTCGCCCACCGCCTCGACCGCGCCGCAAACACCGTGCCCGAGGAGGCTGCGTGACACCGACACTGCCGCTGCGCCGCGCCCGCCGTCGCCGCAAGCTCGGCGTCGCAGACTTCGCCAACCGCGCCACCCTCATCGCCGGCGAAATCGAGCTCGGCTGGAACAACCTCCTCGACGAACTCCGCGACGCAGGCTGGCCCGCCCGCTCACCCGACGGCGACCAGCAGCCCAGCCAACCCCACGAATGCGGCCCCAAATGCAACGACCCCTGCGAAGACGACGACGGCAACAGCCTCGACTACGCCGACCCCACCGGCCAACTCGTCGACGGCCTATACGCCAAACACGGCGACCTGATGGCGCTCCAAGATCACCTCGACTGCATCCAAACCTCGCTGCGCGCCCTGCACCTCATCGCCAACCGGCACCGCCCACTGCTGTCGCTCGCCATCCCCGGCTGCATCGTCAAGAACTGCTCCGAGGCGGTCGAGTCGCGCACCATGCCCAACGGCACCCGCGCCTACCTCGGCATGGAACAGATCGCCGGGCATTGGGTCGCCAAACCGGGTGCCACACCCACCTGCCATCGTCACCGTTGGAAGCGCGACAAGGACGACGTCGCATGAGATCCACGTATGGCGTACATGACCTGCGGCAACGTGGTAACGTCCCGCGCTGGATCGTCACAATCGCGGAGTGTCGGTCAACGCAGATACCGCGCCACGGTCCGACGTGTCCCCAAACGGTTGACACATGAACATTGATCTCACCCACGCTCTATGGCGCACGGTCATCGATCACGGCTTCGCAGCGATCACCGCCAACCCCGAGTTCCTGTTCGAGACGTGGGGCGGACCGGACCCACAACCACCGGAGCTAGTCATTGCCCGTCTCTACGGCTTCGATGACGAGCTCGACGCTGAACAGCAACTCCCAGGCATCCCGACCGAATGGCGGCTACCACTACGCCAACGGTTGCGCCTCACACCCGAACCCGACCCCACACACCCGACGATGCGCGCCGCAACATACCGACTCCGATCAGCGTGGAGCCGACAACGCATCGACGCCGACATGCTCTACAGCGCAGGCGTGTACGACTCGGTAGCACCGTTGATCGATCAGACGCAGTTCGCCCTGACCGTGACCTGCGTCCGGTATCAACGGCCCACCCCATGAGCGACAGGCGCGACCACGACGCCCGCCAGATAGCGCGCGTCTTCGACGTGCCGCCCTGGTTGGTGAGCGACTACCCACGCCCACGCCTGGCTCGCCTACGTTGGGCACTGCGCCGATGGTGGCCGTTGCCATGAACGACGACGCTGAGTACACCGGCGAATGGCTCGAACTCACGGGCTGCACCTGCGAACACGACGAAGACGAACACGGCTACAACCGCGACCAGGGATGCGGAGTCGACGGCTGTGACTGCAAGGGCCACTTCGACTGATGGCAGGCAAGCCGTGGCACCGAGGCAGACACAACGAGTGGTCCCGCCAACTCCGCGCCGCATGGAACGCAAACCCCGACACACGCTGCGCACGATGCGGACTCACACGCACCGAAGGCATCGCCAAGTGGGGCAAGCAAGGCGAATGGGAAGCCGGCCACAAACGGCCCGGCACCATCGCACACAGCACACTCGACTACCAACCCGAACACCGACACTGCAACAGATCCGAAGGCGCAGCGATGGGCAACCGCAATAGAGAACCCAACAGCGGATGGCTGACACGATGACCATCGACCTACAGCGCCTGCTCGACGTCGCCGTGCGTATCCCGCCCGACGAACCAATGGCGCTCACCGAATCCGAGTACGACTACCTCGAACACACCATCCCACTCCCGAAGCGTTGGCGCATCTCACGCAACGTTGTGTTCCACGGCCGACGTGTCGTGATCGTGCCCGACGACTGGGCGACGGCAACTTGGGTCGCAGTTTTTATGAACGCCGCTCCCTCCAAGAC
>Ga0193697_1000106_pt1 | contig 31781 bp, 33 predicted proteins | sample L3m2metaG_FD_145073 | JGI IMG/M metagenome (GOLD analysis project Ga0193697, IMG submission 145073) | Soil microbial communities from a riparian zone of the East river system, Colorado, United States - L3m2 | ecosystem: Environmental > Terrestrial > Soil > Riparian zone | place: USA: East River...
ACGCATTGACTTAGATCGCTTTTATCATCCTATTCGTCCTCTCCCGCTTTAAAATCTCAAATCTTCCAATTTGACGCACTCCTGTGCCCCTTTGTACTAAGTTTGTAGGAGACGAGGTGAAGGCGCCCCCCCCCGGGGGGTATGTGTTAGAAAAGTGCTAGTTTTGTGTTGTTTTTGCATTCGGTTGTGGTGACTCGGGAGGAGTAGGAGCAAGAGCAAGAGCAGCAGTAAGAGTGGGAGCAGGGGTAAGGCGACCCCCCCCGGGGGTCTGTGTTAGAAATGTGTTAGTTTTGTGTTGGTTTTGCATGTGTCCGTTTGAACTGGTTTGCGCGAGTACGGGATAAGTGCCCTCCTGCCGAACGGAGTTCGGCGAAACAGCAGAACGGAGTTCTGCGCTACATCGGGAGGAATCTTTGCATCTCGCCCAGTGTTCGTGGTCCCAATTCCGGCAGAGAAGCTAATGCTGAGTTGCTCTCATAGGCAGCCCTTTTTTAGTCCGTAACGGTTTTTGTTTGTTTCACACGCCTGCAAGTAAGCACGCTAACGAATCGTTATCTTCTTTAGCACTGAATTATTTTGGTGTTGAGCGAATGTTACGAATTTTACGAATGGAACTTACTGGGGGAAAGTGACGAAGGACGGTTAGTGCCTTGGGATACTTTCAAACGGCATGGTGATATCGCGCTTGCAAGAACGTGCTGCCGCCTGCGGAACGTCTCTTTCAAACGGCGCCAAACTACAAATATGCCACCCCTATTGGGTTCTAAGTCGGCTTCGCCTTGACCGCCGTTCGGCGTGCAACTACAGACTAGCTGGTGAATATCAGACTCCTCCTCGCTTTCGCTTTAACCGTTTCTGGCGCTTTTTTTGAACTGAACAGTTTTGCGCAAGTAAACGCGGCGGTGGGCAAGCCGACGGCAGATACTGTCGCCGCCGCCACGAAAAAATTTCTCGACACGCTCGATGATGCTCAGCGCGGCAACGTTGTGTTTGATTTCAAGGACGAGGCGCAACGCAAGCGCTGGTCGAATCTTCCGACAGGCATTTTCCGGCGCGCCGGTTTGCGCATGGGCGATCTCACCAAGCCCCAGCGCGCCGCGGCCATGGCGGTGCTCGCGGCGGCCTTGAGTCCTCAGGGTTACGAAAAAGTTTCGCAGATCGTTGAGGCCGAAGAGACGTTGCGACAAGGGGGCGGCGGACGCCTGATGTTCGGACGCGATGAGTATTATATTTCCTTTCTTGGCCAGCCTTCCACGACTGACCCATGGATGATTCAGTTTGGCGGGCATCATCTCGGCCTGAACATCACCCTCGCCGGTGAGCAAGGCACGCTCGCGCCCAGCCACACGGGCGCGCAGCCGGCGATTTTTGAGCTCGAAGGCAAAACCATCCGTCCCCTTGGTCGCGAGAACGACAAAGCGTTTGCCCTCGTTAATTCCCTCGACGAACCGCAGCGCAACCAGGCGATCCTTGGGTTTCAGATGCGTGACCTCGCGCTCGGCCCGGGCCGCGACGGACAGACGATTCAGCCGGAAGGGATCAAAGGCTCAGCCTTGAACGCGAAGCAGCGCGAGATGCTCCTGGATCTGGCCGGCGAATGGACCGGCATCATGCACGACGCCGTCGCCAAAGCGAAGATAGACGAGATGAAAAAGAACATCGCCGAAACCTGGTTCGCGTGGAGCGGCCCAACCGAAAAGGGCAGCGCCGCTTATTTCCGCATCCATGGACCGACCGTCATTATTGAATACGCCCCGCAACGCATGGGCGGCGACGCGACAAAACATATCCACACCATTTACCGCGACCCAACGAACGAGTACGGCGCAAAATGGTGGAAGAAGTGATCACGACACTCGGGCGTCTGGCGCTGCTGCTGCTCGCGCCGCTTGCATTACCGTCCGCCGCTTTCGCTCATCAGCTTGACGAGTATGTGCAAGCGACACTTGTGATCATCGAGCCCGGTAATATCCGCCTGCAACTCAACCTCACGCCCGGCGCCGCCGTTGCTGACCAGGTCCTTCCGCTGATTGACCGGCAACGGGACGGCGTCATCTCGACCAACGAAGCCAACGCCTACAGTGAACTGCTAAAACGCGACCTCGTCGTCCGCCTGGACAGCCGGAAACTCGACTTGAAACTCACAGGATCCAACTTCCCGGCGCTCTCCGAGCTTCGCACCGGCGACGGAATCATCCAGATCGAATTCTCCGCCACCCCTGCCCTGCTCGCTCCCGGCTCCCATAAACTGATCCTCAACAATCGTCATCTACCGAAGATCAGCGCCTACCTCTGCAACGCCGCCCAGCCCAAATCCCCTTCAGTCAAAATTACCGGACAGAAGCGCAACAAAAACCAAAGCAATACCGAGATCGCCTTTACCTTCGAGTCCCGGACTCAACAATCCCGAAAGGATTAAAATCCTGTACGGTTTGTAGTCCGGGCTTCAGCCCGTTCTGGGCGCATTCGTTGATTCGAACGGTTCTCCAACAGGCTGAAAGCCTGCACTACAAACGCTCACCGGCTAAAGCCGGGACTCCGACGATACAACGGCGATGGTGCGCGACCTCACGGACAGCGGAGGCCGTTCAGTCACAGCGCCACGGCACTCAAGTAATCACGCCACTTTTCGATGTTTAACCTTGGATGGACTTTTTTCAGCGGCAGGATAATGCCCGCCGGCGCACGCGCTGGCTCCTCGTCTATTTTGCCGGCGCGATCCTTGGGCTCGCCGGCACGTTTTACATTATTTCCCTCTCTCCATACTTCTATGCACACCCCGAAAAGACCGGATCATTTTGGCACCCGCAGTTGTTTCAATGGGTGATCAGCGTTGTCCTCGTCGTCATCGCTCTCGGCTCGCTCACCAAACTTGTAAAGCTTCGGAAAGGTGGAAAGGCGATTGCATTGGCGCTCGGCGGCCGGCCATTGACCACGCCCGCGCCCGATCCCGATGAACGCGAGTTGCAGAACATCATCGAGGAAATGTCTATCGCTTCGGGCGTGCCGATGCCGGCGGTCTATGTTTTGGATCGCGAACCGGGCATCAACGCGTTTGCGGCCGGATTCCGGCCCGAAGATGCCGTCATCGGCGTCACCAAAGGCGCGATGCAGTTCCTTAACCGCGATGAACTCCAGGGAATCATCGCGCACGAATTCAGCCATATCCTCAACGGAGACATGCGCCTGAACCTGCGCCTCGTCAGTTGGCTCCATGGGATTCTCGGGATCGCTCTTGTGGGTGGAGGCTTGCTCCAGGCCGCGCGCCGGTGCATCCCGTGGAACTCGGAGAACGACGGCTTGCAGAAGGCAGGCCTCGGACTATTTTTCTTTGGCAGCATCGTTGGCGTCATTATCTACGGGTTGGGTAGCGCAGGCGCGTTCTTCGGCCGCTTGATCAAGAGCGCCGTCGCGCGACAACGCGAGTTCCTCGCTGACGCCGCGGCCGTCCAGTTCACGCGAAATCCGACGGGCCTCGCCAACGCGCTCAAAAAAATCGGCGGTTTGGGCCACGGTTCGCGCATTCGCAGCCCCGTGGCCGAGGAAGCGAGCCACATGTTCTTCGGGAACGGCCTCCGCAGCTCATGGTTTGGAATCTTCTCCACGCACCCCTCCCTGAAGAAACGCATTAAACTCCTCGATCCTGATTTCGATGGCCGCTTTCCTCCGGTCACCTTTCCGGTTGGCCTTGCGAAAGTGCCGCCAGTAATTTCACCACCAGTTATTCCACCACCCGTTGCGCCGCCCGTCATTCCGCAACGAGGTCCTTTGCCTGCGTAACGGAATAATAGATCGCTAACTCTGTTTTACAGAACCGCCTGACTGCCTTTTGCGCTTGAAATAACCGGCTACGGCGAAGATAGCTCCAATCAATCCACCGATTACCGCTCCGCGCACGACGCGCCGCCAGTCGAATCCGTGACGCGTTGCTGATTCTTTGGACGCAGTTGCTGCGTCTGATGGATTGGCAGCAATAACGGCACGCGCCCAATCACTCGATACCTTGCGCGTCCATTGAAGGTCCTTTTCGCCTCCGTTCGCGTACAAGTACAGGATTTTGCCTTTCAAGTGCAGAACGGTTCCTGTCACCGCCGAAACCTCCTTCTGAGCCGCGCCTGAATTTCCGGCAGCAGTGTAATTGACCAGCATCGAAAAACCGAGCGACCGCTCGGTGTCCTCATGCGGTGGCAGCGGGACCATGTTGAGCGACTTCAGGCCCAGGTCCACCGACATATCCTTCGCCAGGTTCTTGTTTATGCTTTCGATAAGACCGGGCGTTTGTTTATGGACCTCCTCCATTATCTTTTCCTGCTGCTTCTGAATCGCCCCCTTGATCGTCGCGAAGTCGGATTTTGTTAGAAATCGCGAAGTCAGTTGCTTGAGAGTCTGAACGCCAAAGTACCTCGACAGGTCGGGCATCTCGTGTTTCAACGCGCGGTCTACGTCGGCGTCGGCGACAAACGCCGTCAAATACGCATTCATCGGCGGGACCAATCCGTGGAGAAGTTTGTCCAACTCCGTCATCGCCGATGTCACGGGTGAGAATCCCGCCGGCGCGGGAATCTCCAGTTGGGTGTCGCCAATCGTGACGGGAGCGGGCATAGCCCGACCGGAAACCCCAAGAACTGTTGCGCAGGTGATGAGAAGCGTTCGTTGGAGCGCCCTGAAGAGCAATTGCGAGTGCATTCCCGAAATCGTGCAGACTTTCGCGTCTGCGTCCAGCGGAACTGTTCTTCTCCGTCCCTCTGAAAGAGGGAAAGGGCAAAACGGCCATCGTCAACGCCGTGCCGCGCGTCCCTAATCGTGATGATGATGCTTCGAGCGATTATCGGCAAAAATCTGCGCCTCGGTCTCCGTGATCCTGCCATCCTGGTTGCTGTCGCACATCGCGACCGCATCATTGAAGATCACGTTTTGGCCCGGCACGACCCGCCGCTTATGGTCAAACACAATCGGAATCGCGACCTCCGTCTTGCTTTCTGACTGCCTGCGCGGAGGATTTGTGCTCAGCGTCTCGTAAAAAACGTGAGCGGCCTTGTCGTTCTCGAATTCGACCTTCTGCCGTGGCGCATCCTGGTAAACCGTTTGCTCATGACTGATACACCCCGATACAAGAATTGCTGAAAACCCCGCGATGCTGCACATCGCCCGCCGTGAAATGTTTTTCATAGAATGCCTTCTCCAACACAGACGATGGCCGGCCAAACTTATTCGCAACGCCAGATTTTCGAGATTTTAGGCCGAAAATGACAGATTGTCCGTCCATTCCGCCTTGGTTTTGAGGCGACACCTCCTAAACGCCGCTTGTCGCAGCGTTTGCGAACGGCATTGCGCCGTTAGTCTAAGCCCAGCTCGGCTGGACGGCCGGATGAATAAGGTGAATGGCAGGCTCGGGGAGGGTTTCGTAAGTGCCCCGTGCATTTTGGACCAGCACGCGCGCAGACTTATGTGCATTTGCCTGTCGCTTTGCTTCTTCTATCGCCTCATCCCTTGAGGCGAAGGGTCCATATTCCCCTAACATTGAAACTACCCGCCAATCGCGTTCGCTACGGCCCGATACGAATATGCTCAATTCACGACGTGCCATAACTCTCCACACACAGTTCTATCGTTTCTTCACAAATGATCCAGAACAATTTTTGTAACCACCCACCTAAAGAGTATGTCGGCAGATCCAACGATCGGGTTTAACGGCTCGCCGTTTGCGGTTGCCTCGCCGAAACCATGCGGCAAAATCCGCCTATGAGTTTTCCTCACAAGCTGACAGTTGGACTGGCCTTGTTCGCCGCAGTCGCGCAAGCTACCGCCGCGTCCATGAAACGGGTTGAAGAACGTGATTACGGGAAAGGGCCGGATGGCGCCGCCATCAAGGAGTTCACGCTGCGCAACGGCAAAGGCATGACGGCGAAAGTGATTTCCTACGGCGCAACGCTCACGGAGTTGCAAGTGCCCGACAAAACCGGCGCGACGGTCAGTGTCGTGCTCGGCCCGAAGTCTCTCGACGAATATCTGAAGGGTTATCTATCCGCGGCCGCGACAATCGGGCGGTATGGAAATCGGATCGGTAACGCGCGCTTCACGCTGGATGGCGTCGAATACAAATTGGCCGCGAATAACGGAAAGAATCACCTGCACGGCGGGCCAACCGGTTTCGCGAAGCGCGTCTGGAACAGCAAAGCTCCCGATGAAAGCGCAGCCAGGGTCGAGTTTACGTATTTGAGCAGGGACGGGGAGGAAGGTTATCCCGGCAATCTCAACGTGAAGGTCACTTACACGCTGACTGACAAGAACGAACTGCGCATCGACTACGAAGCCACGACCGACAAAGCGACGGTCGTGAATCTCACGAACCACGCCTACTTCAATCTGGCCGGTTCAGGCAACATTTTGGACCACGAACTCTGGCTCGCGGCGGACAAGTACACGCCCGTCGATGACGGCCTTATTCCCACCGGCGAGATCGCGAGTGTAAAAGGCACGCCGTTGGATTTCACGAAACCGACGCGCGTCGGCGCTCGCATCGATCAGTTCAAGCCCAAGCTCAACGGCTACGACCACAATTACATTGTGAACGGCGGAGGCAAATCGCTCACGCTCGCCGCGCGGCTCACCGATCCGAAGAGTGGTCGCGTGATGGAAATGCACACGACGCAGCCGGCGTTCCAGCTTTACACCGGCAACCACGTCAAACATGGCGGCCTTTGCCTTGAGACCCAGCATTATCCCGATTCGCCGAACAAACCGAATTTTCCGTCAACCACACTGCGTCCCGGCGAGACGTTCAAGAGCGCAAGCGTATATGCATTTGCGGCAAAATAATCATTCTATGAGTTCACGCATTCTTTCTCTCACGTTGGTTTACGGTCTCGCGGTTTCCTCCCTCTCTGCCGCAAATTGGACCGGCTGGCGCGGAGACAACGGCCTGGGAATTTCCCCCGAAAGAAAAGTGCCGCTGAAGTGGAGCGCAACCGAGAATGTGCTCTGGAAAATCGAACTTCCGGAGGCCGGCAACTCGACGCCCGTCGTCTGGAAAGACAAGGTGTTCATCACGCAAGCTGTCGGCGAACGCCGCACCGTCATGTGCTTCGATCGGAAGTCCGCGAAACTTTTGTGGCAGAACGGCACCAGCTATAACGAGAAGGAAGAAAGTCATGAGACCAATCCCTATTGCTCCTCATCGCCCGTCACTGACGGCGAACGCGTCATCGCGTGGTTCGGCTCCGCCGGCGTGTTTTGCTACGACCTGACTGGCAAGCAATTGTGGCGCGCCAGCCCTGGCAAACAGGAACACATGTGGGGCTATGCCTCCTCGCCGTTCATCCACGATAACTTGTGCATCCTCTATTTTGGTCCCGGCAACAGCGGGGCCCTGGTCGCGCTGAACAAGAAAACGGGCAGTGAAGTCTGGCGCGTCAAAGATCCACCAGTCCAGCAACGTCCTCGCACCGATGGATTTCGCGGACAGGAGCGGACCGGCGTCATTTGCTCCTTCAGCTCGCCCATTTTGCTCGCGCCGGAGGGGCGAGCTCCGTCGAGTCCGCAGCTCATCATGACCTATCCGCAATTAGTTCGCGGATATGACCCGAATACCGGCAAGGAACTGTGGACATGCGACGGTCTGAACGAATTGCTCTACACTTCGCCGATCGCCGGAGATGGAATTGTCGTTGCGATGGGCGGCTTTAACGGAAGCACCATCGCCGTGAAAGCCGACGGCAAAGGCGACGTCACCGCAACGCATCGCTTGTGGCGGCAGGAGCGCACAAAAAATCGTCTCGGCTCCGGCGTTGTTCACGAGGGCCACGTTTACATCCTGAACACGGAAGGAATCGCCGAATGCATCGAACTCAAGACCGGCAAAATCGTCTGGCAGGAGCGCGTGAAAGGCGGCGCGACTTCCGAAAGCTGGTCGTCGATGGTGCTCGCGGCGGACCGTCTGTATGTGCTGAATCGCTCCGGCGCGACCGTGGTTCTCAAGGCGAGCCCGAAGTTTGAGTTACTCGCCGTCAATCCCCTCGACGGCGCATTGACGAATGCGTCGCACGCGATTTCCGACGGCGAGATTTTCATTCGCACGCACAAACATCTCTGGCGCATCGCCGAAGCGACCGAAACCGCCTTTCTGAAGTAGTATGCTCGTCGTCCACGTGCATGTGCAGGTGAAGCCCGAGTGCGTCGAGGCGTTTCGCAAAGCGACCATCGCCAACGCCGAGGCAAGCCTGAAGGAACCTGGTATCGCCAGGTTCGACGTGGTCCAGCAAGCGGACGATCCGACCCGCTTCGTGTTCGTCGAAGTTTATCGCGATGAGAAGGCGCCTGCGAAACATAAGGAGACAGCCCACTACGCCGCCTGGCGCGATTCGGTCGCGTCGATGATGGCGGAGCCGCGATCGAGCGTGAAATACGCGAACGTCTTTCCGACCGACGCGGCCTGGTGATCCAATGTTCGAGTTCGCGACGGCTGGACGAATTGTCTTTGGGCGCGGAACGCTGAAAGAAATTGGTCCTGCTGTTGCTTCCCTTGGGCAGCGTGCACTTGTGGTGACGGGACGCGATGCCGCCCGCGCGGCGCGATTGTTGGATCTCCTCAAACAGGCTGGCGCTGAAGCGACGACGTTTTCAATCTCCGGCGAGCCCACGACCGTCACCGTCCGGGAGGGAGTGGAACGAGCCAGGGCGCATGACGCCGATTTGTTGATTGGCTTTGGCGGCGGAAGTGCCATCGACGCGGCGAAAGCCATCGCTGCCCTTCGCACGAACAAAGGTGATCTATTCGACTACCTCGAAGTCATCGGCAGGGCACAGCCGCTAACGCAAGCGGCATTGCCATGTATCGCCGTGGCGACCACCGCGGGCGCTGGAGCGGAGGTGACGCGCAACGCCGTGCTGCTCTCGCCCGAGCATCGCGTCAAAGCAAGTCTGCGCAGCCCGCTCATGCTGCCGCGTCTTGCGATCGTCGACCCCGAGCTCACGCATACCCTTCCGCGCTCGGTGACCGCTTCGACCGGCCTCGACGCGCTCACGCAAAACATCGAGCCTTTCCTCTCATCCCGCGCCAATCCGCTAACCGACGGCGTCTGCGTCGAGGGTATGACCCGTGCAGCCAAATCATTGCGCCGTGCTTACGAGAATGGTGGCGACGCCGATGCGCGCGAAGGTATGTCGGTCGCGAGCCTCTGCGGCGGGCTGGCGCTCGCGAACGCGGGACTCGGCGCGGTCCACGGATTCGCGGCCCCGATAGGCGGCATGTTCGATGCGCCGCACGGCGCTGTGGGCGCGGCGCTATTGCCGCATGCGATGGAGATCAATTTGCGCGCTTTGCGGCAACGGGCATCCGGCAATCCTGCGCTACAACGATTCGAGACAGTCGCGCGCATCCTGACCAGGCGCCCCCAGGCGACGGCTGAGGACGGCATCAACTGGATCAAAGAGTTGTGCGCTGCGCTCGATATTCCACCCCTGCGCACCTATGGCATTACGGCCGAGCACGTAGAGGAATTATGCGATAAGGCGGCCGTCGCCAGCAGCATGAAGGCAAACCCGATTGTGCTGACAAAAGGGGAGTTACGAGAGCTCCTGGAACGCGCCCTCTAAGCCAATTTCAAGCGAATCCGTGCTGAAATTGATTTGCCGTTCGCTTCCTTTTGCGCTCCAATGGTTATGTCATCATGCGCTCGGGCGGGACATGCTTTCCAATGGCTGCGTTTGATCAGAGGAGAGTAAGGGGGTTCACCCTGATCGAGCTGCTCGTCACGATGGCAATCGTCCTGATGATGTTCGCGATGTTAAGCGGCTCTGGAATGCAGAGCTATCAGCGCCGCCAAAAGCAGGCGTGCAACAAAAATCTGCAAAGCATTTACGTCGCCCTCGACATTTACGCCAACGATCACACGGGAGGTTTTCCCCTGAACACAAATGCGACGACTTCGGAGCAAACGCTCGCCGCCCTCGTCCCTCAATACACCGCCTCGACCGCGGCCTTTACCTGTCCCGGTTCCAGTGACAGGCCGATTCCCGAGGGCGAGTCCTTTGAGAAACGCCGGATCAGCTACGCCTATTATATGGGACGCCAGCGAACGAACACGAACGAGCCGCTGCTCAGTGACGAACAGATCGATTCACTTCCGAAAATCAAAGGTGGTCCGTTGTTTTCACGCGACGGCAAAAGTCCCGGTAACAACCATAATAAATATGGCGGCAACCTGATGTTCGTCGATGGTCACGTGGAGACCGTCTCCGCCACCGCGCCGTATTCAATCCTGCTTCCGCCGGGCGTGACACTGCTCAATCCGAAACGATGAACATCAAAATCCAATGCGGCTGCGGCGCGAAGTACGTCCTGGACGTAACGCCCGCGCACATCGGCAGCGGAGTGCAACTGATTTGCCAGGCGTGCGGCACCGATAACTCCCGGATGTTGCAGCAAATTTTGCAGCAGCAGTTTGCGCCGATGGGAGTGCTCGAACCTGCGCCTCAGCCGGTATTTCAACCTGCCATGACTGCACCCGGGAATGAAGTGGCTTCGGTTGGCCTCCCAACGGAACCCACTCCCCTGATGCAGGCCGAAGTGCAGATGTGTCGCAAGCATCCGGGCTGCGTGATCGAAAGTGAATGCGTTGTTTGCCGCAAACCCCTTTGCGCGCAGTGCCTTGAGCAGTTCGGTTATGTCTGCTCGCCCTTCTGCAAAGAGAAGGCCGAGAGCAGGCGCATCCCTGTGCCCCAATACGCCGGGCAGCGAATTGCGGTTGAGCGCAATTACTGGCGGCAGGTAAAAATTGCGGTTTGGTCTGCGGCAGCAGTCGTCATTCTTTTGCTTGGCGTCGGGGTTTGGTACCTGTTGGTGGCATCCAAACCTCGCGTGGCCTGGTCGATCAAGCTCCCCCCGTCGGATTACGGCGGCTATTGCAAGCTCGTCACCCCGACGCAACTGATGGTCTGGCACGGCAACCGTTTGGCGCGCTACGACATCGAACGGCGCCGCGAACTCTGGTCCACGCCGTTGCTGGACAAGGAGCAACTCGCCGGGCAAGCCGCTGCCTGGCTGGCACGCCATGGTGAGGACGCCGATATCCACCTCGGAAAACGCAACCCGTGGGATCGCTCCGCAAAGCGGCAACAGGTCAAGCTCAGTGACGTCGAAGAAAGTCTGCGCGCGGGCGTGGCCATGGATCTGAAGGTGCGCCTCCTCGGTGAGTCGGTCTGGGTGCTCTTTCCCGACCGCCTCGTGCAATTTGACTGGGCCACGGGCAAACCCGGCAAGACGGTCCCATTCACTGATCGCATCGAGCGTTTCGAAACGTCGCGTGATGCCCTTTTCGTGATTATGGTGGATGATCTCGGCAGGGAGAACCTCGCGCGAATCGATGCGCAAACGGGCCAGTTGACCGAACAGAGAGTGCCTGCCGTTGCGCCGCCCGCCGAATCGACGAAGAAGGTGGCCGCTGCGAGTGGTTTCGAAACGGGCGTTTCCGTTCGACCTTTCCGCTCCGCTCTCATCAACGCGCGACAGAACTTCGTGCTCATGGCCGTTACGCTGGTTGAAGCAAAAATCGCGCAGTATCGCGCGATGGAAGAGAAAAGTGGCAAGGGCGCGCTCGACCGCGAGATCACGCTCGCCAATTCCGGCCAGGCCGTCGAGGACTTCATGAACGAACAGCAGCGCGAGCACACGGGTGGCCTCCGCCACGAAGACGAAAGCCGCTACGCTGTCACCCTGAAGCGCGTTTTGGGAGAATCCGCAGCCGATTGGAGTGGTGAAGTGTCCGGCCGGCCGGACTTGTACGCCCTAGACACTGTGGACATCCTGACGGCCGGCAAATCGATTCGCGTCTTTGACAAAGCGAATACAAAACTGTGGGAGAGCACTCTCGGTTTCTCGATGGCGCAGCGCAACGTCTTCAGCACCGATCCGTATGCGGAGGAATTTGTCACGCCGGCGGTCGAGCACGGAAATCGACTTTATTTTTTCGACCCGGGCGTGCTGACGTGCTTCGAGTTGGCCACCGGGAAGGTCCTCTGGCGTTTGCAGGCCGTGGGCGTTTCGGGCATGCAGTTTGACGACAAAGGTACTCTCTATGTCACCGCCACGAGCGCCGGTGTCGATGCTTTGCGCTATTCGCAGCAGGTTGATTTCAGCCGGAACATCCATCCCCTCATTCTCAAAGTGGACCCGCGCAACGGCAAAATTCTTTGGGACGTTACGCGGCGCGCGCAGGCTTTTCGCATCGCTGGCAAATTCATCTATGCCATCGAAGCGACAAAAGGAGGAGGCGGCTCGATCATGCGCCCCGGCGCGCCCGAACACATGTGGTTGTATCGCCTTGAGCCCGACACTGGCCGCGCTTTATGGGACCACTACGACAAGCGCATGCCGCTGAGTTGGGATTGCTCCGGGAATGTCATTCCCCTGCTCTTCCGGGACGAAATTCAGGTATTGAAGTTCCTGTCATTGTGAAGTCAAATCGATCAACCCACGGCTATTATGAGTGATATTAAGTTCTCGTGCCCCCACTGCTCGCAACATATCGCATGCGACGTCCAATGGGCGGGCCGGCAAATCAACTGCCCCGCCTGCGGAAACAACGTGGTCATTCCCTCGCCGCAAGCGGCCGCGCCTGTCGCACGGCCCGTCGCTGTTTCCGTCACGCCGCGGATCAGCGTGGCCGTCGCGCCTCCGCCGCCTCCGCCCGTCACCGCACCGCCTCCACCGATGCCCCACAGCGCGCCACCGCCTTCAAAACAGTGGCCCGTGCGGTGCATGGCTGATTACGACGCGCCCAGTCCTGCGCGCCGGATCATCACGTGGGCAGTCGCGGTGCTGGTTGCGGGAGGTGCTCTCTATTTCGTGTTCAGTTGGGCTGGATCAGCGCAAAAGAAATTCAATGTTGCCCAGCAGTCGAGTGAGGACAGCGGCGGCGGCCAACTCGGGCACATCGCTGAATTGAATAGTGTGCTTGCGGCGACGGATCCCAACAAGGGGTATACGGGTTACGAACCACCAGGTCGCATCACTCCGCTGAAGGCTGAACCAGAGAAGCTCAATCCACCGCAATGGACACTTGACCTCAAGGCCGCCAGAATACCGTCCGGCAAAGCCAACGGCACCGTCTCCGGAGCGGCGTTCGTCGCCGATCGCGCGTACGTGCAGAGAACAACAAGTTCGCACGTGTTGACGGTCAGGCAGGGAGAAGGGTTTCAGGCCGATCGCGAAATCATCATTGCTCTGCCGGCAAAGGCCGGCCAAAAACTTGACGAGGCCACATGGGATATTTCCAAAGACCAAACGACTGGCGTGCCGCGCGTGATCAAGCGCTGGATCGCAGGCGGTAAGCTGCAGATGAAGCCATACACCAACGGCTATGCAATGAAGCTGGAGTTTGGGAAGACAACCTACGGTTCGCTTCCGACACGGGTGTTTATCGCGCTGCCGGATGAGGAGAAAACCGTCATTGGCGGCACGGTCGAGGCGTCGTTCCTTTTGCCTGGCGGCGCGCAGGCGCGTCCGACACGACCCACTTACGCGAGCGACGACTTTTAAGCAATTGCGTTACTGCCATGGCTGATCTGAAGTTCTCCTGTCCTCATTGCACTCAGCACATTTCGTGTGGCGCGGAATGGGGCGGGATGCAGATCAAATGTCCGGCTTGCCAGAGTAACATCACGATTCCGCAAGCCGCACCGGCGACGCCACCGCCGGCTCCAGTGCGCATCAATGTGCCTGCGAGTCACGCGGCATCACCGCCGCCGCCACCATCGCCACGTTCGCACGCTCCGCCCCCGCCGCCAGCCGTGCATGCGCCACCGCCTCCGCCAGCCCCCGCGCCGCCAGTTCCACGACAAGGACTCGCCGTGGCGCGTCAGGCTCCGCCACCTCCACCACAAGTGGAGCATGCGCCGCAACAGCAGTCCCTTGGCGGCAGAGAGAATCCGGCTGTGCAATGGACTGGGTTGGCCGGTGCATTCCTCGTGACGGCGATCATCATCGGAATGGCGGCAACTTGGAAGCCGCCGGAACGCAAGGGCAACATTGCTTTTGTTCGAGAGAAGCGCGGCCGAAAATATGTTGTCGTCCCGAAATTCAAGGAAACGACAACTGAACAGGCCCAGGCGACTGCTGCAGACGGAGACGTCGACGAGAAATCGGACGCGAGTTCCGCGCCGACCGTCACCAACATTGCGGCGTTGGTCTCGGCACCGGGATGGACGCTCGATTTGCAAGCCGCGCGGATTCCAGACGCGAAAGCGAGCGGACAAATTTCCGGCGGAGCATTCACGGCCGAGCGGGCATTGCTCCAGCGCACGGCGAGCGGTTACCTGTTGATGTTGCGCCAGGGCGCCGGCCCTCAAATCGACCGCGAGCTGCTGGTTTCGCTGCCTCTGAAGCCGGGAGAGAAGCTGGATGGAAATTCGTGGAATGTTGCGCAGAACGCCAGTGGGCCGCGAATCATCAAGCGTTGGATGCAGGATGCGCGGCAGCAAACAAAGATCTTTACCAACGGCTACACGATGAAGCTGGAATTCACGCAGACACAGACCAACGAATTGCCCGGGAAATTGTTCATCGCTCTGCCAGATGACGAGAAGAGCTACGTGGCGGGCACTTTGCGGGCCTCCTTCCTCGCGGTTCCGACTGCGGCGACGGCGCCGCAACAGTCTGCGGCACAACGCCCGCAACAACCGATGACCCAACGCCCGCCGCAAACCCAGCGGCCGCCCCAGCAGCAGGGGCAGCGGCCACGCCCGCCGTACTAGCCTCGTTGCGTCGTTTGTAGTGCGGGCTTTAGCCCGTTCGGGAACACAACAAATTCGGATGCATCGCTAACGGGCTAAAGCCCGGACTACGAACACGTGGAGTTACCCGATTATCATTCCAGTGGCTTCTATTTCGGATTTCCGTTTAGCGAGCGAATCCATTCCGCGAGGATCGGGAGGACGGGGGGAGGCTCGTCATTCACGGAGACTGGCGGCATGCGAAAGAAATCGGTGCGCTTGAGTCGCTGATAAAGAATCGATTTCTCTGGCGAACCCGGAACAATCACGCGCGCGCCGGCAACGCCGAGATCGCCGGCGACGAGCTCGCCGTTGATCAAATTCTGACTGTTGAGCGGAGTCGAAAAACGCGCATCGAACAGCCCGCGCGAAGGTCCGCCAGGCTGATGGCAGACGGCACAGTTGGCATCGAGCCAGGAGCGGACGCGAAGTTCGGGTGACGCGCGCTCGTTGTTAAGCGGTTCCAGTTGTTCAAGCGACGCAAGATCGGAATTCGACAACGTCGGTTCGAGCATTCCGAGCTCGTTCCAGTGGCGAAGCGTGGCGCGATTGATTTGACGCGCGTTCAATTGCAGCACGAACCCCGACACGGTCGTTTCCGGGCGAAGGCATTCTTCTGTGCCGGGAGAATACCAGTGGCGTTTCGAGCCGATAGCGATCACCTCCCCATCTTCAACGAGCGCTGCGTCGTCGCCGGCACTATTCCAGCGATATGCCGCGGCACGATAACAATTTGAGTCGCGGCACCAATAGACGTGCGTTTCGAGTTTGCGGCCGGTCGCATCAAAATGCTGGATTACCACACTGCCGGCCGGGAGAGACAAATCACCATTCGAGCCCAAATGGATTCGATTCCCGTCGGGAAGACGAAGCCATCGTTGCGCGCTCACGCCGGGCAACCAGATCGGCGCATTCAACTCAAACGAAACGAAGCCAGGCCTCAGCTTGAGGTCGGCCACGTCGGCGAAGAGATCGGTTTGCGATAAGCGCTTCGGAAACGACGCGATCGGTTGCGCGGTTCCGTTGTAACGGATGCGCATGAGCGAACCGGAATTTGTAACGAACCGGTTGTCTTTCACCCATGCGGCACGGTTGAGCACGTAAAGACTGCCATCGGGAGCCAGGTCGAGCGCGACAGGACCGTTTAGATTTTTGGCGAACAAGGAGCTCTTTTGCGAATCGCGCGGATCGAGCACGCGCAACCAGTGCGCCATGTAATCGAGAAAAAAGTATTTGCCGGCGTAGTTGGAGGGAAACTGCGCGACCAGCGGATTGTAGAAAATGCCGCCGGTAATGCTCCGGCCGATCACCGGAGGATAAGCGTGGACAGGATTGATGAAGTTGCGGTTCGTCGAGATTCCCTCGTTCACAGGCCAGCCGTAATTGCCCCCGCGCTCAATGACGTTGATTTCTTCCCATGACGATTGGCCGACGTCGTTGACGAAGAGCTTTCCGGTGCCGCCCCGAAACGCGAGCGAGAATGGGTTTCGCAACCCGCGCGCCCAGATCGCGCGGTATTTGCCCGTGGTCTCGTTAGAGAACGGATTGTCCTCGGGAATCGAGCCGTCTGGATTCAGCCGGAGAATCTTTCCGAGAAGCGAGTCCAATGACTGAGACGGCTTGCCCGCGGTTTGCTCGCCGAGCGCGACGTAGAGTTTGCCGTCGGGACCGAATCGAATCGGCCCGCCCTGGTGGCCGGCGGGAATTGTGCCGCCCAGTTTCGTCTGATCGTCGCCTTCAAACAGAATCACTTCGCTGCCGGGAAGCGCGCGGTCGCCTTCTGCGGTGAAGCGACTCAGGCGATGATGCGGGTACGGCTGCGCGGCTACGTATAGAACAAAGATATGCGACGTTTTCGGGAAATCAGGATCGAGCGTGACGCCGATCAACCCGCGCTCCCAGTAACTGTCGACAGTTACGGTCAGAAACGGCGCGGGCAGCAACTTGTCATCCTTGACGACGCGCAACGTACCGGTTTGTTCGGCGATAAAGACACGCCCATCGGGAGCAACCGCCATCGCTGTCGCAGCGTTGATCCCTTCAGCGACTTTTTCCTCGATGAATCCTGTCGGGAGTTCCGCGGCAACCACGCCTGTCGCAACCAGGACAGCGATGAGCATTGCGCGCAACTGGCTCATAAACGTCAGTAATTACTAATCAGTAAGCAGTGATCAGTGGAGGCAAAATGGCAACCTGGAAAAATCGACCGATTTGTAACCTCTTCTCCTACAGGACACTCAAGGCGCTACGGGAGCCGAGGTGATCTCGATGGCTTGTTTGCGGCGACGTGCCCTGACCATTTCTGCGATCAGGAAGATAAGCTGGGAGATTACAGCGACAGGCACTACGCACGCCGCGATGTAAAGCAGGGTCGTGGTCCAGTTACCCGGATTGATGGTTAGATTGTTCAAAATCAGGAAGGCAAGTCCGGCACAACCGCCTGCAAACAGCGCATGGAGCAGGATCGAACGGGCCGGTCGAAATGGGATCAAACAGAGATTGACGAGAAAGATGCCCGCCGAAGCCATCCAGGCCATAATCAGGATGACGACGTCGAGCCCAAACGTCGGCCCGCATGCAAACATAACCCAGTTATTGCTCATACAGTTCGTACAGTTCCTAAGTAGTTATCGGAGTTTGGCAGAGAAGCGTGCATCGAAAAAATTGAGACGGGTATCGATTGGATCGTTGTTGGATGCGGAGCGGTTAACGCGAAGGCGCGAAGATTTTTAGGCACGAATTACGCGAATTTTCCCGAATTGGAGAGGTGTAAATACAATGGATAGGCGCGAGCCTATTCTGGAGCCAGTCACACCACTCATGTATTTATAAGGGTAGGTATGAATGAAGCGATCAAGGGTACGAGGCCGATTGATCCGAAGGTGCGCATTGGGCATGTGCATCTGAAGGTGGCGGACCTAGAGCGGGCGCTGGGTTTTTATTGCGGCGTGCTGGGATTTGAACTGACTCAGCGATATGGATCGGAAGCGGCGTTCGTTTCTGCCGGCGGGTATCATCATCACATCGGCCTGAATACGTGGGAGAGTTTGGGCGGGTCGCCACCGCCGCCGGGCACAACGGGGTTGTATCACGTGGCTATTCTTTATCCGACACGCGCCGCACTGGCGGGTGCGCTGCGCCGGTTGGTGGCAGCCGAGATTCCGCTCGACGGCGCGAGCGACCATGGCGTGAGTGAGGCGCTGTATCTCCGTGATCCGGACCAGAACGGCGTGGAGTTGTATTGGGACCGCTCGCGGTGCGCGGCCACGCTTCCGGCGGACGGTCCCAAGGCGATGTTTACGCGGAGACTGGACGTCGAAGGGCTGCTGCAGGAAGCAATTGGATAGTACGCCGTAGGGTCAGTTCCAATCGGTATATACCTTGATCAGTGCATGGTCGCCCAGAGACCAGATTTCCACATGAAGCCAATCTCCCTTCGGAGAAGCACAGCTGAGCATCTCGATTGGGACTGCGGCGTCTCTCCATGTACGTCTTAACTTGCCAATATTTCCAGCCACGGCCGTAGGCGAGTTCCGTGGCCATACATTGTATCCGTTAATGCACGGGTTACCGGGCCCCACTATGGCGGGGCCGCTTTTCGACTTTATCTTCAGTTGATTGACAAAACCCTGAACTTCGGGCCGATCAATCTCGAAAAGAGAGACGATGCCGCGATCGACCATCGTTCCCCAGGATCTTTGCTGGAAATTTCGCGCAGATTTCGGAAGCTTCAAGCCATGTGCATTTTCCACAGTCTTCTGATCGACGCTGAAATCTCGGGCACATGAAACCGCGAAAGCAAGAAAGACAGCGACAAGCGCATGTCTTAGAATCATGACCTATCTTAAAGAACAAAAATCGAAAGAGGAAGGATGTGAATTTCGAGACGACGGTGCTTGCACGTGAGTGTGTGGGCGTGAGGGCGGGCTTGCTTTCGGGCCATAAAGCGGTCTGAGTAATGACTATGACCCAAACACAGACGTACCTTTGGCGTGATCCGGCGGATGTGAAACCGTGGAAGGAAACATGCGGGCTCATCCGGACCGTGATTGAGGAGAGTGATGGCGCCGCGGCAGAGGTGCATCATCTGGAAATCACCAACGCCAAGCTGCATTATCACGAGCGGACGGATGAGATTTATTACGTGATCGGCGGGCAAGGCCGGATGCGACTGGATGATAAGGAAGTCGAGTTGCGCGAGGGAGTGGTGGTCTATGTGCCGCGTGGCGTGAGGCACAAGGCATGGGGCGATCTGAAGGTGCTGGTCGTCTGCATTCCGCGCGGGGTATTGAGTGATGTTCATGAACTGGAGTAAGTGATGAGAGCATGAACAGGAAACTTAAAGTATTGGCCAGGATTGGAGCCGGATTCTCGTTTCTCTTCTGCCTCGTCGGTGGACTGTGGATTTTGAAAATGGCAGCTTTCAAATCCAGCGGGGATGACGCCGTTTGGACCGGGATGGGATTATATTTCATCGGGAAGGCATTCTTCGTGGGTCCGATGTTGCTGGTGGCCGCCGAGCAGCTTGGCGGCAGTGAAGAAAAGAATGAAATTTGAGTAGGTCGAGTCCACTGGAAACGTGAAAGAATAAAGTTTTCGAGAAACCGCTAAAGCGGTTGATGACCATCTTCAGTATTTGGGCCACCTTGCTGAAGCAAGGTGTTAGTGAGAGTTGATGAGGTGAACGAGCAATCCGATGATGAGTTCAGTGGACCGGTGCAGTTGCCGATCGATGGTGTTTTGGACCTGCACACATTTCCGCCGCGCGAGGTCAAAGAGGTAGTGCTGGCGTATCTGGAAGCTTGCCAGCAACAGGGCATTCTGGAGGTGCGTGTGATCCACGGAAAAGGGATTGGCAATTTGCAGCGGACGGTCCATGCGTTGCTGAAGGAACATCTGGAGGTGGTTTCGTTTGCGCTGGCAAGCCAACTCTACGGCGGTACCGGCGCGACGATCGTGAAGCTTCGGCCTGTGTGATGCCACCGAACGGACCCGAGCGAGATGGGCGTACGCCGCGGCCGGATCGCACTCGGCACATCCATCCCCACATTCCGCAGCCATCAGTCGCGTAAATCCGGAAGCCTCGTTCAAGCCGCCCGGTACATCGCCATTGAGTTCCGAAATTTCCCACCCTTCCCGCGTCCAATGAAAGTCAAAGCGCATGATGGGACTCGGCCGAGGGATGATCCATATTGATCGACACGTTCCAGGATTCTGCGGATTGATCCTGAAATCCCGCGCAGGGCCTGATAAACCCACGCGCTCCACAGGAACAGCGCAGTCCCGAGTGACAGGGTGAAAACGAAACCTTCGTCTCCAGACATTGGCCCGAGCATTCCGCCGCCCGAGCGCTGCTGCAATTATAAATCGTACGAGAGATTAGAACGAGCCGTCTCTCATTCGCGCCCTAGTCGGACGACGATTGATACCAGGCGACTTTGTTGTCGGCGGTTAAATCGAAGGTATAAAAGCGGCTCTCATCCGACATCACCGCTTTGCAGGAACAGACGCGCGCAACAGGAACACCAAGGCGTTCGGTCCGCCTTTTCGATGGCGGTTCGGAGATCACAAAACTAAATGACTTCAGCTTTGCGAGCCGCTTTTTGAGCGTCTCTGCGCGATTCGTAGACCTAGCGTAGTCATCGCGAAACTCGGATGTAATCGAATCGGAGTTCTTCCCCTCAGCCAGATCAAAGAGCGATTGTTTAAGTCGCTGCGTCAACTCGGGATCGGGATCGCTTTTGGGCGGTTTGATGGAACCAAGCGTGAGGCCCGGCAGGTAATGGGCCGCAATACCGTGCGCCATCGCGTCCGGTTCGGCGCCGCCATTTATAAGCACAATTACCGTCAGCTTATCGTCGACAAAACGCGTGATGTAAGTGCTGAAGCCGTGGATGCCGCCGCCATGCGCGACGTAGGGATGACCACGCAATTCGTCGACCTGCCAGCCAAAGCCGTACGGATATGTATTTCCGCTGTTTAATTTCACGGGAGCCCAAATCTGTTCCCGGAGTGACGCGGAAAAAAGTTTGTCGGTGTAAAGGGCTGCATCCCACTTCGCGAGATCGAGAACCGTGCCGACGAGCGCACCCGCGGCATACGGCTGGGTCGGACTGACGAACTCGGAGCGAAAAACCTTGTTGCTCCGACTGGCGTAACCGGTGGCGCGATTGGGAACGATCTCAAACTGGTCATTCACGCGCGCTGTTTCCATGCCGAGCGGTCGGAAAATGTGTTCCGACAGAAAATCGCCGTAGCGCTTGCCGCTCACGTTCTCGATCACCAACCCGAGGACAAAATACGCAGTGTTGTTGTAGGTCCACCTCTCGCCGGGATCGAAGTCGAGCGGCTCCTCCCTGACGAGATCGATGAGTTCCTCCGGCTTGTAATCTTTGCGCAACGTGCGGAAGAAGCCAGGAAGGCTGGTATAGCTTCTAATCCCGGATGTGTGCGTGAGCAAGTGCCGCACAGTGACGTTGCTCCACGCAACGGGAGCGTTCGTGTAGTAGTGGCTGACGGAATCCTCAAGCTTCATTTTGCCTTGCTCCACCAAAAGCATGACTGCCCCCGCCGTGAATTGCTTGGTCACCGAGGCCCATTGATAAACCGTGCGCTCTGTCGCGGGCACGTTCAGTTCGACGTCGGCCAACCCGTAACCGCGCGCTTTAATGACTTTGCCGTCCCGCACAACCGCGATCGACGCGCCCGGGACGTTTTCTTTTTTCAGCCGTGACTCGACGTAACGATCAATATCGTCGGCGTGGGAGAGCGAAGTTCCGAGCACGAAGGCGACGAACAGGAAGCAAAGGGTCCTCATAACTTTAAGTATTTGTGTCGATAACACACTGCGTCGAGGTCAAAAGTTTCACGGGAACAGACACGATCGCCGCACTTTTCCATTGCAAATTTTGCCAGTCACACTCCAATCGCTCCATGAAAACAATCATTTTAGTATTGTTTATGGCCGTTTTAGCCGGGTCCGCTGATGAATGTCTCGTTTTCCTGGGCACTTACACCGGCCCGAAGAGTAAAGGCATCTATGTGTCTCGACTGGATCGCGCCAGGGGCGAGCTAAGCGCGCCCGAACTCGCCGCGGAAACCAAAAGCCCCTCGTTCCTGGCAATCCATCCCGACGGCAAGCACCTTTATGCGGTCGGTGAGACCGACGAATTCCAAGGCAAAAAAGGCGGGAGTATTAGCGCATTCGCCATCGACCGAAAGACCGGCAAGCTCATGCCTGTCAACGCTCAGACCTCGGGAGGCGCTGGCCCTTGCTATCTTTCAGTGGATCGATCCGGCAAATTCGTGCTCGCGGCCAACTACGGCGGGGGCAGCGTCACTGCCGTCAAAATCAATGAAGACGGATCGCTGGGCGACGTCGCCGCCTTTATTCAACACACCGGCTCCAGCGTGAATCCACAGCGCCAAAATGAACCGCACGCTCACTCAATCAACATCGACAACAACAACCGCTTCGCCGTCGCCGCCGACCTCGGACTCGACAAGCTTCTCGTCTATCGGCTCGACAAGAAAGCGGGCAACCTGACGCCGAATGATCCTCCTTTTACTGCCGTGAAGGCCGGAGCGGGGCCGCGCCATTTCGCATTTCACCCGAAGGATGACCGTGCCTACGTGATCAACGAAATCCAATGCACGGTCACTGCCTTCGACTATGACGCGAGCAAAGGTATTCTTAAAGAAACGCAAACCATTTCGACGCTCCCGCCCGGAGAACAGGTGCAGCGAGGTTATAGTACGGCTGAGGTGCAGGTGCATCCCTCGGGCAAGTTCGTCTACGGCTCGAATCGCGGCCACGACAGTATCGCTGTATTCGCGATCGGCCGTGACGGACAGCTTGGCTACGTTGAAAACGAACCGACGCAGGGCAAGACACCGCGCAATTTTGGCATCGATCCCAGCGGCAAATATCTGCTCGCGGCAAACCAGGGTTCCGACAGCGTCGTTGTCTTCAAAATCGACGAAAAGACCGGCGCATTGACCGCGACCAGCAACCGCATCGAGGCGCCCAGCCCGGTTTGTGTGAAGTTTCTGGAAGTAAAGTAAACATGCGGCCAAAGCAGCGCGCGGGTTAAACCGAGCGCTGCGAAAGGCATTCGGAAGACGCGATGGCCGTTCCGATTAAATACAATGTTCGCAATGTATTTGTCCGCTGGCGCGCGACGGTCGCCACGGTGCTCGGCGTTGCGCTTGTCGTCGCCGTTTACGTGCTCGTGCAATCGATGGCCAGCGGCCTGGAAAGGTCCAGCCGCAACACCGGCGATCCCCGCAATGTGATGATTGTGCGCAAGGGCTCGACCGCCGAATCGAGCAGCCAGGTGACTCGCGAACAATTCCGACTTCTGCCGTACCTGCCGCAAGTCGCGCGTAACGAAGAGGGGCGTCCTCTGATCTCCGCCGACGTCCTCGTGTTGATTAACCTGCCGCGACGCGACAATCGCGGAGAAGCCAACGTCCTCTTGCGCGGCATTTCGCACGTTGGAATGGAATTGCGTCCGCAAGTCTCGCTCGTTTCCAATCGCTGGTTCACACCGGGAAAGCGCGAGGTGGTCGTCGCTTGCCGACTGGCGGACCGGTTTGCCAACTTCGGAGTCGGCGATCGCTTCAAGACCGGCGGCGCCGAACTGACAGTTGTCGGCTGGATGGCGGGCAGCAACAGCGCCTTCGATTCGGAGATATGGATGGATGCCGACGAAGCGCGCTCGATTTTTGATCGCGATAACTATTCCAGCGTGTTGGCGCGGGCGAACAGCCCCGCGGACGCCCAGGCGCTCATTCAGCGGATCGAGTCCGACAAGCGCCTGCCCTTGCGCGCGGACATGGAAGTCAAATATTACGCCGGCCAGACGATGACGGCCGTGCCGATCCGAATTCTCGGAAACTTTTTGGCGACGGCGATGAGCATCGGCGCGATCTTTGCCGCCATGAACACTATGTATGCCAGCGTTGGCGCGCGCACACGCGAGATCGGCACGTTACGCGTGCTGGGCTATCGCGGTTTCTCGATTCTCGCGAGCTTTCTTATCGAAGGGGCCTTTCTGGCGCTGCTCGGTGGTGTGCTCGGTTGTGCGCTGGCGCTGCCATTGCATGGCTATTCAACTGGCACGATGAGCTTTGAAAGCTTTAGCGAAACGGTCTTCCAGTTTCGCATCACGCCGACATTGATTGGAAAGGGTCTCGCCTTTTCCGTCGTTGTCGGATTGGTTGGCAGCTTTTTGCCCGCGTTGCGCGCGTCGCGCCTGCCGATGATCGCCGCCTTAAAAGCCGTGTGAATACTGAATGTGTGTCGTACATCTGTAAAACTATGATTGCCCGCGTTTTTCTCTTCGTTGTTCTTGCTTCCTCCGCAGCCCTTGCTGCTGAAGATCGCGACACCGCCGTGCGCAACGACCTCACGAACGTCGTTTCAGCCGGCGGTTGGATTTATAACGATTTGCCCGCGGGATTCTCAGAGGCAACGAAGAGCCGCAAGCCAATGCTGGTCGTGTTTCGCTGTGTGCCGTGAGTGGCCTGCCGAGGATTTGATGGACAGGTCGTCCATCAGGACCAACGGATCGTCGATCTCCTGACGAATTTTGTCTGCGTCCGCCTCGTGCAGGCGAACACGATGGACCTCGCGCTTTTCCAATTCGATTACGATCTTACCTTCGCGGCGTTTTTCATGAACGCAGATCGGACAATCTACGGCCGCTTCGGCTCGCGCTCTGACCAGAAGGAAGCTGATCGCGACATCTCGATCGAAGGATTTCGCGAAGCGCTCGATGCCGCTCTCGAATTACACAAGCACTATCCCGCCAACAAAGCCGCCCTGACGGGCAAGCAGCCTAAGCCAGTGAAATTCAAAACACCGGAGGAATATCCTTCGTTGGCCGGAAAGTACAAACCGAGGCTCGATTACGAAGGCAAAGTCGCTCGCAGTTGCATGCACTGTCATCAGGTGCGCGAAGCGGAGCGGGTCTTCTATCGCGCCGACCACAAGCCGATTCCTGATCAGGTGCTTTTGCCTTACCCGATGCCGGATGTAGTCGGCCTTTCACTCGACGCCAGGGCCAGGGCGCGAGTCGCAAAAGTGGCGAGTGGCAGCGCCGCCGCAAAGGCTGGGTTTGCGACGGGCGACGAGATCGTGACCTTAGACGGCCAGCCAATCTTCTCGATTGCTGATGTTCAATGGGTGCTCCATCAGGCGTCGGCGCCCGCGCGTATTCCTTGCACTGTGAAACGCGGAAAGCAGACACGCTCTCTGACTCTGGAACTGCCTTCCGACTGGCGTCAGGCCAATGACATTTCCTGGCGGGCAACAACATGGGATCTTCGGCGTATGGCGGCTGGGGGTTTAGTTCTGAAAGAAGCGCCCGACCCCAAGCAGGGCGTCGGCCTGCGGGTCGATTACGTCGGCCAGTATAACGAACACGCCGTCGGAAAAAAAGCCGGCTTTCAGAAATCTGACGTGTTTCTCAGTGCCGATGGCATTGGCAGTCGCATGACCGAGACCCACTTCCTGCGTTACATCCTCCAAAACAAAATGCCCGGCACGAAAGTCCCGATCAGTCTTTTACGCTCAGACCAAAAGTTGGAACTACAGCTTCCGTTGCAGTAGCGCGATTACAGGCGCGGCGCGCGAGGTAAGCGCGGTTAGAAAAAGAAATAGCGCGAGGCGGCGCCATTGCTGTCAAACCTGATGTTTCCGTCTGGCGAGGCTAAATCTCGAAATCGAACACAATTAGCTTTTCAACGACCGGCAGTGCGTTGCCCTTAAAACGTTCATGGTCTGGGTTGGTCAGATAGGCATCGCGTGCCGCCGCATCGTGGAAAGTCATCACGAATCCATGTGTGAACCCCTCCGCCAATCCCTCGGGACTGTTGTTTGGTCCGGCGACATAGTCGTCGATGCCCGGCACATTTTCACTGAGGTCCAATAACTGGTTGAAGACATCGTCGATCTGCTCTTGAGAAGTGCCTTCTTTGAACTTCAGCAGCGCGATATGTTTAACTTTCGGATTCGATTCTTGCATGTGTAAATCTCCGTTATTTCTTCTCGGTGATCGCGGCTTCGATGGCCTGCGTTACTTCGGGTGAATCGGGCGTCACCTTCGGCTCAAAGCGCTTGATGATCCGCCCGTCGCGGCCAATCAAAAACTTTCCGAAATTCCATTTCACATCGCCGGGGAATGGCGAGTCCTTGCCGCTCAGCGCGGTGTAGAGCGGGTGTTGTTCAGACCCTTTGACGTGCAGTTTGTCAAACATCGGGAACGAAACATTGTATTTCGAACTGCAGAACTCCTTGATCTCCTCATTAGTCCCGGGCTCCTGCGAACCAAAATCGTTGCACGGGAAACCGAGCACCGTGAACCCTTTGTCCTTGTACTTCTGCTGGACCGCTTCGAGCGCTTTGTACTGCGGCGTGAGGCCGCATTGCGACGCGACGTTGACGACGAGCAAAACTTTGCCGTCGTATTTTTTGAGGGACGTCGATTTACCTTCGATGTCTTTGAGAGAAATATCCTGCAGTTTGGTTTCGGCCATAAGCGAGCCCGTGCTCAGGAGCACCGCGATAATCCAACTCATTTTCATGTCGGCAGTATTGCCACGAACCAATGAAAGTCAAATTGGGATTTCGATTTTCCTGTAGATTACAGGAACCGGGCGACTTGCTTTGCGACGTCGGAGGGAATTTCGAGTTTCCGGCCAACGGCCAGGTTCTCCGCCAGGGCAGTGAGCCAGGGGCGCGAAGTCACGATGCGGTGAATCAAGATGTACATCCGGCCGCTTTGCTCGATTAGTTCGTATTCCTGGATATGGACGCACAAGGGTTCGATTTCTCCTTTGAGTTCCAGCGTGACGTCCAGTTCCCCAATGTCGGAATTGAGCTTCAAATTCGTGATCCGGCCATAAGGTTCGAGGAAGCGGCCATTGAGAAGCCCTGGCGCCATCGTCTCAACCAAACGATCTTTGGAAGTGGAGAAAAATCCCATAGCGCAAAGTTAACGTCGCGAGCGTCGTTTGTCTTTGTAATCCTTGAAGATAATACTCAGGACGAGCCACGCGCCGCCCGCTCCCGCAAAAAGGAAGCAAAGCATCGCAAACCCCGGATAGCCCCAGATACGAAAAGTGGTGTTCACTTGCATGAGGAGCGACGCGCCGATGATCAGCGCGGCAAGAATGATTCCGGTGGTGATGCGGTTCGCCACTTTTTGGAAGCCGTTCATCAATTGCTCGGTATCCGGCGTTTTGATCTTGAGCTCCAACTCGGCGTTCGCGACCGCATCGAGGATTTTTGTGATGCGCGAGGGCAGCCCTCCGATGAAATCTTTGAGTTCGAGCAATGTGCCCATCATCTTGCTCGGAGAGACCTGTTTCCAGACGCGTTGCGTGAGGATTTCCGTGACGTGGCGGCGAACAGAGGCATTCGGGTTGAAATTGGGAGCGAGGGTTTTGCCGACCTGATCGAGTTGGAGGAGCGTTTTCCCGAGCATCGTGAGTTCAGTCGGCGCGTAAAGGCCAGTGTCAGCCGAAATGCGACCCACTTCGAGGAGAGCTTTGCCGATGTCGCGTTGACCAAGGGGAGCGTCTTTTTGGTCGGCGATGAGTTGCGCAACGTGCCGGCGAAAATCGGTTTCATCAAAATGCTCGCGAGTCTCGCTGATGCGGAGGACGATATCGCAAGCTTCTTCGGCCTGGCCATCGCTGATCGCCAGGAGGAGCTTCAGCAAATCCTCCTGCATGCCGGGCGTCGTATGGCCGACCATGCCGAGGTCGAGCAAGGCGATCCGACCGTCGTTGGTCAGGAAAATATTCCCCGGATGCGGATCAGCGTGAAAAATGCCGTCCACCAGCACTTGTTTGAGGTAAGCCCTGAAGAGTTCGTCAGCGAGGGCATCGCCGTCAATTTCGAGGCGAGCCAACGGACTCAATTCTGTGATTTTAGTGCCCTCAACAAACTGCATCGTAAGGACGCTCCGGGTCGTGTAATCGGCGACCGGACGGGGCACGTGAAGGCGTTGAAAGTGCGTGAGGTTATCAGCAATCGTAGTGAGGTTGGTCGCTTCGCGCTGGTAATCCAACTCATGCACCAGTGTGGTTTTGAATTCGTGCACGATTTTGCAAAATTGGTAACGCCGGCCAATTTTGGTATGATTGTCGAGAAAGGAAGCGATCTCCTCGATGACTTCGAAGTCCTCGGCAATTTGTTTGCGAATGTGGGGCCGCTGCACTTTGACGACGACCTGCCGGCCATCGCGCAAGGCGGCGCGATGGACCTGGCCCAACGACGCCGCAGCGAGATGCTCGGATTCGAACCAGTCGAACGCTTTTGAGATGCGCGCCCCCAGCTCGGTCTGAACGATCTCTTCGACTTCCGCGTAAGAGAATGGCTTTACTTTATCCTGAAGGCGCGAGAGTGCTTTGAGATAGCGTTCGGGCAAGAGATCGGCGCGACTTGAGAGAAGCTGCCCGATTTTGACAAAGGTGGGTCCCATGCGCTCGAGATCGTCAGCCAACTCTTCGGGCTTCGGTCCAACGCCTTTGGGAGCATCAGCGTCGACGCCAAACTCACCTTCTAAATCGAATTCACGGGCGAAATCCGGGCTGCTGTATTTCGCGAAGAGCAGCGCGATGTCTTTATAGCGCTTAAGATGATGAGGTTTGAGAGACAGCTTCATTGCCCGTGCCGTTTACAAACATGTAACGCGGCGCGAAATGAGCAGCAACTGGGGTCTTTCCCTTGACGCATCGCGGCGTCACCCGCGAGACGAGCGGCTTTTATCGTCGAGACCGCGATTGGCTTCTGCGCCGGACCGCAGTGCGCGCCTGACGAGAGAGCGCCGTATGGGATGCTGCTCTGCGGCCTTCGTGACGCAATGCGCGCAACGTGGCGCGACTCCTCCTTACAGAAGTTTTTTGGCGTCTGCCCGTCTGGCCTTGTCGATAGGCACGCGCGGCGCTCTTGCGAGTCTTTGCCGATGTCGTGCCTCTCCGTGGTGGGGGCAACTTCACACCAGCGCGACGTGCTTTCGAAAGGCCGATCGCAATGGCTTGTTCGGCCGAACGCGCGCCATGTTTGCCCTCGCGAATGTGATGTATCTCCTCGCGCACAAATTCGCTGGCTTGCGTACTGGGGGCTTTGCCTTCGCGTCGGTCTTGTTCGGCTCGCTCGAGAGTTTCCTGCTCTGGCATATTATCTCTTTTCTCTAAATCAACTTTGCTTCCAGCGACAGATTTTCGAGACCAGGTTTGAGCAATGTCGAGACGGGGCACTGTTCTTTGGCCTGCTCAGCCGCTCGTTTGAAGGCTTCCTGATCCATACCGTCAACACTCGCCTCGGTCTTGAGATGAATCGCGGTGATTTTGGCCCCACTGTTATCCTGCCGCATGGTGAGTTTTGCTTCGGTCGAGATTTTTTTTGGTGGCTTCTTCTGATCGCTCAGAATCTTAGAGAGCATCATGCTGAAGCACGACGCATGCGCCGCCGCGATCAACTCTTCAGGATTGGTGCCCTGCGCGTTTTGAAAGCGCGACGGAACAGAGTACTTCGCCTCCCGCAAGACGCCGCTGCCGGTCGAAGTAGTTCCCTCGCCGCCGCGCAGGTCCCCTTTCCATTCGGCTCGCGCAGTCCTCTCGATGTTTGGCATGCAATCTCCTTTGGCGATCAAGCCGGCTCACTCACGCATTCCAACACCTCTTCAGTGAGATGTTCGTTGCTCGCGCGCAACGCCAGATCGCCGAGCGAGACGATCCCGACCAGCCGCTTTTGCCGGTCGATAACGGGAAGCCGCCGGATTTGTTTCTGTTCCATGAGCTGTGCCGCCCCTTCGATGTCCTGGTCTTCAAAACACCAGCACACTTCTGGAGTCATTACCTCGTTAACCCTCGTCGAACGGGGATCAGCCCCTTGTGCGACCGCGCGGATCGCCAGGTCACGGTCGGTTATCGTCCCGACAAGGCGCTGGCCGTCGCATACCGGCAACATGCCGATATCACATTGTTTCATAATTTTGGCTGCCTCGCAGATCATTGCATTCGGTTTGATCACGTAAGGGTCTCTGGTCAAAATATCTTTTACTTTCATAGCTCAATCTTTCATGGAGCAGCCTGGCCACTACTCACTCGTTTGTGTCCCGAACCAGGCAACCAACCATCACCACGGTATGAGTTCTACTAGGGCAAAGACCGCATCGGATAGACTGCCGGAGGGGCACGAAAGACGGTCATCAGACCAAACATTGGTGCGCCTCCAGCGCAACGTGGGACGCGTCGCCATTTCACCGGGCGACATCATCCCACGCTGTGCGTGTTCGATCGGCATCAGCCCTCAATGGGCGTACTTGCCCATCAGCATTGCTTCGTCCAACACGTGGTCCTGCATTTCGCGTTCGAGGTCGGCGCGCCGAACCCCCCGGCCCAACGGCAACACGGCATCGAGGGCATACGCCTTGAAGAAGTAACGATGCTCGCCCGATGGTGGTTGGGGCCCGCCGTATTCCACTTCCCCGAAGTCGTTTTTCCCCTGTGTCGCCATCACCGGCACGCAATCCTCTTTGATGTCCCTCGTTTTTGGATCGATGTTGAATATCAGCCAATGGTTGAACGTTCCACTCGGAGCGTCCGGGTCATCAACGATCATGGCGAGACTTCGCGCCCGCTCTGGCACATTTTCGAGATGGAGAGGTGGAATTCTGTTTTCCCCGTACTTTGTATATTTATCGGGAATTTTCCCGCCGTTTGCAAATGCCTGGCTTGTGATGTTCATAAAATCTCCTCACAACTTGCAGATTGCGTCACACGTGGGCCGCCGCCACCCGTTTGCCGGATGCTCCTCGAGACGTCTCACGTTCTATTTCCAAATCGTGGTCTTGCCACACCTCGAAACCGCCGTCCATTTCCATCACAGAGTAGCCCCTGCCCGCGAACTCGACCGCTGCGGTGGCGGCGAGATGGCAAACGTGAGAGTAGCAATAGAGGACGTTGAGAGCATCCTTGCGCAGGCCCTCGCACGTGGCCCAGCGATCATGTGGCAGGTTGATCGCGCCAGGAATGTGACCTTTCTGGTAGTCTTCGGCTTCGCGCACATCAATGACCGTGATGTCGGCGCCCTGTTGCAGATTGCGTGATAGTTCGACGGGTCCCGTCGTAAATGCGATTTTGTTTGCGAAGTACTCTCTCGCTTTATTGGGGTCGTTTTTCTTCAATTCCATTGCCATAACGTTCCTTTTGTTCTTGCATTGTGAAACTGCAATTCTCCTCCCATCACCAACCTATGCTGGTGGGGAATCATGGCAAATGAAAAAACTCACATTTTTCCGCAAGTCTCAGACTGCCGGGAGTTTGCACCTGTTGATCAGTTTGGCTTTCGGCCCGAAAGCAGCTATGTACTCGGATCGTGGGTCTTGAGCCGAACACCGTTGAACGTCTTATCGACATGCACGTGCACATCGTGGGCACGGGTGCGGGGGGCACTGGCTGCTGGTTGCGAGTGAAAGGGTGGCATTCGCCGATGGCAGCATTCATGACCAGACATATTGGCATGCCGCGAGGGTCCTTCTCTCGAAACTTTGATGAACTGTACGTGGAGAACCTGCTCAGACTGGTTCGCGAATCCTCGCTCGATGCAATTGTGATTCTCGCGCAAGACCATGTCTACGACGCGGATGGGACACTACGAAAAGATCTCGGCTCGTTTTACGTACCGAACGACTACGTTCTGTCGCTCGCGAAACAGCATCCCGAATTCCTGCCCGGCATTTCGATTCATCCCGCGCGCGCAGATGCATTAGATGAGTTGGAAAAATGTCTGGAGAGTGGGGCGGTGCTGATGAAATGTCTGCCAAACTGCCACAACATCGATTGCAACGATCGGCGCTACGAAAAGTTTTGGCGGCGGATGGCGGAAGCGCGATTGCCATTGCTTGCCCATACGGGGGGCGAGCACACGGTCCCGATTATTTGCGCGGCGTACGCTGACCCGCGTGTTCTCACGTTACCTCTGGAATGCGGAGTCA
>Ga0193697_1000109_pt1 | contig 31670 bp, 24 predicted proteins | sample L3m2metaG_FD_145073 | JGI IMG/M metagenome (GOLD analysis project Ga0193697, IMG submission 145073) | Soil microbial communities from a riparian zone of the East river system, Colorado, United States - L3m2 | ecosystem: Environmental > Terrestrial > Soil > Riparian zone | place: USA: East River...
ACCGCCCGCACCTGCGGCTCCCCCCCCCCCGAGTGCGGCTCGAGCACCGTGACGAATCGAAGATTGCGGCCCTGGCCTCGCACCAGATAGAAGGCCGCGGACTTCCCGCTCCCGGGGAGGCCGGGGCCTTCGACGCGCAGCAATTCACCTTCGAACGCAAAATGCGCCGTTAGCCCTTGGCCATTGGCCAGGAGCTGCACCACGACGGGACCGTCGCCGTCAGGTACGAAGCGCTCCGCGCGCACAATGAACTCGTCCTCCAGCGTTGCATCGACCCAGCGGCCCGGCGTCCGTGGATCGCGCTGCCCCGCACCCGTGAAATGCCAGGCCAGTTCCACGGAATGCTCCTCGCGGCCCGTGAGCTCGAGCACGTCCACGACGTACGCCGGGCCCAACACCACGGTCCGCGCGAGACCGCCCTGACTTCCGCGGACCCACGCCCAATCGTCCCGGACGTCGAACATCTCGCAGACGGCGTCTCCCGGCGCTTCGGAGGCGCCGTCGAGTCGCGGCGCGTTGTGCGCGAGCGTCGAGCGATACCAGAACAGATCGCGAGACACATACGACCCGGTGCCCGGGTCGGGGAGCCAATGGACGCCGTTCGCGTGGAGTGTGAGGTGCAGCCGGTCGGGGTGCCCGTGCCCGCCGCCGTACGGACCGCACTCGAGCGCGGCGTACCGGTCTCCGGCGCGAAGAACCGCCAGTCCCTGCGCGTCGAAGAGGGTACTGCCCGGCGCCCACGTGGCGACCTCGCCCGGAAGCGCCGGCAGCATTTCGAGAAGCGACCACCACGAGAGACGCGTGCGGGATGCGAGATGCGGGATGGGGGATGCGAATGGTGCGTCGTGCAAGTACGACTCAAATGGCTCGGGAACCGGGGCGGGCTGGTGGTAGAGAGCCGCAAGCCAATTGCCGATATCAGGCATCTCGCCTCCCGCATCCCGCATCCCGAGTCTTGCGAGGCCGATCTCCCAAAGCTCCACGTACATCGGCTGCGCCAACGAGATACCGTACCGGGAGTCTTTGCGCGCGGGGAAGGTGAAATCGGGGAGCGCGCTCAATGTGGGAGCCCGGAGCGCCCCCGCGAGGCGCGCAGCGAGCCGCGGGTCGGCGAACGCGTCGACGCCGGCGAGACGCGCCCACCCGAACCCCGTAAGCAATCCGCGCAAGGCGAACAGGTGGTAGTTCTCACCCTCATACCACATCCCGTCGCTGCCGAAGCCGCGCGCCAGATGCGCCAGGAGACCCGTTTGACCCTCGATGGCGCGCTGCGCCAGATCCTCGTCCTCGAACCAGACGGCAATCGCCGCGAGCGCCGCGTTGTTCCACGTCTGGCGGTTTGAAAAGCGCTCGTCGTAATCGCCGATCAGGGTCGCGGCCTCGTCCGCCACCTGATTCACGGCGCGGACAGTCCCCTCGTCGAGGCGACCCGCTGCTTTGAGGAGGGTCGCAGCCGCGAGATAGCTGCAGATCCAGATGGACTCGAGGTAGGTCGAGAAGAACAACCGGCTCGGGCCGAGCACGTTGTCGCGGTTCGGGTAGCGCCAGTACCGCTGCGCGTAGGCGGTGAGGATCTCGCCGGCCCGCGCGCCGGCGGCCGAGTCATCATCCAACGCCGCGAGCGTGGCGAGGTGAGCGCCGCGCTCCGCGAGCCAGAGGTGCTGATAGCGCGCCCAGTGCCGGTCATGCCGGTCGCCGGTCCAGGTCTTCCCGCAGCGGGGGCAGCGGTGCGCGGCCGGACTCCAGGGGTCGAAGGCCAGCGGCGTGTCGTCGTCGGGACACACGCCTCCGTCGACGGACAGCAGCGCCTTGTGTTCGGGGATGACCGGTAGGCGCTCGATGACGGGCCGCGCGCGTTCGCGGAGGTGCGCCAGCAACGCCTGCAGGTCGGACGACTCGGCGATGACCAGGCGTCGAGCCGTAATTTGGTCCGCAGTTACCACGCGCGCGCGCCCTCGGTAGACCAGGTGAAAGGAAGCACTGTTGCTCCGGCGGCGGCGGCCGCCTGCTCCGCGGCGCGCCGGTCCCCCTTCAACAGAAAGAACATCGACCCCCCTGCTCCCGCCCCGGCGGCCTTGCCTCCGATCGCGCCGTTGACGCGCATCGCCTCCTCGAGTCTCGCCATCTCGGCGGTCTGCATGCCTGGATCGAGTGCCTGCTGATGGGTCCAGTTGGCAGCAAGAAGCACTCCGACGCGAGCCAGGTCGGCGCTGCGCAACGCTTGAGCCATCTCTTCGGCGACATGCTTCAGTCCCTGCAGGGCTGCGGTCACGGCACGATCGCCGCGATCGTACGCACCCATCACTCGGCCGATCGTGTCGCCGGAAACGCGCGACGTGTTGGTATAACAGAGCACGATCTGGCGCTCCAGGGCGGCGGCGAACGCGGGCTCGATCGTGATGGGCTCCACGCCCACGTCTGGATCGCGAAAGCTGAGCCGATGCCAGCCGCCCAGGGCTGCGGCGTATTGGTCCTGCTTCCCACCCGGGATCTTCACTTCGACGGCCTCGATCTGCCAGGCATGTTCGGCCAGGTCGCGCTCGCCGACGCGCTCGAGGCGCGCGCGCGTCAACGCGGCGACGAGCGCGACGTCGAGCGATCCGGAGCTGCCGAGCCCCGATCCGAGCGGCGCTTCGCAGCGTGTCGTCAGCGTGAAGCCGCCAAGCACGGGAAACATCCGCAGCGCGGCCTTGAGGAGGTCGAGCTTGCCGTCGAGGATGAGACCACCCGCATTGGCGCATTCGAGTGTCTCGCCCAGGTCTTCGGCGACGAGACGGAGCAACTTGCCACCGAGGGTCAACGCCACGTGCGTGCGCAAGCTGATGGCCGCGTTGACCACGACGCCGCCCTCGCGCGCCGAGAACGGCGGGACATCGGTCCAGCCGCCGGCAAAGTCGAGTCGCAGCGGCGCGGTGGCGTGGTACTCGGTCGGCAAGTCCCGGCGCCTCATGGGGCGATGCGCCACGTCGCGACGGTCGGGAGCTCGCCACGCACGTCCATGCGCACACCGAGCACGCGACGGTTCATCCCTTGCACACCGCGTCCATGATAAAGCCAGGCGACGGGCAGCTGCTCGGCGAACACGCGCTGCGCCTGAGCCGCGTCGTCGGGAATCGGCGTCCCGGTCACGTTGCCGAGCGGTTGGAGAAACCCAAGTTGCAGATCACCGGTCACTCCCATGACGGCGGCCGCGAAATCGTGCCGCGGCCCGTTCACGCGATCGAGGAACGCAGACAACTCGAGCTGGCGGATCGACACGTCAAAACCGACGGCTGCCAGGCGCGCCTGCAGCATCTGCTCGAGCGGGGCCTCGCCGCTCCCGACGGTGAGGATCTCGAACCGCGGGTGCCTCTCGGCGAGCAGCCGGCGCGACGAGTCGGGGGCCACCGGGAGCCGCGGCACGGGAAGATACTGCGGCACGGTCGGTGGCACGGGACCATCAGCGATCCCACCGAATCCAAAGAGGTAGCCATCCACGATTTCGCGCCGGTCGATCGCCAGGGCGGCCGCGAGCCGCAGGTGGTAGTCGTCGAATGGCGGGCGGCGCGTGTTGAACGCGAGGCCGTACGGATACAGCAGCGGATAGTCGATCACCGCGAGGCCGGCGTGACGGCGCACGAAGGCCACGTGCGCGGGGTTGATGCCGGCGAAGTCGATTTCGCCCGCCACGAGCGCCGCCAACTTGGTCGTGGGCTCGTCCACCACGACCACGATGAAGCGATCGAGCCCCGGTGGCCCGCCAAGCGCGGCCGGGAAGTCGGGATTGGCGGCGAACACCCAGCGGCGATTCGACTCGTGCGCCACGAACCGGAAGGGCCCGTTCCCTACGGGCCGGCGGTTCCACTCGGCTTCGCGCAGGCGCGCATGGGGCACGGTATCGAGCAGGTGCGCCGGCAGAATCGCGAGATCGGCGAGCACGTCGGGAAAATGATCACGCGGCGCCGGCCTGGTGAATCGCAGCACGACCGTCGAATCGTCCGGGACGGCGACGCTCGCGAGCGCGGCGAGATCGTTGGCGCGGGGATAGCCTGTCGCCAAATCGCGCGCGGCGTCCAGCGTCCACGCGACGTCGCGCGCCGTCGTGCGCACGCCATCGTGCCACCGCACATCGGTCCGGAGCGTCAGCGTCAGCGAACGCCCGCCATCCGACCAGCGCCACGCGCGCGCCAGATATGGCTGCGGCGTGAGTGTCGAATCGTAGCGGGCCAACGTCATCAAGAGGACGTACCGTTGCACCTGCTTGGCAAGCGGATGCGCCGTCAGCAGCGGGTTGATGCTTTGCAGGTCCGCGCCGGAGGCGAAGAGCACCGTGCGCCCATGGCTCTGGGGAGCGCAACCGGCGCAGGTCACGAGCAGCAATAACGCTAATCGATGAAAGCTCCGCACGGCTTGATTCTACGAGGCCCCGCCGGAAAAGAAACACCCGCGGGATCGCTCCCGCGGGTGCGCGCTGCTTCACGCTGGTCGGAAACGCCTCAGGCCGCCGAACGTTCCACGGTGACCGTCGGCTCTACGCCGCAGCCAGTGAACACGATGTGGATCGTCACGGTGCCGTCGGGGCCCGTTTTCACGACCGTCAGCTCACCCGCGGTGAAGGCCGGACGCTCGGTGCAGGTGGCGTCGTGGTGCAGCGGCGTCACCGTCGTCACCCCGAACGAATGGCTCGTCGAGCCACGGGTGCGGCTCATGTTGCCGTTTACGGTGAGGTTGCCGCTCGGCAGCGGCCGCAACGTCAGGGGATCGAAGGTCTGGCCGGCATCCGCGACGAACCCGACGGCCCAGGCTTTGGCGAGCTGGACGGTGCCATGGTCGCTCGACTCGAGGTCCACGGTCGAGCTGTCGTGGAGGGAGAACTCGGACGCCGACTTCAACACCTGGCGCGCGCCATTCAGATCGCTCGAAAAGAACGCACCACCATCGCGGCTGAGCTTGTGTTTCAGATCCGTGAAGACGACGCGAATGCCGAAATCGGTCGGCGAGAGATCGGTGATGTGGATCGTGCCCGTGACCTCGAACGTCGCGCCGTTGCGCGCGAAGGAGCAGTCGGGCAGGGTGAAGCTGATCGTCAAGTCGTCCGGGATCCGGTCGCCGTCCGTGTCGAGCGGAGGATTCGGCGTGAGCGTCGGACAGTTGGCCATGGGGGCCGGCTGAACGCTGCTGCTGGCCGTAATCCCGGCGCTCGGGAACGACGGGATGAGGAGTCCGCCAAGCGTGAAGCTGCCGGCGACGTCCTCGACTTCTCCCGCGACCTCGCGCCCGACCTGCTGGGCTTCGGCGTCGGAGAGCGATTGCGGTCCCCCCGGTGCGGCCGGGCGATCGGGTGCGCATCCCACGGCGGCGAAGCAGAACAGCGCGATGAGATGAATGTTGCGCGACATAGGCTGCCTCCTGGAATTAGCACTACCTTATCGACATGCTGACCCGCCTCGCCGCGCGCGCGCTCGCCGGGTTCGGTGTGGTGGCGGGCGTGGTGACGCTCACGTTCTTCGCACTACGGTTCGCGCCGGGTGATCCGGTCGAGCATCTCCTCGGGTCCGCCGCGACGGCCGAGCAGCTCGCCGCGCAGCGGCACGTGCTCGGTCTCGACCGGCCGGTCCCCGTCCAGTACACCGCGTGGGTGAGCCGGTTCGTGCGCGGCGACTGGGGCATAAGTATCGCCAAAGGACGGCCGGTGCGCACCGTGTTGGCCGACGCCTGGCCCGCGACCGTTCGGCTGGTCGGCCTCTCGCTCCTCCTGAGTTACCTGCTCGGCATCGCGGTCGGCGCCATCCAAGCACACCGACAAGCGTCGCTCACCGATACCGCGCTCTCCGTGATCACAGTCACACTGTTTGCGGTCCCAGGTTTCTGGCTCGGCCTCATGCTCGTCATGGTCTTCACGTACTGGGCGCACGCGCTCCCCGCGTTCGGCGCCGCCGGACTCGACGCGGACTACCTCACGACCTGGGGACGCATCGTCGACGGGCTGCGACACATGGCGTTGCCTCTGGCGACGCTCACCCTGATCGGTATCGGCGGGTCGGCCCGCTTCATCCGGGGCGCCATGATGGACCTCAGCTCGCAGCCCTTCGTCACGACGGCGCATGCGAAGGGACTCTCACCGTGGCGCGTGACGTGGCGCCACACGCTGCGCAACGCGCTCACGCCGGTCGTCACGCTGCTCGGTCTCTCCCTGCCCACACTGTTCTCGGGCGCCATCCTCGTCGAAGCGGTGTTCGCGTGGCCCGGCGTCGGTCGCGTCCTGGTCGAGGCGGTGCAAGCGCGAGACTATCCCGTCGTCATGGCCGCTACCGCGGTCAGTGCCGGTCTCGTCGTCGTCGGCAACCTGCTCGCGGATGTCCTCGCGGCATGGCTCGACCCGAGAATCGGGACGCGAACCACATGAAGCGGCTGCTGCGGGACCGACGCGGACTCTTCGGCGCGGTGGTGCTCGCGGCGGCGCTCCTTCTTGCCGTCGCCGCCCCCTTCGTCACGCGTGGCGATCCCAATGCGCAGCGCGACATCGTGGCCACCCGCTTCGTCGCTCCCCTGTCGACCGACGGCACGGGCGTCTTTCACGTTCTGGGGACCGACCGTTTCGGGCGCGACGTGTGGACGCGACTCGTCTACGGCGCTCGCGTCTCACTCGGCGTGGGCCTGTTGGCGGTGCTGATCTCGGTAACGCTCGGCGTCACGGTGGGCGCGCTCGCGGGATACGGCCGTGGACCGGTGCCGCTGACGCTCCTCGGACTCACGGACTTCGCGCTCGCCGTGCCCCGCGTCGTCTTGTTGTTGCTCCTTGCCGCCCTGTGGCGGCCCAGCACGGCGCTCGTGATCGTCGTGCTGGGACTCACGGGATGGATGAGCGTAGCCCGGCTCGTCCATGGCGAAGTCCGCGCCCTCGCCGCCCGACCCTTCGTGGAGGGAGCGGTGGCCTTGGGGGCTCGCCGCCTGCGGGTGCTGGTCCATCACATCCTGCCGAACGCCGTCACGCCCGTCATCGTCGCCGCCGCGCTCGGCGTCGGCAACGCGATCACGCTCGAAGCGAGCCTCTCATTCTTGGGATTGGGAGTGCAGCCGCCGACGCCGTCGTGGGGCAACATGATCGCGTCAGGCCGGGACGTGCTCGTCAACGCGCCCTGGGTCGCCACGGCTCCGGGGGCAGCGCTCGTCGTCGTCGTCGTCGCGTGTACGCTGCTGGGCGATGCGGTACGGGACGCTATGGAGCCGTCAGCGCCACTTTCTTGAGCACGGCAGGATCGATTTCGTGCCCGCCCTCAAAGGGAACGAGCGTATACGGTATCCCTTCTTGCTTCAGCCGCGCTTCGGTGGCCGTGACGACCTTGGGCGTGAAATACTCGTCGCGGCTGCCATAGACCAGCGAGAGTTGTACCGTGCGAGGGAGCTCGACGTCAGGCGGCACTTCCCCACCCCAGACGATCAGGCGGCCGATCTTTGACGCTGCGCGTGCCCACCAACGACACGCGGTCGCGGAGCCCTGCGAGAATCCGAGCAGTGTCACCTTGCTATTGCGCGCCACCTCATCGTAGACCGCATCGAGGTAGCGCACGTAGTCGTCGATTTCCGCGAGCCGGTCTTCCTTCGTCATCCAGCTGGCCCCCACGCGGCGCTCGCTAGGAGCCTCGGTGAGATAGAACCGCGAGAGGCCTTCAGGCGCGACGATGAGGCGCGTGCCATCGTCGATCGGTTCGAAACGGGTGAGAAACCGCGCGGCGAGTTGGCCGTAGCCATGCAGGACGAACCACACCTCTCGGTCGCCCTTGCCGAGAGTGTAGTATCGCGCCGAACGCGGGACCGTGAGGCGGTGCTCTTGCATGTCAGGTCACGAGAATGGTGACGATTTCGTGTGGCTCAGCGACGAATCGCACGACGTTGCCGCGCTGCTCGAGGACGAGCGCCACGGACTCCCGTTCGTCGGCGCGGACGCGATGGGCGCTCTTGACGCCGTCGCCGAACCGCCACGCGCCGGCCGCTTTGCGCCCGCTCGCGTTGTAGCAGCGCAGTACCATGGGCGATCCCGCCTGTGCCGGCTTCACGCCGGACAGCACGAGTCCCGTCCCTTCGAGCGTCACGTCCATGGGCGCCGGCGTCAGCATCCCGGCGTCCCGCAGCCACCAGCCCTGGACCGGGAGGAACGCGTCCTCCCACAGGTGCGGCACGGCGTCGCCGCGCTCGAGGTCGGCAGCCGACACGGGCGCCAGCGCCCATTCGATCGTGGTGCGCCCCAGACACTGGGCTTCGGGCGTCGGTGTGGGCCAACCGGCGTGCCCGGGGCGCGTTGGCAGAGTCCCGCGGGAGAGCTCGCCGACCGAGCGCAGCACCGTGATGAAGCAGTCGCCTGCCGACGTCCACTCGTACTCGAAGAAGGCCGGCGCAAGGAAGACGAGACCCCGCGACCCACGCGCCGCCGCGACGAAGCGGTGCGCCGGCGCCGTGCGCACCGGCGTCTCGCGCGGATAGTCGGCCGGGTCGGCAAACACGGCGGGCCGGATGGCCACACCGAATGCCGCGCCCGCTACCGCGGGCCCCTCCGCGAGCCGCGCGCCGAGCGGCAGCCTCGCGCGCAAGCGGTGATTCGTTGCGCGATTGTCGATGTCGAGCGTGCAGCGAACGAGTGGACTGTCGGCGTAGAGCTGGACCACGAGACGTGCCGTCACGTCGCGCAAGACTGACCAGCGGGCTTCGAGCGCGGCCACGAGCGGTCCGGCGGCGAGGCGACGCACGGTAACCGGCCCCTTGCTCCGCGTCACGCGGTCGCGCACCGGCGGGCAGTACGTGTAGGTATCGCCCGCGTCGCCGGAGCCCTCGAGTCGCAGCAGGCCCGCGTACCGCTCACCGCTCTTCCGATCGATCAGCGTCAGGGCGCCGCTCGACTCGAGCGACACTTCGACGAAGCGGTTTTCGAGACTGCGGCCGCGGACCTGCACCCCCTCACCGCGCGGCAGCGCCGCCGCGGGCCCGAGTGTGAGTGTGCCGAGCCCGAGCCCCGGCACCGCCGGCGCACGAAACGCGACCCGGACCTGATCTACTTCATCTTCGTCGGGATAGTGCCGCGCGGCCTCGAGACGTTCGTGCGCGGTGCGCCGAGCGAGCACCTGCACCGGCAGCGCGCGGCCGTCGCGCGTGCGGAACGCGAACGGCTGATACCCGTTGCCCGCGCGCGCCGCGCGGTCTCGCTCTTGTTCTGGGGGCGGGCCGATCGGCACGTCGCGGCGGAAGAACGTGACGTCGGCCACCACGACTCGCGCGCGGGGACGCGCGCCGGGATTCCACAGGACGAGGGACGGCTCGATGGCGCCCCGGTCGCGCGCGGCGTCGGGATCGTGGCCCACCAGATCGTGGAGCGCGCCCCGTGAGATCTCGCGCGCGTCCGCTCGCACGTCGGCGATGCGGCGCTCGGCCGCGGCGGCGACGGCATCGCTCGTGCATCCGGCGATCGTATCGTGGAACTGCGTGCGTACCAGCGTGCGCCACGCGTGGTCGAGGAGCGGGCGGCGTTCGCGGCCGCCGTAGCGACGCGCCAACGCCGCCAGGGGCTCCGCCACCCGCTCGAGCCACAGCTCGGCGTCGCCGTGACGTCGCTTGAGGGGCGCGCGTGTCCCGTGCACGCCCTGCAACGTCCACGTGTACGCGTACGACCAGCGCCGCTCGCCGGCGGCGAGTGGCGCCGCGGCGGCGCCGCCGGCCTCGGCGGCTGCCTGGAAAAACTCGTCGAGGCGCGGAGCCCGGAATGCGTTCGCCGGCTCGAGCTCGAGCAGGAGATCGCGCAGACGCACGAGCTGGGGATGGGTCGCGTGGTGGTCGGCGCCCACGAACACCGGGATGTGTTTGCCGGCCGCCCGGTCGACCAGGACGGTCCGAACCCGGTGCCAGGCGGCCGGGAGGCGGTCGGCGTCCGCCGGGAGCGCGACCCCGATTTCATAGCCCTGGGGGGGCAGGTGCCAGACGAGGATGTCGCGACCATCGGGGCCACGCCAGCGGTAGAGATCGCGCTCCTGCCCGGGCTCGCCACCCAGGCCGCGCCACAGCACGCCGTGTTTGATCCCGAATTCGCGCGCCAGCATCGGCCACACGGCCGGGTGGCCGAAGGCGTCGGGCGAGTAGAGCACGTCGAGGCGGCCGCCGAAACGCTCGGCGTCGGCGGCGCCGAGGAGCAGATTGCGCAGCAGCGACTCCCCCGAGGGAATCAACTCGTCGGCGAGGACATACCAGGGACCGACCTGCAATCGACTCGTCTTGACCAACGCCTTGATGTCGGCTTCGCGGTCGGGGCGAACGCGCAGGTAGTCTTCGAGCAGGACCGTCTGCCCGTCGAGCAGGAAACTGCGGAACCCGGCATCGGCCTGCAGGCGCTCGATCAAATCGTCGAGCATCGGGATGAGCCGAGCCTGGAATGCCGCGCGCGGGAGATACCACTCCCGATCCCAGTGTGTATGGGCGATGAGGTGGAAGATCAGGCCGCTCATGCGCGGAGCGTAAGGTAAGTATATTGGCGTCCATGCGCAGACCCGCACTGCTAGCGGTACCCGCCCTCGCCGTCCTCGCCCTGTTCGCGACCCGTCTCGTCCCAGGCCCGCTCGGGGGGGGCCGCGCGACGCTCCTGCCGTCGGGCTGGCGCATCGAGCCCGCCGGCCGCCAGGTGAGCGTCGGCACCCTGCCACTCAATCTCGTCGAGACGGGCGACGGCCTCGTGTTCGTCACGAACAACGGCTACGGCGAAAATGGCGTGATGCGCGTCGATCCCGTGGCGGGCACCGCGAGCTGGGTGCGGCGGATGCGCGCGGCGTGGCTCGGCCTCGCTCGGACGGGCCGCCGCGGAGCGGACACGGTGTGGGCGAGCGGGGCAGGCCAGAATAAAGTCTATCGCCTCGTGCGCGCGGGACTGGGCGGCGCGTGGCGAACCGACTCGATGCTCCTCGGCGACTCGACCAGGAAGATCTTCGTCGCCGGCATCTCGGTCCTGCCGGGGGGGGGGCGCTCGCTCGTCGCTGCGGTGGGCAACCTCAGCGATTCGGTCTACCTGATCGACGCACATACGCTGCAACGTCAGGGTGCGATTGCCGTGGGGCACCGGCCCTACACCGCGGTCGCCGACGCCGGTCGTCTGTACGTCAGCGATTGGGGAGACTCGACCGTTTCCGTGATCGACCTGAACGCCGGACCGCCGTACCGCCGCACCGCCTGGTTCGTCGGCCCGCATCCCTCGGCCCTGACACTCGGCAACGGCAGCCTGTTCGTCGCGCTCGCGGGCTCGAACGGCGTGGCCCGCGTCGATCTCCGCACAGGCCGGGTAACCGAGCAGCTCACGGTGGCGCTCGATCCGCGCGCGCCCGCGGGCAGCGACCCCAACGCCCTCGCGCTCTCCCCCGACGGTCGGACGCTGTACGTCGCGATGGCCGGCAACAACGCCGTGGCCGTCGTGCGCGTCGGTCCGCGCGCGATGCGCGTCGCCGGACTGATCCCCGCTGGCTGGTACCCGACCGCCGTGACAACATCGGCCAACGGCCGCACGCTCTACATCGCCAACGGCAAGGGCGGCGGGTCGGGCGCGAATCCCGACGGCACGTACATCGGCGATGTCATGACCGGCTCCGTCTCGATCGTCCCCGTCCCCGACTCGGCGACGCTCGCCCGCTACACGGCCCGCGTCTATTCCCTCAGCCCCTACTCGAACGCCGCGCTGCGGGGCGGATCTGCGAACCGCCCGACCGCCAAACCGCCCATCCGCCACGTGGTCTACGTCATTCGGGAGAACCGCACGTACGATCAGGTATTCGGGGACGTCGCCGCGGGCAATGGGGACGCGACGCTGGCGATCTTCAACGACTCCGTGACGCCGAATGCGCACGCGATCGCGCGGCGCTTCGTGCTGTTCGACAACTTCTATGTGGATGGCGAGGTCAGCGCCGACGGGCACGAGTGGAGCACGCGCGCCTTCGCCAACGATTTCAACGAGAAGACGTGGCCGCAGGTCTACTCCGACCGTCGCGACTGGGACCTGACGAGCGGTGAGGATCTTGCCAATCGCGCCGAGTCGTATCTGTGGGATGCGGCCAACCGGAAAGGATTGTGGGTCGTCAACTTCGGCGAGATGACGACCGACGAGGCTGACACGATCCGCACCAACATCGGGGGCCTGAAGGGCATCACGGCCAATCGCTACCCGGGGTTCGTGATGAGCATTCCCGACACGGTGCGCGCCAATCTCTTCGCGGACTCCGTCGCCAGCTGGGACCGGCAGGGCCGCTTCCCCGACCTCGTGATCCTCTATCTGCCACGCGACCACACGTTGGGCCGCCGCGCCGACGAGCCCACGCCGCGTGCCATGGTGGCCGACAACGATCTCGCCATCGGACGCGTGGTGGATCGGCTCAGCCGCTCCCCGTCCTGGAGCTCGATGGCCCTGTTCGCGATCGAAGACGATGCGCAGAATGGTCCCGACCACGTGGATGCGCATCGCTCCGTACTGCTCGTGGCGTCACCCTTCGCGCGCCGCGGCGTAGTCGACAGCACGTTCTACACGACCAGCTCGGTGCTCCGCACGATTGGGGCCTTGCTCGACCTGCCACCCCTCAGCCAGTACGACGCCGGCGCGACGCCGCTGTGGCCGGCATTCGCCACGCGCGCGGATCTGACGCCGTTCGCGGCGGTGCCGAATCGTTGGCCCCTGGACGAGCGCAACCCGCACGCGTTCCGCTCGCGGGTATCGGACCAGGATCTCGCGGGCCCCGACATGGCCGACGAAGCAGAGCTGAACGCAGAGATTTGGGCGAGTGTGCGGCCGCACCAACGGAGCCCCGCGCCCCGGACGGCGTTTATCCGGCCCTGAGGGTGCGCAGATCGTCGAGGGTGTGAAGGTGGACGTGCGCCACGCGCCGTCCCCGCGCCAGGAGCGCCCGGATGTCGCCGCGGGCCTGCGCCCGCTTCAGCGCGCCGAAGGTCAGCCCCTGTTCGGGAATCGGTAGGTCCATCGCATCGTCCGTCGTGATCACCAGAAAGAGCCCCGTGTTCGGCCCTCCCTTGTGGAGCTGACCGGTCGAGTGGAGGTAGCGGGGCCCGAAGCCGAGGGTCGTGACACAGCCCAACGCTCGGCCCCAGGAGGCGCGCACGTCCCGCAGGGCCGCCGTCACGTCGGGGAGGGGCGGGAGGTAGGCGAGGATCGCAAAGTAGTCGCCGGGACGGGCGCTCCGGCGCAGGTCCGCCGGGGTGAGCGTCGGCAGCGGGTCGTCGCGGCCCGATTCCTCCCGCGCGAATCGCTTGGCCTCATCGACGTCGGGCTGGTCGAACGCGTTGACACCGAGACGCTCGCACATCTCCCAGGTCGCGTATTCCCACCGCAGAAACTCGACGCCGAGGTCCAGGGGGTCGCCCGAGATATCGGTCACGACCTGTGTATCCGGGCGGGTGTCGCCCACCGGATCGTCCACGACAGGGATCACCCCTCGACCATCCTTGCCCGAGCTTTCCGCGACCAGCTGCTCGATCCAATCCGCCACCGTGGCGACGGCGGCGGGCGGCCGGAGCGCGAGCTTATCGCGCCCGGCGCTCACGACTTGCGCGAGCTGGGCCCCAAACGCCTTCGCGCGCGCCGGGTCGAGCGCGCACGCGCGCTCGAGCAACGTGCGGCCGTCGAGTCCGAGCAGTGCCGCGGGCAGCATGCCGACGGCGGTGAGCGCGGCGTAGCGGCCGCCGACGTCGGCGGGATGGGCGACGACGGCGCGAAAGCCTTGGGTCTTCGCGAGCGTTTCGAGCGGCGTACCGGGGTCCGTGATGGCGACGAACTGCTCGGGCCGTGCCCGCGTCGCGAAGTACCGATAGAAGGCAAGCGTCTCGACGGTCGTGCCCGATTTGCTCGCGATCACGAACAGCGTGCGAGCGGGATCTCCCGCCCGCTCCGCCGCCAGCACCGCGGCGGGATCCGTGCTGTCCAGCACGTGCAGCGGCGCGCGCGGGCGCGCGGTGCTGGCGGCAAGCACCTGCGGCGCGAGGCTCGATCCCCCCATGCCGCACACGAGGGTCCGATCCAATCCGCTCGTACGCACGTCGCGCGCGAGCGCGGCGAGCGTGTCCCACTCCCCGAGCGAGTGTTCGGCGGTGTGTATCCATCCGAGACGGTTCATTGGCGGCGAAACATAATGCGGTTAGGTTACTCCCGGAGTCCCGCGTGATCCCGCTGAGTCGCCCCGCCCGCCTGCTGGCCATCATCGCCGCGCTGTCCTTCGCGGGGATCCTCTTGCTGTACGCGTTCCCGCCGCGCGACCGGCCGACGATCGCGCTCGTCACCGATCTCTGCTGGCTGTGGGCGTCGGCGTACGGCGCGTACTGTTGCTTCCTCGCCGCACGGCGCATCGCACAGGTGGAGGAACGCCACACATGGCAGTGGATCGGCGCCGGGTGCGTGTCCTTCTTTGCCGGGCAGCTCTTCTGGACCTACCACGACGTGTGGCTCGGGACGCCGCCGGTGTTCCCCTCCCTCGCGGACGTCGGGTACCTCGGCATCTATCCCTGCTTCGCGCTGGGCGTCACCACCCTGCTCCGCGGGCAACCGACGCGCCGGCCCGATCCCGAGCTCATCCTCGACACCATCCTCGTCACGTTCATCGCGGGCGCGCTGGCCTACGAGTTCCTGCTGGAACCGCTCTTCGATTCGGGCGGATCGGTGCTCGCGCTGATCACCAGCATCTGCTGGTCGACGGGCGGGATCATGGTGCTGTGGATGGTGCTGATTCAGATGCTGCGCCGCTCGGTCTTCCCGATTGCCACCGCGGCCCTAGTGCTCCCGGGCGTGGTCTTCTTCGCCGTCGGCAATCTCGTGTATGCCGTCGTGGCCCTGCGTGGCTCCTACCAGACCGGCGGTCTCCTCGATCTCACGTGGGATGCCGGGCTGCTGACGATCGCGGCCGCGGCCGCGATCGCGCCCGACCACGCGACCCATCGCGGCGCCACCGCGCACCCCGGAGCCGTCCTCGGCCCCGCCGCCCGCACGGTGGCGATCGTGGTGGGACTCGTGGGGATGGCCGGCCTCGCCATCGCCGCGATCATGCGGCCCGAGCGAGCCCCGGACACCGCCGTCATCGTCGGGATCGGGATCGCGATCATCGGCGCCCGCGTGCTCTACTCCCTGGGCGCCGACCGCCGCTACGCGGCGCTGCTCGAGGAAGAGGTGGCCCATCAAACACGGTCCCTCATGAGCTCGCTCGCGGCGACGGCGTCGGCCGAGCACAGCCTGCGCCTCGTGATGGAGTCGGTCCCCGATGCGATCGTCGTGCTCGACCAGGGCGGCCGCGTCCTCGATTCCAACGCTGCGGGTCGACGGATGTTCGCGCCCGACCAGTCGGTGTTTCAGCGGCTCGACGCGACCGCGGCCGCCTTCGCGCGCGAGAACCTCGCGGCGGCGTTCAGCGGCGAGCTGCGACAGTTCGAGGTGCCCTACCAGACGCCCGGGGGCGCGGACGGCGTGAGCGCCATTCTGTACGCCCCCGTGCGCGAGGGGCCACGGGTAACCAAAGTCCTGGCGCTGGCGCGCGACGTCACGGATCACCGGCGCACGCAGGCGCAGCTGCAGCAGGCCGAGAAGCTCGCCGCGATGGGCCAGCTCGTCAGCGGCGTGGCCCACGAGATCAACAACCCGGCGGCGATCATCTCCGGCTTCGCGCAGACTCTGCTGCTCGACGACCTGCCGCCCGAGCAGCGGGAGACGGTGCAGATGATGTACGACGAAGCGACGCGCATCGGCCGCATCACGTCGAACTTGCTCGCCTTCGCGCGCGCCGGCGGCCGGGAGCGAGCCCTCGTCGACTTGAACGCCGTCGTGCGCCGGACCTACGCGCTCCGCTCCTACCACCTCACGACACTCAACATCAAGGTGACCCTCGAGCTCGACCCGAGCGACCCGACCGCGTGGGCAAACGGGTCGGAGATGCAGCAGATGCTGCTCAACTTCCTCATCAATGCCGAGCAGGCGTTGACGACCGTGGAATGGCGTCGCGAGATCACGATCCGCACGGCGGCCGCGGACGAGCGCGTGCGTCTGCAGGTCGTCGACACAGGCCCGGGCGTCCCGCACGACATCCAGGGGAGGATCTTCGATCCCTTCTTCACGACCAAACCGGAGGGGCGAGGGACGGGACTGGGGCTGTCGATTTGCTACGGCATCGTGCACGATCACGGCGGCCGCATCTGGGTCGACTCCGACCCGAATCGGGCGGAGCGGGGCGCTGTGTTCACCGTGGAGCTGCCGCGCGACCAGCGCGCGCGCCGGCGCCTGACGCCCGGACCGATGATCGGGCCGGTCCTGCCCGACGAATTGCTGACGGTGCTCATCGTCGACGACGAGGAGGGGCTGCGGCGCGCCGTCCTGAACTTCCTGAAGCGGCGCGGGATCGACGCCACCGCCGTGGCCGACGGCGTCGAGGCGTTGCGCGTGCTGCGCGAGCGACGCTTCGACGTCATTCTCTCGGACGTGCGGATGCCGGGCATGAACGGCCGGCAGTTCCTCGAGCGACTCCGCCAGGAGCACCCCGCGATGGTGAGTCGCCTGATCCTCGCCACCGGAGACTCGTTCGCCCCCGACACCGTCGCCCTGCTGCAAGAGTCCGGCGTGCCGTCGCTGGTGAAACCCTTCGATTTCGCAAAGCTGGAAACGCTGCTGCGAGAGCTGGTCTCGGCTAGAACCTCGGCTTGAGGCGAAGCTCCAGATCGGACCGCCCGACGCCGTCAGGCGTGGGGACCAGCTGGAACGACAGCGGCGCGGCATCAGCCCCCAGGGCATCCAGCACGCGCTCGTCCACCGTCAACGCGTAGTCGCCGGGCTTCACGCCGAGCAGGTAGAAGGCGCCGTCGGTGAACGTCACGAGCGTCCGCCGCGTACCGGAGCGCTTGTCGGTCAAGACGAGCGTCACACCACCCACCCCACGACCTTCGCGCGTCACGCGGCCCTCGATCACGCCGGCCTGCACGACGGGGATGTCCAGCGTGCGGAAGCGATTCGGCCCGGGCACGATGCTCGCGCGAGAGAACGCGGGCACGAGCAGCGGCGACTCGAGGGAGAGGGAGTCGATCGTCACGAAGATCGGCTCGAACGGCACCAGGTCCCACACGCGGTAGCTGCCCGCCGTGTCGCTATGGGTGCCCACGGAGCCTACGAGCACCCGCACGTTGGGGAGCGCCGGCTCGCCGACGTCGCGGCGGCCATTGGCGTTCTCGTCGAGGAACACGTGCCCCGACAGGCCCGACCGCTCGAGCGACGGACCGGGGGCCAGGCTGAGGCGACCCGCCGGGCGATCCCACAACACCGACCCTTGCACGAACTGCGTTCCGGTCACGGGCCCGCCGGGAGGGGCGCTGACCGCCGTGACCGTGCGCGCGGCGGGCAGGTACGAGGTGATCACGAGCGTGTAGGTCAGACCACCGTCGCCGCGCCGCCACGTCGCGCCAACCTCGAGGCGCACGCCGCGCACGACCGGGCGCGCCGCAAACGCCGACCACGCCGCGAGGCCTGCTCGCGGTTCGACCTCGGTGGTCGTTCGCAGCATGACCTGACCCATGAACGAGCCCCACTGCGGCCGCGGCAGGATGAACGTGTTGAGCCCCGCGAACGCGCGCGTCGTCGCATCCTGCTCCGTCCGGACGTACGGCAGCAGGCGGATCTCCTCGGTCTGCATCGAGGCGCCCAGCCGCGTGCGGGTAATGTGTCCCGCGTCGGTCATGATCTGCTCGACCCGTGCGTCGAAGAAGAAGAACCCGCCCTTGGTCGGCGGGCGGACGAAGCCGCTCAGGCTCCACGCCGCGCGACGCCCCGGGACGGCGAACACGGAAAACGAGTCACGCGCGAAGCGGGAGTAGTCGCCTTCGACCCGCAGATCGACCGACGGCTCGTAACGCACGGCGCCGTGCGCGAACGCGCCGGCGACGAGGTCCCCCTGCACCGCCCACGCGTTGGTGGGATTCGCCACCACCGAGGCGTATGGGTGGAGCCGGTTGGGCACGCTGTCGCGCCAGAACTGGTCGAGCCCCGCCTGCATCGTCACGCGGCTCGTCGCGCCGTAGCGCACATCGAGATTCGCCGTGGCCGCGCAGACGATACTCCGGCACTGGCCCCCGGAGAGTCCGTACTCGAACAGGCCCGCCGGGAGCAGCTCGCTGAGCACCCGGTACGTGCGGTTGAACTCGCGGATTTCGCCGAAAGGGCCATAGGCGATGAAGTCGACGGGATTCTCGCCGTAGCGCACCGGCAGGTCGACGGCGAACGCGCCAGCGCCATCCGTGGAATCGAAGGCGACGAGGTCGCCGCCCCGGTACGCCTCGACCGACCACCCCGGCTCGAGCTGGCCGGCGTAGCGCAACCCGCCGACGAATGACGCGCGCACGTAGGGCGCGTTGGTGATCATAGCGCCCCGAATGGTGCGCGCGCGCGGGCTGGTCGACACGACGTCGCCGAGCCGCAGCTGCTTGACCCACCGTGCGTCGCGCCACACGCCGGTCCACGATGCATCGATGTGTACCTGCCCGTCCGATGCGGGCCCGACGCTCTGGCCGACCACTTCGAGCGAGCCGCCCGCGACGTCGGCGCCGAGGCCCAGCGTGTAGGCGGCGCCACCGAGGGGATCGACCGACGGCGCGAAGAGGGAGTAGTCGAGTACGACGCCGTCCCAGCGCGGCCGCTCGCGTCCGAACGTGACATCGGCCTTGGGACCCTCGACGCGCCGCAGGTAGGCATCGCGGGCCGCTTCGCGCTGCAGCCGGCGCGCGATGGGCAGCGTGTTCGGGTCGATCACCGTCACGGTCAGATCGGCCCAGTCGACGGCGAACCGCAGCCCCAGCAAGTCACCGAGACGCTCGGCGCCGACGTACAGCTCCCCGTCCTGAAAGCGCCTGAACTCAGGCTCGATACGCACGCGCCGGTCTCCGAACTGCATCGTGTCGCGCCGCACGTCGATGACGATCGGCCGGTTCCCGGGGTCCACGGCAGCGTCAAGCCGCCCCTCTGGAGAGAGCCGATGGCGAATCTCGACCAGCTGCAGGAACTGTGCGAGCGGGAGCAACACTTCGGTGCGGACGCGGAAGCCCTGCAGGGTGGTGCGGGCGATACGTCCGATGCGCAGCTCGACGATGACCGGTTCGGCCGCCGTATCCTGCGGCGTCGTGTCCACGAGGGGGGCGAAGCGGATCCCCGGCATCGTGGCGTTCCCCGCCGCGCTGTCGCGCACGATCACGTAGCCCGTGGGGTGCGTGGCGTGCCCGGAATGTCGTGTCGACGTCGCCACGTGCGGCGGTGACGACTCGAGTGTGATGGAGGGCGCTTGCGAAGCGTCGCGCGCGCAGGCGCCGAGGCTGACCCCGACGAGCAGCCCCATCAGCGCGCGACTCATGAGTTTACAGGTACGTCAGAGACAGGATGATGGTGCCCTGGTAAATCCCCGGCTTCGCCGCGGCTGCCGGGTGGACTGTACCACCGATCCAGATGTTGATCGTCGGGTTTGCCGGCGGTCCGAACCGTCCAACCGTCCCGAGCGCGGGACTGAAGGCGGTGGCGCCCGCGGGATTGTTGTTCGCCCGACGCCACAGCGCCGACGTGAGGCCGAACGAAATCGGCATCGTCGAGCCCGGAAGCGCTTGGATGTTCGTCAAGACCGTCGGCAATGTGAACGCGATCGTCACGAACGCGTTCGGGTTGCCGGTGATTTGCCATTGACCGGCCGTCGCGCCAGCGGGCGTGACGGTCGTCGCGACACCCTTGGGCACGCTCCCGAAGCTCAGATCCTGAATCGTGGCGATCGTCATGCCGACGGTCACCACGACCGCGTCGGCCGAGAACGAGCCCGATCCGCCCTGCGCGGCTCCGCGCTGCGGGAAACCCAAGGTCAGGACGGCGGCCAAAGCCAAGAGACGACGACGGTTCACGGAACCACCAGGCGCACGGAGTCACGCGCGGTTGGCGCCCGGAGCACGACCGAGGGATCCAGATCCTCGCGCTCCGCGACCACTTCGTAGCGGAGCCAGTAGCGGCCGCGGGGCAGCTTGCCGATCGTGCTCGCGATGCGCGGCTCCATCGTGAAATAGACGCCGAGCGGCGTGAAGAAGGAGGCGCGAGTCGCCCCCGTCGAGTCCACGATGGTGCCGCGCACGGTGCCGACAAAGGCTGCGTTCCCATGCCGGACGAGGCGGCTCTGAGTCACGATGGTCGTGTCGTTGAGCAGCTGCGCGCGCAGGTTCGACAAGGTGACGCCCGTCGTGACGGGCCCCTTGCGGTACGAGATGCCGATGATGGTGCGCACCTCGAGGGTGAGGCCCACTTGAATCGCCGTCGTGTCCGCTACGCCGGCGATCGGGATCGTCCCCGCCTTGGCCGCGATCATGAGGCGGACCCAGTACTCACCATCCGCGAGGCCAGCTGGGGGCCGCGCGAGGAGGCGCACGGTCTGCCGCTCGAGCGGCGCCACGGTCAACCGGCGCGGGAAGGCTTGAATCCAGGCGAGCGCGGAAGGCAGCGTAGAGTCAGGCACATCCACGGTGCGCAGTACGATCTCACCCTTCTCGTTCGTGGTCGGATAGCCGAACAGGGTGGAGATCGTTACTTCTACTGGCTCGGTGCCCGGGTTGTACAGGAGGACCGACCCGCTGCGGACGCGATGATCGATGTAGACCGCGTGGGGCGCGACCATCACGCCCTGGGCAGCGAGCGGCGATCCCCCGGAACCCAGAAAGAAACCGAGGACCGCGGCAAACCACAGTGCGCGCTTCATGGCAACACCGTGATGGTCATGGTGATCGTGGCCGTGTAGTTCCCAGCCCGTTGCGAGGTCAGCGGCTGGGCCGTGCCGCCGATGAACACGGCGGCGCGACCGTTCTTGTCGAGCGCAGTCGCGAACGCCACTCTGGGATCGAAGCCTACCTGGCTGGTAATCGTCTCCGGTGAGGAATACCCGCCGTCGTTGGCCCCGAACACGAGGGGCATCGTGGCGCCCGCGGGACCCGACATGGCCGCCGGCAGCGTGAACGTGATCTGGATCGGAGAGAACTTCGCGTAGCCGATGTCGAACTGTCCCGCGTTCGCGGCATCAGTCCGCACGACAACCCTGGGCACGCCGGGAAACACCACGCCGAACGTGATGCCGCGGACACCCGTGACATTGAGTGGCTTCCCCTGCGCCGCGAGTACGGGGGGCATGGTGGCCACGAGCAGCGCCAGTCCGATCACGAGCCAGGTCAGGGTTTTCATGAGTTTGCGGGTCTCCCTTGCGACTGCGCCGGCAGAGGATGAGTACCCTCTGCCGGCGCATATCACAAGCTCGACTCCATGGTTCAGCCTAGTAGACCACCGTCATCGTAACGTTGGCGGTGTACGTGCCCTGCGCCTGGTTCGTGGCGGGGGTCACGCGGGCGCCGATCCACACGAACAACGCGCCTGCACCGCTGAGGCTGGGGTTAGCACCGGTCACGGGGTTGAAAGCGACGCCGCCGGTCTGGGCGCTGGTCGCTGCGGAGATGCCCGTGTACGTGTCGATCGGCATCGTGTTCGCGCCGGACGACAGCGTCGCGGGCAGCGTGAACGACAGGGTCACCGGCGTGCTGGCCTGGCCCGTGACGTCGAAACGGCCGGCATTCGTCAGATCCGTCGCGGCGACCGTCTTGTTTACGCCGGGGAAGACGTTGCCGAAGTTCAACTGCTGAGCGCCAACAACGTTGATCGGCGTCTGGACAGCTGCCGTCGCCGTGATGCTGGCATTGTTCGTCTGGGCCTGGACCGTCGACGCGCCGATAACGAGCGCGAGCACGACCAGGGACAGCTTGGAGATACGCATCGGGTCTACCTCTTTGGTTCGAGCTGTGAGTTCTGCTGTTTGGAGGGCCATTCGGCTCCTCCGACTGTTGCCGACACGCCACAGGGGCAATAGGCGTGCCAAGTGTCAAATACGTGCTATCTGTCAAATTTCTTTACGAAAATGCCCCGAAAGGGGGAGGCGAAGATAGGAACAAGGGTTAGCAAACGCAAATCGTACCTTGCTGTCAAATTCTTCGACAATCGAGGCTGGGTTCTGAGTTTCGGACAGTAGCGTAAAATATTGCAGAGAATTGCTTTACGCGGTTTCGCGTGGACGGTACGCCGCCTGCCTTAGGAGGGGATCGAGCGAAGCGGTCACCCTCTGACGGAGCAGGAAAATGCGCCCAGTTAGCCAGATTTCGTACCTGAACGTGCTGGCGGTGGTTGGCCTGGTAGTCTTGGGGGGTGCTGCCTTGCCCGCCGCCGCAGAAGCCCAAGCTCGTGGCACGCTGCAAGCCAGCGCCACGGTCGTGGATACGAAGCAGGGGTTCGGAGCTCTCGATGCAGCTCGCGCCGCAGTCCGCGCAGCCACGGATTCCAGAACCGATTCCAGAATCGAGAGCCTTAATACTGTCGCGACAGTGGCCCAGATCTCCGTCGAGCGCCAGGCCAGTCAGTCGAGCGCGCTGCTCGTCACGATCGACTACTCCCGCAACTAGCCTACAGCCCCAGCCGCTGGCGTAGCGCCGGCGGCATCAAGGGAATCGCGTACTTCACCGGGACGGACAGGGCGAACCCGGGACCCTGCCGCAGCCCGGCCCGATGCACCGAGATGACCTCCCCGTCGGCGTTGAACACAGGGCTCCCCGATGAGCCCCCCGTCGTCATTCCATCGAACTGAATCAGGTCAGACGTGACGCGCGACAGAATCCCCGCGGTCATCGACGTGCGCACCACCGAGGCGCGATCGCGCGCAAAGCCCGATCCAGCCGGGTACCCGATCAACGCCGCCGGCTCGCCTTGCCTCGCCTTCGTGCCCTGCCAGTCGATCCCCCCCAACGACGGCCCCTGATAATTCCGGATCTTGATGAGGGCGACATCGCGCTCGCGCGACGTGGCCACAACGTCTGCGAAGCGGCTGAGCGATTGATCGGCCATGGTGACCCACACCGTGTCGGGCTCCGCGTGTGCCGAGTCGGCCACCACGTGCCAGTTGGTGAGCATGTAGCCGTCGGGACTGATAATGAAGCCGGTCCCGTCGTAATAGCTCCCGCCCAGGGCCACCGTAATGAGTCCCACCGCGCCTTGATTCTGCTGGGCGAGGCCGGCGAAATCGGTGGCGCGGATGGCGCGCAGTTTCGCGTCGAGCGTGGCCGTCTGGGTCTCCGCGGTCGACACGGCGCGCCGCAGACTATCGATCAGCCCCTGCGACGGTGCCCGCCGCTCGGCGGCGGCCAGCTGCTCGCGCATGCGCTGCAGGTCCCGTTGGGCCTCTTCTCGGCGGGCGTCCCCAGCCGCCAGCTGGTCCCCCAGGGCGTGCTGGGCCCGATCGAGCGCCGCCTGGAGCTGGTTGGTCCGCTCCTGGGCCGCCTCGAGTTGGCCGCGTAGCAGCTCGACCTGCTCGGCGGGGGCCGCCGCCGCGCGGGCCTCCCCCAACTCCCCGCGCAACCGGTCGGTTTCGGCGCGCGCCGAGTCCCCGGCGGTGCGAAGGGCCTGTTCGGTGTGCTCCTCCTGTTGGGAGAGCAGCCAGTACACCCCGTACACGCCGCCGCCGAGCAGGACGATCAGCAGGATCACGAGACTCGTGAGCCAGCGGATCTTGCGGCGCGAGTCCTTGCCGACCTCTTCGGCCACGGCTCGCATGAACGCCGTGGTACCGCGCCCGCCCTTCTTCTTCTCGTCCCGGGCCTTTGCCAGCGCCTGCCCAATCAACCCTATGACGGTTTGCTGGCCGAGTCCCGCGCCCGCCTGGGGCCGCGGGACGGCCTTCAGGGGGGCGGTCCCCATGCCTTCGACCAGGAGCACCGGTCCGCCCTGCCCCAGCATGATCTTGTCGCCCAGGCGCACAGGTGTCGCCCGCGTGACGCGTTCGCCATTCAGGTAGGTGCCGTTCTTGCTTTCGGCGTCGCGCAGCACCAGAGCCCCGGTGGGCCCTACGGTGAGCTCGGCGTGCACGCGCGAGACGATCGTCTCTCCCTGCCCTGCTTCGACCGGCTGGACCTCGCATTCGCTCCCACGCCCCAACCTGATTCGGGTCCCGCGCGCCTCGTAGCGCTTCCCGGTGGCCGCCGCGAGGAGTGTGACACCGTAGGCGCGGACCTCGGCGCGTTTTGGGTCTTTTGCATCGAGGGCGGGATGCTCGGCGAGGGTTTCCTCGGGCACATCCGCGACTGCGGCAACCCGCAACTCCGGCCCCGATTCACCCAACCGGATCGTGTCGCCGACCTTGAGCGGGGGCGTCGGCCCCGCATCGACACGACGTCCATTTACGTACGTCCCGTTGCGGCTGCTCAAATCGGCCACCACCCACGCGCCGCCCTCGAAACGGATCTCGGCGTGGCGAGTGGACACGACTTTCGCGGCATCGCCGCCAAACAAGATCGTCGAGCCCGGTTCGCGACCGATGCGCACAGGAGTTTCGCGCGCTTCCGTCGCAGGCTGACCGGGGCGATTGGACTCCACCAACTTGATGTAGGGCACAGCTAGGTCAGCGGGTGGGGACCACGATGGCGACGGTCCGGGATCCGGCGGCGGACGCCCGGCCGGCGCCGCACGCCACCTCGCCGTTCGACCCGCAGCCGGCGGTCGCCGCCGCGGCGGCGCTCCACCGTGGGCGTCAACGCCTGCGCGCGACGCTCCACTTTGCTGCGCCGCTCGACGCCGGAACGGCGGTCGTCGAGCAGGCGGCGGTCAGCGCGCCGGCGACGATCCCCATACGAGGGAGTCCGTGAGGGGGGGTGGGGGTGCGTCATGGCCGAAGAAAGTACGGCTGCTCTGGACGCCCCGCGAGGTCCCCCCACATCGTGTAGCCGTGGATAACCTCGCGCATGCGCTCGTCGGTGCGGCCCTGGGCCGCGCCGTGGCCGATCCCAAGGTGCCGCGCGCCGCCTGGATCGGCGCCGTGGCTGCTAATGCACCGGACTGGACCGAGCTGTTCATCGGCCTCCCGGGAGACCGAAGCGCATTCCTCGTCCTGCACCGCGGGATCACGCACTCGCTCGTGGCAGCTCTGGTCGAGACGATCGGACTGACGCTGATCGTGGGACTGGGCTCTCGGTGGTGGGTACGGCGGCGGGGAGGCGTCGCGCCTCCCTGGGGCTGGCTTGCCCTGTGCATCGGGGTCACGGTGCTCAGCCATCTCTATATGGACTGGCAAGGATCCTACGGCCTGCGGCCCTTTTTACCGTGGAGCTCGACGTGGTACTACGCCGACTGGGTGGCCATCGTCGATCCGTTCTTCTGGCTCCTCCCCCTCGTGGCTCTCACGTGGGGTGAAGAGCGTCACTGGATTCCCCTGGCGGCGACGACCGCGGTGGGTGGCCTGATCACCGGAGATCGGACCTGGGCGGCAATAGTGGGCGCCGCGGCCACGTGGGTGGTCGTCGGCTGCGCGCTGCTGTGCGTAGTCGCTGCGGTCGGATGGGTGCGCTACTGGTTCGGTCCCGTCGCACGGCGCCAAGTCGCGGCGTTCGCGCTCCTCATTCTCGCGGTGTACGCCGGGGCCCAAGGGATCGCGTCGCGCGCGGCGAAAGCCCGAGTCGAACGAGCGGCGACGGTACGATTTGGCACGGGTGCACGGTGGGCCGCCCTCACGGAGGCCGGATCGCCATTCAACTGGGAACCGATCTACGCGAGTCGCGATTCAGTCGGCGGGGACGATTGGCAAATGCCCCGTCACCTGGATCTGCCGATCGTGCAGCGCGCCCTGCGCGAGACGCGCGAGGGTCGCGCCATCGCGCAGTTCGCGCGTTTCCTCGTGGCGGACGTTGATTCGAGTGGGACGGCCGGTGTGACGGTCTATCTGCGGGACGCGCGGTACGCGCGAACGGCGCGCGCCGGTTGGGCGGTGGTTCGCGTTACTCGTGATCGGGATCGGTGAAGGCGATCCCCGAGCCGCGGCGGTCGATCCAACTGCGCCGCGACTGAGGGGCGCGCCGCTCGACGAGGGCGCGGCGATCCGCGAAGCGGCGACGCTCGACGGGCATCTCATCACCGGCGCCGCGCAAGCGGCGGTCGGAAACACGGCGGTCGAACCCGCGACGGCGTTCGGGCCGCACGCGACGTTCCACGCGATGACGCAGGTCGAGGCGGCGCTTTTCCATGTGACGAATCTGTGGCCGGGGCGTGATTCGTGCCAGCGGACCCCATCGACTAGATTTCGCGCTCGTGCACTCAGAACCTGTGACTCCTGTCACCCTCGCGGCACGCGGCTCGGGACCGACGCCGCCGATCGGTCTCCTCGACGAGGCGATTCGCGCGCTGGAGCCCGCGTTCCGGCTCGACAACCTCGTGGCGTTGTCACCCGAGCGCGCGCTCTACCAGGCGTGGGATCGGGTCCTCAAGCGCCACGTCGCGATTCGTGTGCACCTCCTGCCGGGCACGCCGGGGCGCGCGTGGTTCGTGCGCGAGACCGAAACGCTTGGCGCCCTCGACCATCCCGCCATCCGCCACGCGTACGCCGCGGGCGAGATCGGCATGTTCGCCTACCGCACAGCGAACTGGGTCGAGGGTGAGAGTCTCGCCGACGCGCTGCGGCGCGGGCCCCGCCCCATCCCCACCGCGCTGTCACTGATTCGCGATTTGCTCTCGGCGCTCGAGCACGCGCATGCCCGCGGCATCATCATGCGCCGCGTCGTGCCCACCACGCTGATGATCAACACCGCCGGGCGCGGCGTGATCACCGATCTGCGCTATGCCAACTGGTGTCTCCCCCACGTGCCCGCCGACGACACGGCGGCGGCGTTCATGGCGCCGGAAGTGCGCGGGGGCCAGGCCGGCGAGCCCGCGAGCGACGTCTACACGGTGACGGCCAACGTCTACGCCGCGCTCACCGGGCACGAACCCGACCCCGATCCCAACCAGTTGGTGCCGCCGCGGCAACTGCGCCCGGCGATCCCGGCCGCGGTGGAGCGCGTCATTCTGCGCGGACTGTCGCACGTGCCGAGGGACCGCTACTTCACGGCGACCGAGATGCTCGAGGACTTCGTGAGCGACGCGGGGACGTTCCACATTCCCGCCGCGGCGCCCGAGGTGACCGAGTCCGGGTTCGAGCGGCGACTGCGCCGGGCGCTGGGAGACGACTACGAGCTGCTCGAGGAGATCGGCACGGGGGGGTTTGGGCGGGTGTATCGCGCGCGCGACCTGGGCCTCGAGCGCGACGTGGCGATCAAGGTCCTGCATCCGTCCCTGACCGCCGATCTGGGTGTGATGGAGCGGTTCCGCCGCGAGGCCCAGCTCGCCGCCCGGCTGCGCCACCCCAACATCGTGAGCATCTACGACATCATGGGACGTGCCGGCCTGCAATGGTACACGATGGAGCTCGTCCCCGGCGCCAATCTCGCGCAGCTCGTGCAGCGGGAAGGCCCGCTGTCCGTCGATCAGACCGAGCGGCTGCTCGGCCAGGCACTGTCCGCGCTCGAACACGCGCATGGCCTGGGCCTCGTGCACCGCGACCTGAAGCCTGAGAACATGTTGATCGAACCGGACGGCCGCCTGCGCATCACCGACTTCGGGCTCGCCCTGGCCCTGCGCGGCGAGGGACGCTTCGGCGGCGCCACCTCGCGCAGCGGCACCCCGCAGTTCGCCGCGCCGGAGCAGCTCCTCGGCGAGCGCGTCGACCAGCGCGCGGATCTCTATTCGCTCGGCGCCGTGGCGTATTTCGCCCTGCTCGGCCGTCCGCCGTTCGCGGGGATCACGCCGGAACAGATCCTCGCTCGCCAGACGACCAACGATCTGCCCCCACTCGCGGCGCAGCGGAAGGACGTGTCGCGCGAACTCGAAGACGTGTTGCGTCACGCCGTGCGCAGCGAACCAGCCCAGCGCTTCGCGACTGCCGTGGCGTTTCGGGAGGGACTCGAGGGGGCGTTAGGCGGATTCCTGCGGCGGCTGTGGACCCTGATACGCCCCGAGGGCTAGCGCCAGCGGAAGATCTTGAGGGCGACGACGAAGCTGACCACCCCCCACGCCACGACGATCGCCAGCGGCGCGCCGAGGCTGCTGAGCCCGGCGCCGTCGATCATCACGGCCCGGAGCGCGTCGTTCAAGGCGGTGAGGGGCAGCGCCTTCACGAACGGGATCATGGCGTCGGGGAAGCGGGCGTAAGAGAAGAAAGTCCCCGAGAGAATCCACATCGGCAGCATCACAAGATTCATCAAGCCGGAGACTCCCTCGATCGTCTTGGCGCGGCTGGCCACGAGGAGACCGAGCCCCGCGAACGCGAACGCCCCGAGGATCGTGATTCCCGCCAGCGTCGCAAACGAGCCCCGCACCGCCACACCGAACAACAACCAGCCGAAGCCCACCAGCGCCACGACCTCGAGAATCAGAAACACGAGCCGTGACAAGATGAAGCTGAGCAGGTAGTGGCTGCGCCGCATGGGCGTGGCCATATAACGCTTGAGCAGCTTGCGCTGCCGGGCCTGCACGACCGAGAACCCCACGCCCCAGATTCCGCTTCCCAGCAAGTTCATGCCGAGCAGTCCGGGGATCAGAAAGTCGATGTAGCGCGACCCCGGCGCGACCGCGCGATCGTCCCGCACCGCGACGCGGTCTTGCCGTCCCCGCGAGCGCTGCAGGGCGTCGTCCACCTCGAGTCGGGCGAGCCCACTCTCGGTGCGGGTCGAGTCATAGCGATAGACGAGCGGATCGCCGGGGACGACGAGCAGCGCGATCCGGCCGCTCCGCAGCCGAAGGCGTGCGGTCGCGGTATCGAGCACGGCCGCGATCAGGCGTGGCGACGAATCGAGCGTCGCCGCGAGCGCGCTGTCGCCGCCGCCGGGCGCGACGCCGATCTGCAACTGGCCCGGTCCCGTGTTGCGAAAAGCGAGGCCGAGGGCGAATGCGAGCACGATCGGGAATCCGAACACCCAGAAGACGGCTTCGGGCTCGCGATAGAACTCGCGCATGCGCGCGAGCGCCAACTGAAACATCGGATGCTCACGAATCACGGAGCTGCCGTCCCGTGAGCACGACGAACACGTCGTCGAGTGTCGCGTGGTGGGTAGTGAGGAGCGACAGCTCCGCGCCGCGGCTCTGGAGCAGGGCGAGGAGCGCCGGCAGGGCGCGGTGGACCTCGGCGACGGTGAGTGAGATGCCGGCGGGCGGGGGGCCGGACCGCACTGCCTTGACCCCCGGCAGCGCCTTCAGGGCTTCCTCGAGCCCCGTGACCGCCTGACCTTCGGCCAACGCGAAATCGACGACGTGATCGGCGCCCAGGGACGCGATCAACTCCGACGGCGTGCCGAGGGCAATGACCTTGCCGTGATCCATGATGGCCACGCGATCACACAGGCGCTCGGCTTCCTCCATGTAATGCGTCGTGAGGAGGACCGACCCGCCCGCAACCTTGAACTTGCGGATGATCTCCCACAACTGGCGTCGCGACTGCGGATCGAGTCCCGTTGTGGGTTCGTCCAGAAAGAGCAGCTCGGGACGACTCACGAGCGCGCAGGCGACGGCCAGGCGCTGTTTCTGGCCACCTGACAGCGTCGCGACCCGGGCACCCCGCTTCTCCTCGAGCTCCACGAGGGCCACGACCTCGTCCACCGTGTGGGAGCGGCGATAGAACGAGCGGAACAGCGCGAGCGTCTCGGTCACGGTGAGTTTGTCGGCGAGCTGCGTCTCCTGCAGCTGAATGCCGAGGCGCTCGCGCAGGGCGCGGCCCTCGGCGCCGTCGCGCCACGGCGCGCCCAGCACCTGGACGTCGCCGCCGTCCGGCGATGTCAGGCCTTCCAGGATTTCGATGGTGGTGGTCTTGCCGGCTCCATTCGGGCCGAGCAGGCCGAAGCACTCGCCGGCGGCGACAGTCAAGTCGAGCCCCGCCACGGCGGTGACGTCGCCGTAGCGTTTGGTGAGACCCACACAGCGAATGGCTGGTGCGGCGCTCAGGAGGGTGTCTGCTCCGCGTCGGGCTTCTCGATCTGCGACGCGCTCTTCAGCGACTGATCGAGCTGGATCATCAGGCTGTTCACACCCTCAGCGAGCGCGCGGAGTTTGAAATTGATGCCGCTCCCCTGCCGCGAGGCCAGCACCGCGAGGCCACCGGCGGTATCGGCCAGCGTTCCCACGTTGGCGCTGAGGGCGCGCTGACGCATCTGCGAGAGCTCGCGCGCGATGGCGCCGCAGATGTTGTTGATGATCACGGGCCGAGCCGCGCGGCTGCCCTCGAGCTCGCCGACGAGCTTTTTCACGTGCTCCACGTTCCGAATGAACCCTTGGATCAGCTCGATCTGGCGGACCTGGCCCGGTGTGAGTTTTTCGACCACTGCCTAGTTCCTCGGCGCGAGGGCGTCGGTGAGCACGCGCCCGTCGATCAGCGAGAGCGGCGTCACCCCGAGCAGCCGGCCCAGCGTCGGGGCGATATCGACGGTGTTGGCCCGGCCGCGATACACGCCGCGCTTCACGCCGCGGCCCCAGAAGATGATCGGCACGTGGGAGTCGTCGTCGCTCGGCTCTCCGTGCATGGCGATAGGCAGGTTCTCGATCCCCCACACCGATCCGGGCTGCGGCGAGACGACGAGCACGACGCCCGCGTCCGGCACGATCTGGTGGATCCAGCGGCGCGCCACCGGATCGGAGGCGGTGTCGGCGCGCGCCAGGTCGCTCACGCGGTCCACGCGTGCCACCCCTGGCACCGCGCGCATCCGCGTCGCCACCACGTCGAGGATGCTGTCGGTCTTCACGCCCAGCGCGGCGAAGCGGCCGTTGTCCTGCAGGAAGAGCATCCCGCTGTCGAAGCTGAGCCATTCGCGCGACGTGCCGGCGCCCACCTGGCGGTCCAAGTCGCGATTCACCGCTGTCACGATCGAATCGAGGAACACGCGATACACCTGCGCACCGGTCTTGGCGCGCACGCGCTCCGGGAACGAGGTCACGCCGTGATCTGCGGTGAGCACCACGACGACGTTGTCGCGACCGACCTTGTCGGTCACGCGCTTGAGGAACCACGCCAGGTACCGGTCGAGCCGGAGGACCTGGTCGTGGATCTCGCGGGAGTCGGGTCCGAAGGCGTGACCCACCGCGTCGGTGGACGAGAGGCTCACCGCAAGGATGTCGGTGCCTTTGCGGCCGAGCTTCAGCGCCTCGAGGCCATCGAGCGCAAACAGCAGGGTGAGCGAGTCGAGGTATGGCGTGCCGGCGATGGCGCCCGCCGCGCGCAGGCTGTCGGCCGGCAGCCGGTGCGGGAATAACACGTCACGGCCGAGGTTCTCCCAGGCCTCGTTGTCGTCCTCCTTGTACGCGCTGTCGGGAAGGAGCAGCGACCACGTGGTGTTGGCGGCCTTGAATGGCAGTCGCCGGGCGTTGAACGCTTTGACCCACGCCGGCAGCGAATCGGCGTAGTACCGGCTCGTGGTGAACAGGCCCGACTGGTACCAGTACACCTGTTCCTTCGCCCGTCCAATCGGCAGGATCGCACCGCGGTCCTTGCGGCTCACGGAGAGCGCGCGGCTCGTGGGATCGGCCGCCTTGAGCCAGTCGAACAGGGTCGTACCGCGGAAGCGCCGCGGCGAAGCGCCGGGCCCGGTCACGCCGCCCAGGAGGGTTGCCGCGGAGTCCTGCACGCCTTGCGAGTTGCGGATGATCCCGGTGTGCGCGGGCCAGAGTCCCGACAAGATCGTCGAGTGGCCCGGCGCCGTCTCGGTGACCGCATGATCCTGGAAGCCGTCCGCGAAGACGGCGCCCTCGATCA
>Ga0193697_1000110_pt1 | contig 31625 bp, 24 predicted proteins | sample L3m2metaG_FD_145073 | JGI IMG/M metagenome (GOLD analysis project Ga0193697, IMG submission 145073) | Soil microbial communities from a riparian zone of the East river system, Colorado, United States - L3m2 | ecosystem: Environmental > Terrestrial > Soil > Riparian zone | place: USA: East River...
CATCCCGTGAAACCGGTTTGCCGCATCATCGCGGTTGTTGCCTCCAAAAGCTGCGGATCGATTTCGACTGTTTCAGCGACAGCGCTGGGCCCGCCACATGGATCGCTCTCGCGGATTCTGCGATGCGCGAGCAACGCCACCGGATGTCCTTTAACAAACAACCCCGAAATACCGAGCCCGTATCCATCAATAAATTCCTGCACCAGAATCGTGTTCCCCGTCGCAAGGCGCGCGGTGCACTCGGCTTCGAGGCGCTCGCGGGTGTAAATATAAGTCGTCTTATTGCTGGTAATCGCGCGGTTCTGCGCCAATAACTCACTGGTCTCCGACTTAATTACGAGCGGAAAACTCAGCTTGAACATCTCCTCTGGCAAGGAAGCGCCCGGCGAAACCCGGATGGTTTTTGGCACCGCAATTCCGACTGACTCCGCCAGTCTCATTGTCTTCGCTTTGCTGAATAACAAATCGATCTCGGAATCGGTCGGAACGATCGGAGCCGACTTCAATTCTTTTCGAAACCGACTGCACGCCATAATCGCTGCTTCGGATGTGGGAAAGATGCAATCGGCCCCAAATTTTTCGGCGTATCTATTCATATCACCGATAAAGCCTGGAAGGCTCTTTTTGGGACTTGTATAAACGAATTTCTCTTTGCAATACGCGGAATGGAGGCTCATGTCCCACCGCGTCTCGCCACCGACTGCAAATTGAATCCCCCTTCTTCCCCACGAACGAACGCATGCTAGCGAGCGGCTCGAATAGCCATCCAGGAGCAGTATCTTCGAATATCGCCTGCGCTCATTGGAGACGCTCGAAGGCGGAGCTATCGTGGAGGTTTCCTGGAGCACAATGCAAAAATCGGCCGTTATCGCCGATGCGCGAGATCAACTAATGGTGTTTGTCCTGACCTACTCTCGGTGCTTTACCAACAAATGCCGTAGTACTCGGCCGCCGGATGGTCCCTGGGACTGAAGAGTCGGACCAAATCTATAATCACCTGCTTTGGGGATACCTTTTGCAGCACGCTCGCATACTCGGAATCTTTATTGGCAATCACGATCACTTCGGACTCGGCAATGAGCTTCGCAGCCGATGAGCAAAGCAACTCCGAAACGTGCGGGATCTCCTTTTCGATAAAGTCCCTATTTGCCCCCATCAAACGGGCAAGCGAGACGTTGCGATCGTGGATGAGAATTTTGAACCCCTTCCCAATCATCGTCTCGATGACTTCGACAATGGGACTTTCGCGCAAATCGTCCGTATCTTCTTTGAAACTCAACCCCAGAAACCCCAATGACTTTCCTTTGCACGACATCAGTTTGTCGATGACTTTCCTGACCTGATGGCCGTTGCTTTCAAGAACAGAGTTCAGCAACGGAACTGAAATGTCGCGCATCTTTGCCTGATACGAAATCGACCGCAGGTCCTTTGGCAGGCAGGAACCCCCAAAAGCGAAGCCGGGCTTCAGGTAATAAGGCGAGAGATTCAATTTCTTATCGAGACAAAAGATATCCATGACCGCGTGACTATCGATTCGCATCGACTGACAGATATTTCCTATCTCATTGGCGAAACAGACTTTGACCGCATGGAAAGTGTTGTCTGCATATTTCACCATCTCGGCCACTCGTATCGTGGTTCGGATCATGGGCCCCGGAAGTTTTTCGCACATTCGTGCCAGTGCGTCCCCGGAACGACTATCGAGTTCTCCAATGACCGTCTTGGGCGGGTTATAAAAATCGGCGATCGACGTGCCTTCGCGCAAAAACTCAGGATTCATGCACACGCCGAAGTCCGCTCCTGCCTTTTTGCCAGAGCGCTCCTGGAGAAGAGGTATCACTTTTTCCTCCACGGTGCCGGGAGTCACCGTGCTTCGAATCACCACGGTAAAATAATCGGTTTTCGAAGCCAGCGCCTGGCCGATTTGTTCACAAACCCGCAACACCGAACTCAGGTCTGTACTGCCGTTTGGCTGACTGGGCGTGCCCACGCAAACGATGGCCAACTCCGTCTCCTGAATGGCTGCCGACCAATCCGAAGTGGCGCGAAGTTTATCGGTCTTGACAGCCTTCGCGATTAACGCCTCCAGTCCCTTCTCAACAATCGGGCTGCGGCTCGCATTGATCATTTCCACTTTTGCGGGGTTGGGTTCCACCGCGACGATCTCGTGACCCATTTCGGCGAGACACCCCGCGCTTACACAGCCTACATAGCCAATTCCAAACACGCTAATTCTCATACAACCTGGTCTCGCGTCATATATTCTACGCACTCCTTGAACCCGGAAAACATTCTCTCGATCGAAGCTTCCCGCATAATATCTTCACGAGAATTGCGGGAAAAATCGGCTCTCACGCTGTCGTTATCGAGCAAATACATGATTCGGTCTTTCAGGGACGTCAAATCGTTGCGCGGCACGATGAAACCGTTCCTTCCGGGTTTGAGATAAGAGATCTCCGGCGGATGCTCGCACTCCTCGGTAACGACCGGCAGGCCCCAGAAAAATGCCTGATTCAAACCCAATCCAACGTGCCCCGGGATCGCGCATACATCGCCCATTTTGCACAACTTGCTGATCGCCAGGTTTCGCGAATCGTGGACCTCGCCGAGATAGCGCGTATTATTGGGGTTTATTCGCGCCTTGATTTCCTCGCTCAACCCGGAACCAACGAGCACCAGGCCGATGTCTTTGCGGTCCATTCCCCGAAAGATATCCACCAGATGATCGACCCGTTTGCGTCCATTCTCAGCCCCCATTCTGCCGATGAAGATAACGACCTTTTCAAACGGAATCCCAAACTCTCGCTTTATCTGGTCTTTAGTTTCGCTCACCAACGGAAAATCTTCGAAGTTGATCGTGTTGTTCGCGATGAAGGTCTTCGAGTGAAAATGCGGTGGAATGAACTTTCGACAATCCTTCGAGTAAAGAATCAACGCATCGCTCAACCGGTGCGCATAGTTAAACATGTGATACCGGAATTTGCTGTCCTTTGCGTCCCAGTTTGCCCCTTTGGTCCAGAGCGCGAAACGAATGCGACGCAGTCTAAGCCAATGAATTAACGGCCAGACGACGAGATCCTTGAGTCGAAGAAACACGATGACGGCATTCGGCGCAGCCTCGGTAATCGCCCTTCGGTACTTCAAAAAGTTCATCGGCAACTCGCGCAGCCCGAAGTCGATCGTCCTTTGATTCTGCTTCTGTACCGAGTCGGCGAGGACTGAAAAATCGAAGCCGCACTCGCGAAATCTCCGGTAAAAATAATTATAGACCGACACTCGATAGTGCATCACCTGGTTTGACACCAGGAGCACGCGCTTGTGGCCGCCGTTCCGCGATGTGGTTCCGTTCAACGTCATACCGCCATCACGCCTTGCCCGTGCCGTATCGGAAGGTGTTCCACTTCGTTCGTAAATCCACTAACGCGTCAGCCCATTTTTCCGGCAGGCGCTCGGAGATCTTGCGATGCATCTTCAATTGGAGCATCAGTTTGCCCTTGACGTTCAAGGGCACAAAATACCGTGCCAAATCGTAGCGCTCAAAGGCATGATGCTTCTTGAATTCTCCCAAACCGCGCGCGCTCCATAGACCGTAGTGCAAAAGGGAGACACCTCGCGCCTCACAAAGCTCAACGGCTTTCGCGATCAACGCGTTCGTCGGCGCTTTGTCTCGCTCAGCCACTTTTGAAATGATCTGCATCAAATGCGACATGCCCTCGGCGTGTACCAGTTTGATAAACCCGATCATCTCCTCTTTGTAAAACGCGCCAACAAACTGGCCAATATCCGCATAACTCACGTGCGCTTGCCGCAGTGTCTCCAGGTCTTTGCCGTAATGCAGAAAGCGTTTTCCCTGGCGCAGGGGTGATTCGTTATAGATCCCCTGAATGCCTTTGACAAATTCGTCGGTCAACTCACACACCCGTATTTGCACTCCGGCCTTCTCCGCCTTGCGGATCATGTTCCTCGTCTTGCCGTTGATCTGCTTGTTCCACCAATTCTCATACGTGGTGATTGGCATGACGGAAATCGGATCGTTCTCGGAATAGAAGCTGAAGCTTCTGCTTCGATCCGCTGGCTGCAGAAATGTGAAGATGTCCGCCCGAATTTTAGACTCCTTGAGACTGCCGCAGAACGCGTCTGGGTCAGTGACATTTTCGTAAAGCTCCGATTTGAGCTTGGCCGTTTTCAACAGCCGCCCTGTAACGACGATTTGTTTGCTATTAACCAACATGTTCGATCGTCCTGATTCTCGATGCACGCCGCGGCGCTAAGGCTTGTCTGTCCGTCCTTGCGTTATCTCGCAGGAGCGTTGCCAGGGCAAGAAGCATCCACGCCTGGCCCCATCGCATATACGAGGTCCTAATCGTGCACACGGGTAACACGCGATAATAAAAGTAACCGCTCCGACTCCACATATGGTTTACTGCCCAATCATAAACACGCCCGGCTATCTCGAGGCTTCGCGGACACAGATCCTGCAGTTGCACCAACGTGATCAGGCTCTGCGCGACGCAATGCACATCGATGGGATATGCGCGGTCATGGAAATATTTCGCTGCCCCGTCTTCGCGGAAGAAATTGTCTACGTAAAACTGATAGCCGCGACGGACAGCGTCATCGAACTCCGTTGTTTCAGCATAAACTCCGAAATCACGCAGTGCGCACAAGTTATAGCCCGTGTGGAAATTGTCGATCCATTGTTGTTTCGGCAGTTCTCCATATGGCCACGAGCCGTCTTCGGCTTGCCGGGATGCGGAGTAGCGAACGGCTCGAAACGCAGTTTCTAAAAAGCGATCATTCGGCACGTGCTGACAAAGGCGGCCCAACAGGGCAGCCGCGAGGAAATTGGCGTTATGAATCCGTGACTTCTCTGAAGCCAGTGGGTAGCTGAAGGACTCAGTCGCACCATCAGTCCAGAACAGGCTCACGATGTAATTTGCCGCGCTAATTGCTGCGTCCAGGTATTCAGCGCGCTCGGTCGCTTCGTAGAGAGACACCAGCGAATTCGCCACGAAGGTCGTGCAGACCAGATTCGGCGCGCCGCGCGGAACAACGATTGTGCGCGTCTGCCACGGAAAACTGTAGCCCCACGCCCAATGAGACACTCCGGGCGATCGCAATTCCATGATCTTGTCCGCAATCTGCTCAACTTCACCACCATCCTGCACCAATCCGACCTCTGACAATTTGATAAGTGCTTCAGCAAACAGGCCCATCGCTTTCGCATTCTGCGTCCTGGGTATTCCAACCAGGGGCCGGATGTTGATTGGGCTGCGTTTCAATGTCTGCGTCAGCACCAATCGCGGCCAACGTGAATGCAGGAAAGGCAGCGCGAGATAGATGCGGCTGTTCAGCGCGTCGTAGGGATCGTATCCCGCCCAATCGTTTTTCCGGCAGTAATCGAGCAGGGACAGCGCAACTGATTTCGGCGAAAGCATGCCGTCGGATTTGACAGAAACACTCATTTTACGTCGGCCAATTGCGCCAGCCTCGGGTCATCGGCCGGAGCACCGGTGGTGACTCCACATGCTACTCCGGAAAGCCGATTCATAAGTTCCAAATACCGCTCCTTCATCACTGACCAACTGATCGGCGCATATTCTTGTTTTGCGCGAACCACCAACCGCTCGCGCAAGGCTGGGTCACGGTAAACGCGCACCATCTGCTCGGCGAGGCTGGTGGAACGGTTCGGTTCGAAAAACGCGAACGCATTATCGCTGAAGTAATGGTGGATCGTCCTCAGGCGAGAAGAAATCACCGCCTTGTCCATGATGATGTATTCAGAAAGCTTGTTCGAAAACGAATAATCCAGAAATACATCGCTCCGGGTCGCCAGCACGCCTACGTCACATTGCTTCAACCAGTTCGGGATTTCCTGAGGCGGCACGCGGCCGATGAACTTCACCGACTTGGAAATTCCCAGCCGGTCGCTCAACTCCTCGAGCCCACGCCTCTCCGGGCCGTCACCCAATATCCAAAACTCTGCATTCGGAATGTCTTTCCTCGCGACGGCGAGTGCTTCAATCGCGATATCCAGCCCGTAAATCTTCGTAAGCGTCCCATGATACATCATGACAAACGCACTGCCTTTCTCGACGGGCCGTGTCTCACTGGCGAAGATCACGTCGTCGGCGGCGTTCATGATGATGGTCGATTTCTTTCGATCCAGGCCCCGCGATTCCAGCAAACGCTGGATCGGCTCATTGATCGTCAGCACCTGGTCGGCATACCGAAAGCTAATGCGTTCCAGCAAGGCAGACAGGCGAACCAGCCAATGTTTCTCGCTGACACCGTACTTTGACATGAAGAATTCCGGCGTGATCTCATGCATGTCCAGGACGAGCTTCGCGCCCTTCCATCGAGCATACCAGCCTGCGAACACAAGGAAGTCGGGCAAGGTATTAATGTCCACCGCTACGTAATGTCGCTTTCGCATCAGTGAAGCCAGCTTGAGCGATGCGATCACAAAGAATGCGACGTATTCGAAAAAGTATCGCCCAAGGGAGCCGCGCATTTTTCCGAGTGAAATTGTGTAAACCTTGACGCCGTTGAGAGTAAATTCCTTTTCAGTCGACCTGGCCGAACGCAGCGCAATCGCGTCCACGCTGTAACCGGCTGCCACTAAAGCTTCCGCCTTGCGCCGCACGCGAATGTCAATCTCGTACGGGTTCTGGACTATGAAACAAACTGATTTCATGCTTCTGCTCCGACAGGCGCCGTTGACGTATCAGTTTGCGCGATCAACTCACCCACTTCCTGCGTATCACGACCGTCCCAACTAAAATCCTCGCAAACATTCGACCGGCCGCCACGGTACACTCTCACTGTCAGGGGGGGACTGATAGCTTGCCCGCAACCGCGAACACTGATGGTGGAACCACTCTTTTCAAAGAATACGTTTCGGCGCTGACGAAACCACCGCACTGCCTGCTCGCCCGAAGTCAGCCAGACATTCATTTGGCGCAAACGCTCGATCAAGCGCGAATAAAACTCACCCCAAAATCGCTCAGGTCCGTGGCTGCGGTCATGCCAAAGCAAAGTGAGCACGCCACCAAATTTCTCGAACTGTTCAATCACGCTCTGACAGAGCTCCCAGGCCTGGCCCTCGGACAACCCCAGCCGTTGCGGATAAAACAATGCGCCATCCTGGATGTGCATTGGCAACTCGAGTAAGTTTTCGTTTCCAATTGGAAGGTACACCTGTGTGGTGCCGGCTCGATAACCAATCGTTTCGTTGTATCCCACTGTTGAGTCGTATTCGTAGCCGGCTTGCTCAAGCACTCGCGTCGTTTCGTCATTACGCAGCAACCAGTGCATACGAATTCCGGAAGACGTCGATTGGGTCACAGCCAGAACGCGAGCCCTTTCCGCCTGGCCCTTCTCGACGCTGTGCCAGGCATCGATACCGTGCACGCCGACCTCGCATCCATTCCGCTGCAAGGTTGCGATCCATTCCGGAATATCTCCGATGTCGTATGCGCAGCCGCGACGGTGCGCATTCTGCGCGTTCACCTTCTCGCCTGGCGTGTGTTTGAACGGAATAAAGAAGTAAGTGGCGGGAATGCCTCGCTCCACCTTCAGATACCATTCAAATGGCAGCCAGAAATCCCTTGCCAGACCCAAATGCACGAACGGCAGCGAGGCCAGTGCTTTCCAGATTCGCATCAACTTCGAAAACGGCAGGCTGCCCCGCAACCAATCTCTCGTGGCGCCAACCGTCGAACGAAACAGGAAGCCAGCCAACGTGTGATCGAATTTATGCTGCCGGATGCCGATAAAATCGATGTCGTGCGTCAGCGTCGCGGAAAAAGCATACCCAGCCGGCACCGGCGGGATTTCCACAACGTCCATATTACAGTCCAAAATCAGATTTCGGATTACCTGGATATGCATTTCCAATGCAGGAGTCTGCGCATGGTCTATCGGCTGCCCCACGCGGAGCAGATAATCGATTTCGGACCACAAATTGTATCCTAAATAAACAAACTTTTGCTCGCCGCGCTGTTGCTCCTCTATGCGTACTTTCTCGCTGGGAGCGCGGTAGATCGGAAGAGAGGCCGAACCAATTTCGACTTTTGTTTGATGGTTGGCTGGAGTTTCCGACAAACACACGACCAGTTTCGCCTGAGTCTCAGGCGTTACTTTCCCTGTGATTACCAACACGTCGTAAGCTTCGCCCTCGCGAAAATACTCCCACGGAGTTTTAAAAAGCTGGAAGAACTCCTGCACTGCCGGACGCTCGCCGGCTCTGGCAATGACACCAATCACAAGCTCAGGCGGCCTTCGCGCGTTTCTGGAAGAAGTCGCGAACGCACTCGACGACGTACTCGGCCTGCGCCGCGGTCAGCTCCGGATAAACAGGCAATGCCAGCGTCTCGTTGGCCGCGCCTTCGCTTTCTGGAAAATCCCCGGCTTTATGCCCGAGATACGCGAAGCATTCCTGCAAGTGCATCGGTACGGGATAATAAACTTCGGTCCCAATCCCTTTTTCCTGCAAAACAATCCTGAGCGCGTCCCGCTCGGCAACTCGAATCACATATTGATTGAAAATGTGCCGGTCAGAACGCCAGCTCGGCAGAACGACCTGCGCGCCGGCCTTCCAACCCTTTACGGCAAAGGATGCGCTGTCCATTGTTCGCAAGCCCGAGGAAGCGAACAACTGGTTGTAGCGCTCCGCGTTCTTTTGGCGTCGTGTCGTCCAGCCGTCCAGGTGCGGGAGCTTGGCCGAAACCACCGCTGCCTGCAGCGCATCCAACCGGAAGTTGCCGCCAATAAACTTGTGATAATACTTTGGTTCGGAACCGTGGGCGCGCAAAACCTTGACCTTGTCGGCGCGGGCGCGATCGTTCGTTACGACCATTCCAGCGTCTCCAGCCGCACCGAGGTTCTTTGATGGAAAGAACGAAAAGCATCCATAATGCCCCACAGATCCCGCGCGCCGCTTTTCGTATTCCGAACCAATCGCCTGGGCGGCGTCTTCGATCACGATCAGCTTCCGCTCCCTTGCAAGTTCCATGATCGGATTCATGTCCGCCATCTGGCCGTAAAGATGAACGGGCATAATTGCCCGTGTCTTGCCGGTGATCTTCGCCGCAATTTGCTTAATGTTGACATTGTAACTCGCCGGATCGATATCGATGAACACCGGCCTGGCGCCCACGCGAGCAATTGACCCTGCCGTGGCGAAGAATGTATACGGCGTCGTGATCACCTCGTCGCCCGGCCCGATTCCTTCCGCCATCAGGCACACGAGCAACGCATCGGTGCCCGAAGAAATCCCGATCCCGAACGCGCACTGCGAATACTCAGCGATGGCCTTCTCGCACGCCTGTACTTTCGGCCCGAGGATAAAATGCTGCGACGCCATCACCTCGCCAATGGCCTGATCAACATCGGCCTTGATGGCGAGATATTGTGCTTCTAAATCGAGTAGCGGAACCTTCATGCCTTGACTGCTAAATTCTTGAACTGCCTGTAATCTTTGTTGCCCTTCGTGAGCTCTGGAGGGAGCGGCTCTTCTTCGTCCAGGTCCAGGCATCGCAACGCCCCTTGCTCAACTTCTTTATATCGGTAACCACTTTCCGGGCACCGGGTGATACCTTCGGCATCAGCCTCACCCAACTTATGGCCATGACGGCTCATCCAGCCCGCTTGCCGGGCCGGATTGCCGGCCATGAATGCATAATCCGGAACAGACCTGGTTATGACACTGCCGGCGGCAACGAATGCATACCTCCCAATCGTCACCCCGCAGACTATCGTTGCATTCGCGCCGATCGTGCAGCCGCGCTTGAATGTCGTGCGCTCATACAGCGCATGCCGATTTACCTGCGAGCGCGGATTGCTCACATTTGTCAAAACGCATGACGGCCCAAGGAATACGTCGTCCTCCAACACCACACCACTGTAAACGGAGACGTTGTTTTGAATTTTCACATTGTTGCCGATGACCGCTCCCGCATCGACATTCACGTTTTGTCCGATGACACATCTCTCGCCAATTCTCGCTCCCTTCAAAATATGGGCGAAATGCCAAATTTTTGTCCCCGCGCCAATCTCCGCTCCATTGTCGACATAAGCTGATTCGTGCACGAAGTACGGAGGCTCCTTTATCGCGCCTGGCTCTACGACGGTCCCGCCTGCCAGCACAGATCGCTGACAAGCGTCCAACAGCGAGAGAACCCTCAGGCCTTCCTTTCCGTCGGTCACCGGTTCACCGCGTGACGCTATGCAATTCAAAAAGTGCTGGCACTCCGCCTTCAGCGGCTCCACCTCATCGAGGGGCACAGGTTCCGCCGTTGCCTTGAGCGCGGTCGGAATTCGGTTCTTCCACTCCACCTTGTGGGGATACAAAACCAGCTTCTCATCAGCCGTGTCGTCAAAAACTGCCATCTTCTCTGAACCGACCACGACCAACCGCTGCTCTTTCACGGGGTGCAGCCAGCTCACGAAAATGTGCGCCTGCGCGCCACTCGGAAAATCGAACTGGCTCATCGTCACGTCAAAAACGTCGCGATTCAGGTAGGCGCTGCCCTGGCAGGAGACGCGATTCGGCATCTCATTCAGCAGCGCGAGAATTACCGAGATGTCGTGCGGAGCAAAGCTCCACAGAATATTTTCCTCGGTACGAATCTTTCCGATGTTCAACCGGTTTGAATAGAGGTAATAGAGTTTTCCCAGCGCGCCGCTCTGAATCAATTCCTGCAGCTTCAGCACTGCCGGGTGGTATCGCAGAATGTGGCCAACCATCAGCACGCGGCGCCTGTTCTGCGCCAATTCGACCAGCGCATTCCCTTGCCGCACATCAATCGCCAAAGGCTTTTCGACGAAAACATCTTTGCCCGCCTCCAAAGCTGCTTTCGCCATTTCGTAATGCGTCACCGCGGGCGTTGCCAACGCCACCGCTGCAATCGCCGGTTCCTGCAGCACGGCTCGATACTCGCGGGTAAATTTCACGCCCGGATATTCTTTGGGCAGGCTGGCTTCCACTTCGGCCGAGGAATCACACACTACGTGCAATGCATCCAGCGCATGAAAGTTCCGCACCAGATTCTTCCCCCAGTACCCCATTCCCACGACTGCGACTCTGCTGCTCTTTTGCATATCTCAATTACCTAGTAGTGCGACGCATCGCTCGGCGGTTTCCCCGTCCCCATACAGAAGCGGCCGTTTGCTCGGCGGCGCAAAATCCTGCATCGCGGTCAGAATTTTTTCTCCGTTCGTGCCGACCAAAATGTTCCAACCGTTCTCGACGGTCTCAACCCATTCGGTCTGCTCCCGCAGCGTGATGCATGGCACCCCCAGCCAATACGCCTCCTTCTGCACGCCCCCCGAATCAGTCAGGATTGCCCGAGCCGCGGCTGACGCCACGACCATGTCGAAATACCCGAGGGGTTCGACAACACGAACATGTGGCTTCAAACTCAAGCCTTGCGCCTTGATCATCTTGCGAGTACGTGGATGCATCGGAAACAAGATCGTCTCATCGCGCCCATTGAATGCGTCCAGAACGGCTGATAGCTTTTGGGGATCGTCTGTATTTTCGCTCCGATGGACCGTCGCGAGTAAATAGCGCTTTGCCTCCAAGCCGAACTTCTGGAGGACCGCATCCGCCTTCTTCTCGGCACGTGCCCGGGCCCAATTCAACACGTCCAACATCACATCGCCTACAACGTGCACGCCCCGCGTAATGCCTTCAGCAGAAAGATTCTTGACGGCGACGTAGCTCGGACAGAAAAGCAACTCCGACACATGGTCGGCGACGACGCGATTGATTTCCTCGGGCATCAGCCGATTGAAGCTCCGCAAGCCCGCTTCCACATGCGCGACCGGAATGTGCAGTTTCGACGCCGCCAGCGCTCCTGCGAGGGTGGAATTTGTATCGCCGTACACGAGCACCTGATCGGCTCGCTCTGCCTGGAGCACTTCCTCGATGCCGGCCAGCATTTTCCCTGTCTGGGAGCCATGCGTTCCTGATCCAACTTCCAAATTCACTTCCGGCGCGGGTATCTCCAGGCCTTCGAAAAAGATGCCGGACATCTCATAATCATAATGTTGCCCGGTATGCACCAGGATTTCGGTATGCCGCTGCCGCAACACCCGGCTTACCGCTGCCGCCTTGATGAATTGCGGGCGAGCCCCGACAACCGTCACGACTTTCATGCTAAATCGCCCTCTCCATTGCTTCCTTCTCTCCCGCTAAACAGTTATCGTTCTGCGTCGACCGCACGTATTCAGCCATATCTTTGGGCAACGCCAGCCAATACTGCCCTTCGTACTGATCGCGCATGTAATTCAAAAACTCTGCGTAAAATCTGCTCGGGAAAGTTTGCGCCGACTGATCGCTGGACGAGAAACTCAAATAATCCGGATGGACGTCCAGGAGTGCCATGCCCCCCTCGTTTGCGATCCAGTCTAATTTCTTCTTCCAAACGTCAATGCTCTTCTCGCCAAAAAGTACGAAGAGCGTCGAATCCTGCGGGAGCGTATAGGGCAACTCAACGTAACCGCGACCGTTCCGGCCAGGCACCCAAAATGGAAAAATGGTCCCGGCGCCATCCGGTTGTGGTTCGAACGGGTCGGTGTCGAAGGTCGAACTATCGTAAAGAATATTGAGGTCCCGCAACCACTCCAGATTGCGCATCATGAATCCCGAGCGAAAGCCTACTGCCCCCCACTCCGTCAAATATCGATTAATCGCCTGCGCGCGAGACCGGAACTCTTTCCGCGACCAATAGAGCTTTCCATCGTGATTTAAGTCGTGGACCGCCACCTCGAAGCCCTTCGCCGCCAGCAGCTCCCGTAACTCACAGGGGGTGGAATAGGTGCCTTCGGGAACAAAGTTGAAGGAAGAGCGGAACCCAAGGTTCGCTTCCAAAGTCATCAAATCTTTGACCTGCTCCAGTCCCCTCGGTCCCTCCACATCGTGCGTCAGCACCAGCGCGAATCGTTTGCCACCCGGCCAGCCCGCCCAGCCCGCCGGTGGATTCCCGGCTTGAGCATTGATCGGCCATAGCGACTGGTGGTTTCTCCTTAGTCTCCGTGCGTACCATCGTCTCACCGCCATTCGCACACTCCACGGCAGAAATGGTTTTAGTGTGTAGTATGTTCGTTGAAACATGAACGGCCGAAAAGTCCAACTGCTCGGTAAGTAACCCTGCCGTCAATCTTCGGCCGTCAAAGCTCCCCGCTGAGCCTCGACGGAATGTAGTTCCGCACCTTATTTAGAACAACGTGTGCCTCGGCTCCCGCGTCCTTCAAAAGGGAACAGGCCTGCCCGACCGCCTGACGCGACACCTTCTCCGCTTCCACCACTACCAGCACAAGGTCCATCATCGCTGCCAGCCTCAAAGTCGGGCTGATCGCCGAAACACGCGGCAGGTCGAAAATAATATAATCGTAATCGCTGGCCTTAAGCTTCGGCACGAGGCTCGACATCTGACGCGCCACAACTCCCAGCGACCGGTTCGCGCCTTCGTTGGCCTGCGCGACATAAAGGTTTTCATGAACCATTCCCGCTGTCGGCTTGCTGGGTTCCAGGATATCGGCAATCTCGCACGCCGGCTTGCCCTGCAAAAACGGATGAGCCACGCCCTGCGGCTGGTGCATGTCAACCAGCAATACCTTTCCTTCTCCAATCTCAGAAAGGGCGGCTGCCAACCCGGCGCTCACGGTCGTCGCGCCCGCCTCCTTCGAACAGGTCGAGATGGCAACGAGCTTTGGCTTGTGATTTATGTTCTTGAAATGCAACAGGGCGCGGTCACGCAACGCCTCGAACATCGGCCGCAACGGATGGTCCGCTTCCCACGACATAGGCGGTCCGGCCGGCGGGTCCTCTTTGGGTGTTCCATTCGACGCCAGTCGTTTCCGCTTCTTGCTGGAGAGCCGCTTCATGGCTTTGCCATTCACGTACGGAATTGCCATGAATAATGGGATCCGCAAACGACCCTCAACTTCGTGCGCGCGGCGAATCGTTTGATCCAGGAACATCTCCAATAAAAACGCTAGTCCCAGGCCACCGAACACACCGCCACCCAATGCAGCCCCGATCAACTTCAGTCGCTTCAGATCGTCTCTGGTGGGCGCAGTAGGACTTTGCACCACACTGATATTCGAAAGCCGGGTTGCGCCCAGCGTCTCATCGACCCGTGATCGTTCCACGCCCGCCGAAAAGTACCGGTAATTCGTTTCCTCAAGATCCCTCTTCCGTTGGAGCTGTTTCAGCGGGGTTTCGATCTCATCCAGTCGCGCCGCGTCCGCATGAACGGTTTCCAATTGTGTTTCCAGGAATTTGACTTTGGCCTCCAGGCCTGCAACCCGCCCCCGTTCTAGCGCCAGTGCCGGATTCTCAACTGTCATCGACGTCGACGAGCCCCGCACGCGCACAAGCCCCGGGTAACGCTGCTCCAAATTCTTTCTTTGTTGGTCGACCTCCGCAATCTGCTCACGCATCCGCTTCACCAACGCATTTTCATCACTGTACTGTGATTGCAGAGTGAAAGCCTTGTTCCGCAATTCGACGAGACGCGTAACCGTCTCCCTGTAATCATTGAAAGTATCGCGCGGAATTTCTGGATCAACGATCTCTGTCCCCGCTGTCGTGGCCGCATTCGTCAGGCTGACTATGTTCGTCGGTGTCGACGCCAGCGTCGCACGCGCTTCCGCCAGCGCCGCTTTGGTGTTAAACATCTCCCGGCGCAGGTTCGACATCTCCTGCACATACGAGTTCCTGGTTTCGTCGACCGAAATAACTCCATTCTTGGACTTCAGTTTCCGGAGTTCTTCCTCAGTTTCGTTTAGCCGGAACCGGAGTTGATCCGATTGCTGCGAAAGCACATTGTCGAAAGAGCCCAGGCCCTGGTGAATCGCTGCGTGCCGCTTTAAGTATTCCTCAATGAGTTTGTCCAACACCGGCTTGATCACCTCCTTATCAGGATGCCGGAAGGTGACTTTGATAATGTTGCTTCGCGGAGGAACTTCCGGGGTGACATTTTTCGCGATTAAGACGGCAGCTACAAATTTGTCGTCGCCACCTCCCATGAGGCGCAGAATCTTCTCCGGGCCAACCGCTTCCGCCACTTGCATGTACAGATCGAAACTCGTCAGGATCTCAATTTCCGAGCTGATAATCGTGCTACCCTCGGCATCAGGTTGCCTCACCTGGCTGTTGTCCCCAGGCATCAGCGCCTTGTTCTCCACCACATAGCGGACAAGCAGCTTCGCATTCGAGCGGTAAGCGGGTTTCTTGATGAAATAAAGCACTGCGGCGGCGGCCACTCCCAGCAGCGAAAACAGCAAAATGATCCACTTCCGGCGGAAGAGAATGAAATAAACGTCATTCAGGCTCAGACTGTTCGTCTGGCTACTGGCCGCCGGCTGCGCGTTTTTCTTCGATTCGGGCGTAGTTGCCCTGATCGAGGTTTTCGGAGTCTCCATTATTATTTCCGTTCGACTGTCACAAACTGCATTGTGCTCAAGATAACTTTCCCTCGAAGCCCGCCATTCAGAAGTTTATCACCTTCTCCGGCACATAAACCGTGTCATAAGGCTTAAGATATAATAAGGTCGCGTCCTTCCCTTCCAGGGCCTTTTTCAAGTTGACGCGCCGGGATATCCTCCGCCCGTTTTCCACTCGCAAAACCGTCACCCCTGAAAGCTTGGCGCGGTTTGCATCCACTCCGCCCGCCTCCATAACTGCGTCGAGAACAGTCATCGGCCGATCCAACGGGATTTTGCCCGGACGCACGACCGCCCCGCTGACATACACCGCCGCTGCCGAAGTCACAAGCGTCACCGTAATGGGCTCGGCGCCGCGAAGCTGCGGCTCGTACATTTTCTCGAGCGTCTTTTCAAGCTCGTGCGGTGTTTGTCCACTGGCCTTGACCTTCCCAATGAATTGCATCGAAAGCTGGCCATCCAGCGGAATCCGCTGCGTCACATTCAGGTTCGTCGAAGTGGCGAAGCTCACCTGGATTACATCCCCTTCGCGCAATGCCGCCGGCGCAGGAGGAATCTCAGAGTCGACCACATTCAAGCTGGAAGTTGGCGGATACGTCGGTGTTTGGCATGCAGTCAAACCACACGCCAGTGCGACCAGGCCGCACGCGACCAACGTGAGGCGAGCGGCGAGCCACCGGGCCCCGTTTTTTTCCCTTTTAACCCCAACAATATTCATAATTATTCCCAACATCTAAAACCGGTAACTGGCTCCCAGGGTGGCCCGATTCTCGCGGTACTTTCGCGACTCCTGGTCCGAATCCCTCACCGTAAAAGCATAGCGCCCCAGCAGTGAAACCCGTTGCGTCAATTGGTAGAACAGCTCTGCGCTTGCGCCCCCATGCTTGTAGCTTTCGTTCACCACTGATACTGATTGATCCGCTCTACGATCCTCGCTAACCTCGCCAAACAGCACAACGCTCAAGCGGGCATACCGGTGAAACGCCCAGGTCATGTGATAGTTCACATGGGTCGATTCGATAAAATCGCTGTTCGGATTCACCCCCGGACGAATGTCGTGCGTCGCAGTCAGGCCGTGCGTGATGTGTCGTGTGAGGTGGTGGTCCAATTCCAGGCCCGCGTAGTATGAGGTCAATTCGCTGTCGTCCACCACCGAGTTCGTTGATTGAAATGTGGTATAGGCCAATCCGCCGCGCACCGAAATCCGGAACGCTTCCCCCGCGCGCCAGCTCACAAATGGCCCTATGCTAACCCCAAAACTGTCATTCTGGCTCGGTAGCGTATATTCCGACCACGTCCCGCTGGTCTCGATTCCAATTTGACCGGACGAATAAAGACGATGTCCCACCCGGCCAAACAACTGCTCATCCGTTCGATCAAGATACTCCAGCCCTTCCCCAAGCCCCAGCACGTTCAAATGCCCGTACCCACCCTGCAGCATCCAGTCGTCCAGTTGCCAAATCCCTCGAATACCGGCGAGGTTCTGGAGGCGTCGGAATTCCGCCACGCCGCTCAACGCGCCCACGGTGGCAACGTCCTGGGAATAATCGATCCGGTCGTAAACCGTGATGACTCCATCGCGCACGCGAACATCGAACGCGACTTCCGAATCCGGGGTAACGAAGAACGTGTCCAGGTCGGAATGCTTGATATAATCGTTATACCCAAATCGTCCTCCGAACGTCAGCCGCGAGTTCCGGGTCACCACATAGTTGACACCCACACTTGCCCACGGCCTGGAAATCAGGTCTTCCTCTCGATCGGTATGTGAGTAGCGGATATTGTCGCTCGCATCGATTGAATATCCTAGACTGACGTCGAAAGTCACCGGCCCGATTCGCAAAACATCTTCCGCAGGCCGGACCACTGGCTGTTCTCGTAACCGCGCCGATGCATCTGTGAGCAACGCGTTTCTCAATGCCTCTTGTGCGATTCCCCGTTGTCCCGCCGCCCACACCGTCACCGCAATCCCCACCGCGCGCGGAAAATGATTTCGAAAAAACATATCGGCGCGCCAGAATCGTCCCGCTTAAGCCAGATGGCGATACATTAGCTTGCCGACACCACGCAAAACGAAAACCGGGAGCAAACTTAAAAGCGGCGTATGCCAGCCCGAGGCCTGATCCCGGTCTTCCACAAACTCACTCTCTCTGAAATCGTACTTCCAATATTCGACGAGCGATTCGGAGGCTCCCACCGAAAGTTTGAAGCGCCTCAGCCCTTCGTTGCCAATCGATGTGCGCCCCAGATCCAGTTTGGAAAAACCCCGGTTCGCAAGCCACCGAATTGCCTCCCACATTACAAGATTATTGCCCCGAAGGTGCTGAAAGCGCTCATCGGAAGCGCCAAACTTGTAAATGGCCCTCTTCCCAAAATAAAAAAAGATCGCAGCCGACACCGGACGAGCGCCGAGGCTGGCAACTGCCACAAAGCCTCGGCCGGGTTTCAGTATCTCGCGATAAATATTCTCAAAAAAAGCAAATGATTGCGGCGGAGCGCCATGCTTGCGGCGCGTTTTGCAGTGCAATCCAAAAAAACTGCGCACCCCCTCAAGGCTCGTCGTGATTTCTATCGTGAGTCCCGACCTGGTGGCCTTCCGGATCGCCCGCTGCGCTGCGTTATCGAACCGCTTGAACAACTCTTTTTCCCCGGCCTCCAGGTCCACCGAGTGGCCGTGGAATAACAGCGATGGTCGTCGCCCGGCCGATCCGTTCCTGGTTCCGCGACATTCCAGATAATTCCATTGGCGTCGCATCCCCTCGGCGGTCGCGCTTTCGATCAACTGGTCAACCAGCAAGGGTTCGTTGAACAAAGCCGAACACTCGTCCGTAAACGGCAGCGATATTCCGCGCCGGCCCTTTGGCCGGTTATCTGCCTCCATCAGCGGCAAGACACCACACAGCTTTTCATCCCCTTCCATCGCCACATAGCAGGGCCGGAAGCCGTAAGTGCTTTTGAGAACACGACACCAGGCAGAACTGTGGAAAGGCGTCGCTTCGGGAAACTCTGATATTTTTTTGTCCCACTCAGGTTCGTTGGTCGGGTCGGCAACCCGAACCCGCCACGTGCGGGCAGCGCGTTCCGCCGCCGGTTCGACACAGGAAGTTACTGTCACTAAGCGCTCTTTCCCTGTCTAACGCAGGCGATCACTTCGCGAGCCACGTAGTCCACCTGGTCCGGAGTCAACTCCGGAAACATCGGCAACGACAAAAATTCGTCGGCGCAACGCTCGGCCACCGGAAACGAGCCGCGGGTGTAACCCAAAGAACGATAGGCTTCCTGCAGATGCACCGGAATTGGATAATGGATGCCGCAGGAAACTCCTTTGGTCCCCAGCGTCTGGAGCATCCAATCGCGTCGTTGCACGCGAAGAGCATAAATGTGGTACACATGCACGCGATCGTTGGATACTCGCGGTGTGGTCACACCCTCTGCTTCCGAAAGCAATTCGTCGTATCGATGCGCATGCTGCCGCCGTGCGGCATTTCCCGCCGCGAGACCTTTGAGCTTGATCCGCAGCGCGGCGCCCTGGATTCCATCCATGCGCGCGTTCCAACCCACCACCGCGTGGTGATATTTTCGACTCTGCCCATGGTCGCGAAGCATCTGGATCTTGTCCTTCAAATCCGCCTTGTTCGTCACCACCGCACCCGCCTCCCCCAAAGCACCCAGATTCTTTCCGGGGTAAAAACTAAAGCATCCGGTATCACCGATACTGCCGGCTGCGCGCCCTTTGTATTCCGCGCCGTGGGCCTGGCACGCATCCTCGATCACGTGCAATCCGTGCCGGCCGGCGATCGCCATGATCGGGTCCATATCGGCGACCTGGCCGAAGAGATGCACGGGAATGATCGCGCGCGTGCGTGGCGTAATCGCTTTCTCCAGCAACTCCGGGTTGAGGGTGTAAGTCTGTTCCTCTATATCGACGAACACTGGAGTCGCTCCCGTATAAGTAATCGCCTCTGCCGTCGCCAGGAACGTGCTCGGAACGGTGATGACTTCGTCCCCCGGACCGATACCGAGCGCCAATAACGAAAGCCAGAGCGCGTCGGTTCCGTTGCCCAATCCGATGGCATGCGCGCAGTGGCAGAAGGCGGCGAAATCCCCCTCGAATTTTGCCACGAATGGGCCGCCCGCAAATGCGCTCGCGTCGATCACTTCCTGGATTGAAGCGATAAGTTCGTTACGGAGCGGATCGTGAGCCGCGCGAAGATTCAGAAATGGAACTTGCATGTATTATTTTTGAACAGGAACTTTTTTCAAAACACGGGCAGGATTGCCGGCGACAACCGTATGCGCCGCGACATCTTTTGTCACCACGCTGCCGGCGCCAACGATCGCCCCTTCGCCAATCGTAATTCCGCACAAAATGGTCGCGCTCGAACCGATCGAAGCGCCGCGCTTTACCAGTGTGGGAACGCACACCCAATCCCTCTCGGTCTGGAGCTTGCCGTCGGCTGTCGCCCGCGGGAAACGGTCGTTGATGAAAGTGACATTGTGGCCAATGAATGCCTCATCCTCCAAAGTCACTCCCTCGCAAATAAATGTATGGCTGCTGATCTTGCAGCGATTGCCGATCTTTGCCCCTTTTTGAATTTCAACGAACGTCCCGATTTTGACGTCGTCACCGATCTCACATCCGTAAAGATTGGTGAATCCGAAAATCCGGACTCCTTTGCCAAGCTTTACGTCCGGTGCGATCTGGCGATTGTCTCCTTGACTCATATTGTCCGCTACAGGCGCGCACTCCTCGCGCCCAATGGCAAACCTCCTCTTAAAATGCCTCGGCGAAACGAAACCCCGTTTCCGCTTTCGGCAAACGGCTATCCCACTACGGTTTTCGGAGTTCCGGCGGGCACATCGATTTCAAAACGCTGCATCGGCGTTTCCGCGTTGCGGCGAATGGAAACAGGCGCTTTGCTGGATTCGGGACCCACCGGAATTGCCGCGCCTTTCTGCTTGAGCGATGCCGAGGCAGCTTCCAAAACCTTCACCACGTCCATGCCTTGCCGCCCGCTGGTCAGGGGAGTTTTGCTTTCCTTGATGCAGTCAAGGAAGTGCTGGCATTCAACCCGCAAAGGCTCCTCCTGCTTGATGAAAGGTATATAGCGGTCGCCATAGTGATACGAATAGTGGAACTCGGCGAAGGAATCGTAATGCGGCGGCACGTCCACGCGCGCATCGTAGATCTTGATCTTTTCCTGCGCTTCAACGTCGTCATACACGATCATTCGCTTCGAACCAACGATCGTCATCTCGCGTACCTTGCGTGGATCCAGCCAACTGCTTTGTACGGTCGCAAAACGCTTCTTGCCAAAGCTCATGCACATCGAAGTCACGTCTTCGATTCCCGGCGTGATGTTGGCTGTCCCGGAGCAATTCACCTCTTTGGGGAACTCCTCCATGATATAAAGGATGATGGATATGTCGTGAGGAGCGAGGTCCCACGTTACATTGATGTCTTTCTGAAACAACCCCAGGTTGAGCCGGCGCGCGCTGATATAATGTATGTCACCGATGTCACCATGGTGGATAATCTCTTTGATTCTTCTGATGGGCGGCGAATACAGAAAAGTGTGGCCGACCATCAGCACCACGCCGTTCCGCTCCGCGATCTCGATCAATTCCTCGCATTCAGCCACCGAGGCCGCCATCGGCTTCTCGATGAATGTGTGCTTGCCTGCTTCCAGACTCGCCTTCGCCATGCGGTAGTGGGTCTTTACAGCGGTGGCGATCACCACCGCGTCCAGGCCAACCCCGTTTAACATGTGATCGAAGTCCATGTGGCCTTCGACATGCGGGTATAATGACTTCATATGCGTCAGCCGCTGTGGGCTCAGATCGCACATCAGCTTCAAGTCGCACCCCGGCAGCGAATTGAAATTGCGAATTAGATTGGGCCCCCAATAGCCACAGCCAACGACTCCTACTTTTAAGTTACGATTCATGTGCCTCCTTCCGAATGACCTCTGTCAGTTCACTATTGTTATAATATAAGTGTGTGTGCCTACCCTATCCAATAATTTGGCTTGTGGCCTTCGTTGCTCGTGGACAGGAAAACTTTCTGTCACCATAAAACGCTGGCGACATTTCTGGCAGCAGGGCAAACCTGATTATCATATCGAGCTTTCCACTATAGCCCTGCTGTAAACTTGGTCCCGGCCCTGTAATTGCCGGGAAAATCTGTGTCATGACGCATCCCATATAAGCTGGTGATTCAGTCCCTACCAGCCCCGGTTACCGGTTTCTCTGCTGCTCGCTGGCCGTCTCAACCGCCAGCCGGATCAACTCCATCCCGGTGGCCAGCTTTAGCTTTTCTTTGATGTGCGCCCGGTACGTTTCAATCGTTTTAATGCTCAGGCGCAGCTGCTGCGCGATTTGTCGCGTCGCGCACCCGTTGCCAATCAACTGGAAAACTTCAAGCTCACGGTCGCTTAGGCTTTCGATACCCGGCGCCGGCCCGCCCCCGCTCGAAAGATTCTCCATGATGCGCTCCTGCATTCGCGGGCTGAGATAACGCCCCCCGCGCAGCAGCCGGCGAATGGCCGTCTTTACTTCATCGGTCGGCGCTTGCTTCATGACATAGCCTTTGGCCCCGGCCCGCAACGCACGTTCGGCGAACAACACCTCGTCGAGCATCGATAACACCAGCACCGGCAGGAGCGGGTGGAGGGCCTTGATCTGCTTGACCAGTTCAATGCCGTTCATCCCCTTCAGCACGATGTCCACGGTCACCAGGTCCGGTCTCAGCGCGCCAATCGCCTTGAGCGCGCCCGGCGCGCTGTCAGCCTGCCCGCAAACCTTCAAGTCCGGTTCCTGGTCCAACAGCCGCGCAAAACCTTCGCGCAAAATCGGCTGGTCATCCACCAGCAGCAGACGCCGAGCTGATCTCTTTGTACCGTGGTTATTACTGTTGGAGCCCATCATTTACCTCGTTGCAGATTCAGGGGCCGAGTCCTTTCGAGTTTCGAACGGTCTCGCGCTCCCCTTTGGATTAGCCTTTCGTTTTCGCTTCGCGATCATTTCCGCCAACTGCCGGACAATTGCCGGGAACGTCCGCGCTATAATGCTCAAATCCAGCCAAAGAGATTTTCTTCGAGCGTAACGGATATCCATTTCGATCATTTGGTTGAACGTCGTTCTGTTCTTCCCACTGACCTGCCAAAGTCCGGTCAGGCCCGGCAGGCAATTGAATCGTTGCTTTTGCCATGGCAGATAATTCGCATATTCGTACGCCACGCAGGGGCGGGGCCCTACAATGCTCATCTCTCCCCGCAGGACATTGATCAATTGTGGCAATTCATCCAGTCCCGTTGCTCGCAGAATGGACCCGCCGCGAATCAGGCGGGCATCGCCCATTAAGTCCATTTTCGTCATCGGTTCATTTGAGTTCATCAGGTTTTTAAGATAACCCTGATGACCGGCGGTCACTGCATTCACCTGCATCGTTCGAAACTTCAGGCACGTAAACGGTCGCCCAAGAAAACCGATGCGCTCCTGCCGAAACAACACCGCGCCTCGCGATACGCACTTGATTAGAATCGCAATCAAAGCCCCCAGCGGCACCACTATCGGCAGCACGACGAGAATCACCGCGATGTCCAGGACCCGCTTCCACCGTGGCAGCACTGTGGCCTTCGCCGCGGGCTCGCCGGCCCTTGCCGGGTGGCCGGCGTCGACAACAGGTATCGGGCTGGTGTGTCGCATCCCCTGATTGCTTCCCTTCAGATCCTCTAAAACCACCCGAGGTGTCCCAGTTAGGCCTGCCAAATCTGCTCGGGTCTCCCTTTGGCATTTTTCATCGCATTCCGCGTATCGACGATACACGCGGACCATTCAGCCAATTCACCGTAATTCACGGTCGGATGCGCCGTGCAGATAACCGCGGCATCAAACGCGCTGACACTCGCCTTGTTCCAGGGTACGGATTGGAATCCCTGCCAATTCCCGTGCTCGCGCGTCGGGCCGATTACCGGAATAAAGGGATCATAGTAAGCCACCTCCGCTCCGCCTGCCTGAAAGCGATCCATCAAGTGAAATGCCGGCGATTCTCTCATGTCATCGACATTCGCTTTGTACGCCAGGCCCACGATCAGTATCCGGCTCCCTTTCAATGGCTTCCCGTGGCGATTCAGCGCTTCGACAGTTTTGTGCACCACATAGAGTGGCATCGACGTATTGATCTCCCCGGCCAGTTCGATGAAGCGCGTGCTTTGACCGTACTCACGCGCCTTCCACGTCAGATAGAAGGGATCGATCGGTATGCAGTGCCCGCCCAGGCCGGGGCCAGGATAAAACGCCATAAACCCGAACGGCTTGCTCTTCGCGGCTTCGATTACCTCCCACACATCGATGCCCATCGCGTCATAAACCATCTTCAGTTCGTTGACCAACGCGATGTTCACGCTGCGGAAAATGTTTTCCAGAAGCTTGGCGGCTTCCGCCGTACGGCAGCCGCTCACCCGGACGACTTTTTTGATGGCGCGCTCGTAAACAGCCACGGCTTTGTCGCCGCACGTCGTAGTCAGCCCTCCGACAATCTTCGGGATTAAACCGACCTTGCTGTCAGGGTTTCCGGGATCTTCTCGCTCCGGCGAAAAGGCGAGGTGAAAATCCACACCCGCCTTCATTTTGGAATTTCCCTCGAGAACGGCCTTCAGATCTTCGTCCGTCGTCCCCGGGTAGCTCGTCGATTCCAGGATCACCACCGTTCCGGGACGCAAATGAGGGGCAATCGCCTTTCCCGTCTCAAGAATGTATGAAATGTCGGGCTCGCGGTTCTTATTCAGCGGCGTCGGAACACAGATGATCACCGCCTCCACTTCGCTGATCCGCGCGAAATTCCCCGAGGCTGCAAACCGGTCGGCATCCAGCTCGGTCTGGATCGCCTGGCTGGAAACATGTTTGATGTAGCTTTCCCCGGCGTTCAGCTTTTTGATCTTGAAGGGGTCAATATCCAGTCCCAGCACAGAAACGCCCGACTGAGCGAACTGCAGCGACAGGGGAAGCCCCACGTAACCCAAACCTACAATTGCAATTTTCATGGAAACGACTGAAAAACCGTCCTATAGCTCCGCCTTTGCTCGTTTAGCTAACGAACAACCCAATTTTCGTTTGGCGCACTTTCGCCATTACTTCCTGGGACATCCCTGCCGCTTGCCGACAAACCACCCCCCTTAAATGTCCATTTTAAGAGGAAAAACCGCTCCTCGCTCTGCACTCCTCATTCCGGTGATCAACCACCGGAACACCTGAGATCTATTACGACGCGCTTACCCGCGTTCTTTCATCATTTATTTTCGATCACGCCGCCTGCAATTGATACCTGGGGCCTTCATGCGAAACCCCGTCCAGCGGCAGCTCCACAGTTGTTTGGCGCCCTAAAAACTCCAGCAACACCGTCACGCGGTCCCTGGCTGACATCACGCGCGTGACAATCCCGTGAAAACCCGCAAAAGCCCCCGTGGCAATTTCCACTTCCTGCCCCACTGTTAGCGCCGGCTCCACGAGCCGCACTTCCTCCTCGCCGATAACGGCGCGAAGAGCTTCGATCGTCTCATCCGGAACAACGGGCCAGAAATGGCCAAAATGCACGACCCCGGCCACCCCAAAACTGTACTGCACCGGATCAAGGGCTCGCTTCAAATCGAACCGCGCAAAGATGTAACCGGGAAACATGGATTCGGTCGCCCACACCGGCCCGCGGGCCGTTACCCGCCGGAATCGAATCCTCGGGTTGATCACTTCCATGCCGTCCAGTCGCCTCAGGCTTGCCGCGGCAACGTGCTCCTGCCGCGTCCGCGCCCGGACGCAGAACCACGAAATCGCTTCGTCTTTGCCTAATTTTGGCAAAGGATTTTCCACAGCTGGGAAAACATTTTCCATAGTGTTCGGCGGCTAATGTAATTAGGGTGGATTGATTCTGCCATCGGGTCAACCCTTATTTTTCTATAGGGGATTTACTTGCAATGGAATTACCGTAGCTAACTCCGTGGATTAACGCGGCAACAGTGGCCGATTCGATCGATTCACTGAGATTCCATCGCATAAATCCTACGCTGCGCTCGGCCCTCCGCGCAACCCCGATCCGCACGCCTTCCATTTCAGTTAATAGATAGAGTGCCATTGCGCGGCAATTTTTCTACGCGCGGCACCCAAAGGTCAATGAGACCAAAGTAGTATAAAAGTGGTAGGTAAGTTTTTCCGCTTTCCCCGATGGTTTGTTCGGGCTTTCCTGAGAAGCGAAGGGCTCACGATACGGAAGCAATCCGCCAACCAAATCGACGCGGCTGCGCGAATGGTCGGCTCTCAAGGAGAGCAGAGAGGCATCGAAATTACTGGAGAGTCGAATCCAGCGCGGGCTCCCCGACTTCAATAACAGCGCGACCGTGCGCCGGCCCGAACGAAATACGGGGTACCAGGGGGAACTTGCGTTGAAGTTTCACGATCCAAAAAAACACGCGCATGCGCCAACGGATCTTCCAGCCCCCCTCGAGTTCGCCGGCGAGCACAGCCGTGACCGCCGCGGGCAAGCTGAACTTGTGACGCGGCGCCATGAAGACTTCCATGAACGGCGTCGTGTAAAAATTCTCCACCATTTCCCAGTAAGTGCGCATCGCGCGTTGGATCCGGCGATCGTAACGGCGCAAAGCGGGCTCAACCGCGCTCGCCCCGCGTGAGCTGGTGCCCTCGCGCAAGGCCTGATCGACGAGGCGCGCCGCCATTTTCGCGGAGTAACACGCGAGGTAAACGCCCGCGGAAAAAATCGGGTCCATGAAACCTGCGGCGTCGCCCACGCGCAGGAGGCGCTTGCTGACGTAGCTGCGGTTGCGATAAGAGAAATCGCTTGTCGTATGAATCGTGCCGAGCAGCCGCGCGTTTTGCATCCGCTCGCGCAAGGGCGGACTCCCCTGCCAGATGCGCGTGAAAATATCGGCTGCGGATTCTTCGGCACGCGCGAACTCCTCCTGGTCCATCACGCAGCCCACACTGGTTTTTTCAGCGGAAAGCGGAATGATCCAAAACCATTTGTTTTCCAGCCGGATAATGGTCGTGTCGCCTGCCTTCTCCCCTTTGTCCAAACGCACGTCGGCGAAATGGCCGAACACCGCCAGCTTCTTCAGGTTCGGATGAATTTCACGAATGCGTTCCTGGTTGCCAGTGAGATTGCCGCGCCCGCTCGCGTCGATCAGGAAGGCACCACGAAATTTTTTCTGCTCGCCTGATTCGCTGCGGGCCTCGACGGTTACGCCGTCGTTATCGGCATCGAACCGACAAACGGTCCAGCCCTCGCGCACTTCCGTGCCGCACTTCTGCGCGTACTGAAGCAGGATGTGATCGAACGTCGATCGCTCGACCTGGAACGCTTCCGGTTGACGCGTGAAACAGCCGTTGCGGAACACGAGATAGAGCGCCTTGCTGCCGTTGCCGAGGTGGAATTGCGCGCCAGTTTTTTTGATGAGACCGGCCTGTTCGAGCGTCGGCAGAATCCCCATTTCCTGGAAAATCGAGCGATTGTAGGGAAGCAGTGATTCGCCGATATGAAAGCGCGGAAAGTGTTCCTTCTCCAGGACGAGCACGCGGCGCCCGGCGCGCGCGAGAAATGTCGCCGCCGTGGAACCGCCCGGCCCACCGCCGATGATCACCGCGTCGTAAAACGTGCCTTCCGACATGCGATTGATAATGGTGAAATTGGCAACGGGTTAAAAGTTAAAAACCCCAAATACAAAAACCGCACGGAGGAACCACGAATGGACACGAACTGACACGAATCCTCTGAAGTTCAGAGTTAAGAGTGCAGAATTCAGAGTGGCGCGTGTGGGATTGACGAATCTCGTACAAAGCTCCGCAGATGTTCTCTCGAGGAGGAAAATGGTCCTTGATTCAGGGACTTTGCGAAATTGCTGGGCCAGGCGCAACAGAAAATGCAGTTTGACGGCGGATGGATTGACCGCATCTTGAAACGTGCCTTCCGACTTGCGAGCCGATAATGGGCAAAGTGTGAATCGGTTAAAAGGTTAAAACGAAATGCGCTTCACACCGGCCAATCGGCGCAAAGGAGTTCGGCCTGCTGAAGAACTGTTTGCGTTGCTTTTTCCTGCTTGTCAGGTGGATAGCCGTATCTACGCAAAATGCGTTTCACCATGACACGAAGTTTGGCGCGGACTGATTCTTTGGCGGTCCAGTCGATGGTAATGTTTTCGCGAATGGTTTTCAGGAGTTCGCGGGCAATGAAGCGCAAGTTCTCATCGCCCAAAGCCTTTACCGCGCTGTCGTTGGTTTCGAGCGCGTCGTAGAAGGCGACTTCATCATCGCTCAATCCAAGTTCGGCACCACGTTGCGCGGCTTCGCGCATCTGTTTCGCGAGTGCGATCAACTCTTCGATGACGGCGGCGGTTTCAATGGCGCGGTTCTGGTATTTGCGGATGGAAGCATCGAGCATCTCGGCGAAAGAACGGGACTGAATCAGGAATTTGCGCGAGCGAACCTTGATTTCATTGTTGAGCAGCTTGCGCAATGTTTCCACAGCTAGATTCTTGTGCGGCAAGCCGCGCACGTCGGCGAGGAACTCGTCGGAGAGGATGGAGATGTCCGGTTTCTTGAGGCCAGCGGCGGCGAAGATGTCCACGACTTCATCCGATGCGACGGCGCGTGAAATGATTTGCCGAATGGCGTGATCAATATCGTCGACAGATTTCCTCCTTTCGCCGTCGCCCTTCGCCAGCACCGCTCGCACCGCCTGGAAGAACCCCACGTCGTCGCGAATTTCGATTGCCTCGTCATGCGGCACAGCCAACGCGAAGGCCTTCGACAAATCGGTGACCGCCTGCATGAACTTCTGTTTGTGCTCTTCCGGTTTCTTCTCCTTCGCTCCCTTGGCCAGCAAATGTTCCTGGGCGGCAGGCAGGAGGCTCAGTTTCTGGGTAGGGTTGCCGCTCGTCCATTTCGACCAATCAAACCCGTGGAAGAAATCGCAACAGACCTCGTATTTCTCCTGCATAGCCTTGACAGCCATTTCCTGATCAATCGCTGTTTCACCGTGTCCGCCGCTTTCCGTGTAAACGGCCAGAGCTTCTTTCAATTCCTGAGCGAGACCGAGATAATCCACGACCAACCCGCCCGGCTTGTCCTTGAACACGCGGTTCACGCGCGCGATGGCCTGCATGAGCCCGTGACTGCGCATGGGCTTGTCCACATACATCGTATGAAGACTCGGCGCGTCGAAGCCGGTCAGCCACATATCGCGAACGAGAACGACCTTCAAGGGGTCCTGGGGATTCTTGAACCGCTTGGCCAGCGCCTCGCGGCGTGACTTGTTGCGAATGTGATCCTGCCACTCCAACGGATCGGACGCCGAGCCGGTCATGACGATCTTCATCGCGCCCTTGTCATCATCTTTATGATTCCAGTCAGGGCGCAACTTTCGGATGGCCTCGTAAAGTTCATAACAGATGCGCCGGCTCATGCAGACAATCATCGCCTTGCCGTCCATCACCTCCAGGCGGGCGTCCCAATGCTTCACAAAATCTTTGGCGACGAGACCGATGCGTTTCTCCGCGCCGACGACCGCCTCCAACGCGGCCCACTTTGTCTTGAGTTTCTCCTTATGGTCCAGCTCTTCGCCTTCGGTAGCTTCCTCGAAATTCGGATCAATCTTCGGACGTTCTTCCGGCTTCAATTCCAGCTTTGCGAGGCGGCCTTCGTAGTAGATTGGCACGGTCGCCTTGTCTTCCACTGCCCGCTGAATGTCGTAAATGCTGATGTAATCGCCGAAGACGGACCGGGTGTTGGCGTCGCCCTTTTCGATGGGCGTGCCGGTGAACCCGATGAACGAGGCGTTTGGCAGTGCGTCGCGCATGTGGCGGGCGAAACCGTCAATAAAATCGTACTGGCTGCGGTGCGCTTCATCTGCAATCACGACGATGTTTCGCCGCTCGGAAAGCGCCGGATGCTTCCCGCCTTTCTCGTCGGGAAAGAACTTGTGAATGGTGGTGAAGATCACACCGCCACTCGCCACCTTGAGCAACTCACGCAAATGCTCGCGGCTGTTCGCTTGTTGCGGTTTCTGCCGCAGCAATTCGTAGCAGCGCGAGAACGTGCCGAACAGTTGGTCGTCCAAATCGTTGCGGTCGGTGAGCACGACGAGTGTGGGATTTTCCATCGCCGGATGTACGACGAGCCTCCCCGCGTAGAACGCCATCGTGAGTGACTTGCCGGAACCCTGGGTGTGCCAGACCACGCCGACGCGTTTGTCTCCGGGCGCACCGCCAGCCTGGGGCTTGGCGAAGTAGCCTCCCCCCGGCTCTTTCAATGTCATTTCACCGCCGGTAGCGCGCACTGTTTCAGCAATCGCCGTATTGACCGCATGAAACTGGTGGTAGCCGGCCATCTTCTTGATCACGTCTTTTCCGTCGTCTTCAAAGACGATGAAATGCCGGATGAGATCGAGGAAGCGGCGCTTGTCAAACACACCGCGCAGAAGGACCTCGATCTGCGAGAGTGCCGCGGGAGCGATGGTCTCACCTGCGATCGTGCGCCACGGCATGAAACGTTCACGGTCCGAGCTGATCGTCCCGACGCGGGCTTCAACGCCGTCGGAAATCACAACCAGCGCGTTGTGGTGAAAGATCGATGGCGTTTGATGCTTGTAAGTCTGGACCTGATTGAATGCGCTCCAGACATCCGCGTTTTCATCCGCCGCATTCTTCAGTTCCAGCAGACCCAAAGGCAGGCCGTTGACAAACACGACCACGTCGGGCCTTCGGTTGTGCTGCCCTTCGATGACGGTGAACTGGTTGACCGCCAGCCAATCGTTCGCGTCTGGGTCACCGAAATCAATCAGCCGGACAATCTCCGCGCCAATACTGTCGTCTTTGCGCCGACACTCGACCGCGATGCCGTCCACGAGCAGCCGATGAAAGGCGCGGTTGTTCGCGATGAGAGACGGATGTGGCGGCACGGTTACAATGCGAAAGGCCTCTTCCAACGCTTCGGCTGGGAGTGTGGGATTCAGTTTGCGTAATGCCGCTCGGAGTCTGGCCCCCAGGACAGTTTCACCAAAACCCGCCCGTTCGGCCGCCAATTCGCCCGGCGCGATCTCCGGGCCGTGTAGCACCGAATACGCAAGTTCACCGAGCCATGCCAAGACAGCGTCTTCGACGACTGACTCGGCAAACAAACCCATAGATATTACGTCGCCTCCGGAAGAGATTCACTGAACTGAAGGCGCATCCAGCCGAGCATCACCAGATTTCGGATGGCAGTGGCGAGAGCGTGTTTCTTCTCGTCCGTGCGCCACGTCTTCTTCCAATTGAGGATGTATTCGTAAAGGTCCTGCTCCGCGACTGTCTCCTGGGGTTTTGCCTGTTTTAACTCCCGACTCGCGAACAACACAGTGAAGACCTGCTCCGCCTGGTCGGTATCTTTGATCCGACTAAAGAGATCCACCGTTTTGCCAATCTTCCGCTCGTGTCGCTTTAGGACTTCCTCGTACCTTGCCCGATCCTTGAGATACTGCGGTGTGACGTGCAGAGCCATCATCTTTCCAAGTTGCTCTTCTTGCAGCCAGTTCCGGTTGGCAAAATCATGCAAGGCGAGTTTTACCTCTTCTGCAAACGGGCCGTAACTTCCCTTCCGAAATTTGAAGCCGGTGTCGACACCCATCTCCGTCACGACGTAGCAAACCTTTTGAAAAATGATCCGGCCGACGGGATTGGCATAGGGCTGGATCATTTTTCAAAACAGCACTTCCATCAATACCACCCATTCAGGGTTCAGCTTTTCATGCTTGCGGCCTTTGCCCTCCAGTTCCATCTGTGAAGGACCACTCAGAAACTCATGAGTTAACTGGGCCTTGGGAGTTCCGTACGGAGCGTATACTTCGACATCCATATTCAAATCCCGCAGTTTCCCATATATTAACGGTCCGACTTCCTCCCAACTCAGTCCGCCATTCCCACACCCGAGGGGCGGAAAGGCCACGCTCTTAACGCCCCATTCCGCGTGATGTTGCACGAAGTAATCCAGCCCGCGTTCGATGTCTGCCAAACGTGACGGCGACCGCCAGTGGTCCTTGGTTGGGAAATTCACGATCAATACTCCTGAGCGATCCTGATAAGGATACGGCTCGCCGAGACGCACCTGTTTCCGCTCGCAACGCTCGGCGTAAT
>Ga0193697_1000111_pt1 | contig 31475 bp, 15 predicted proteins | sample L3m2metaG_FD_145073 | JGI IMG/M metagenome (GOLD analysis project Ga0193697, IMG submission 145073) | Soil microbial communities from a riparian zone of the East river system, Colorado, United States - L3m2 | ecosystem: Environmental > Terrestrial > Soil > Riparian zone | place: USA: East River...
CGGGAACGCAATCATTGACGGCGTTCGCAATTGGTTAAAGCCGCGAACGCTCGAAATTCTTCGCAGCATTCAACCCTCGAGCGGTGGCTTTCTCGAAGCAACGCCGCTGACGAGTTTTGTGGTGATGAGCCTCGCAGGCAGCGGACAGGCCGAGCATCCGGTCACTCGCAAAGGCATCGAATTTCTGGGAGCATCGCAGCGGGAGGATGGCTCATGGCCCATTGATACGAATCTTGCAACATGGGTGACTACGCTCGCAGTCAATGCGTTAACTTCCGACGGTACGGTCGAGTTGCCGGGCGTTCGTGATTGGCTGCTCAACCAGCAATACACCCGCGTCCATCCGTACACCAATGCACCGCCGGGTGGTTGGGCATGGACCGATTTGCCGGGTGGCGTTCCGGATGCGGATGATACCTCGGGCGCGGTGCTGGCGCTGGCGCGACTCGGGCCGGACGATCCGAAAGTCCGCGAGGCAGCATCCGCCGGGTTGCAGTGGCTCATCAACCTGCAGAACGCTGATGGCGGATTGCCCACGTTTTGCCGCGGCTGGGGTGCATTGCCGTTCGACCGCAGCAGCGCCGACATTACGGCGCATGGGATTGAAGCATGGCTGGCGTGGCTCAATCACGTGCCGGACTCGACGCAAGCGTTGCAGAATGCAATTCGCTCCGCCGTCCAATTCCTTTACAAGCATCAAATCCCGAGCGGCGCCTGGGCGCCATTGTGGTTTGGCAACGAACACGCCCCAGGTGAACAGAATCTGACTTACGGAACGTCACGAGTTGTGACCGCCCTGGCAACACTGGCCACGAGCAAACCTGGAGATTGGTTCGAGCCGTATTTTCAGCGCGCGTTGCGGCACATGCTTGCAACCGGAATCGCCTGGCTGCTCAAAGCCCAACAGCAGAATGGCGGCTGGAGCGGAAGCGAATCAGGACCGGTATCGATTGAGGAAACGGCCCTTGTGCTGACTGCCCTGGCGAGCGCACAGCCGCACGCGGGCACGAACGTGACGCACGCATTAACACGAGGGACCGATTGGCTCGTCCAGCAGGTCGAGTCCGGTGCGTGGAAGAATCCTGCGCCCATCGGCTTTTACTTCGCTCGATTGTGGTATTACGAACGGCTGTATCCGATGATTTTCACAGTCGGTGCCTTAACTGGTAGGGTCGCGACGCCGCTCGCGACCGGCTGAACGCTTACTTTGTACGCCAGCTAAACAACTTCGACTGGGCACTTTGGAATCGCATCGAGGAACGCCTGGCCGTAGCGCTTGTTGAGAACCCTATTGTCGAGCACGACGATGATTCCCGAGTCGCTTTTCGTCCGAATGAGCCGGCCAACACCCTGACGAAATCTCAGGATCGCTTCGGGCAGCGAGAACTCGCTAAACGCATTGCCGCCGCGCGCCTCGATTGCTTCGATGCGCGCCTCAATCAGCGGGTGATCGGGCACCGCGAACGGCAGCCGTGTGATGATCACATTCGAGAGCGCTTCGCCCGGTACGTCGACGCCCTGCCAAAATGAATCCGTGCCGAAGAGGACGGAGTCCACATCCGCCTTGAAGTTGTCGAGCATCAACGAGCGGGGCGTCCCGGTGCCCTGGACGAAGCATTTGACGCCGAGTTTGTTGAAAAACGTCTCCATCTCTTCCGCCACGTCGAGCATCAACTTGAAGTTTGTGAACAGGACGAAAGCTTTGCCGTGGGTTTTCTGGACGAAATGCTCAATCCATTTGATCAGCACCTCGCGATGACCCGGGTCGCGCGGTTCGGGAATTTTGTTCACCACGAACACCTTCATCTGGCGCTCATAATCAAACGGCGAGCCGACCTGCAGTTTGAGCGCCTCTTCCGCGCCAACCCGTTTGGCAAAATAATCGAGCGCAGTTCCCGCTTTCTGCGTCGCACCGGCGAACTGCGTCGCGAGCGTCGCGCTTGTCATGATAATTGAGGTTTCACTGCCGAAAAGCCGTCGCCGCAAATAATCAGCCACGTCAACTGGCGCGGCATTCAGGGTGAGGTTCTTCTGCGTTTTGCCGCTGCGTTCGACCCAGTAAACGTGATCGTGGGATGCGTGGCTGAGGAACAGCGCGACTTCCTCTCGCAGCTCGGTAAGCCGGCGATTGCATTCGGCCAACTCGCTCCCCATGTCTGCGTCATTGCTCGCTTTGATCAGGTCACTCACTTCTTCGCGCACGCGCTGCATTGGCAGAGTGACCGTGTCATTCACCAGGTCCGCGTTGCGGATGCGCAGCTCGCTCCAGCTCCGGCCCGTGCTTTGTTCGCCTGTCTTGCGCTTTTGCTCGCGGCGAAGTTCTTCGCACGCTTGCTCGACTTCGTGAAAAAATTCCTCTCCGTGCTCCAGCGCGTCCGCCACCAACCCCACACCGCGTCCTTGCCGCAGCGTCGCCAACAGGCCCTTTTGCGTCTTGGGGTTCCAAAGCCGTTGCAGCGTATAGCGAAACTGCGCGTTGGACACGCTCAGTCCAATGTGCCGCGACGCGACCTGTTCGACTGTGTGCGCCTCGTCGAAGATTACAAAGTCGTTGCGAAAGAGAATTCCTCCCTCCACTTCCTCGGCCGCGGTGCCAAGCAACGTAAAGAAGAGCGTGTGATTGAGCACGAGAACGTCGGAGGACAGGATGCGCTTGCGCGCGCGTTGGAAGAAACAAACCGCATCATTCTCCTTCGCGAACTGCGACTCGAACCCGCATTGCTTCGGCGCGCAAAGGCCGCGCTCGGAGCACACCTGTGTCCACACTTTCGGATCCGGTTCGATTTCAAAATCCGATAAACTTCCGTCCTCGGTTTTCTTCGACCATTCGTAAATGCGCTTCAGTTCCTCGATTTCCGGTGAAGTGAACAAGCTGCCGGCCTGCAGCATCGTTTTGTGCAACCGGCGCGAGCAGAGATAGTTCCCGCGGCCCTTCAGCATCGTGAAATTGAACTTCCCCGGCAGGATGCGTTCGAGCATCGGCAGGTCCTTCTCGATCAACTGCTCCTGCAAATTGATCGTGTGCGTGCTGATGATCGCCTTCTTGTTGCGCGCCACCGCGAAAAGGATCGCCGGCACGAGATAACCAAGGCTCTTCCCCACGCCGGTGCCCGCTTCCACCGCGACGTGTTCGCCATTCTGCAAAGCTCGCGCAACCGCGACCGCCATTTGCTGTTGCTGCGGGCGATACTCGAAGTTCCTGGCTCTCGACAAAATCCCGGTCGGAGAAAAAATCTCCTCCACTTGCGCGACGAGATCGGGACCCGTGGCCGCCGGCTGGGCTTCGATAATACTGATCATGCTTGAACGCGGGCGGTGTTGCTCCGCGGGGGTATTATATCAGGCGCCGCGAGGCTTGCGAACTACTACTTCGATTGCGGCCTTGTTTTTCGCGATCATGTTGGCGGGCAAAATTCCGCGCCAGTTCGTGCAGGGATAAATAATTGCGCCCCGCCCAATGATGCTGCCGGGATTCAGGACCGAGTTGCAGCCCACTTCCGCGCGGTCGCCAAGCAACGCGCCGAACTTCCGCAGCCCCGTGTCGAACGGCACACCATCCTTTTCGACCATCACGTTTCCAGGAACGAGTTTTATGTTCGAGATTTTCACTCCCGCGCCCAAATGCGCGCCATAACCAAAAATCGAATCACCCACGTAGCTGAAGTGCGGCACCTTCGCCTCGTTGAAAAGCACCGTATTCTTGAACTCGCACGCATTTCCGATTACGCACTTGTCACCAATGATTACGTAGTCGCGAATATACGCATTGTGGCGGATCTCGCAGTTGCGTCCGATGATCGCCGGCCCTTTGATCATCGCGCCATCCTCGACGATCGTCCCTTCCCCGATGAAAACGTGATCGCCGATAAACGCCGTCCCCTCGCATTTATTGCGCAACCCCGGCTTGAGCCTGGATTTGATGTAATCCTTCAGCTTCTTGAGCGCATCCCACGCAAACTCGCAACCCTCAAACAGTGTCGCATGTTCTGTTTGCTTCAGGTCGAACAAATCCTCTGGCTTGAACATCGGTCCGTAACCTAATGCAACGCATCTCCAGTTCAAGCCGCGAGGTAAAGGCGCATTGCGCAAAAGCTGTTGATGGCAGGGCGCAGGTGTCCCCACCGCGTCGCGTTGATCGTGCGCGCCGCTCCGTCTCGCTAATGTGCCCGAGCGCTTGCCGGCGCGGCCTCCGAGGTCACCTCGAGAAGGTGGCGCTGCCAGTTCATAAGGTCGCCTTGATGTGTCTGCCAGTCCTTCGCCAGCAGCACCAGCGTCGCGCGGCTCGCAATCAACGTCGCATCGATTCCCAGTTCTGCCGCCGCGCGGTTGCGCCGCTTCTCGAGTTCGTGCATGCGGCGCTTCTCGGCTTCGGTCTGGCGATAGGGCGCGGCGCGAATCGCGCCCGGAGGTTTTCTCACCGCGAGACCTTTTGTCACCGCTTTCATGATCCCGTCACGGCGACGCGGCGTCAGGTGCGGCGGCAGCACATCCTGCACACCACCCGTCGCCGCTGCCGTGTTGGCGAGTTGCACCATCGTGTCCGGCGGCAGGATGAAAAACGGCGGGCGATTCGCTTTGATCGCTTCCTGTTCGCGCCAATGCCACAACTCGCGCAACACTCCCAATGCCGCCGGCTGCAAATGATGGCTTCCTTTCACGCGCCACACCACGTCGGTATCCTGCGGTCGAATCTGTGCGCAATCCTGGATCAGCCGCTGGCACATCTCACGATGCCATTCGATTCGCCCTTTCTGCATCAATTGGTCGCCAAGAATGTCACACAGCGGTTTGAGATAACGCGCGTCGTTGCGGGCGTAATTGGCCATCCTCTCCGTCAACGGCCGCCGCGCCCAATTCGCCTTCTGCGGCCCTTTCTCCAGCTTCACGTCCAAAAATCGCGTCACGAGATTGTTCAGCCCGAACTCCCGGATCCCCAGCAGGCGCGCCGCAAGCATCGTATCGAACATCGCGCTCGGCACAAAATTCAGGCTCTTGCGCAACAGCCGCAGATCGTAATCCGCGCCGTGCATGATCAATTCCCGCGCTTTAAGAATACTCAGGATCGGCTCAAGCTTCGCGGCCGAAAGCGGGTCGAGTAATTCGTCGGCTCCTTCCACACTGATCTGCAGCAGGCAAAGCTTCTCCGGATACGCGTGCAAACTGTCGGCTTCGGTGTCGAGAGCAACCCACTTGGCGTGGCGCAACTTCTGGACAAACCCTTCCACCTTTTCGTCCGTATCGATCACTGCGCAATATAGAACAGAAGATCGCGCCGAAAAGGAAGTGTCGCTTGCGGCGTCAAAACTGGAGCGATTACCCCATATGTTCTCCCGAACAAAATAGCGTTATCTTCGACACGCTCAGTAGTGAGTACTCAGTAACGAGTAAATGTGGAGCGGGGTTGAGCCTTCATTGGTCCTCCGCTCTTCGCTTTTACTCTAATTCCTACTCAGTTCTTACTCTTTCGTTTGAATCAGCCTCCCACCCTCCCAAGAAAATCGTGCAATACACCTGCGTTCCGTGTAAGACACCGTCCACCAGATGAAACGAGCAACGGTTCTCCTGTGGTGCGGCCTTATTTTCAACTGCGGTGCGCATGATGAGTTGTATTGCCGATGGAGTGAGGCCTGGCTGGCCCCGCCCGATTCCTCCGCGCACAGAAAATACGCGCCCGACCGCAACGCCGACATTTTGCACCTCGCGCTCGATGTCACCCCTGACTTCCGCGAACGCAGCATCCAGGGTGAAGTCACGCTCCGCTTCAAACCCAACGCAAAACCGTTGCACGAACTCAAACTGGACGGCATTGATCTCACCGTCGAGAACGTCACTTCCTCCGCGAAAGTCGCCGCCTTTCAGGTCACTGACAAAAATGTAATCGTCACCTTCGCCGACCCGATTCCCTCAGACAAAGAGACCACCGTCACGATCAAGTACTCGGCGCGGCCGCGCAAAGGCCTCTACTTCCGCACTCCCGAAATGGGCTACAAACCCGAGGACATGCATCTCTGGACCCAGGGGGAGCCAATCGAAGCGCGTCACTGGTATCCGAGCTTCGATTCGCCGAATGAAAAGTTTACGTCCGAAATCACCTGCCGCGTCCCCTCGGGCATGGTTGTTCTCTCGAATGGCAAATTGATGTCCGAAGAGAAACAGGGCGGGTCGGACCTCGTCGCGGTGCGCTGGCTCCAGGACAAACCGCACGTTAACTATCTCATCTGCCTCGTCGCCGGTTACCTTAAAAAAGTGGAGGACAAATATAAAGATGTCCCCCTGGCATTGTACACACCCGCTTCGCAGATCGAGCAGGCCATGAATTCATTCAAGGACACCAAAGAGATCATGGCATTCTTCGAGAAGGAGATCGGCGTGCCATATCCATGGGCGAAGTATTACCAGGTCTGCGTCGATGATTTCAGCATGGGCGGCATGGAGAACACGACCCTGACTGTGCTCACCGATCGCACCCTGCACACCCCCGACTTTGAAACCTTGCGCGACAGCCAGGGCTTGATCGCCCACGAATTGGCGCACCAATGGTTCGGCGACCTTGTCACCTGCAAAGACTGGGCGAACCTCTGGCTCAACGAAGGCTTCGCCAGCTATTACGACCTGCTCTTCGATGGCCACAAACACGGCCGCGAGAAGCTCCTCTACGATCTCTACACCAGCGCAAAGAGCATCGCCGCGCAACCCGACCAGACCAACGCCGTTGTCCGCCGCGATTACAATGATCCCGAACAGCAATTCGGCTATCAGGTCTATCCCAAGGGCGCATGGGTGCTGCACATGCTCCGCAGCGAGGTGGGCGAAGACTTGTATCGCCGCTGCATTAAGACCTACCTGGAACGCCACCAGTTCGGCAACGTTATCACTGAGGACCTGAATGCCGTCTTCGAAGAATTCTCTGGACGCTCCTTCGACCAGTTTTTCGATCAATGGGTTTACCACGCCTCGCAACCCGATCTGGGAGCAACCTATTCCTGGGACGAACGAGCAAAGCTCGCGAAGATCACCATCGAACAAAAACAGAAACTGAGCGAGGACGTGCTGCTGTTCAATTTCCCGCTCACGGTCCGTTTCAAATCAAAGGCCGGGACGACCGACCGTAAAATCACCGTCAAAGAAAAGGCGGAGGATTTTTATTTTCCGCTCCCCGAAGCCCCTGAATTTGTGCGCATTGATCCCGAACTGACGATTCTCGCCAAATGGACCTTCACCCCTCCAACCTCGATGCTCTACGCGCAGTTGGCCGACAAAAACGACATGCCTGGCCGGGTAATTGCCGCCGAGCAATTGGGCACGAAAAAGGAGCGCGGCGCCGTCGCGAAACTCAAGGACGCGCTGAACAATGATTCCTTCTACGGCGTGCGCATCGCCGCGTCCCAGGCGTTGCGTTCTATTCAGAGCGACCAGGCCTATGACGCGCTTCTGTCCTCGGCGAAGCAATCCGACGCTCGCGTTCGCCGGCAGGTCTTGTCCGACATCAGCGGCTTCTATCGCGATCGCAGTTATGAATTTGCCAAACGCGTCCTCGACGACGACAAAAACCCTGATATCCGCGCCCGCGCTTTGACGACCCTGGGCGCGTATCACAAGGAAGCTATCTCCGACACGCTCACGAAATACCTCCGCGGCGAGTCATATAAGAACGTCCTCGAAGAAGCCGCGATCGGCGGCATGCGTGCACAGGGCGATGCCCGCTACATCGAGCCGCTCATGAAGGAACTGCGGGAACGCGAGAAACGCTTCACCAGCGGCACGTTTGCGCGCGGCCTTGAGACGCTCGCGTATCTGGCTCGCCAGGAAGAAAAGAAAGACGCCGTGCGGGAGTTCCTCGTCAGCCACGTTAATCACAAACGCTCGCGCATCCAGCTCGCCGCCTTGTCGGCCCTCGGCACGTTGAATGATTCCAAAGCCATACCTGTCGTCGAAAAATTTGTCACGGATACCGCTCAAACTCCCGAGCGCGCTGCCGCCGAGAAATCTTTGACCGCTCTGCGCGAAAACCGGCCCGCCGCCGCCGAAATGGGGACCGTCCGCACCGAATTGCTCAATTTGCAAAAGGAGAATCGCGATTTGCGCAAAGAATTCGACGACCTCAAAAAGAAAATTGATTCCCTCGCGCCCTCCTCCGAGAAACCGGCAAAAACCAAATCGAAGCGCTAAACCGTTTGCCCCGTTCGTAGTCCAGGCTTTAGCCTGTCAGAGAGCGGTCCGGAGGTGGGACGGTGTTTTTACGGCTACCGACTATTCAAATTGCTCCAGCCCCCTTGGAGTAATCGACCCACTTTTGTTATCCATCCCGAACGCGTAAGTTCCTGACGGGTCGTGCTTTTCCCAAGAACCCAATACCCGTCCGAAAGGCGGATGTCGCGAAGCCCGCGGGAGGTCTTGCCTGGGATGACACGAGGCAAGACATGGCTGAAACGGTTTTAGGTATCGTCAAGTTGGACGGCCGGCGGGCCGAGCCGTGTGTATTCAAAAGAGCTTGCGAGAAAGCGCGGGTGACCTTTCAATGCGAGTCGGTGCAATCCGCCGGGGAAGGCATTCGGTACCTCAGTGGCGCGGGAGCGTTCCGTAACCGAAAGCGTTTTCCGCTTCCCACCCTCGTCGTGGTGGATTTGGAGTTGGACGGCGGCGACGGCTTGCGGGTCCTCTCATGGATTCGGTCACAGCCGCAGTTCCGCTATTTGCCGGTAGTTGTGTTGAGTGGATCAAAAAGCCAATACGACATGAAGCGCGCCTACGACCGCGGCGCCACTTCTTATCTCCTGAAACCCCGAAACTTTAGGGCCATAGTGGAGGTAGTGAAGTTGATCGAGCGTTACTGGCTCACACTAAATCGCACACCAGCTCCATGAAACGCTCCTGGGTCCCCCTCGTCACTTTGCTGGTGGGGCTCGCGGCTACCGGCGTCGCGACCTGGTTTGTCGCGCATTACTTCGAAACCAAGGCCCGTGTCGAATTCAACGACGCCGTCCAGGAGGCCTCCGAATCCATCCAGGCCCGCATCGAAGCCTACGTTGCCCTCTTGCGCGGCTGTAGCGGATTGTTCGCCGTCCAACGCCAGGTTACCGCCGGTGAGTTCCGCGCCTTCGTCAACCGGCTGCGCGTTGCCGAGCAATATGCCGGCGTGCAAGGTCTCGGTTATTCCGTGCGCACCCGTCCCGAAGATCGCGACGCATTGATCGCTCGCGTGCGCAGCCAGGGCGCCGGTAACTTCAAAATTTGGCCCGAGGGCGAGCGGGAGGAATACTTCCCGATCGTTTTCCTCGAACCGCAGGATAAGCGCAATCAGGTTGCTCTCGGTTACGACGGGTTTTCCGAGCCGGCGCGCCGCGCCGCCATGCAAAAATCCCGCGACGAAGGCGGTCCAGTCGCTTCCGGCAAAGTCACGCTGGTCCAGGAAATCGAAGCGCCGCACCAGGCCGGTTTTTTGATCTATGTCCCGGTTTATCGCGAGGGCGACGTCCCGGCGACAGTCGCCGAACGCCGCGCAGCTCTTCAGGGCTTCACCTATGCCCCGTTTCGTGGTGACGATCTTTTTCGCGAGATTATCACTCCCGATTTGCAGCAGGTCTTTGCCGTCCGCGTTTACGACGCCGCCATCAGCGAAACAAATCTCCTGCACGCCTCGAATGTCGCTCGACGCGAAACCCGCTTCCGCAATCAGTTGAACATTAACGTCGTGGGCCGGCAATGGCTGATCCGCTTCGATTCCCAACCCGGCTTCGAAGCGCAGTCCCACGGCGGTCGAATTCCGCTGTTGGTCTTCCTCGTCGGTCTCGTTGTCAGTCTGTTGCTTTTTTATTTTACGAACGCGGAAGCCCGCGCACGCCAGGCCGCCGAACAATCCGCGCTGCGCGTCAAGCGTTCGCGCGAGGCCTTGCGCGAAAGCGAAGAGCGCCTCCGGCTCATTGTCGATAGCGCGCGCGATTATGGCATCATGACCCTCGATGCCAGCGGCAAGGTCCTGAGCTGGAACACGGGCGCAGAGCAATTATACCGCTACACGCCGGACGAAATCGTCGGCCGAAATTTCTCCGTCCTCTTCACTCCTGAGGACCGCGCCGCCGGTGTGCCCCAACAGGAATTGGCGCACGCCACCGTAACAGGCCGCGCTGAGGATGACCGCTGGCTCCTCACCAAACCCGGCGAAAGGCGATTCGTCAGCGGCACCTCCCGCGCTATCCGCGACGAGTTCGGAAACGTGCACGGCCTTATCAAGATCACCCGTGACATTACCCAGCGCTGGGAAGCCGACGAGAGCCTGCGCAAGGAAAAGGAATTTACCGACGCCATCGTCCAGAGCCTGCCCGGGATTTTTTATGTCTTCGATGAGAAGGGAAAATTCGTTTACTGGAATCGCGCCCTCGAGCACGTCACCGGCTACCCGACTGCGCAAATTGCCACGATCCATTTGACCGACATCATTGCGCAGGAACAACGCGAGGAGATCGCGCGGCGCATCCAGAAGATTTTCGAGAATGGGCAGGGAAATTTCGAAGCGGAATTGCTGCGCAAGGACGGAGGGCGCGTGCCCTATTTTTTTACCGGCAGCCGCGTCGAATTGGGCCGCTCAACCTGCCTCGTCGGCATGGGCGTCGACATTACCGAGCGCCGTCGCGGCGAAGAGGCGCTCAAACAGGCCCGCGACGAATTGAGCCGCCACGCAAAAGACCTGGAGCGCCTCGTTAAAGAGAGGACCGCGCACCTCGAACAAAGCCTCGGTTCTCTCGAAGGCATTCTCTACCACGTTGCGCACGATCTGCGCGCGCCACTCCGCGCGATGCACGGGTTCACGTCCATTCTCCTCCAGGAATATGCGCCCCATTTTGACGCCACGGGCACCGAATATGCCCGACGCATTTCTGAAGCGGCCGGAAAAATGGATCGCTTGATCTCGGATCTCCTTGAGTATGGCCGGCTTGCCCATGTGCCTCTGCCTTTGGGTCCAGTGAAGCTCGACGAACCCCTTCGCCGTGCCATCAGCGATCTCAGCCCCGAAATCAAAGCCAAACACGCTGACATCCAGATCGAATCCCCCTTGCCGGTCGTATGGGCCAATACCATTGCTCTCGAAGCAATCCTTTCCAACCTCATCTCAAATGCAGTGAAATTCGTCCGCCCGGACACAAAGCCCCGTGTCCGCATTTGGGCCGAGGACAAGGGCGATGTCGTGCGCGTCTCGGTCGAAGATAACGGCATCGGGATCGAACCCAAGTATCAGGACCGCGTCTTCCGCGTCTTCGAACGGCTCCACACCACCGACCAATACCCGGGCACCGGCATCGGCCTGGCCATCGTCCAAAAAGCCGCCCAACGAATCAACGCCTCCGTCGGCCTTCGTTCGACCCCCGGCCAGGGCAGCACCTTCTGGGTCGATCTGCCTAAACCTCCATCTGAACCGGCCACTTAGCCCCTGTTTGTAGTGCGGACTTTTAGCCTGTCAGAGATTCTTCCGTACCATTTCTGGCCGGTATTTGGGGTTTTTCGGCCCTCCAGACGATTCTTGCGGGCTCACTCCACGCTGTACCAAGGACTTACGCAGATTTGCACTTCGGCAGTCCGGATTTACTCGTTCAAAATTTCGCGACATTTTTATTGCAATGTTTCCACGAATTTGATTCCATAGCTCATCCAACAGTTTTGGTGAGCGTGGACCGCGAGCAAAGTTAGCGCAGATTGTCGGCTGCCACCGCGTCAAACGACCACCAGAATTTCAGTGAATGAGTAATATGCGAACCATGTTCACCAAGCAGTTCGGCCTCTCCGCATTCGCCTTGGCGCTTTGCCTCTCCAGCGCGTACGCGGGAACTTACACTAACGACTTCAATACCGATCCCGCGAGCGATCCGAATTTCGTTAAGCGGCAAAACACCGCTCCCGGGCCTCAATGGCGCGCCACCGGCAGCTATGACGGCAGCGGCTACATGAGCCTCACCGAAGCAGTCAATGATCAGCAAAACTTGATCCTCCTGCCTGACTTCGACTCCGGCGCCACCGTCATCGGCTTCAAGTTTCGCGCCAAGGTGCGCATTGGCGGCGGCTCCGGTCGTCCCGCCGATGGTATGAGCATCAACTTCGGCGACGATCCCGGCGGCACCGTCGGCGAAGAAGGCACCAGTACCGGAATTTCCGTCAACCTCGATACCTGGGACAACGACAACGGCGACGGCCCCGCGATGGACATCAAGAACAACGGCGTCATCGTCGCTCACAAGCGGTTCGCAGGCGACGGTTCCAAGGGTCCCTATTGCTCGCCAGTCGAAAAAGATTCTGCGGGCAACCCGATTTCGCTGGAGACTGGCGGTCCCGGCGCTGCGGCCGCCGTGTGGGAGGATCTCGAAATCACCCTCAGCAATTGCGGCACGCTTTCGGTCAAATACAAAGGTATCGACATCTATAAAGACATCGTCACCGGCTATGTTCCTCGCGCCGGTCGCTTCTCTCTTGGCGCCCGCACCGGCGGTGCAAACGACAATCAATGGATTGACAACATTGGCATCGAGACCGACACCGGCGATCCACCGCCGCGCGTCGTTTCCGCTTTGCCTGCACTCCCCGGCGGCCACGACGTTTCTGAACTGAGCCCGATTCAGTTCGTGATCAACTACGCGCTCTCCTTCGGCGGCGTGAATATGTCGAGCATTCAGCTCACCTTGAACGGCACCGATGTGACCGGCAGCGCCACCATCGTTGACGATTCGGCGAACACCACCGTCACCATCACATATACTCCGACCGGCAACGGATATCCTCCCGATTCCAAACAGGATGCAGTCCTCACTTATAGCGATAACGAAATGCCGGCCCGGAATTGCCGCGCCGAAAAGGTCTTTTTCGTAACTCCGGTTCCGGCGTTGACCGACATGGGGCCAAGCCTCTTCATCGAGTCGGAAGATTTCAACTATTTGGATAACGTTGACAGCACTGCTGGCCATTATTTCGACTTTGGGTCGCCAAATGGCTCCTACAATACCCTGCCAGCCCAGCACGACATCGACTATCACCTCGCCGCGAGCAACGCGGATTCCCCGGTGTATCGCGTTCTCGCTCCACCCAACGGTATCGTCGGTGTTGGCGACAACAATCGCGCCGGCACTGTGATCACCCCTGACTACAAGGTCGGCTGGAACGATCCCGGTGACTGGTACAATTTCACTCGCACCTTCCCGAACACCACCTACAAGGTCTATGGTCGCTTTGCCTCCGGTGGTGCCGATACGCATGCGGAACTAGCCAAGGTGACCAGCGATCCAGCAGCCGGCGGTCAGACCACCACGATCCTCGGCACCTTCGACGGTGACACCACCCGCGGCTGGGACACCTTCTGCTTCATCCCTCTGCGAGATGCCAGCGGCAACGAACTCGTCGTTCGCCTCAACGGTCTCACCACGCTGCGCGTGACGTGCTTGCCCGGCAACTACGACTTCAATTACCTGACATTCGTTCCAACGTTCTCGGACGTCCTTCGTCCCTTGCTGGCCTCGGCTGCGCCTACTGGCGAGTCAATTCGCGACCCGCTGATCAAAGTTGTGATTGGCGATCGCGACACAGCGGTTGTGGCCAGCAGCATCCGCCTCTTCCTCGATGGCACTGAGTTGCTGCCGCTAACGGTTAACGACACGGCTGGCGGCGCCGAAGCCTCCTATCAGATTCCCGCCACCAGCTCGCTGGCAGTAGGTTCGACCCATACTGCGCGCGTGATCCATGGTGATAATAGTTCGCCGTCCTTCCTCCAGACGAATGAGTGGAGCTTCACGGTTGGCCCATTCAAGGGCGGCACTGGCACGCTCTTCGTCGAAGCTGAAGACTTTAACTACAGCGACGATGGCACAACCGGCGGTCTCCATCCGAACTTCGGTGACCCCGATTGCCCGACCATTGGCAAGAATGGTGTCCGCAACGTCGATTACTTCCAAACCAGCGGCAATGACGGTGGCGCCGTTCCGGCCTATCGTCCTGCCACAGACGTGGAAGCCGCCAAGCCCGGCACTGACGGCTTCCAACGCGGTGATCATACGATTAGCTGCAACTACATCGTCGGCTGGAACGATCCTGACGAATGGCAGAATTACACGCGCGACTTCGGCACAAGCGCCCGCTACAACGTCTATGCCCGCCTGGCCTCCGGTGGTAGCCCCGAAAGCGGCGAGTTGGCGAGGATCACGAGTGATCCCACCCAGCCCAACCAGACCAAGGAAGTCATCGGTCAGTTCAATTCACCGGCAACCGGCAACTGGGACATATTCCACACCGTTCCGCTCAGGGACGCCTCCGGTGCTCTGGTCAATGTGCGGTTGGGTGGCCTTACGACCCTGAGGTTTACCATTCTCCCGGGCAATCTTGACTTCAACTATATGGCGTTCGTGAAAGCGGATGTCCAGTTCATCACGCCAACGGTTCAAACGGTTGAGCCTCTTCCGAATTCGGATTACGCCCGTTCACCACGCATTACTGCCGTTATCAGGGACGAAGACTCGGCGGTGGTAGCGTCCTCGCTCAAATTGATCGTCGACGGCATCGACGTCACCGCCTCCTCCACGATCACTGACACCGCTGCCGGCGCGGAGATCGCCTATCAAACGCCCGATGGGAGCCCCGTAGGGACGGCCCATACGGTTCGCGTGGACTGGCAGGACAATCAGGCGACACCAGTGGCTGGCACGTTCTCGTGGACGTATCGCGAAGGCATCTACAATGCCGAGAAGAACCTGTTCATCGAAGTCGAAGACTTCAACACTGATTCGGGCACTTTCATCCCGAGCTCGGCTGGACATCCATTCAATGAGAAGAGCCTCTACAACACCCTGGGGGCAACTCCGAATGTGGACTACAACGATGCTGGCGATGGCCAGGAGTCCAATCTTTACCGCACTGAAGGCGTTGGCAACCTGCCGCACGTCAATATGGCGGTGTTGGCTGACCAATATCGCGCCGGTGCTGGCCCACGGCCTGGCTTCACAGTGACGCCCGACTACAAGATCGGGTGGACCTCACCGAACAGCGACTGGTACCAATACACGCGCGATTATGGCGCGGGCGGAAATTACCTGATATATCTCCGTGTCTCTCACGGGGACGCAACGCAGACCATGGGCGGACGATTGGAGTTCGTCGATGATCCGGCGGTTCCGAGTGTGCTCACGCCGATTGGTAACTTCCGCGCTCCGGCGACCGGCGGATGGGACACCTTCACATTCGTCCCGCTCAAGGATGCGGGTGGCAACGCGGTGCCAGTGTTGTTGACTGGTGTCCAGACGCTGCGCTATACGGTTGAGGCGAACGGTGGCGACATCAATTATCTGATGCTCTGCCCGACCGGGCCGAAACTCACAATCCATCGCTCTGGCAACGATATCGTTGTCGACTGGAACCAGGGAAGATTGCAGTCGGCGCCTCAGATCACCGGCCCATGGTCAGATGTCACGGGCGCGGCCGCCCCGTCTTATACGGCTACAGGGGCAGCGTTAGTTCCGGGAATGCGATTCTTCAGAACTATCAGCCCATAAGCGGCTAAGATAACTTCGCAAAGAGACCGGACACGAGTCCGGTCTCTTTTTTTGTGAATCGCCCTTTGTGGTAATGATGATCGGAAAAGCTGCTGGCGAGTGTCATCCCATCGTTTATCCTAAGAGGAATGTTCGAAACCCGACTCGCTCTGCTGCTCATCGTATCGCTTGCGAGCACGGTCTTCCGCAGCGACGCCGCCACGGGCTCCCCGGATTTGCCTCCCAAAGGAAATCTGCTTGCGGTCGGCACGAATTCCGGCGAGGCGCTCGCCCGCGTCTATTGCGGCAGTTGCCACGTGTTTCCTGAACCCGACCTGCTCGACAAGAAGACCTGGCGCGAACAGACACTCCCCCGCATGAGCATTCGTATGGGCCTTGCACCCGAGGAAATCGAGCGCCATCCCGAAGCAAACCTGCTCAAAGCCACTGGCGTTTTCCCGACATTGCCGATGATTTCGGACGGCGATTGGAGAGCGATCATCGACTACTACCTGCAGACTGCGCCTGAAAAACCTCTGCCGCAAGGACCGAGGCCGGAGATCACGGTTGGCCTGGATTTGTTCGCCGTCGAAAAGCCGAAACACAAAATGCCGGTGCCTTCCACAACCATGGTCAAAGTCAGCGGCGGCAAGGTTTACATGGGCGATGCGGAAACCAAGTCCCTCGGTATTTATTCCTTTGACGGCAAGCCGCCAACCTCCATGCAACTCGGCAATATCCCGATCTCGCTGACTGAAACGCCCCGCGGAATCTATCTCACCATGATCGGCAAGTTCCTTCCTTCCGAGGATCCGAAAGGCGCGTTTGCTTTTCTCGCCCGCAACGGCCAGCAACTCGGTCCGCCGCAAGTGATTCTGACCAACTTGCCCCGTCCGTCGCACGCGGAGTTTGCCGATCTGAACGGCGACGGCAAAACCGACTTTGTCTTGTGTGAGTTCGGCAACAACGTGGGGCGCTGTTCCTGGTTCGAAAATCGCGGCGACGAACGCTACGAGGAGCACGTGCTCATACCTCGCTCGGGCGGCGTGAAGAGCGTCGTGCACGACTTTAATCGCGATGGCCGGCCCGACATCGCCGTGCTCATGGCGCAGGAACAGGAGACGCTTTACTTGCTGCTCAACGACGGCAACGGCCAGTTCAGCACGAACCACATTGTCTTCACCAAGCCGCCCATTTACGGGCACACCGGCTTTGAGCTCGTCGATTTTAATAAAGACGGACTTGAGGACTTCCTCGTCACGAATGGCGATAACGGTGAGTATCCCTCGCCCGCCAAGCGCTATCACGGGATTCGTCTCTACCTGAACCGGGGGAATTTGCGCTTTGAAGAATCGTGGTTCTTTCCCCTTAACGGCGCGCTTTGCGCGAAGGCCCGCGATTTCGATGGCGACGGCGACCTTGATATCGCCGCGATTTCATTTTTCCCCGACTATGAGAAGTCGCCGCGTGAGAGTTTTGTTTACCTCGAAAACAAAGGGAACATGCAATTCACCGCCTCCACTTTCGAGCAATGCATCGCGGGCCGCTGGCTCGTCATGGATGCGGGGGACCTGGACGGCGACGGCGATATCGACCTGGTGCTCGGGGCTTACATCAACGGCCCGAGCGCCGTGCCAGCCTGGTTGAAGCGCGATTGGGACCGTTACGCCCCGTCGATTCTCGTCCTGCGTAACAAACTGCGGACGCCAAAACCATGACGACGGTGCGTCTGTTTTCACTGTTTTGTTGCGTGATGTCGGCGCACGCGTTGCAATGGGAGCAGGCGACCGGTTACAGAAGCGCCGCCGTTACCGTTGCAAATGGCAAAACCGGTTTCGCGCGCCTGGCCGGTTCCGTCACCGGCATCACCTTCAGCAACCATCTCTCGATTGACCGTTACACGACAAACCAGATTTATCTCAACGGCTCGGGCGTGACTGCCGGTGACATTGACGGCGACGGCTGGTGCGACGTGTTTTTCGCCGGCATGAGCGGCCAGAGCCGCCTTTTCCGTAATCTCGGCAACTGGAAGTTCAGCGACGCGACGAAGGACTCTGGTCTTACGCTCAACGAGGTTGACGCAACCGGGGCCGCGCTCGTCGACATCGACGGCGATGGCGACCTGGACTTGCTCGTCAATTCGGTCGCCAGCGGCATGTGGATTCTCATCAACGACGGCAAAGGCCATTTTGCTAAACAAACTGTCCTCAATCCGGGCAAATGTGGAGCCTCGCTCGCCCTTGGGGACATCGACGGGGACGGCGATCTCGATCTGTACGTCGCCAATTACCGCATCGTGACGATGCGCGACGAACCGAATGCGCCTTTTCGCGTCAACAATGAAGGCGGGCGCACTGTCATTCTTGAATATAAAGGCCGGCCCGTAACGGAGTCGGATTTAGTCGGGCGCTTTTCATTTAATGACCGTGGGAAGATCGTCGAGAACGGCGAGGCCGACGTGCTCTATCGCAATGATGGAAACGGAAAGTTTACGGCACTCTCGTTCACCGACGGCACATTTCTCGATGAGGATGGCCGGCCTTTGCGCTCGCCGCCATATGACTGGGGACTGTCGGTGATGATGCGCGACATCAATGGCGATGGCGCACCCGATATTTACGTTTGCAACGATTTTGCGTCCCCCGACCGCATCTGGATCAACACTGGCCAGGGCAAATTTCGCGCGATTGCCCGCGCGGCCCTGCGCCACACGAGCATGTTCTCGATGGGGATCGATTTCGCTGACATCGATCGCGACGGTCGCGATGATTTTTTCGTCGTCGACATGCTTGCGCGGGGGCATTTGGGACGACATTTGCAAATTGGCGGCGTTCCACCTTACGAATCGCGCGTTGGCCAAATCGACGACCGGCCTCAGTTTGCGCACAACACACTCTTCAGGAATCGCGGTGATGGGACGTTCGCTGAACTCGCATGGTACGCCGGGCTCGAAGGTTCGGAGTGGTCGTGGACGCCGATTTTTTTGGACGTGGATCTCGATGGTTACGAGGACCTGCTCATCACGACAGGCCACGAGCGGGATGCGATGAATGCCGATGTCATGGAACGCGCGGAAACCACCAAAAACCAAAGGAAACTCTCCGAATGGGAATTGCTGAATCTCAATAATTTCTTTGGGCGGCTCAACACGCCGAACATGGCGTTTCGCAATCGCGGCGACCTGACTTTCGAAGAAATGGGCGCGGCATGGGGATTCGATAAGCCTGGCGTCTCGCACGGGATGTGCCTGGCCGACCTCGATAACGACGGCGACCTCGATGTCATGATGAACAACTTGAACGAAGAGGCCGGCGTTTATCGCAACAACGGCGATCGCCCCCGCGTCGCGGTGCGGCTCAAAGGCGGTGCGCGGAACACCGCGGGAATTGGAGCGCGTATTAGTGTGCGTGGTGGCGCCGTGGCCCAACAGAGCCAGGAGATAATTTCTGGTGGCCGCTACGTGTCGAGTGACGACCCGATGCGTGTGTTCGCCGCCGGTTCACCCACAAACGAAGTGACGATCGAGGTAACCTGGCGCAATGGCACGAGCAGTGTGGTGATGAGTGCGAAACCCAATCGCGTCTACGAAATCGCTGAAGGTGGGAGCGCGGGCAAGCCTGCCCGCCAAAGCAGTCAGGACTCACCGAGCGGGCAGGCTGCCCGCGCTCCGATGAAGCCGCTTTTCGAGGACGCAAGCGATGTGATCAAGCACAAGCACATCGAACAACCTTTCAACGACTTCGAGCGGCAGCCGCTCTTGCCATGGCGCTTGAGCCAGTTGGGACCCGGCGTCGCGTGGCATGATGTCGATGCCGACGGTCGTGACGACCTGGTCATCGGCAGCGGAAAGGGAGGCGCTCTCGCCGTTTATCACAACGACGGGCAGGGCCGGTTCAGTCGCATGACCAACGCGGCGTTGAGCAAAGTGGTCAGCCGCGATCAGACCGGTGTTGTAGGCATGGGTGGTCTATTGCTCGTTGGATCAGCCAATTACGAGGATGGCCAGACGAATGGCGGTTACATCCGCGTGTACGATGTGGTTCGCGGCACGAGCGGTGAGAGCGTGTTGGGGCCCGTTGCGAGCACCGGTCCCCTGGCGTTGGCTGACATCGACGGCGATGGCGACCTCGATCTGTTTGTTGGGGGGCGCGTGATCGCGGGCCGTTATCCCGAGCCGGCGACTTCTTTGCTGCTGCGCAATGAGGGCGGAAGATTCGTCGTCGCGCAAAAGTGGGAAAAAATCGGCCTGGTCAGTGGCGCTGTTTTCAGCGATCTGGATGGCGACGGCCAACCGGACCTGATTGTCGCCTGCGAATGGGGCCCTCTGATGATTCTTCGCAATGAGCGAGGCACGTTCACTTCCAACTCTTCATTGCCAAGCCTCATCTCATTGAAAGGCTGGTGGCACGGCGTGACGACCGGAGATTTCGACGGTGATGGCCGCCTCGACATCGTCGCTTCGAACTGGGGCAGAAACAGCCGATACTCGGCCACGGTCGACCGGCCTTCAAAGCTCTATTACGGAGATTTGAGCAAGGCCGGCCAAATCGACACGGTCGAGGCGCGATTTGACCCGCAATTGGCCAAAGAAGTTCCTGAGCGCACCTGGCGGATGGTCCGGAGTGCGCTGCCTTTTCTGCAGGAGACGATCAAGAGCTATGAGGCTTATGGCAAGGCGAGCGTGACGGAGATTTATGGTGACGTTTTGAAAACTGCTCCGCGCCTGGAGGTAAATACTCCTGCAACAATGGTTTTCCTTAATCGCACGAATAACTTCGAACTCGTCGAGTTGCCCGCCGAAGCACAATGGGCACCGGCATTTGGGATTTCGGTTGCTGACGCGGACGGCGACGGCGCAGAAGACATTTTCCTGAGCCAGAACTTTTTCGCGATGAATCCTGAAACGAGCCGGCAGGATGCAGGGCGCGGTCTGTGGTTGAAAGGCGACGGCAAAGGCGGCTTCCGTCCGTTCTCCGCAACGGAGAGTGGGATTCAGATTTATGGCGAGCAGCGAGGTTGTGCTGTTGGTGATTACGATGGGGACGGGCGCATCGATCTGGTTGTGAGTCAGAACGGGGCCGAAACGAAGCTCTACCACAACACGGGCGCTCGGCCGGGGCTGCGGGTGCGGCTCAAGGGCATGCCAAACAATTCTGCGGCCGTCGGCGCGGCCATGCGGCTGGAATATTCGGGAGGCAAAGGGCCGCTCCGGGAAATTCACGCCGGCAGCGGTTACTGGTCGCAGGACGGTGCAGTGCAGGTCCTCGGGATGAGCGAACCGCCGGCCGCGCTCTGGGTGCGTTGGCCCGGAGGCAAAGAGACAAGTGCTAAACTGCCGAAGGACGCCCGCGAAGTGGAGTTGGATTCAACGGGCCAGTTGAAAGTGATCAAGTGAAATACGCTTCGCTGGTCCTTGGCTTGATGGTTCCCTTCCGCGCTCTCGCAGCGCCTGCGTGGGAGAACGGCAACGGTTTTCGCAGCGCTCCGCTCGCCGTCACTCCAACAGGCAAAACCGGTTTCACACGGCTCGACGCCAAATTGACCGGGATCACCTTTGCAAACCACCTCGCCAATGAGCGTTCCATCACCAATCGGAATTTGCTCAGCGGGTCAGGGGTTGCTGCCGGAGACGTTGACGGCGACGGCTGGTGCGATCTCTTCTTCTGCAAGCTCGGCGGACCTTGCGTGCTCTACCGAAATCTTGGGAACTGGAGATTTGAGGACATCACCAGTAAAGCAGGAGTCGCGTGCGCGGAGCAGGATTCGACGGGAGCGACTTTGGCGGACATCGATGGCGACGGCGACCTGGATTTGCTGGTCAATGCGCTCGGAAACGGCACGCGTATTTTTGACAACGACGGCCATGGCGTATTTCGCGAAATCACCCGGCAGTGCGGCGTGGCGTCAAAGACGGGAAGCATGTCGATGGCGCTGGCCGATGTTGATGGTGACGGTGATCTCGATTTGTATGTCGCCAATTTCCATCCGACGACGTTGATGGATCGGCCGGGCACGCAATTTACCATCAGCAGGGTGGATGGCAGACCCGTTGTCACGGCCGTCGATGGTGTGCCGACAACTTCTCCCGAGCTTGCGGGCCGCTTCGCGCTCAGTGACTCGGGCAGCGTCCTCGAATACGGCGATGTGGACACGCTCTTCCTTAACAATGGCAAAGGTGTGTTCACTCCCGTGTCATTTACCGATGGAGCATTTCTCGACGAGGCCGGAAAGCCGCTGCGTGAGCCGCCGCGTGACTGGGGGTTGGCGGTCCAATTTCACGATATCAACGGCGATGGCGCGCCGGATATTTATGTGTGCAACGATCTGTTCACACCCGACCGGATCTGGATCAATGACGGCAAGGGGAAATTCCGCGCTCTGCCCACGCTGGCCTTGCGCCACACTTCGACATTCTCGATGGGTGTCGATTTCGGCGACCTGAATCGCGATGGCTACGTCGATTTCTTTGTCGTGGACATGCTGAGTCCCGACCGTCGCAAACGCCACGTGCAGACGGGCCAACAGTCACCGATGTGGTGGCCCGTCGGCGTGTTTGAAACGCGTCCGCAGATCAGCCAGAACACGCTCCAGATCAACCGTGGTGACGGCACGTTTGCTGAAATGGCTTACTATGCCGGCGTGGAGGCATCCGATTGGTCCTGGGGACCGATTTTTTTGGACGTCGACCTCGATGGCTTCGAAGACATCCTGGTAAGCAACGGGCAGTTGCGCGATTTTCAAAACGCGGATTGGGCCGAACGCATCGCGCAGGCGCAAGTCGCGAAGAAACTTTCGCAGGCCGACCTCTTTGGGTTGCTGAAGGATTTTCCATCGCTCAAGACGCCAAATCTGGCTTATCGCAATCGCGGCGATCTGACTTTTGAAGAAGTGGGAGCAGCCTGGGGATTCAACGCGCCCGGCATTTCGCAGGGCATGTGCCTTGCGGATCTCGACAACGACGGCGACATGGACGTGGTGATGAACAACCTGAACGAAGAAGCCGGGGTATGTCGCAACGATAGCGATCGCCCGCGCGTCGCGGTTCGACTTAAAGGACTTGTGTCGAACACGGCAGGAATCGGAGCGCGCATGAGCGTGCGCGGTGGTCCTGTCGAGCGGCAGGATCAGGAAATGATCTGCGGGGGACGTTATTTGTCTGGCGACGATGAGATGCGCGTCTTCGCCGCTGGTTCAATGACAAATCAACTGACAATCGAGGTCACCTGGCGCAATGGATCGCGCAGTGTCGTGACGAATGCGAAACCCAATCGCATTTATGAGATTGCCGAAGCTGGCAGCGCGGGCGGCCTTGCCCGCCAAAGCAGTTCTGACTTCGCAAATGGGCAGGCTGCCCGCGCTCCCACCACGCCGTTGTTTGAAGATGTGAGTGAGTTGATCAAGCACAAGCACGTCGAAGAACCGTTCAACGACTTCGAGCGGCAGCCGCTCTTGCCATGGCGTTTGAGTCAGTTGGGTCCGGGCGTAGCGTGGCACGATGTCGATGGCGATGGCCGCGAAGACTTGATCATTGGCAGCGGCAAAGGCGGCGCACTCGCCATCTATCGCAACGGGCAGGGCGGCTTCACTCGCATGACAAACGCAGCATTCAGCAGAACGGTGAGCCGCGACCAGACGGCCATAGTGGGTATGGGCGGGTTATTACTCGCCGGCTCCGCCAACTACGAAGACGGACTGACCAATGGCGGCTGCCTGCGTGTGTACGACGTTGCTCGTGGAGCGAGCGGCGAAAGCGTATTGGGCCCTCTCTCGAGCTCCGGTCCTTTGGCGCTGGGCGACATCGATGGCGATGGCGATCTCGATTTGTTCATTGGCGGGCGAGCAATCGCCGGGCGTTATCCCGAACCGGCAACTTCATTGCTATTGCGCAACGAAGGCGGACGGTTCGTTCTCGCCGAGCGGTTGGAGAAGTTCGGATTGGTGAGCGGTGCGGTTTTTAGCGACCTCGATGCCGATGGCAAACTGGAGTTGATTCTCGCCAGCGATTGGGGACCGGTCCGCGTCTTCAAGATCGTGCAGGAAAAACTCAGCGAAATGACAGAGAAGTTGGGGCTGGCGAAATGGAAAGGCGGCTGGAACGGCGTCACGACCGGTGACTTCGATAATGACGGTCGACTGGACATCGTTGCGTCGAATTGGGGACTCAACAGCGCGTATGGGGCGACCCAGACGCATCCGCGGCATCTCTATTATGCCGACCTCGACGACAATGGGATTCTTGAAACCATTGAAGCTCGGTTTGACGTGGGAATGGGCAAGGAAGTTCCTGAGCGCGGCCTCAAAGCGGTCGCGCTTGCTTTGCCGCTGTTGCGCCAAACCGTGCCAACATTTGAGGCGTATGCCGCGGGCAGCGTGACGGAGATCTTCGGCGCGGCGATGAAGTCTGCTCCCACGCTTGAAGTAAATACGCTTGCCTCAATGGTCTTTTTCAATCGCGGCGATCATTTCGAAGGAGTGGCGCTGCCGCGCGAAGCGCAAATCGCGCCGGCGTTCGGAGTTTGCGTCGGGGACATGGATGGGGACGGGAACGAGGACGTGTTTCTGGGCCAGAACCTCTTCGCGACAAACCTCGAAATGGCGCGCAATGATGCCGGGCGCGGGATATGGCTCAAGGGAAACGGCAGGGGCGAATTCACGGCAGTTCCGGGACAGGAGAGCGGCGTTATGGTTTATGGCGAACAGCGCGGCTGCGCGCTCGCGGACTACGACGCCGATGGCCGCGTTGACCTGGTGGTGACGCAAAACGGCAACGCCACGAAATTGTTTCACAATACCGGCCCGAAACCCGGCATGCGCGTTCGGCTCAAAGGCACGACAGGAAATCCGACTGCCGTGGGCGCCAGCATGCAACTCATATTCGGTCAAAAACGTGGACCTCTGCGCGAGATTCACGCCGGTTCCGGCTACTGGTCTCAGGATGGCGCCGTGCAGGTTCTTGGGACTCCCGAACCGCCGACGAAAATCGTGGTCCGCTGGCCCGGCGGTCAAGCGACGACTTCAGACGTACCTTCCGGTGCCCGCGAGATCGAAGTTGATTCGCAAGGGCAGGTAAGGATGATTCGTTGAGGCCCGTTTCTTCGGAGTTGCCGGTTGACGAAGCGGCAGAAGTCTCTTACTGTTACCCTCCCCTTCGCGGGGGTGTAGCTCAATTGGTTAGAGCGCTGCCCTGTCACGGCAGAGGTTACGGGTTCGAGCCCCGCCACTCCCGCCATTTTTTAGTTCCACCTCAATCGGTGCCTCTGAAATTTTGCGGGCGAACGCCCTTCGGGATCGAGGTCAATTGTGTAGTATCCGGCGTCCTTGAATAATTGGATGCCGGCCAGGGCGGGGCAGAGCAGCACGTTGAACGGTCGCCAATGGCGGGCCTGCCGAAGGGCACTGCTGAGGCGGCGCGGGGTGTGGCCAAGGAAGTTGATTACCGGCATACCGCACAAGAACCGGCTCTTGAAGAGGATGAGATTGGAATGGAGATGTCCGATGATCGTGCGCTCGATTTGCGGAAGTTTGTCGCGGACCTCGGCGACATCGGCGAGATAGGGCAACGCGGTCGGGTCGTGACAGAAGAGCAGGACGCGCTGATCGGGTCGAAGCGCCGCAAAAGCCCGGCGAATCTGGTCGATGTGTTGCGCGCGCAACTCTCGCCATTCCTTGAGTTCTTCGGGCAACGTCTCGCTTTCATAAATCGGCAGCGCAGGCAAACTGGAAGTGATTCCGAACAGGACGTAATTCCCGAGTTCCAGTCGCCAAAATGGCTGAAGACCGAGCCGTTGCACCGCGCGGTGGAAGCTTGTGACGCGCAACCCGCCGGCAGTCGCGCCGAGCGGCTTTTTGCCGAGTTCGTGGTCGCCGATCGTGGCGTAGAAGCGTGTGCCGAAACTTGCTCGCAGCTTGTCCAGCAATTCGCGCGCGCTCTCGTAAGCTGCGTCATCGCTCACGCCGATGAAGCCCGAGTCGCACGAGTAATCGCCGTTAGCGATGACGTAGTCCGCGTCTTTGGCGTGTGCGATGAATTTGTCAACCAGATGGTTGTGCGCGAAGGGATCGCGCAGCCATACAAAATGCCGATAGACGCGCACCGCGAACCGCTGCAGCGGATTGCGGATCACGCGATAGCAGTATTCAAACCGCGTTTTCTCCGCCGCGCCGGCGTAGTGCACGTCTGCGACAACGAACAGCTTCAAGCGTTGAGTCACGGCTCAAGTACGCGCGGCGGCGAAAGCGTTGTGCGCCGCGCCGGCCGCGCCGGCAAATTCGCCGAGCTGCGCCGGCAAGAGTTTCACGCGCTGGCCGCCGGGCTGCCATTCCATCGCATCGAGGAATTCGCGCAACGGTTTGAAAAGCAGATCACCGGCGCGCGCGATGCCGCCGCCGATGATGGCCGCTTCCGGATCAAGAATGTTCACGAAAGAACAGATGGCTGCCGCGAGCGCCTTGACTGAGGCGAGCCAAATGGCAGTCGCGTCGTCGGCTCCGGTCTTGTGCGCTTCGATCAGGTCGTGAGTTGTCTTGAATTTGCCAGCGCTGCGCTGCTCGATGGTGCAATTGCCGATGGCGAGTTCGAGCGCGCCCGGCGTGCCGGTGCAATCGAGCGGCCCATCCGGATCGAGCGAGATGTGGCCCAAATGGCCGGCGCGCCCGATGTGACCGCGCAGGAGCCGGCCATCGACCATGGCCGCCCCACCCACGCCGGTACCAAGCGTGAGCAGAATCACGTCCTGAAATCCCCGCGCCGCGCCGATCCACGCTTCACCGAGAAGGGCCGAGTGAGCGTCATTGAGCACGGGAATTGCGAACGGTGTTTTCAGGTATTCCGACCAGATCAGGCCTTCGAGCCCCTGCAATCGCTCGGGCATGTACGCGATCGATCGGTCATCCCTGGCCGCAAGCCCGGGCGCTGAAATTCCCATGCATGCCGCGGCAGATTTTTGTTCGGACTGAAGTCGAGAAACGATTGCGCGGATCTTCTCGGCCCAGTCGAACCTGACCTCCTGCTCGAAGGGCTGGTTTACCTTTGCCAGCACGTTGCCTTCGGAGCTGACCGCCATGGCTTTGATGCTCGTGCCACCGAGGTCGATTCCAAGCCCGTAACCCATATCAATATTGTCCCTCACTCACGCTCCATCCGCCATCGACCGCGAGCACCTGGCCAGTGACGAACTTTGAAGCGTCGGACATGAAATAGACCGCCGCCGCATCGAGATCGCTCGGTTGACCGATGCGCCCGCCATCGAGCGGCTGTTTGGTCTTCATGAACTCGAGAATCGCGGCATCGCCCTGCGCGCGTTCGGACATCGGCGTGGCAACAAGCGCGGGCGCAAGCACGTTGAATCGGATGTTGCGCGACGCGTAATGCGCCGCCACCGATCGTGTGAAGCCAATCACCGCCGCTTTTGCGGCCGCATAGGCGTGGGTCGCAAAATATTGCGGCGAAGGCGAAAACCCGAGGACTGAACCGATATTGAGAATCGTGCCGCCGGTCTTCTGTTTGATGAATTGCCGCACTGCGGCGCGGTTCGAGTAAAGAAGCGAGGTAAGATTCAGATCCAGGGTGTATTTCCAACCCTCATCTGTTATCTGGTCAAGCGGCCCGTCGCCCATCTTGCGTCCGCTTCCGCCCGCGACGTGATACAACCCATCGAAGCGGCCGAATGCCTTGATTGCCTCGCGAATCGCCGCTTCGGCGGTTTTGGGATTCGTCGCGTCGCCTGCCGATCCGCGCGCTGACTTGCCGAGAGCCTTCTGCGCCTTCGCAAGATTCGTTCGGTCACGACCGACGATCACGACCTGCGCCCCTTCGCTGACAAACGCTTTCGCGGCGGATAATCCCAGGCCGGTGCTTCCGCCGATAACGACGAGAACTTTGTCTCGAAGCGCTGGAGTTTGGCGCGCCATTTACGGTGATCACAGCCCGAGCTTTTTGAAACGGGCCTCGACGTATTTGAAGTGGAAGTCGAGGCTGCAGAGTTGATCGAGCTCGGCCCCGGTGAAGTGTTTTGCAACTTCCGGATCATTCAGGAACACCGTTTTGAAATCGGCATCGGGCGCGCCGGCGTGCCTGGCTTCCCAGGTCTTCATCGCGTTGCGCTGCACCAGTTCGTAAGCCTGTTCGCGCGTGAGGCCTTTTTTGATAAGGGCGAGCAGGACCGTTTGCGAATTCCACATCCCGAGCGAGAGCGCCAGGTTGCGCTTCATGTTTTCGGGATAGACGATCAGGCCCTCGGTCAACTTCGTCAGTGTGGCGAGCATGTAGTCGAGGAGCGTGCAGGAATCAGGGAAAATGATGCGCTCAACGGAGCTGTGGCTGATGTCACGCTCATGCCAAAGGGCGACGTTTTCCATCGCGGCAATCGCGTTCGCGCGGAGCACGCGAGCGAGGCCGGTGAGGCGTTCGCCGGTGATTGGGTTGCGCTTGTGCGGCATCGCGCTGGAGCCTTTTTGGCCCACAGCGAAATATTCCTCGACTTCGAGCACTTCAGTGCGCTGGAGATGACGAAACTCGGTTGCCCAACGCTCAATACTGGCCGCGACAAGCGCGAGCGCGTTGATGAAATCGGCGTGGAGATCGCGCTGAACCACCTGGGTGGCGATCGGGGCAGGGCGCAAACCGAGGGCTTTGCACACGTATGCTTCAACGTCGGGAGAGAGGTGCGCGCTCGTGCCGACAGCGCCGGAAAGCTTGCCGACCGCGACAATTTCGCGCGCGCGGTTGAGGCGTTCCTCCGCACGACCAAATTCGTCATACATCGTGGCCAACTTTAGTCCGAACGTGGTGGGTTCGGCGTGGATGCCGTGGCTGCGGCCAATCATCGGGGTGAACTGATGCTCGCGCGCTTTGGCGGCGATCACCTTGCGGAGTTCCTGGACGTCGCGGATGAGAATGTCGGCGGATTGGACCATTTGAACGGCGAATGCCGTATCCACGATATCGCTGCTGGTGAGGCCGAAATGGAGCCAGCGGCTGGCAGGGCTGTTGATGGTTTCAGCGACGTTGGTGGTGAAGGCAATTACGTCGTGATTGAGAGTGCGCTCAAGTTCCTTGCAACGCTCAACGTTAAAGGCGGCCCGCTCCTTCATTTGCAGGAAATCGACCTTGGGGACGATGCCCTGCTGGACGAGGGCCTCGGCGGCGAGCAATTCGATGCGCAGCCAAATCTCCAGCTTGCGCTGCTCGGTCCAGATTTCCCGCATTTCAGATCGGGAATAGCGTTGAACCATACAGGCACAGTAAGGAGGTTCATGGTGAAAGGCAATTGCGACGGGATCTCCGGGCGCTTCGCGCAAACGTCAGCTATGGACCGCGTGCGCGGAGGACGTGCCACTGAAAGCGAACGTGCAAAACGAGAAGTGCTCCCTCCTCACGTCGGGGTTACAGAGTTGGAGCAGCTAAGTTTTTTCGGCAGCGGTTTCGGCGGGGACTTCGGGTGCCGGCTCGGGCTCGGGAGTGGTGACTGGTTCGGTCACAGCTTCGGTGGCAGCGCTGACTTCGGCAGCCTGAGGCTGATTGTCTCCCTCTTTAATCTCGGCCGGCGACGTAGTGTCAGCGGCTTCCGCAGGCTGTTCGGCGGGCGGAGTTGACGCTGGCTTGGGTGGGCGCGGTAGAGGTTTCTTGGCGGTTTCAAGCGCGCCGTTAGCGAATTCGATGACATGCCCCTGATGAATCAGCCAATGGAGATCGGAAACGATCGTGGTCACTTCCGGAGAAAGCTCGGGGGACGCGCTGCTGGGCTCGACGGAGTTCGCCCCTCCGGTCGGTTGGGACGGAGCTTGCCCCTCCGGTGGGGTTTTTTCTGACGGACCCGACGGAGCTTCCTCCTTCCGGACTACCGCTACGGCGGATGGGCGTCCCTCCGGTCGGCGCCGCTCCGATGGAACGAGGGCTTCGACCAGGTTGCGGCGCGTCCGGCGAGGGTGTTCGTTAACGTAGTGAACAATTTTGCGAATGCCGTCGGAAACGGGCACGGTTTCGAGATCGAGGTAATGTGGGCGCGCGACCGAGACGTGGGTAATGGTTTTGTTGACTTTGAAAAACTGGAGACCATGCGCGGCGAACTGTTGGCTGAGGACGGTCGCGATCTGAAGCGGGAAGCGGCGTTGTTCCTCCCATGCTACACGCACAGCGCGGGCCAATGGTTGCGAGCGAAGCTGCCGGCTGGCTGTGCCAGTCAATTTAGCGGTTTCAACCTGCTTGATGATGTTGAGCAGGTGGACTTCGCGGAAATGTTTTTCGACTTCTTCGCGGCTGGCGAGCTTGAGCGGTTCAGGCATGTTGAGGCAGACGTATTCGGTCTTCCAGCTCTGTTCCTCGATCCATTTTTTGACGACCTCATCGTCCTTGACGATCTTCACGCGTGCCTTGAAGGCGTCGAAGGGCATGCGACTGAAACGTTCGGCGTGAAGTTTGCGAAGCTGATTTTGGTAATCATGATAATTCGGCGGCCCAAGGATGGCCCCGCTCATGCCGCATTGAGCGACAAAGGTGTAAGTGCCTTTTGGCCCATCGATCCTGGTGCGTTCGGGCTGGTAAAACGTGGTGAAGTGTTTGTCGAGGACATAACGAATCGCTTCGTCTTCCGAAATCCAGATGGTTTCATCCAACGCGCAAACGTAGAGCGCCTGGAGCGGTTTGCCTTCGGCGTCTTTCTTCGAGGACAAGGTGAGGTTGTGCCGCTCGGGCTTCTGCAAAATCATCTGGGCGATGTCGAACAGAGGGTAAGCGCGCCCGGTCATCTTGATCTGCCGCGCGAGTGACTCGACGCCTTTGTCGTCCGGGATAAAGGCGACGGTAATCTCAAGCAACGGAGCCGGAGGCTGCTTTGGTTTGTCGAAGCGTTCGCGCTGATCGTGCGGCCGAGGCCCGCTGCCACCACCCCGGGGCGGACCTCCGCGGATTCTGTCGCGATCCGGGCGTGGACCGCCCGAGCGGTATTCGCGACGAGGACCTCTATCGCGGCGGGGTCCCCGAGGGCGTTCTTCGCGCGGGGCTTCGCCGGCGAAATGCTGATAACGTTTTTCGTCGGGGGCCTCTTTCGCCCACGCGGGCAAAAAATGCAGTTCCAAATCAAAATCCGTTTCCGGCGATGCACTCATTAAATTCTGGAAGGATCGCGAGACTCGACCCGAAACCCTGATAAAAGGATGTCGCCGGTGGAGGCGAATTGCAAGCGTGGCGTGGAGCAAGAAAGGCTTGCAATTACGTAGAGGCGGGTACTAAAATACGGAAAGGTACGGATAGCACTTTGACCCAGGTTTTTGCATAGTTGAGATAGTTCTTTAAGAAGGCTTTCGATTCGGGCGGCAGAACGTTTCTTCAGCGGGGTTCCCCAACCCCCACCTCCTTGGCGTCTGTTGCCCGAATCCCTTTTAGAGGCTGAGATGGCCGAGAGTGAGGAGGCCGTAGTAGGTGTATTCACAATCCAATGCCATGTCGCCCCAATGTCCGTAGAATCCACCCTCGTTCGTCCACAGTGTATCGACGAAGTCGAGGCATTGCTCCTTGAGGGGATCGATCGAACGCTCGAGAGCAGCCAGGGCGTGGAGGGTGGTCGCGGTCGAAAGCAGGTCGGGCATCGGAACGACGGGACTCGCGGTGAATCCGCCATCCGAATGAGCGCGGGCGAGCAACCAATCACCGACGGCGTGGTTCACCGGTATGTGGAGATTGCACAACAGGTTGACCATGGCCGCGGTCGGATTCGTGGAACCGATGTTGACGCCACGCTCGTTTGCCCAGGCGCCGTCGGGGGTTTCAAGGAATTTAAGACTTTGGACGAGTTCAAGCGGATTCGGAATTTGCATTCCCAAATCCTGGTAAGCAGCGAGCGCAAGAAAGGCAGCGTAGGCGGTCCCGGTTTTCGCATCCGGCACCACGCTGTAACCTCGATCTCTGGTGCGATGAGTTTCGACGCGCTGGAGAATTTCTGACGCGCTGACTGGTTTCTGGTTTAGCGCGGCCCAGCAGCG
>Ga0193697_1000113_pt1 | contig 30994 bp, 28 predicted proteins | sample L3m2metaG_FD_145073 | JGI IMG/M metagenome (GOLD analysis project Ga0193697, IMG submission 145073) | Soil microbial communities from a riparian zone of the East river system, Colorado, United States - L3m2 | ecosystem: Environmental > Terrestrial > Soil > Riparian zone | place: USA: East River...
TCATCACTAAAAACCTCCAGCACTTCCCCGCCTTCCATGGAAGAAATGGTCTGTTTAATAGTTGGCGTAAGATTTACACAAGCCATCCCTGAAGCAATCAATTCTTTATCGGTATTCATTTGATTGTTTATTTTTTTTCTGCAACCAATGAAACACTTTTTACACCATATTCTTTAGAGGCTCCTTTTGCTGATTTAGAAAGAAATGAATACGCTTCATTATTTTTAACCATGAGAACTTCCATTCCTGCAGATTCGATGGCCCGGCAGTAATTGTCCTGCTGACTCGCCCCGCCAATGCAGGCGGCCCATAAGGTGGAATTGCAAACTACATTTTCGGGTAATTGCTTTTCAGTAACAATGTCCGCTATAATCATGCGTCCTTTTGATTTCAATACACGGGCTACTTCAGCAAATACTTTTTCTTTATCGGGACAGAGATTAATAACTCCATTGCTGATCACTACATCGAAACTGGCTTCTTCAAAAGGCAGGCTCTCTATATATGATTTGTTGAATGAAACATTTTCGAATTGATGCTCTTTACGAAGCTGTCCAGCCTTTTCCAGTTGCTCATCGGTCATGTCAACCCCCGAGACTTTTCCTGTGCTACCTACCTTTAAAGCAGCGACGAAAACATCCATTCCTGAACCACTGCCAAGATCAAGCACCCGGTCGCCTTCTTTCAGATTGGCCATATCAAAATAATATCCCACACCGGCAAATGATTCAATGGAAGCAGCAGGAATACGATCGAGGTCTCTTTTCTCATATCCTAATTTCTCTGCCAGGCCTCTTCCCATTTCAAAATGGAACTCGCCGTTAGGATTGAGTGCAACATCCTGGTACATTTTTTTTACTTTTTGTTCCAGGTCGGCTACATCTACTTTTTTATTAAGTGTTGTTTCCATACAAAATTTGTTTTTGATTATGGTGATAAAATAGTTTTATTATTCTTTTGTATTATTCCAGCCTTTAATACCCTCTGAGAGGGAATAAGCATTATAACCTTTTTGAGATAACAAGCCTGCAGCTATAAGACTTGTCTTTCCACCCGAACAGAATGCAACAACAGGAACCGACTTATCAAGGTAAATTTTGTCAAAGGCTAATGGATCATTTTTCTTTATTTTCTCATATGCATCTGTATGAATACTGCCGGGGATATTACATAGAAGCTTTTCAGCCACTGGTCTTATATCAAGTATATTAACCTTTTTCCCGGATGCCAGCCAGGCATTGAGCATAGTAGAATCTATTTCCTGTGTGGTTTCCATGATCAATTGATTTACCACACAAATCTCAGTGCTGAAAAGAAGAATTCCTTTTACATATGATAAATAATTACCGGTGCCCACGGATCCGGCTGAGGCTTACTTGCGTTATACCAAGGTAAGAGGCCACATATTTGAGCGGAACCCTCATGAGTACGTTGGGTGCCTCAGTAAGTAAAGCATTATACCGCTCTTCCGCAGGATGGAACTGCATACCTTCAATGCGGTTGACTGTTTCCACATAAGCGGCTTCGAATATTTTACGGAATAACCTTTCTATTTCCGGAAAACTGTCATAGAGCTTGAAAAGCTGGGTAGCATTTATGGCAACTATTCCAGCATCCTCTAAAACCTGGATGGCTTTACGGCTCGGTTTGCCTGTAAACAAACTTTCCACTCTTGCTATAATATTATTCTCAAAAGAAAAACTTTCAGTAATATCGATACCATCTTTGAAATAATAAATACGGGCCACTCCCTTATTGATGAAGTAAATTGTTTTGCAGGTATGGCCAATGGGCTGAAGGTCTTTATTTTTTTTGATCGTAATGATACTGCTGATATCACAAATTGCTTTTTCAGCCTCTTTTGAAAGCGCACTAAATTTCTTGAAATACTGAATGAGTTGATCCATTGGTTAAATAGTCCCCAATTTATTGTATTTCGGTAAAGGGGCAAAGTCGGGTATTAAAATCTGAGACAGGGAGTTTTTTACTGTCTGGCTCGCAGAAGCTATCTCGTTTGTCTGAGCTATAATTATTTTCGAATTCTTATATTCAAAAACCAAAAATGAATTATTAAAATGACAAAATCAGATGAGAAAATAATAATGAAAGCAATAGCTCTTTGTTATAAACCTTATTTAAAACCTGAAGAAGCTATGATCTATTGTAATCTGGAACGGACACAACTGAACAAGAGATGTGAAGAATTCGGCATTTACAAAAATAGTAGTGGCTATATTAAACGAGAAGATTTAGACAAAATGATGTCGGGAAATCCATCAACAATTGAACAAATTGCTAATCAAACAAAGATCAAGTTTAAATACCCAAAGTGAGGTGATAGAAAGTGAAGGAACCTGAATGAAAGCGGAAAAATAAAAAAACTATTGATAAAAAATTTTAACTTAACTAATTTATTATCAATAGTTTATAAAGTGCCCGAGACTGGATTCGAACCAGCACACCCTTTCGGGCGCCACCACCTCAAAGTGGTGCGTCTACCAATTTCGCCACCCGGGCTTTAAAATAGTCATTGAGGTCAAATAGGTCATATCGGTTAATCACCGCATCGGATATATTTGACTTATATGACCTGTATGACATATTTGACTGCTTTAGCGACTGCAAATGTAAGTCCTTTATTTTTTCAGCACAATTCTGAACGTTGTTCCTTTCCCTATCTCTGAATGTTTTACAAATATTTCTCCCTTGTGATATTGTTCAATGATCCTTCTTGACAAACTCAGGCCCAAACCCCAGCCTCTTTTCTTCGTAGTGAATCCCGGCTTAAAGACCATCGGGACATTTTGCCGGGCAATTCCTTTTCCTGTATCTGTAATATCAATATGAATAGTTTTTGCTTCTTCCTGGATGTCCACGATAATCGCTCCCCTTCCTTCCAATGCATCTAATGAATTTTTTAAAAGGTTTTCGATCACCCAATCGAACAAGGGAGCTGATACCTTAGCAATGACATGCTTCTGACCATGCGTATTGATGGAGAAATTTATTTTCCCCGTGGCCCTTTTCCTCATATAATCGATCATGGTATTGATCTGGCTCACGAGGTCTATTTCTTCCAGTTGTGGCGTGCTGCCGATCTTTCCAAAGCGGTCCGACACCAAACGTAAACGATCAACATCTTTTTCCAGTTCCTGCACGATCTTTTCATTGCCTGTTTTTTCTTTCAGCATTTCTATCCAGCCTTCCAACGATGAAACCGGTGTACCCAACTGGTGTGCCGTTTCTTTGGCCATACCCGCCCATACCTGGTTTTGTGCGGAACGGTAACTGCTGCGGATCGAAAAAATAGTTATTGCAATAAAAAGAGCCACGATACATAATTGTACAATGGGATAATATCTTACTTCATTCAGCAGCTTTGATGCTCCGTAATAATAACGGTTGCGTATTGCCGGACTTTTTGGATCAGTCCATTCAATGGAGCCATGTTGTGATTTAAATTGTTTGAGCTTTTTTTCAACATAAGAAGGGCTTTCAGAAGCCCTGGCAGAATCGAGATTGACATATTCTATTATGCTATCCTTTTCATCGGTGACAATGATCGGGATAAATTTATTTTCTAAAAGGATCATGGAGGCTAACCTTGTATCAGCTTCTGGCGGGGAATTAATAAGGAACTTACCTGCCTCCACCCATTGTTCTACTTTTTGTCTTTCTTCCCGGGCGATCTTGCGGGCCAGGTATTGAGAATAAAAAATAGTGCCACTCACAATCAGAATTGCTATCAACGCCAGTCCTGTTCTTAAGTTAATGATTTGCCGAAACATGTTTCGAATTTAATAAAGCCTGCACCGCCTTTGCGGGGGATAAACCGGCTTCCCGTATTTTTGATCAAATATTTTACAGCACATTGAGCACTTCCCCCAAAGTTACCATTGTAATACTGAACTGGAACGGGCAAAAATTCCTCCAGCAGTTCCTGCCTTCGGTGCTGGCAACCCTGTATTCAAATTTTGAAGTGGTCGTTGCGGATAATGGTTCGAGAGACGATTCGATCTCTTTTTTGCAAAGCAACTATCCCTCCATTCGCCTGATCAGGTTTACAGAAAACCTTGGCTTTGCCAAAGGTTATAATGAAGCTTTGAAACAGGTGGGATCGGATTATTATGTTTTGCTGAACTCTGATGTGGAATTAACAGCCGGTTGGTTACAACCCCAGGTTGACCTTTTGGAAACCGATATAAATATTGCCGCCTGCCAACCAAAGATCCTTTCTTATAAAAACAAAAGGATGTTTGAATATGCCGGCGCAGCTGGTGGTTGGCTGGATAAATATGGTTATCCCTTCGCTAAAGGACGGGTATTTGATGTGTGTGAAGAAGACAACGGGCAATATGATCAGTCTGAGTCCATCTTTTGGGCAAGTGGGGCAGCGTTATTTATCCGTTCAAAGATCTTTCATGACATGAAAGGATTTGATGAATACTTTTTTGCTCACCAGGAAGAGATCGATCTGTGCTGGCGGATACAATTGGCAGGATATACAATTTATTCCTGTCCTTCATCAATCGTTTATCATGTAGGTGGCGGCACATTGCCAAGAGGCAATTCATTAAAAACTTATCTCAACTTCAGGAATAACAGGATCATGATGTCGAAAAACCTGCCGTTGTCAAAAAAATTATGGATCATGCCGGTCCGGAATTTCTTAGATGCCATTTCTGCCTGGAAAGGATTACTGACCGGTGATGGCGGATATTTTATTGCCATTTTGCGGGCCCAGTTGGCCTTCATCAAATGGTGGTTCTTTTTCCAAAAGAAGAGTGTTTTTCCATTAACAAAAAAAGGGAAGCTTTCGGGTCTTTTGCAAAAGAACATGGTATGGCAGCATTTTGCCAGGAAGAAAAATCGTTTCTCAGAAATTGTGGGAAAAACAAAATGATTTTTTATACCGAACCCCTATTTTTGCAGCACAAAATTCCGCTATGAGCAATCCACAGGAATACCAGCAGGAACTGAAAAAAATACAGGACAAGGACTTCACGCATAACTGGGTTTCATCTTCTGCTTTTCTTTTTTACCTGCAGGTAGCATGCATTGTTGCCTTTGTATTAGGTGGCTGTTATATGCTATACAGCAAACGATTTGATAAGCCCACTGTAAAAGTTCAGGAAAGCACTTTATATACCCCAAAGTATAAATAAGCTGTTTCAAAATTTTTTTAAAAAGGGCAACTGCCCTATTTTTGCAACCCTTAAGTTCTTTATAAGTTCAAGATGTTTAAAAAGTTTAACATGTTTAAGAGGTTGCCAACTTCTTAAACCTTTGCAACTTATGAAACCTTTTAAACGTAATATGCGGAAGTAGCTCATTTGGTAGAGCACGACCTTGCCAAGGTCGGGGTGGCCGGTTCGAGCCCGGTCTTCCGCTCAGAGTCCTCTCGTCATTGCGAGGGGATTTTTAGTTTAGTTTCAAAGGTTTAAAAGGTTCAAGAAGTTCCAGGGGTTTGAAGACTGAGGCTTTTAACCTTTTAAACTTATGGAACTCATTAAACTTTTTGAACTTTTCTTTGCCCTGGTGGTGGAATTGGTAGACACGCAGGACTTAAAATCCTGTGGGCAGCAATGCCCGTAACGGTTCAACTCCGTTCCGGGGCACAAAAGCGATTCAGTAAAATGGGTCGCTTTTTTTATTGGTGCCTGACGTCTCCTCAGAGCGTCTGACACCTGTATTATTTGTAGATTTGAAGCAAAGGAAATCTGAAATGGCAACGGAAATAAAATGTCCCAATTGTGGTCATGAATTTGAACCCACTGATCTTATCCGTGATGAGATACAGAAAGAGGTCAATTCAAAAGCGGAGGAATGGAAAAAGAAAAAAGAAAAAGAACTGGAAGAAAGCTTGCGTAAAAATATTTCTTCTGATTTTGAAACCAAACTCCGCTTTGCTGAACAAACTAATAAAGACAATGAAGAAAAATTAAAACTGGCCCGGCAAAAAGAAACTGATTTTCTCCGAAAAGAACAGGAACTGAAAAATAAAGAAGCCGAAATTGAATTGACTGTTCAGAAACAATTACAAAGAGACAGGGAAAAACTGACAGAAGACATCCGGAAAATAGAAGAACAAAAAACTGCTAATAAGGAAACAGAATATCAACTGAAAATAAAAGAACTGGAAAAACAAAGAGATGACCAAAAGAAGTTAGCAGATGAAATGAAGCGCAAAGCTGAGCAAGGCAGCATGCAAACCCAGGGAGAGGTACAGGAATTGTTATTGGAAGAAATGCTGCGGGCTGCATTCCCATTTGACCTGGTAACGGAAGTGGGCAAAGGTGTCCGCGGCGCTGATTGTATACAAACAGTACGAAATGCATTTGGCCAGGAATGCGGCAGGATCATTTTTGAAAGTAAACGAACAAAAGATTTTGGTAATGACTGGATAGATAAACTGAAGGCTGATATGCGCAGTCAGGGTGCCGATGTGGCGGTAATAGTTACACAGGCATTGCCGAGGGATATGAGCAGTTTTGGCGAAAAAGAAGGAGTTTGGATCTGCTCATTTGCTGAGGCGAAAGCAGTTGTTGCTATGTTGCGTGATGCCGTGATAAAAATTTTCAACGCAGCCAAAAGCCAGGATAACAAAGGTGATAAGATGCACCTGTTGTATGATTACCTCACCAGCAGGGAATTTGCGGAACAATGGCAGGCCATCCGCGAAGGGTTTATGAGTATGAAACTTTCTATCCAGCGGGAAAGAGATGCCATGGAAAAATTATGGAAGGCGAGAGAAAAACAATTGGAAAAAGTTTTATTGAGTGCTGCTCATGTCCGTGGTTCCATCGAAGGTATCTCCGGAACAGATGTGGATCTGAATTTACTCGAAGACAGCACAGATGCTGATGAATGATGTTATCAACTTAAACGAAAAATATTTTCATTTACTATTGAATAAGTAAACAAGCCGTCTGTAAATTCTCCATTTCTTTTTTTGCATGAAACCAGCTCCCCTCCACGGTCTGCATCAGTTCAGCAAAATCTTTTGAAAGTGAAAAATGGTTTTCAACCCGGGAACACTTTATTTCCAGGTTATTAAAAATACCTGCCACGTCGGGTAAGCCGAGATACATGAAAAAAGGAGCATGATAATGCAATACTCTTTTCAATGAGCGGAGGTTTCCTGATTGATAAGCTGTAAACAGGGTTTGCTTTATATCCGGGTAAGCAGTGAGGAATTCCGAAAATACGCCGATCATATTTTCACGGGAATCACCATAGATATTTTGCAGCACAGCCTGGTTGGATAGAATTGTTTTCATTTGTCCGGATTAATTTTAAAACCAGCGTTCGGAATACACGGTGCAGTATGTAAATACACCGGGTTGAAACTGATTTTTATACTTAGACAAATTAAGGGTCTTTTTCTAATACCTGCAACGTAATACTACCATGAAGTTTTACGATTAAGTGTTAAAATTAGTCATATGGGTCATATAAGTCATATAGGTCAAATAAGTAAATTCACAAACACGGATATGACCTATATGACTTATTTGACCTCTTTGACTTTAGCTTATAACCCAGGCCAGCACCAAACCATCAAACTGGCGATAGTGAATGGTAAGCTGTAATTTATTTTTTGAAAAAAAACAATCGATCGTTTCATTTTCTTCTTCCTGCTTTTTCAATTGGATATGTTCCCTGAAATCTACCTCCCCGTTTCCATACCATTTAAAAACAGATTCTTTACAACTCCACAATAAGGTTGTTTGTTTTACAACCCCTTCACTATTCACCATTGACCATTGACTTTTTTCTGCCTCACTCAAAAATTTATCAGCTATCCTGATGATCTTATCGACCGGGATCTCGATATCGATCCCTACCCTGCTGTCTTTACTTACAATAGCGGCAGCAAAATCACCGCAATGTGAAATGGAGAAATGATATTGCTCGTCCGGTAAAAAAGGTTTCCTGGTATCGGCGATCCCGATCAGGTGGTATGGAAAGTCAGGGAAAAGAAATTGCAGCAGGAAACGTCCAGCCAGGTGCTGCAGCCGTTTGTGCGGGTGCGTCACATCCCGGTGCTGTGGTACATTCCCTTTGAAAAACTCTTCGGTCTCTTCAATTTTCCAGATACCCAGCCGGGTATTTTCGTTGACCTGCTGTTGAAAAAAAATCGGCATTAGTTATTGTTTCGTCTTTATTTTGCTGGTCGCAAATGCTGAGTAAAGATATGCAGTACAAGAGTGTGACACAAGGGACGATGATAGTAGTAATGCCGCTTGCTAAATAATAAATAAAAAATGATTTTATCCGATACAAGAATTCTGGAAGAAATAGAAAAAGGTACTATTAAAATCGTTCCTTATAACAGGGAATGCCTGGGCAGTAATTCCTATGATGTACACCTGGGAAAAACAATGGCGACCTATAAAGAACATATGATCGATGCAAAGAAGCACAACCATATTGACTACTTTGAAATACCGGATGAAGGCATTGTTTTATACCCGCATATTTTTTATCTCGCTGTTACCGAAGAATACACCGAAACGCATGCCCATGTCCCCTTCCTCGAAGGCAAATCATCTACCGGGCGTTTGGGAATAGATATTCATGCCACAGCCGGCAAAGGTGATGTTGGTTTTTGCGGCAACTGGACATTGGAAATTTCTGTAAAGCAACCGGTAAAAATTTATAAAGGAATGCCCATTGGTCAATTGATCTATTTCCCGGTAGATGGCGAGATCGAGATCAAATACAACGAAAAGAAAAATTCTAAATACAGCAACCAGCCTGATAAACCGGTGGAGAGTATGATGTGGAAGAATAAATTCTAATTTGAAGATTTGAAAATTAGTTGATTTGAAGATGACAGCGACGCGGCATCTTCAAATCTTCAAATCGACACATCTTCAAATTATAGAGCATCAACTCCGAACTTCTTATAATAAGCAATCAACCAGGTCACCACTTCATTATAGCTTCTTTTACCCGCGGGCTGATTGTTGGCTCTTAAAAAATAACCGTAGCCCCACATCACAGCTTGCTGGATAAAGTTGTTATACCGGCGGTAAAAATCTTTTAGCTCCTTTACATCTTTTACTACCTGCGGATGTCTTTTTTCCTGGAATGATCTTGCCAATACAGTATCCCTCATGATGATCTCGCCGATGGCATAATTATACAAGTCGAAATAGACAGAGTACCGGAAAACATTGGACTCATAAGACCGGCAGGCGAGATAACCAACAAAATTGGCTTCGTTCTCTTTTGCGTATCCCAACTGGTGAGCCATTTCATGCGTTGTAACAAACGGTTCCAGGAAACGGGGAATGGTGGTATTTACCTGCCCCTCTCCTGAAAAGGGATTGTAGTAGCCCTGGAATCCAAGATAATTTCCAAGGTAACTGTAAATGGAAGGCTTGATCGACCTGGGATGATACCCGAGAAATGAATATTTCTTCTCTAATTCGCCATAAGCTTCTTTAGCGCTGCTGAATAATCTTTTCTTTTTGTTAAATGAATCCCGCTGGGACTCTGTAACAAAATCCGCATAATAATTCAACCTGTTTTGTATAGCAGTTGTCAATGTATCAAGATCAGTCAAAGAATATTTTTTTATCTCAAGCCCCAGTTGGTGTGCAATGCCCCGGCGGTTATAATTCAATCCCCACAACAGGTTGAAAAAAACATAGACAAACAGGAAAAAGAAAATGATCTGTTGCAGACCGGAAATAAAATACTGGCGGTTTAATTTTTTTTGGAAAATGGCTTTAAAGAACTGCACTGTTTTGTAGATGATAACCAATATCAGGAATCCATAAAAAAGGTCGCCGACACTGATCGGCAGCCAGCCAAAAAGAAAGCGTTGTATTTTGGCGATCCATGGAAACAGGCCCCGGCTATAGTTTTTTTCCACCCAATCGGGGTACCAGGATACCCATTTTATAAGAATGGTCAGAACAATAACTAAAACCCAGCTCCAGCTTTTCATAAGACGGGCAAATAATCGGGCTATAAGTTTTTGCAAGTAATTAGTAGTTAAGGATTAAGCAATTTGGCTAAAGTAACAAGATTTCAATAAAAAAGTGCAAATTACTGATTCTCCATTCCCTGATTACCCCTACCTTTGCACACTCTTTAAAAAGTCGACAAATGAGCCGCCGCCGGGAGTTTGAGATAGCTTTTGTGGGATTAAAACCCGGGATACACGAGTTCAATTATTCAATTGACGACAAGTTCTTTGAGGCCTTTCAGCAGCAGGATTTCCGCAACTGCAAAGCCCATGTAAAATTGCTTCTGGATAAAAAAAGCAGTTTTATGCAATTGAAATTTGAAGTGGGTGGAGCTATGGAAGTAACCTGTGACCGGTGCAATAATAACCTGCCCCTGGAACTGTGGGATGAATTCAATATCACAGTAAAAATGGTGGAAGAGCCGGAACTGATGAACGGCCAGGAAGAGGACCCTGATATGTATTACATCGCCCAGGGAGACAGTCATATTGATGTTGCCAACTGGATCTATGAATTCATCAACCTCAGTCTCCCGTTGCAGAAGACCTGTCAATTTGAAGCTATGAACGGGCCTTATTGCAATGTAGCAGCATTGGACCTGTTGAAAAAACTGGAGCCTGAAGAGAACCTGGTAAAAGAGAACCCGATCTGGAAGGGATTGGAAAAGTTTAAAGATCTTGAATAGTGCAATAAAGTTATTTACGAATTATTAATATTTGAGTTATGCCAAATCCGAAACGCAGACATAGTCAGCAAAGAAGCGCAAAGCGCAGAACGCATTATAAAGCTGTTGCTTCCACGTTAACAACCGACAGCACTACAGGTGAGACACATGTTCGCCACCGTGCCCATGTTAGTGAAGGGAAATTGTATTATAAAGGAAAAGTGGTTGCTGAAAAAGCACCCCTGAGAGCTCAATAATACTTTTCTTACACAGCTATTTTTTTATCCCGATATCTGTCTACCCTGAATAAGGTGGGCGGTAGTTATCGGGATTGTTGTTTTGAATTCTGATTTATTAAAAAGTATGCAGATTGGTATTGACATGATGGGTGGTGACTTTGCTCCGCTGGAAGCAGTGAAGGGAGTAAATCTTTACCTGTCCGGTCATAAAATTCCTGCCAGCATTGTGCTCATTGGCGACAAAGAACAAATTGAAAAACTTCTTGCGGAGCACCGGGTATCCTCAGATCACATCAACATTGTTCACGCAGAACAGGTGATCGGTATGCATGAGCATCCCAGCAAAGCATTAAAAGAAAAACAAAGGTCTTCCATAGCGATCGGTTTTCATTTACTGGCTTCTGGTAAAATTGACGCTTTTATCAGCGCCGGTAATACAGGAGCGATGCTGGTTGGTGCGATGTTCAGCATCAAAGTACTACAGGGAGTGATAAGACCGGCCATATCCAGTATCATTCCAAAAGCCGATGGCAGTTCAGGATTATTGCTGGATGTAGGACTGAATGCTGATTGCAAACCTGAACAACTGAACCAGTTCGCCATCATGGGCACAGTATATGCCCGGCATGTATTGGGAATTGATGACCCCAAAGTGGGATTGATAAACGTTGGCGCAGAAGAAGGAAAAGGGAATTTACTGGCACAGGCAACTTACCCGTTGCTGAAGGAAAACAAGCATATCCATTTTATTGGCAATGTTGAAGGCCGTGATCTGTTATTGAATAAAGCCGATGTGATGGTATGTGAAGGCTTCACCGGAAACATTATTCTAAAAATGGCTGAAACATTGTATGAGATCAGCCAGATGAAAAAAGTCGAGAACGAATATTTTGAACGTTTCAATTTTGAAAATTACGGCGGCACTCCTGTATTGGGTGTAGCCAAACCTGTGATCATTGGCCATGGCATTTCCGGCGCCAAGGCTTTTATGAACATGATACACCTTGCACAGATCATGATCGAAAAAGATGTGATGCAGAAGATGAAAGAAGAACTCTCCTGAAAATGCTGCATGGTTATTTATTTTCTCCACAAAAAGTTAAATCGCAATTTGAGTTGCAGATAAATTTTGGTAATGGTTATCTTTAGCTGACAAACCACCCGAACATTGAAATTTTTTTTAACCAGCTTCTCTTTCCTGGCATTTGTGTCCCTGGCCAGTACCCAGCCATATAATAAGGAAGTACCCGGCGATCCGGCCAGGTTTGTTGCAACAGAAAAAACAATTTTTTACAAACTGGGGGACAGAATCATACCTATCCGGGTATTGCAATATGGCGATGTAAAGAATATTATCTGTATCAATCTTCACGATAATGAAAACACTTCTGTTGAAGCTGCCAGGTCGGTACTGGAGTTGAAAGGCGGTACACTTATAAAAATTGAGAACAATGACCAGCGGGTTGTCCGTTTCAAATGGAGAGGAGTTTCATATAGTTTTGACCCCAACAGGATATTTTCACGGGTGGGCATTGAGCAGACATTGAAAGAAAACAAGAGAACAAGCCAATCGGCTATCGAAGAGATCGAAAAATTTGCGCAGCGATTATTACAACTCATTCCGGACAGCACTTCCTGCATAGTGGCATTGCATAATAATACAAATGAGGCTTATTCTGTCAGTACCTATTTAAGCGGAAATGCACGGCAGTTTGATGCTAAAGCAGTTTATGCAGACAGCCTGCAGGATGTTGACGATATCATATTTACTACTGACGGTCTTTTATATAATAAAATGGCAAATAATGGTTATAACAGCATCTGGCAGGACAATATGCATGTTCGCAAGGACGGTTCATTAAGTGTTTATTGCGGCGAAAAAGGCAAACGTTATATCAATATTGAAACAGAGCATGGAAAATTTGACCGGTATGCAGAAATGCTGACAACATTGCTGGCAATATTGGCTGCAGAAAATAAAAACGTTTCTGAAATTATTCAGAACTCCCCGCAAATCATCACTACTCCTCAAAAACCAGTTGATAATTAACTCAAAAAGTTTTGGCACAAAGGCTGTGAGACTGTATTTTTGCACTCCTTTAAAAGGAAGGTAGATCTCGTAGCTCAGCTGGTAGAGCACAACACTTTTAATGTTGGGGCCCAGGGTTCGAATCCCTGCGGGATCACTAGGAAAGTCTCTGATATCAGAGATTTTTTTATGCCCCTTACTTATTTTGGCCCCCAATTTTAATCGGGGCGGGATTACGAAGCTCTGAAATACTCAGAACTTTTTTCATTCCCTGGTCCTTGCCTCATCCCAGGTTGTTTGCCAGTAAAAAATTGAAATCCTAAATTTCAATTCATTATTCACAAATTCGCAGATTGGCTCGATTCTCGCTAATAATTTTCACCATTTTTTGAGAAACAATATCCCTGATCACCACTACCAGTGATCGCTACTTTATTAAAACCTAAGTATATGTCTGGCAGTACAACCTATTACGCCGATTATGTGCAGAAACCAATCCCGGAACAGCAACAATTGATCACCTTCAGCTATGATGAAATGGAGAAAACCATCAATGGGGTCTTTCTCGAAGACCCCGAGAGGATTTATTTGTATGAATACCGCGGAAGGTATATTGGCAACGAGTTTCTTATTTCATTTTCGAAAGACTCTATCTTTTATAAGCTGGTTAAAGTTGAAGATGCGCCTTCCCAGGCGAAGGAACTTAAGCCGAAAGGTTTCCGCTCCTTGCTTTAAACTCCTGGTCCGGCTCTTTCTGTTGCCTGATTTTAAGTAGGTTTGCGTTAGAAGCAACGCACTTATGCCCGATTATTTTAAAAACAAAGTGGTAGTAGTTACCGGAGGAACGGAAGGGATCGGCAAAGCCCTGGTTTCTGCATTAATTGAACGGGGAGCCAAAGTGGCTACCTGCGGTCGCAACCATGATAAACTCTACCAGTTGCAAAGAGAATTTCCGGCTGCCAACCTGCATACCATGGTAACTGATGTGAGCAGTGAGAATGACTGCCGTCGTTTTATGGAAGCCACGATCAAAGTTTTTGGTGGCATCGATATCCTTATTAACAATGCGGGTATTTCCATGAGAGCTCTGATAAAAGAAACAGATGTTGAAGTGATCCGAAAAGTAATGGACGTTAATTTTTATGGTACCGTTTATTGCACCAAGTATGCACTCGGATCCATCATAGCCAGGAAAGGAACGATAGTAGGTGTATCTTCCATTGCGGGATATCGCGGACTTCCCGGAAGAAGCGGTTATTCTGCCAGCAAGTTTGCTGTGCAGGGCTGGCTGGAAGCCATTAAAACAGAATTGATGGGCGATGGAGTACATGTCATGTGGGTGTGCCCGGGCTTTACTACATCCAATATCCGCAATGCAGCATTGAATAAAGAAGGAACTTCACACGGAGAGACACCGATGGACGAAAACAAAATGATGTCCGCTGCTGAATGTGCTGAACATATTTTAAAAGCCGTCCGGAAAAAGAAAAGAACCCTGGTGCTTACATTTACCGGCAAGCGAACCGTGTTCATGCAAAAATTTTTTCCGAAACTGGCGGATAAACTGGCTTACAAATATTTCTTTAAGGATGGAAAACTTATAAAATAAGAAATAAGGAATAAGAAAGTTGTCGAATGTTAATTGATTCTTTACTTTACTTTCTTATTTCTAATTTTATATTCCTTATTTCTCATTCTTTAATATGCCTTTACTAACCCTTACATCTGATATCGGCAGTCCCGACTACCTGGTAGGAGCGATCAAGGCGCAGCTTTTGCAAATAAACCCGGAGTTCCAGATCGTAGACATCTCACATAATATTCCTCCTTTTAATTATCCGCAGGCTGCTTATGTGTGTCGCAGTGCGATCAAAAATTTTCCCGACTTTTCATATCACCTGGTTCTTGTGAATATGTTTGACAAAAAACCCGAACAACTTTTACTGGCTTTTCATCAAAATCAATACATGGTTTGTGCCGATAACGGTTTGCTGTCAATGATACTGGAAGAGAAACCAGACATTGTCATTGGTATACCCCTGGAAAAAATGGCTGTAAAAAATACAATTTACCTGACCTCTGTCATGGGGAAAGTGATCAACCAGATCGTAAACGGTGAATCCATAAGGAATATCGGCATCCCTGATGTAAAATATATTGAGAAAAGACATCTGCGACCAACTCTTGATAACAATGCAATTGAAGGCCAGATCATTTTCATTGACAGTTTTGAAAACATCATTGTCAATATTACCCGGAAACAATTTGAAGAGCAACGAAAAGGAAGAAGTTTCCGGATCGTATTTAAAAGGGATGAAGAAATTCACCGCATCAGTGAAAGCTATGCAGATGTAGGCGAAGGTGAAAAGCTGGCTTTTTTCAACAGCGCCGGTTATTTGGAGATCGCCATCAATAAGGGAAATGCGGCAGGTCTTTTCGGTCTAAAGGGTTATTCTGAAAAATTAAGACAGGGCCAGCTTTCCTATCAAACCATTAAAATCTATTTTGAATAGTCACTGGTTGCTGGTTACTGGATTCTGGTTGCTGGATTCTGGTAACAAGTTTTTCCTAACGCCCAAAGAATCTCTCCGAATAAAAACGACCTGTAACCAGTGACCAGCAACCAGTAACCAGCATCCCAATTAGCCTTCTTTTAACCCTGAATCCCCTATTTTTGCTTTCTTTCAAACCAACCCTTTATGAACTTCAGAAAAGTCAATAACATTACCGGGTGGGCGGTATTTTTCATTGCCTTCCTTACTTATTTTTTCACCCGTGAAGCCAGGGGCAGTCTATGGGATTGCGGCGAATTTGTTTCCAGCGCTTATAAAGTGCAATTGCCCCACCCTCCGGGAGCGCCTTTGTTTGTCTTGCTCGGTCGTTTCTTTATTATTTTATTTGGTGATAATGGAAACACTGCTGCCAATGCTGTGAACACCATGAGTGCTTTGGCAAGCGGAGCCACTATCTTATTTCTTTTCTGGACGATCACCCACTTTGCCCGTAAGATGTTTGTAAATGTTGGTGAAGAGCTGACCGCCCACCAGGCATTTACAGTAATGGCTGCCGGTGCTGTTGGTGCATTGGCTTATACATTCAGTGATTCATTCTGGTTCAGCGCTGGTGAAGGTGAGGTATATGCCCTGTCATCTTTCTTTACTGCTCTTGTGTTCTGGCTGATGCTGAAATGGGAACATGCGGATGAACATGCAGGCATTGATCCCCAGGCAAGAGCAAGAAGCGACCGGTGGATCGTTGTATTATTCTTTATGATGGGCTTGTCGATCGGTGTACACATATTAAACCTGCTTACCATTCCGGCCATTGTAATGATCTATTACTACCGCCGCTACCAGGCTACTAACAAAGGGGCCATTGTCGCTTTTATTGTTGGTCTCGTTATAACAGGAATTGTACAGCTCGGCGTTATTCAGTACTCCATGAAAGCAGCCGGGCAGTTTGATGTATTCTTTAAGAATACCATGGGATTACCGTTTTTTACCGGCTTTACTATTTACTTTCTTGCCATTGCAGCTCTTATTGCATGGGCTTTACGGTTTAATGAAAAAAATATTTCCAAACCGAAACTTATTCTCTTCTTCACCCTGTTCCTCGGCCTGTCAATGCTTCCGTTTATCATAAGCCTCGGTTCAGGTGGTTTGAAAATCCTTAAATTTTTATTGATAGGTGGCGCCGGTTTGTTAGCGGGATATTTCCTGAAACCGGGAGCGTTGAAGATGCTAAAACTTTCTCTCTGGTGTTATGCCTTTATGATGCTGGGATATTTTATGTATTTCACTGCGTTGATACGTTCGAATGCCAACCCTGCTATTGACATGAACAATGTTGACAACCCGATCAACCTTGTTTATTATCTCAGCCGTGAACAATATGGTGAAGCTCCATTGGTATACGGGACACACTTTGCTGCAAGGGTACCGGAAGATATTGACCAGGAAGATCCATACGTCGAGGGTGAGATGAGGTATGTAAAAGGAAAAACCAAGTATGTTCCCATTGGAAGAAAAACAGAATACAGGTACAACAGTGATGTAAAACAAATATTCCCCCGTGTATGGGATCCAAGCAATGACCAGGGACATGCGGACTTCTATGCCGAATGGCTGAACCTGGGACAGTACCAGGACCCTCAAACCGGGAAAGTGAGTTATGAAGCCCCAACCTATGCCGATAATTTTAACTGGTTCTTTACTTACCAGATGGGATTGATGTACTGGCGGTATTTTATGTGGAATTTTTCCGGTAAGCAAAACGATGTACAGGGACTTGGCAATAAACGGGACGGTAACTGGATATCCGGCATTTCATTTATTGATAATAAACGACTGGGCAACCAGTCCGAACTCCCCGATAGCTTAAAAAATAACAAGGCGCATAACACACTTTATATGCTGCCATTTATTCTTGGCATGATCGGTTGTGTGTATCAATTCCTGAGAAACAAAAAAGACTGGATCGTAACCTTCCTGCTTTTCTTTATGACAGGTATAGCGGTTGTATTCTACCTGAACCAACCCGGCAACCAGCCCCGTGAAAGGGATTATGCTTATGTGGGTTCGTTCTATGCCTTTGCGATCTGGATCGGTCTTGCCGTTGTAGCGTTTGTAAGACTGGCCCGTGAAAAAGCGGATAAACTTGCTTTCCAAAATACCTTGATATATGGAAGTGTACTTACATTCTTCATCACTCTCATGAGTTCCTTCCCCGGGTCAGGAGGCGATATCCTTATGACTTCTATTTATGCAACTGTTTTGTATGCGGCGATCACTGCCGCTATTACTTACCTGGTCAGGGCTGTTTCGTCGGGAGGGGAAAATTCAAGACTGCTTAATATCAGCACAACAGTTGTTTGTCTTCTTGTACCATTACTAATGGCACAGCAGGAATGGGATGACCATGACCGCAGCGGTAAAACCACAGCGCCTGATATGGCTAAAGATTATTTAGAAAGTTGTGCCCCCAATGCCGTTATTTTCACTTTTGGTGATAATGACACGTATCCGCTCTGGTATGCACAGGAAGTAGAAGGCGTTCGTCCTGATATCCGCATCATCAACAATAGTCTGCTTGGTATTGACTGGTATATCAACCAGCTTCGTTATAAAGTAAACAATTCAGATTCATTAGATGTGATCTGGTCGGAGGAACAAATAGAGGGACATAACAGGGAATACCTTCGTTACCGTGAACAGGGAGATAAATCGACCTTTTACAACCTGTATAATATCATGAAGAATGAAATAGGTAAAAAATACGAAGACCCTGATACAAAAAGAGATGTTGGATCAGGATATTTCCCGGTTGCGAATTTTTATGTACCCGTTGATTCTGCATTGGCCAGGAAAAATGGGACGGTGAATGCAACAGATGTTATTCTTCCGGAACTAAGGTTCCAGCTACCTGAAAACCGCCTGCAATCAGGTAATGGATTATTAAGAAGCGATCTTATCATTTTAAATATTATTGCTACCAATGCCGCCAATGGCTGGAGCCGTCCTATTTATTTCACTTCACCTTTTGGTGAGTTGGGCTTTGGTCAATACCTGCGTAAAGAAGGTCTTGCCTACCGGCTTGTCCCTGCAAAACCAAGAGACCAGGCTTCAAACTGGATGATCAGGATCTTCCAGAAAGACAATAATACAGATGACCAGTACCAGAAAATGATGAACAAGTTTGTCTTCGACAGTAAGAAGGGCGTTTATTTTGATGAAGAAAATCGGAGACATGTATTGAGTCTTCGGAATGCTTATGCTGAAGCAGCCGGCGATATGGCTGATGAAGGTAAAAAACAGGAAGCCCTGAAATTGCTGGAAAAATCTGAGACGTTGATCAGTGCTGGAAAATTACCGTATGCCATGACAAGCCGTGGAAATTCTCATAATATAAATGGCCTTGCCTACCTGGAAGCCTGTTATAAGGCCGGTAATATGCAACTGGCACAAACTGTAAAAGGTGCTTTGAAAAAAGATTTCGAACAGCAGAAAAAATATTACGATTATATAAGAGCCGAAAGACCCGATCTCTTTATTGGTTTTGATGGAAGGGACGGAGAAGCGGCAAGGAATGAATATTTCCTGCAATTGTTTGGTGATCTTGTTAAGCATTATGAGCCTGAAACGATAAAGCCAACTACTGAAGGCCCTGTCAATATTATAAAACCTTCAGGCCCTGATAGTATAAATAAAAAAGACAGCAATAAACCTAAATAATTTTCCAAATTTTCAAGTCTGTAAAACCCCGGCCTATGACCGGGGTTTTATTTTTCAACTCCTCACACTTTAGGTTCTGTTAAGCCGAATTGCTGGCAGAATATTTGTCGTAAATTGTAGACCCATGAGAGGATTTCATTTTACAAAATTTGACCCTAACAGCGAAGGCAAGAGTAAGTTTGAACAATTGCTTGACCTGTTCATGCAATTATTGACCTACACCAGCGGTGATGTGGCAGAAGCTATGCAATGGATGAATGAGCTGGATAAAAAATATCAACTGACCGATGATGAATATGGCATCGGGGATTTTATTGATGAGCTGAAAGAAAAAGGATATATCACCGACGATAACCAGCCCGGGCAAATAAAAATTACTCCAAAGACGGAACAGGGAATACGAAAAAGAAGTCTCGAAGAAATTTTTGGCAAATTAAAAAAAACAAAGCAGGGAGATCATCACAGTTTCAAGCCGGGGCAGGGCGATGAACAAAACCCGGAGACAAGACAGTTCCAGTTTGGCGATATGCTGGAACAAATTGATTTTACAGAATCCATCCGCAATGCACAGATCAATCATGGCATAGATAGTTTCCGCATGCAGGAAGATGACCTGAGTATACGGGAAACAGATTTCAAAGCACAAACATCTACGGTGCTGATGATCGATATTTCCCATTCCATGATCCTGTATGGAGAAGACAGGATCACTCCTGCCAAAAAAGTGGCGATGGCATTGAGTGAACTGATTCAAACAAAATATCCGAAGGATACACTGGATATTGTTGTGTTTGGGAATGATGCATGGCCCATCGAAGTAAAAGATCTTCCTTACCTGCAGGTAGGACCTTATCATACCAATACCGTTGCCGGGTTGGAGTTAGCTATGGATATTTTACGCAGAAGAAAAAATCCGAACAAGCAGATATTCATGATCACCGATGGCAAACCAACCTGCCTGAAGATCGGCAAACGATATTACAAGAATAGCTTTGGGCTTGACAGGAAAGTGGTGAACCGCTGTATCAATCTTGCAGCGCAATGCAAGAAACTAAAAATACCTATCACTACTTTTATGATCGCCACCGATCCATACTTGCAGCGATTTGTTCAGGAGTTTACGGAGACAAATAATGGAAAGGCATTCTTTGCTTCGTTGGATAAATTAGGGGCATTTATATTTAAAGATTTTGAAAGCGGGAAGAGAAAAACAGTTTACTAATTAAAAAATCAAAAGTAAAAATCCAAAATTGAGGCATCTTTTTAATTTTGAATTTTTATTTTTTACTTTTCATATATGAATATCCAAAAAATAAAAACACTCGGCGAACTGAAAGCTTCCGGCTATCAACCGAAAAGTATCAAAGAAGAGATACGCCAAAACCTTATTTTGAAGCTGAAAAGGAAAGAAACCACTTTCCCCGGTATCGTAGGCTATGAAGACAGCGTGATACCCGATGTGGAAAGAGCATTGCTGAGCAAACATAATATTCTGTTCTTAGGGTTGAGAGGGCAGGCCAAAACAAGAATGGCCCGGCAGATGACCGAACTGCTGGATGAATATATTCCCTGCGTAGCCGGCAGTGAGATCAACGATGACCCTATCAACCCTGTTTCAAAATTTGCGCAGGAAGAAATTGCCACGCATGGAGATGAAACTCCTATTCACTGGATACATAGAAGCGAAAGATATGGTGAGAAACTGGCGACGCCGGATGTAAGCGTTGCGGACCTGATCGGCGATGTTGATCCCATCAAAGCAGCTAATTTAAAATTAAGTTTTGCTGATGAAAGAGTGATCCACTATGGCATTATTCCAAGAAGCAACCGGGGGATATTTGTCATTAATGAATTGCCCGACCTGCAGGCAAGGATACAGGTTGCTTTGTTCAACATACTGGAAGAAGGTGATGTGCAGATCCGCGGTTTCAAATTGCGATTGATCCTTGACATCCTCTTTGTATTTACTGCCAACCCGGAAGATTATACCAACCGGGGTTCTATCGTTACTCCATTAAAAGACAGGATAGAAAGCCAGATACTGACACATTATCCCAAATCACTGGAACAGGCACTGGAAATAACTGAACAGGAATCTGAACTGGCGGATGAACAAAAAGAAAAAGTAAAAGTGAGCGACCTGGTCAAACGATTAATTGAGCAAGTGTCATTTGAAGCAAGAAGCAGTGAACTGGTCGATAAAAAAAGCGGCGTCAGCGCCAGGCTCACCATTTCTGCATTTGAAAATGCCGTCAGCGCTGCGGAAAGAAGGGCGATCATCAACAATGAAAAACAAACACAGGTATGGATGAATGACCTGGTAGGCATCATTCCTTCTATTACCGGTAAAGTGGAACTGGTATATGAAGGCGAACAGGAAGGTCCTTACCAGGTGGCAATGAACTTAGTTGATAAAGCCATCCGTACCCAGTTTGTACAATATTTCCCCAACCCGGATGCATTGAAGAAAAGAGTGAGACCGAAAGCAGAAGGAGAAGCGAAGGAAGAAAATCCATACCGGGCCATTACAAGCTGGTTTGACAAGGGAAATAATATCAATCTTTCATTCAACACTTCAGATAAAGACAAGATATTACTCTTATACAAAGTAGATGGTTTGCATTCGCTGGTAAAAAAATATTTCCCAAAAGCAAATGAAGAACAGTCTGCCCTGCTGATGGAATTTGTTTTGCACGGGCTGGCTTCTTATTCTTTGATCAGTAAAAAAATATTTGAAAACAAGATCGAGTTCAAAGACCTGGTGGGGAGTATGATGAGCTTTGGGGAAAAGGATTTTGAGTTTGATGAGGAAGCTTGATTGAATTGGGATCCCGACTTGTCGGGACCAAAATCATATTACATTCACTTCTCTTTCCAATGTAATTCCAAATTTTTCTTTTACACTTTGCAAGATCTCTTCACTGAGGTCATAGATCTCTTTGCCTTTTGCATTCCCGTAATTAACCAGCACCAGCGCCTGTTTCGCATGACAACCCGCATCGCCTTTCCGGTAACCTTTCCAACTTGTTCCGTCCCGATAGCCATCGGGATTATCAGGGCCGCATTGTTCAATGAGCCATGCTGCAGCAAGTTTTACAGTACCATCAATATTCTCATGACCAATAATACCCGGAAATTTGGAGTTTAAAACCCGGAATTCTTCTTTTGATACAGACGGGTTCTTAAAAAAACTTCCGGCATTACCGATCTCTTTCGGGTCGGGCAGTTTGGCTGAACGAATATTTATTACTGCCTGCGAAATTGCCTGTATGCTCAGTTCCTTCACCCCCATTTTTCCCAGTTCCTGTTCAATAGCTCCATAGCTGGTGTGAAAAACAGCATGCTTTTTCAAACGCAGCGTAACATTCAGGATAACAAACTGGTCTTTGAATTTACTTTTAAAAATACTTTCCCTGTAACCGAACTCACAATCTGCTGCTGTGAATGTTACTATTTTTCTTTCCTGTAAATGAAAAGCTTCAAGACTCAGGAATACGCTGCTCAATTCCACGCCATAAGCACCGATATTCTGCATGGGTGATGCTCCCACGCAACCGGGAATGAGTGAAAGGTTTTCTATGCCCGCCCAATTATGGCTGATACAATGCAAAACAAACGAATGCCAGTTCTCCCCTGCCCCGACTTTTACAAATACATATTCCGGATCTTCATGCAAAACTTTTATCCCGCCAATTTCATTTTTTAAGACAAGCCCGTTGTAGTCTTTGGTAAACAGGACATTACTGCCGCCGCCGAGTATGAGAGTTGGGAGTCGGGAGCCGGGAGCTATCGGATCTGGAGCCAGGAGGTCTTCCAGTTCGTCAGTGTCCTTAAAGGCCGCGAAAAACCTGGCTTTTGCCTCAATCCCGAAAGTATTGCAGGGGCGCAGGGAAATATACTGTTCCGGCGGAATCATGGGTGCAATGTAAAAAGGAAATATAAAAGCAGTGTCATTTTTTTATATGTAAATTCCTTTTATCTTCATCTTCATTTTACCACACACCCCGATGAAAAATATTATCAGCATATTCCTGCTATGCATTTTCGCCCAGGTATTAAATGCCCAGGAAAATAACCCCCTGATCAATTCAGGCGAACTGATCGATAAAGCTGTTACCCTTCATAACGAAGGCAAATACAAGGAATCAATAGAATTATATAAAAAGATCAGCCGGGGTGATACCAATTACTACCGGGCCATTTATGAAATGGCTTTCAGCCAGATGCTGGACAGCCAGTTTGCCGCTGCAAAGCAAACTTGTGAGAAAGGGTTTACTGAATCCAATGTGCATTGGCCGGATCTTTACACGCTTTATGGAAATTTAACTGATGAGATGGGGTATCCTCAAAGGGCGCTTCTTATCTATGACTCCGCCATTCATCTTTATCCTGCCTATGCAGAACTTTACCTCAACAAAGGAACTACCCTACTAAGGCTGGAACGGTACCGGGAAGCTGAAGAAACGTTTAAACAATGCCTGCTGATCAATCCTTTCCTGGCAAGTTCGCATTATAAAATTGGCGAATGTGCAATGAAACAAGGTCGTATTGTCCAGGCTTTCCTGAGTTACACCAATTATCTTTTATTACAGCCGGCAGGACGGTACCAGGCTAATTGCATCACCGCATTAGGCACCATCAGTAAAGCCGGGGATAATATAAAAGAACAGATCCAAAAACGGACCGAAGAGCTTGGTGATAATTTTTCGACCGTTGAAAAGATAATCTTATCAAAAATTGCTCTGGACAAACAATATAAACCTTTGCTCAAATTAGACGATCCTATATCAAGACAGATACAGGTAGTGTTTGAAAAACTTGAATATGACGAAAAGGACCCTGATTTCTGGATGCAGTATTATGTACCGTTGTTCAAACAGTTTTTCACTGAAAAAAAATTTGAACCTTTTATCTACCGTCTTTTTGCCAATGTAAAGATCGAGACCATCCAGGATTATATTAAAAAGAAAGAAAAGCTCGTCATGGAAGTCGTGGATGAGACCGTTGCCTATTGCAACCAGATCAGGACGACCCGTGAATTGAATTATGCCGCAAGAAAGGATATGAGTGTTTTATATCATTATGATGAAGGCAAGTTGTTTGGCAAAGGCCATGTAAAAGATAACGGCGAAACATTTACCGGCGACTGGGAGTTTTATTACAGCCCGGGTAATCTCCGCAGCAAAGGAAGTTATAATGATAAAGGAGAAAAGAACGGCTTCTGGCAATATTACTATTTCAGTGGATTGACCAGGGGCAAACAGACATTCAAAGACGACAAACAGGAAGCGGAAGAGATCTTTTATTTTGATAATGGAGCGTTGTCGAGTTTCGCCACTTTTAAAAATGGTGAAGAGGATGGCGAATCCAAAAGCTATTACCGGATCGGCATCCCCCACACCATCGTTCATTTTAAAACGGGAAAAATGAATGGCGAACGAAAGGTGTTTTACAGTAATGGCAATTTGCAGGTCGCTGAAAATTATAAAGAAGATTCACTAGATGGTCCTTTTAAAACCTATTATAAAAATGGCCCCCTGGAATCGCAGGGCCATTATAATAATGGCAAACTCGAAGGTTCATACAAAGCTTACTACGCAAGCGGAAAGTTGTTAATGGACGTTGTCTACGTTGAAGGCAAACTGAAGGGCATCGTGAAGCAGTATCATGAAAATGATAAGCTTAAATTCCAGGAAACATTCTCAGATGGAATAGTTGACGGGGACTATGAAGAATATTATGACAACGGGAAATTGTTTTTTAAATGCAATTACAAAAAAGGAAAGGTCTCGGGAGATGTCGAATATTTTGACAGGGATGGCAAGCGGTACTCTGTTTATACTTTTGACAATGACATTGTAAAAATGGCCAGGTTTTTTGATAAATCAGGAAAAGAGATCAGCAGTTCTGAAAGAAAATCAAAAAAGCTTGATCTTACCACTTATTATACCGACGGATTCAGGCATTCGCAGGCTGTTTACAACGACAAAGGAACAATCATAGGCCCGGAAAATTATTTTTACCGCTCAGGAAAACCCAGCAGTGAGAATACTTATGAAGATGGCCAAATGGAAGGCCCCGCATTCAATTATTACCCAAATGGGAACAAACAGGTTAGCACTTACTATAAAGCAGGGGAAAAAAATGGCTATGAAAAGTACTGGTATAGTCATGGCCAGTTGCAGGAAGAAGGCTGGTACCAGAACGGCATGCTGGAAGGAATATGGTTAAGTTATGATGAAACGGGTAACCGCAGGTTTGTTACCGAGTACCTGAATAATGACATCAATGGTTATAAAGAAGAATATTTCCCCAACGGCAAAAAAAATAATGAAACTAAATACAACCTCGGGTGGATCGAAGAATTTGTCCAGTTTGATACGACCGGCCGGGAGATCAACCGGGTTATTATTAAAAATGGGAGTGGTAAATTCAAAGTCGTTTTCTTCAACGGAAAAACATTCGGTGAAGGGACATATGTTGATGGCGAACTGCATGGGCCCTACAAATTCTATTTCTTCGACGGAAAACTGAATACTGAACAGTTTTACAACAGGGGTGAACTTGACAGTATATACCGGGATTACTATTACGGGGGCCAGCTTGCTTCAGAAGGCCGGTATAGGTTGGGTGAAAAAACCGGCGAATGGAAAAGTTATTTTAACAGTGGCAAATTAAGTTCTGCTGAAAAATATTTATACGGAGAATTGACGGGAAAGAATATTTATTATTTCGAAAATGGGAAGCCGGATACAGAAATTGAAATGGAAAAGGGTGAGAGAAACGGATGGACAAAAAAATATGACCAGGACGGCAGCCTGATGTACCAGGTTCGTTTTATCACTGACCTGCCTGTAACATATACCTATTTGGATAAATCCGGCAAATTGGTTCCCGAGATACCAATTCCGGGAGGTACCGGGAAAATAAAAGCCTTTTTTTCTAATGGCAACCTATCATCTGAGTTTGAATATGCTGAGGGTAAATTAAATGGCACCAACATGTCTTATCATTCAAATGGTAAATTGAGGGTGCAGGGCACAGAAGACTATGGTTTGTCGGAAGGCAACTATAAGTATTATTATGCAAACGGGCAGTTGCAGTACGAATATCCTTTCCTGCACGATAACCTGCACGGTTTTTACAAAGAATACAACGAAAAAGGGATCGTAACAGAAGAAGGGTATTTTTATAACGGGCTCCCGCACAATATTCAAAAAAAATACGATGACAGCGGTAAGCTGAAAGAAACAAGGCTTTATTATTACGGTAAACTTCTTGATGTAAAAAAATGAAGATGAATTTAACCAGCTTTTCCCGGCCGGCCTTCCTCATGCTGGCGGTCACATTGGCCTGTTGCTCCTTTGCGCAAAATACGGAGGAGATCAAAAATCTTTTTCCCAATGAACAGGTTGTTGTCCGCAATCAAACTGTTCATTACAAAATAAAACTTAAAGACGGGCAGCCGGTTGTCGAAAGTAATGAACTCCAGGAATTACTATACCTGTCAGAAAACGCAGGCTCCTACATGAGCCGTTATTCTTTTTATAACAGCAACTTTCACCAGGTGAAGGACTATGAAGCATATACCCTGACACCCTCAGGAAAAAAAATAGCGGTCAAAGATTTCAAAACTTCCCAAAACAGATCCAACAGTGTTTTTTATGATGATATGAAGGAAACAAATTTTGATTTCCCATCCATTACTGCCGGATCTGTCGGGCACCTGGAGATGAAAAAGGTCCATACAGATGCGCATCTCCTGACCCCATTTTATTTCTCCCGCAGGATACCGGTAATAAATGCAGAATTAAGAATAACCTTCCCAAAAGAAATGTCGGTAAAGTATTTGATCCGGGGCAACAATAAGGACAAAGTGGAATTCACTTCAGATTCACGAAAAGGAGAAATAACTTATTTATTCCGCGTTAATAATCTGCCCAAAGAACTCAACTACCCTGATGCGCCGGATAATTCATATTATTCTTTACACGTCATTTTTTATATTGAGAATTACAAGGATGGCGATAAGACGGTGAGCTACATGGCCAATCTTGATGACCTGTACCGGCTTGACTGGAGTTTTATCAAAGACATAAACAAAGAAGCAAGCCCTGAGTTAAAAAATATCACCGACTCATTAGTTAATGGTGTTAGTTCTACTGAGGAAAAGGCAAGAAGAATATATCATTGGGTCCAGAAAAAAATAAAATACGTTGCGTTTGAAGAAGGGATGGAAGGACTTGTTCCCCGCGAAGCCAACCTGGTTTGCAGTCGCCGTTTTGGTGATTGCAAAGACATGGCCAGCATCCTGACCGTCATGCTGAAACATGCAGGCGTCCCGGCATATTTCACCTGGATAGGCAGCCGGGCTCTGCCCTATGATTACACGGAAGTGCCATTGCCTATCACAGATAATCATATGATCGCAACTATAAAACTGGATAGCAATTATATATTTCTCGATGGCACAGATTCCTATTGCGTATTCGGCACCCCTTCCGGTCATATACAGGGCAAGCAGGCTTTAATTGGCATCAGCGAGACTGAATACAAGATCATCCGTGTGCCGGAATATGAAAAAGAAAAGAGTTTCCTGGTTGACACCACTTATCTTGAATTAAGCGAAAAGGGTATCAGCGGATCTGTCAGCATCAATATGACAGGATATTATGCTACGGACATGTATGGCGCCATGAATTACGTAAACGAAAGAGACAGGGAAAAATATATGAAAGGCTTTTTTAACCGCGGTTCGAATAAATTCAAGCTCAACAAATACGAAATCCTTAATACAGATAACCCCAATACGTTTCGCCTGACCGGCCAGTTTGAATTACAGGATTACAGCAAAAAAATAGCGGATGAATGGTACCTGAACCTGAATCTTTTTAAGTTCTATGAGCACGAGGAAATAGATTACCCTAAAAGGACCATACCGGTCGAACACGACCATAAGGGCACGGTAAAATATGTAACGGTTCTCAATATTCCGGATGGTTATAAAGTATCCTATTTACCGGCAGGCAAGTCGTTTCATAATGATGTATGGGGATTTGATATTACGTACGAACAAAAGAATTCCCAGGTTGTCATGACACAAAGCTTTGAGAATAATCATTTGTTATTACAACCTGATAAGTTCCAGGCCTGGAATAAAGTACTCGAAAAGCTTTTCCCACTGTACAAAGAAACGATCAGCCTCTCAAAAAAATAAAATATAAAACCAAGAAATATGAAAATGATCCTCCTGCTTTTTTCCTGTTTAGCCGGCCTGATCAACCTTGCACAGTCGCAGGGGATCATCCGTGAGACATGGGAAGAAAAACCTGTTCTTCATAAAGTGGACAAAAAGTTGAACGAAGAGTCTGCCATCATCATTCTTGATAAAAGAAGAGTAGAATATATCGATGAAAAGGAGGAAGTTGTTGTGTATAAGACATTACACCGGATCGTTCATATAAATGATGATAAAGGGATAGAAAGCTTTAACCGGGTTTATCTCCCGGTAAGCAACAACTCGGATATTGTGGATATAAAAGCAAGAACGATATTAAGTAACGGCAAGATCATTGAGGTCAGTAAGAATAATATAAAAGACCTGAAAGAAGAAGACGACCGGGTATATAAAATATTTGCCATGGAAGGCCTTGAAAAAAATTGTGAAGTGGAATTCTATTATACCTATAAAAAAGATATGGGGTTCTTTGGTAACGAGATATTACAGGGTAAAAGTCCTGTACTGGAAGCAAAACTTGAGCTGGTAGGGCCTAACCGGCTGATATTTGAAATGAAATCATTTAACACGGCCACAAAACCCAGGGACACCATATTGAATGAGAAAAGATGGATCACGGTTGCAGAAAAAGATATTCCCGGAGCGGAAGATGAAAAATATTGCGCCCTGGACGCTAACCTGAAAAGATTTGAATTTAAACTGGCCTATAACACGTCGCGGAAAACAAATGACCGGTTGCTGACCTGGGATGAACTGGCGAAAAGGATTTACCAGAACTACACCAATTATTCTGATAAGGAGATAAAGAAAGTAAATGATCTTGTTAGTGATATGAAAGTGAAGAACCTGGCCAATGAAACCGAAAAGATAGTGGCGGTAGAAAACTATATCAAAACAAATTTTGCCACCCGTGAAGACATAGGGGGTGATGATGCAGAAAATTTAGAAAAGGTCATTAAATCAAAGCTGGCAAGCTACCTGGGGATCGTGCGTCTTTACGGTGCTATCTTCCAGCAACTAAATATCCAGTATGAATTTGTACTGACTGCCGACAGGACCAAATACAGTATTGACAAAAACTTTGAGAACTGGAACAATTGCGACAACCCGGTCCTTTATTTCCCGGCGGTGAAAAAATTTATGGCCCCTACCCTAAGCGAATTTCGTCTTCCCTGGATAGATCCCAATTGGGGCAATGCCAATGCTTTTTTCTGTAAGAGTACTACCATCGGCAACTTTACTACTGCATTCGGCGAAGTAAAGATGATCCCGCTTGAAGATTATACAAAATCAGTAATAAATACTGAAGCAGATATTCAATTAAATGAATCAGCCGACACACTGATCGTCAATATCAGCCAGATCTATTCCGGGTATGCAGCATCAACCTACAAAGCCATTTTTACTTTTTCACCTGACGAGACCAAAAAGTTGGTCACAAAAGAGATGATAAAATTCGGCACCAATTCGGAAAACCTGGTGAGTTCGAAAATGGAGAATGCGGACTTTGAAAGTTATCATGATAACAAGCCTTTTATTTTATCTGCCACCGTAAAAGCCAGTGAACTGGTAGAGAAGGCCGGCAATAAAACGATCATTAAAATAGGTGATATTATCGGCCCGCAGGTTGAGATGTACCAGGAAAAACCAAGACAATTCCCGATGAATTTAGATTTTCCTCATATCCTGGAACGCAAGATCAACTTCACCATCCCGGATGGATATATTGTAAAAAACCTGGATGACCTGAAGATCAGTCATACTTACCAGGAAAATGGTCAAACCACAATGGGTTTCAATTCTTCTTACCAGGTAGCAGGAAATATTGTAAAGATCACGGTGCTGGAAGAATACCGCCGCACCTATTACCCATTGTCGCAATTTGAAGATTTCAAGACGGTGATCAATGCCGCTGCTGATTTTAATAAGGTGGCACTTGTATTGGAAAAGAAATAGCATATTAAAAGCATGACTGGAAAAACAGCCACGATCATTGGAGTTACCGGAATGATAGGTAATTATCTTTATGAGTTGCTGAAGCAGGATAAAAATTTTGATAGCATCCGACTGATCGTACGCCGTCCTTTTCAACATACAGATATTAAAACGGAAGTGAAGCTGATCGATTTTACCGATGCAGAAAGTTTCCGGTTGGCCCTCGAAGGCAGCGATGTTGTCTTTTCTGCGATCGGTACTACACAGAAAAAAGTAAAAGGCGACAAGGGGGCTTACCGGAAAGTTGATTATGATATAGCGGTGAATGCTGCCCGGTTTTGTAAAATGAATGGTTGCGAGAAATTTATCCTTGTTTCATCTGCCGGCGCTAACAGTAAAAGCAATAATTTCTACCTGAAGCTGAAAGGCGAAGTGGAAGATGCCATAAAAGCTGTGGGTTTAAGATCTGTACATATCATGCGGCCATCTATGTTGATCGGGGATAGAAAAGAATTTCGTTTTGGTGAAAAGATTGGTACGCCTGTTATGAAAGCCATTTCCTTTTTGCTCCCCTCAAAATATAAACCGGTACATGGAAGGGATGTGGCGAAAGCGATGATGGCTGCAGCAAAGAAAACTGATGAAGGATTTTTTGTTTGGGAATAAAGGGCGATCA
>Ga0193697_1000115_pt1 | contig 30793 bp, 21 predicted proteins | sample L3m2metaG_FD_145073 | JGI IMG/M metagenome (GOLD analysis project Ga0193697, IMG submission 145073) | Soil microbial communities from a riparian zone of the East river system, Colorado, United States - L3m2 | ecosystem: Environmental > Terrestrial > Soil > Riparian zone | place: USA: East River...
GATTCCGGGGCTGCGTTCACAGTCGACCGGGACAGGATGGACCTGTGGTGTGAGCGAGTCATTCTGGGCCTGGTTCTGGCCATTCTCATTTTTTCACCATTGGCGACCGGCGCCGTGCGGCCGCAGGATTTTTTAATCGCGCAGTGGCTCACGGTGGCGACGCTTGCGGTCTGGGTGGTGCGAGTTTGCATCAATCCCAGGCATCGCTTGTTGTGGCCACCGATGTGTTGGCCGGTGCTTTTGTTCATGGGGTATGCAGTCGTGCGCTACGCAACGGCTGACATCGAGTACATCGCCCGGCAGGAGATGGTCAAGGTGTTGCTCTATGGGTTTTTGTTTTTTGCGGTGCTGAACAATTTGCATCGCCAGGAAACGACGGGAATTGTCGGCACCGTGCTGATTTTTTTGGGAATGGCGATCGCGTTTTACGCCCTGGTGCAATTTCTCACCGAATCCAACAAGGTTTGGCATTTCATCCGGCCGGAGGGCTATGCCAAACGCGGGTCGGGCACCTTTATATGTCCTAACAACATGGCTGGATACCTGGAGATGCTTGTTCCGCTCGCTTTGGCATACACGTTGACCGGCCGGTTCGGACACCTGCAGAAGGTGTTTCTCGGATATGCGACACTAATGATTTTTACCGGGATTACAGTGAGTCTTTCCCGTGGCGGCTGGGCGGCGGCCGGTGTGTCGTTGCTCGTGCTGTTTGTGTTTCTCATTCGGAAGCGTGATTACCGGTTTCAGGCGCTGGGAATTTTCGCGGCGCTTGTGGTGGTAGCAGTGGCGGTGCTTTCAAAGGCCGAGTTGACGCCAAACCAGAGGCGAAAGCTTACCGTGGAAACAGTCGCGGCGGATTCGCGGATGTTGATTTGGGGTCCGGCAGCGAAGATGTGGCAGGCCCATCCGTGGTGGGGCGTGGGCCCGGCGCATTTTGATTATCGATACCGGGCATACCGGCCCGAGAGCAGTTACCTGCAGGCGCGACCGGATCGAGTCCACAACGATTATCTCAACACTCTCGTCGATTGGGGCATTGCCGGGGCGGTGCTCGTGGCTTCGGCGTGGGGACTCTTTTTTTGGGGAGTGCTGAAGAGTTGGAAATTCGTGCAACGCGCGCAGAATGACCTGACGGCAAAGCGGAGCAATCGATTGTCGTTTGTGCTTGGGGGCACATTGGGTCTGGTGGCAATACTGGTGCATTCGTTTTTCGATTTCAACATGCACATTCCCGCGAATGCTATTCTGGCGGTAACGCTGCTTGCGCTGGTGGCTGGCCACTTCCGATTCGCGACGGAAGGGTATTGGCACACAGTGCGATGGCCCTTACGTATCCCGCTGATGATCGCATTGCTTGCGGGAATCGCATATTTGGGGCAGCAAACCTGGAAACGCACCGAGGAAGTCCGCCGGTTGGTCCGCGCCGAAGAGGCCCCGCAGTTATCGGATAGTCGGATGGAGGCTTTGAAACGAGCATTCGCAAGAGACGGGAGGAATTTCGAGACGGCCTATGACATCGGGGAACAACTGCGCTTGAGGAGCTGGCAGGGCGGCGATGATTACCGGGAACTGGCGCAGGAGGCCATGAAGTGGTTTGAGCGCGGCATGGCGCTGAACCAGTATGACCCGTACTCGCTGCTGCGCTATGGGATGTGCCTGGATTGGCTAAGGCAGCATGACGAAGCGCGACCCTACTTCGAGCGGGCGCTGGCTTTGGATCCGAACAGCTATTATATGCGGGCCCACATGGGCTGGCACTACGCACAAATAGGGGATTGGGCGGCGGTCAAAACGTGGATGTTCAAATCGGCGCAGATGAAGAGCGATGAAGAGAATGTTGTGGCGTACGCGTACTTGAGGATGGCGGAGAGGAAATTGGCAGAAACAAACCTGCCAAAATAACGCGATTTGGGCAAAAAAAGATCAAATGCTTTACATCGGGGGCGGTCTGACGGACGTAAACTGGTGGCTTGCTTTCCAGCCGCGGACATGGTATTCTGCGGACGGTGACCCAGTAAGTATACGTTTGACAATACAGAGTGCGATTCCATAACTTTCAGAAACAGGTTTAGGTAAACATATGAAATCCAATCAGAAGCGAAAACTTACAGCCCTGATGGCCGGCGTAATGGCCTTCGCGGCTGTATCGACCTTGCAGGCGCAAACCCAACCCAGTAAGGCCGAGGTACGATCTGTCCGGGGGCAGGCCACTTATACCGTGGCGGGTGGTCCGGCGCAGCAATTAAAGGTCGGAACAATCCTGGCCTCAGGCAGCACGATTAAAACCGGACCGGCTTCAATGGTCGATCTGTTTCTCGGCAATAGCGCCGGCGTGGTGCGTGTGACCGAGAATACGACCCTTGGCCTGGATAAGCTGACCCTTACCGATACCGGCGCCGACACGGTTGTCGAAGTGCAGTTGAACGTGCCGGAAGGCACCATCCTGGGCAACGTAAACAAACTTTCTGCGGCCTCTAAATACGAGGTCAAAGTCCCCAATGGTGTCGCCGGGATTCGCGGCACGCGCTTTCGGATCAGCTCGACCGGCTACATAGTGCTCCTCGATGGAACACTGGTTTTTGTCTATGTGCCCCCGCCGAATGGCGCCCCAACACCTTATACTCTCGTCGGCCCGCCTGCGGTTTATTTCTCTCCGGTCGATGGCGTGAAGCCCGCCCCGGAAGACCTTGTGCGCGAGGTCAATAGCCAGTTTCGTGGCGGTGGCGACCACGGTCCTCCTTTTGAACCGCCGGGCCCGCCACCAGCAGTTCCGTTCAAAGATCCGTTTGTTTCTCCTGGCGTAGGTAAAAAACCGGACCGTCCTTCAGGCAGCTAAAGAATACGAATTGGCTATTTTCTCAAAACCCGGAGCGATAGTAAGTTGCTCCGGGTTTTTCGTTTTCCAGGAAGCGTGAACTTGCAGCGCCTGAAATCCACTCCTGTGCGGCTGGGCGCCGCCGCAATCGGATTGGTGCTGATCCTTGATCTCATGCCGCACTTATTGCGCGGCTGGAACTTCGTGCCGCGCCTTGAGTGGATGACGTACGACTGGCGCATGCGGCAGGCCAACCGGGTGCGTCCGCAGGTCGCGACCAACCTCGGATTTGTTTTCATCGGCGACGACGCTATCGCGCTGTTTAGCAAAGGTAAGCTGAATACGGACCTGAGGTTCGGCCTTTATTGGCCGCGACATATCTACGGGCGACTGGTGAACGAACTTTCGGCACAGGGTGCAAAAGCAGTCGGGCTTGATGTCCTTTTTGCGGAGCGACGAACAGATCATAAGCCGGTTCGAACCGCCAATGGCGAGATAAGCTCGGACGATTTTTTTGCGGCTGCCATCAAGCAGTCCGGCAATATTGTGCTCGCGGCGACGCGCGAGGTGTTGCCCGATCCGCTCTTTCGTAAGAATGCGCTGGCCCTCGGCGGGATTAACGTTGACCGCGATGCCGATGGCGTATTACGCCGCATCAAAGCGTTTCATAACATTCGTGCCTGGGACCCGATTATCAGGACGGAAGCGGAGTTATCTAATTGGAAACTCGATCGTGCCGTGGTGAGGTCGAATGAAATCATTTTTCCCGCGCCTCATGGGAAACAACACATTCTGCAACTGAGCGTAGACGGTCTTTTTGATCCGTCGGACGTGACAGGGGAAAAACCTGCGCAGGGATTTACACGACTCTATCCTCCTTACACGAACGTTCGGATTTGGCACCTTGGGATCGTGCTTGCCGCAATCGAGCTTGGCATCGATCTTTCGAAAGCAGAAATAAGGATCGATCGCGGGCAAATTGTTTTTCCAATGACGAACGGGCGGCGACGCGTGCTGCCTGTGGACCAAGAAGGTCAGTTTCTCATCGATTGGACTTTAGGCCTGAATGACTCGCGATTAACCCAATGGTCTTTCGAGACCATGATCAATGACGGCTTGTTGCGTGGCCTGGGCAGCAATGTGGCGCCGCGCTTCGCGGGTAAACTTGTGATCGTCGGTTCGACAGCGGTCGGCAACGAATTCAGCGACCGCGGCGCCACTCCCCTCGAGAAGGACACGTTTCTGACCAGCAGCCATTGGAACGTGATGAATTCCCTCATCACCGGCAACTTTCTTTATCCGCCGCCGTACTGGGTTGGCCTGCTGCTGATCTGCGCGATGGGGATCGCCGGCAGCTTCACCACGTGCAAGCTGCCGACTTTACGAGCCTCGCTCCTGGTCGTGTTGCTGGCAGTCGCCTATGTGGGAGCAGGGATGGGCGCGTTCGTATTGTGGCGGTATTGGCTGCCGCTCGTCGCGCCGCTTTTTGCGCTGCTCGCCGGTTATGTAGCGTTGATGACGTATCAGGCCTTTTTCGAGCAAGCCGAACGGCAGCGAATTCGCGAAGTGTTCGCAAAAGTCGTCTCACCGAAAATCGTGCAGGAGCTTTTGCAGTCAAAGGGCCTTCTCTCAGCCAAACGCCGGCGAGTGACAGTGCTATTTGCCGACATCCGCGGATTTACGGAAATGACCGATCGCAGCCATAAGCGGGCCGAGGAACAGGTGCACCGCGAACAGCTGGATCTGCAGCAGGCCGAAAAAGTATTTGATGCCGAATCCGCATTGGTCCTGAAAACTGTAACGCAGTACTTGAGCATTATCGCTGATACAGTCAAAACGCTTGATGGCACGCTCGACAAGTACATCGGTGATTGCGTGATGGCGTTCTGGGGCGCCCCCGTCGATCAGCCGCGACATGCCGCTTCATGTGTCCAGGCGGCCATTGAAGCCCAGCGCGCCATTCATCGCTTGAATGAGGAGCGGCAGGCGGAGAACCGGCGTCGCGAACAGGAAAATGCCGACCGGGTAGCCGTGGGCCGCAGCGCCTCTCCCTTCCTGGACATCTTGTCAGTCGGCACAGGCATTAACACTGGCCAGGTAGTCGCCGGAATGATGGGATCAGACCGGGACCAACAGAACTACACCGTTTTTGGGCGCGATGTGAATGTCGCCGCCCGGCTCGAAAAACTTTCGGGAAGTAACCGCATCTTCATTGGAGAGACAACATTTCTGGACTTGAAAAAGCAGGATCCGGCGCTCGCGGCGACCTGCATCGAACTGCCACCCAGAGAAGGTAGATTGCGTGGCATTCACGAGGCGATCAAAATCTACGAAGTGCCATGGAAGTCGGGCTAAACCCCATTACGGTCGGGGGCGTTTAAAGTACAATTAGCTCAGCAGAACGACGTTATGGAAGCGCATTTTCCCATTCTGCTGGTCGAAGACGATCCAAATGATGTTTGGCTGGTTCGGCACGCCTTTCAGAACGCCGCCATCAGCAATCCACTCCGAATCGTCCACGACGGCCAGGAAGCGCTCGATTATCTGAGTGGACAGGGCTCGTTCGGAGACCGTCAGGCCTTCCCGATTCCCAGGCTCGTCTTGCTCGACTTGAAGATGCCACGGCTCAACGGCTTCGACGTGATCGAATGGATGCGCCGCCATTATCCGTGGAAACTGACGCCGATCATCATCCTTTCGTCTTCGGCGCTGCCGCAGGATGTCAACCGCGCTTACGAATTGGGGGCGAACGCCTACATGGTCAAACCCGCCGATTTTCGCGCACTCGAACGACTCTTCCGGACCATTGCCGATTTTTGGAATTCGGGGATTACCCCGACGAACGAGACCGAGGCAGTCGCCTGATCGGGCTTCGACGCGCACGAACAGCGCCGGGTTCGGAAAGCCGGTCGATTTCTCGGTTTTCTCCGGAATGGATTTTTTCTTGTTGCCGGGAAATGTTTTCGATACCCATTCAGAACGAACCCATGAAAACATTGATTGCCTCGTTTATAGTGGCGCTGGCTTCGATCCTCTCCACCCACGCTGCGGACCAGATTCCCCGCACCAATGCGCCACCGGCTGGAGCGCAAGCGATGAAGAAACCACAAGGCATGCCCTTTTACGGCAAGGTGAGCGCGTTTGATAAACAGTCAATCACCCTCGACGGGAAGGAAAAGAAGCGCATCTTCTATCTGACGCCTGTAACGCGCGTCCACCGCGATAAGACGCCGGCCAGACTGGAAGAAGTTGTCGTTGGCCAATGGGTTGGTGGCTTTGTTCGACCAGACACTGATGGACGGCCAACCGTCGTCACTTTGAACCTGGCGGTGGAGCAGCGAGGCTCGCCTGTAAAGACGGCCACCAACGCGGTCCCGCCCAAAGCAAGGCAGTCGAAGTGATCACCTTCGCTAAAGTGCCCTGAGGCATCAGTAATTCACCCGATATTGAGCGCAAACTCCCGATGCTAAGTTCCTTGCATCAATGCATCTCCTTGACTCCAGGCGGGCCGCCGACAATTTCGTTTGCGCAAGCGGGCTGAAAACCCTTAACTGAGCGCCAATGCACCGGGATTGCGGAATTCGTCCTGAGTGGCTGGACTCGCGGGGGGAGCAACAAGAGCGTCTGCATGCTCGGGCCGCCGCAGTAGCCATTGAACAGTTCGGTCGCCATGTATTCCTTCGCGGCGTCGTCGAACTCTCTAATTATTGCCGCGAGAACTGTCTCTATTGCGGGATGCGTCGCGACAACCAGGCCCTGTCTCGCTTTCGCGCGGAGCATGACCGAATCGCCGAAGTGCTCATCCACCATCGGCCGAAAAGCATGACCGATGTGAATATTCAGACCGGGGAAGATCCCGTGGCTGTGCGCGACCTGGTCGTCCCGCTCATCCGGACGATCCGCCGGCACACCCCGCTCGGAGTGAGCGTTTGCCTCGGGAGCATGAGCGAACCGATTTACGACGAGCTCGAGGCGGCAGGCGCGGCCATTTACATCATCAAGTTCGAAACGGCTGATGAATTGCGCTACGCCGAGATGCAAGCTCCCGGCAACCTGGCGGAACGTCTCTCGCACATTCGTTTGCTCGCCCGTAAAGGCTGGAAAGTCAGTTCAGGATTCATCGCCGGCATGCCCGGCCAAACGCCCGAGGAATTGTTCGCGAATTTCAAACTGGCGTGCGAACTCCCATTGGCTGGTTGCAGCGTCAGCCCATTCATTCCGGGAGAAGCGACGCCGCTCGCGAATGAACCGCAGGGCGACATTGACCTGACTTTGAATTGCATGGCAATGCTGCGCCTGATGCGTCCCGATTGGGTGATCCCAGCGGTCAGCGCGCTGAATCTCGCGGGGCCCGGCTCCGGTTATCGTCGTGGGCTGCGCACCGGCGCAAATCTCGTCACCATGAACCTGACGCCCTCCGACATGCGCGATGATTACCTGCTCTACAAGCGCGACCGCTTCATCATGACCGAAGAGCGGATTCTGAGCGCGATTTCAGCCGAAGGCTTGCATCCCTCCAAACAAAGTCTGGCTGATTTCTATCGCGCCACCCAGGTGAACGGCTCGAAGGTTCACACTCGCGAAACGACCGCTGCTTAACGCGCGACGGTCTCTCTCGGCGTCACTTTATACGCCGGCAACTCCGCTGCGACCGCGGCGCTTTCTGCTTCGTTGCTGCTGCGCGACACAAACCACGTTCGCCAGCCTTCACGCACTTCAAGCAACGCCCATCCGAGCAATGCTTTGAAAATCGGCGTCATGCTCGAACGCGCGAAAGTGAACCCGCCAAACATGAAGCGATGACAGGCGTTGCGACGTCCCCACGCGCCGCGAAGTCGCCGCGCTCGCGCAATCTTCGCGAGGCGCCGGTTGTAACAGCGCATGAAATAAAAAAACGGAAGTGACGGCTTCGTCGAAAAAACCGTTTCTCGCAATGCTGCCTCGCCGCGCTTGAAGGGCTGCGCCGCCACGCCAAGATAGTAAAATCCAAGATCGAGCAGAAACGCCAGGCGCATTAACTCGTAGTCGCCCATGTATTCATATTTGTCCTGATACACCGCCTCGAACCATCGCTTATAACTGACACTGAAATCGCGATTGAGTTTCGCAATGCGCGACCCAATGTGCTCGCCCGATTGTTGCGCCAGAATCAAATCGTTCGCCGCGACGGCGGTGAATGAAATCCAATCCATTCCCGGGCTGTAAAATGGATCGAGAAATCCCGCCGCATCGCCAACCAACACAAATCCATCTCCCGCAAACGTCGTGCTGTAGTACGGCAGGTTGCGCCGAAAGTGCACATCGCCTTCGATCCATTCAGCGTCTTCAAGGATCTCGCGACCTGCCGGATGCCGGCAGAGAAATTCCTTGAGCCGTTCGCCAATCGCTCCCGTTTCAGACCAGTCCACCAGACGCTGATCGAAGACCACGCCTACGCTCACGTCACCGCCTTTGAGTGGAATGCACCACGCCCACCATCCGGCTCCCACGAGATGATTGGTCGCCGTGTTTCGCGTGCCGAAGCACGCTTTGGCCCACATCGGATACTTGCGCGCCAGGTCATAGCTGTCCCAATCCTTCACGTTGCGCCAGCGCGCCCAGACGGCGGCCGTGGGATGATCCGTGTTCGCCCGCCACCAGCCGTTGTTGCGCGCCAGCATCGCGGCGACGCCCGACGCATCGACAACCCAACGCGCAGCAATCGTTTGTGTCTCGTTGTCATGCCGCACGACAATCTGTTGCGCACCGCCCGGCATCAATTCGACGCCTTGAACAGCGGCGGGACGTAACAGTTTCGCGCCAGCCGCACACGCGCGTTGCAACACTTCCTCATCGAGAACCGCGCGATCGACCTGGTACGCCGCCACGCGCGCGAGATACCGGCCCCCGATTTCGCCGCAGTCTTCCAGAGTCTTTGTGTGTTCGTTGGCAAACCAGAAGCGGAGCCCTTGCTTGACGAGATGATGTTCGTTGAGGTGCTGCGTCAATCCGAGGACTCGCCCCAGAAAATACGTGCTCACCTCGACGGTCGCTTCACCGACGCGCCGTTTGAAGGTGGGAGATTTTTCGATGATCAGCAGCCGAAGTTCCGGCCGCTCCCGCAAAAGGATCAGTGCCGTGGCCGCGCCTGATAACGCCCCGCCGATGACCACTACATCGTAATCTGTCTTCGGCGAGGCATTCACATGACGCTAATCCGCGCGGTTGATTTTGAGATCGCTCTTGATGATCTTGCCGTCTTCGCCGGACACAAATAGATCTCCGATATCGACGGTTTCGGTCGGCTTGCGCACCTTCGCCGCCCATAGGCGGACTCTCCAAACGGGAGTAGCGTCATCACGGCCTGTCCGCTCCAGCCAAAGCTGAGTGTTCGTCAGCGTGAGATTAGCCAGGAGCGGATCCTTGATTGCCGCCTCGATTGCTTTGTTGGAATCGATCTTCAATTTCGCTCGATCAATCGGCTTGTACACGCCCGACCCAAATTCCAGCACGCGCGCGGGGCGCTTCACCGCAACTTTTTTACCCGCGGCAAACTTCACTTCAGTGGCTTTGGCCGTCGCATCCGGATCGTAGAACACGACATACCAGATGTTCGGCACCAGCGAACCGACGGACTTTTCGGATCGCACCTGCGTGACCTTGTCTTTGGCATCTTCGCCCACGTGGCGATTCCCTTCTTTGATCAGGTCAAAGGCCGTGGGTTCATCCGCTCTGGCGTCCGTAACACTGACGAGCAGTCCTGCTGCAACGACGAGTAACGAAGCGAAGGTTTTCTTCATGGCCGCGAATACTAGGCAAGGATCACGCAATGGACAATCGCGAAAAACGCCGGCGATTGGTTTCGCTGATTTCCAGATTTGACATCCGCCGGATTTTGCGGAATGGTTCGCTGAGAAAAGAAGACCGGGGCCGGATTGAGCGGTCCAGACCCCGGCAAACACGACACCGGTCGCGTTTTACCCTACGGAAAGTTAGATTTCCGTCACGGCTATTGTTTTGGTTCTCCTTGATGAGAAGATGTCTTTGGAGCTTTTCCGGGAAGCTCGTGTGCATTTTAAAATCATCAAACCCGATGACATACTCCCTTAACCCAAACCCTCCATATTGTGCTGAAACGACTCCTACTTCTTGAAAACGGCTGTTACCGTCGCCACTTCAGCGCACTTCGACCGGGACTGCAATGGGGTCTTTGCCCCACAATTCCTGCTATTTTCTTGTCCGTCACCCTGGCAGCGCTTCACGGCCATGCTCAGAGCGATCGATGGTCAATCGCCACCGCCAAAGAATGGGACCTCAAACGCCCGGCGCTCGTCTCGAACATGCAATCCGTTATGGGACCCCTTCCCGGCACATCGAAGCGGTGTCCGCTTGAGTTACAAATCAAAGAGGAAACCGATGCGGGGTTATTTTCGCGCCGCCGCATTGAATTCAACTCCGAACCGGGCAGCCGCGTCCACGCCTGGCTGCTCGTCCCGAAGAAGGTTTCCAAAGCGCCCGCCGTCCTCGCGTTGCACCAGACGCACAATCTCGGGGCGAAAGTCGTTGTCGGCCTCGGCGACAGCCCGAACGACTGTTATGGCGTCGAACTCGCCGAGCGGGGCTACGTTGTTCTCGCGCCGCCGTATCCGCTGCTTAGCGATTACGAACCCGATTTGAAGAAGCTCGGTTACGTCAGCGGCACGATGAAAGCGATCTGGGACAACATCCGCGCGCTCGATGTCTTGCAATCGCTTCCGTTTGTGCAGACAAATCGCTTCGGCGCGATCGGCCACTCACTCGGCGGCCACAACGCCCTCTACACGGCCGCCTTCGATGACCGCATTAAAGTCGTCGCGACAAGTTGCGGGTTCGATTCGTTCCGCGATTACATGAACGGCGACATCCGCGGTTGGACGAGCGCGCGTTACATGCCGCGATTGCTCGACTATTCGCCCGACAAATTCCCTTTCGATTTTTATGAAGTCCTTGCCCTCATCGCGCCCCGCCAGATCTTTGTGAACGCGCCCATGGGAGACACCAACTTCAAATGGCGCAGTGTCGATGCCATCGCGCGCGACGTCTGGCCTATTTACCGGCTCTATCACGCCGAGGAAAATCTGCAGATCGTTCATCCCGATTGTGGGCACCTCTTCCCGCCCGAAATCCGCGAGCAAGCCTACAAACTCTTCGACAAAGTCCTTCGCTGATCTCCGCCTCCTGTAAAACTCTTACTCGTAATCGTAATCACGATCTTCTCTTGCCGGGGGAGGACCCTCTCCCCATTTTTCGCCCACTTTGCGCCTTGCCTCCACGCGCGCATTTCCATGTCGGACGGGCGGAAACGCGTCTCACACGCACTTTGGCGTTGACACCCCGGTTGCCCGCCGTGTTAATTCGCGGCATCGCCGTAAGTTACAGCCCCCTCGTCACATCGGGGGTCAGTGCAAAGCATGAGCGACCGTAAGCTGAATATCGCAATCGTGGGCCTCGGGTTCGGGGCAGAATTCATCCCTCTTTATCAGCGGCATCCAAATACCGACATGTATGCCATCTGCCAGCGCACAAAGGAGAAGCTGGACCAGGTGGGCGACCAATGGAAGGTCGAGAAGCGCTACAGCAGTTTCGAGGAGTTGCTGAAGGACAAGAGCGTCGATGCGGTGCACATCAATTCACCGATCCACCTGCACGCCTCGCAAAGCATCGCGGCGCTGAAGGCCGGCAAGCACGTCGCCTGCACGGTGCCGGCATGCACGACTCTGGCGGAGGCCAAACAGATCGTCAAAGCCGCCGAAAAGTCGGGCAAAAACTACATGATGATGGAGACGGTGGTGTATTCGCGCGAGTTCCTGTATGTGCGCGAATTACGCGACACCGGCCGGCTGGGACGCATTCAGTTCATGCGCGGATCGCACCTCCAAAATATGGAAGGCTGGCCGTCTTATTGGGAAGGGCTGCCGCCCATGCACTACGCAACGCATTGCGTGAGCCCGTGCCTTGCGATCGTCAAAGGCGAAGCGGATTACGTCTCCTGCCTGGGATCGGGGCGCATCGCGGAGCAGTTGATTCCGAAGTACGGCTCGCCGTTCTCCTTCGAGACCGCGCATTTCCGGGTGCGCAACCAGGACCTGGGCTTTGAGGTGACGCGCTTTCTTTTCAATGCGGCACGCCAGTACATCGAGAGCTTCGATGTGTATGGCGAGAAGACTTCCTTTGAGTGGCAACTCACCGAAAGCGATGAGCCGGCGCTGCATGTGGGCGGCGAGAAAATTGAGAAGGTGAAGATTCCCGATTACGCCAAGTACTTGCCCGAACCAATCCAGCGGTTCACGACGAAGGGCGTTTACGATGCGGGCGAACATCAGCACCTTTCGTTTACCCAGGGCGGCGGCCATGGCGGGTCGCATCCGCATCTGGCAAATGAATTTGTAATGAGCATCATCCAGGGGCGCCCGTCATTTCCGGATGTGTATCAATCGGTGAACTGGACGATGGCGGGGATTTGCGCGCATGAATCGGCCATGCGCGGCGGCGAGATCGTTAAAATCCCGGATTTCCGTAGCAGCTAAAACCCAAAAACAAAACCTATGGACAACGGAATAACACCAAACGCTAAACGACTACTCTGGGCCGGATTCATGGCGATTCTCGCGGCCGGTGTCGGCTTCGCCATTCGCGGCAACATTTTGGCAATCTGGTCAGGTAAATTTGGTTTTACCGGATTGGAGACGGGTCTGATTAACGGCGCGGGCTTCACCGGGTTTTGCTTCGGTATCATTATCGGCGGGTTGATCGCGGATAAGATTGGTTATGGCAAACTTGTCATCGTCGCGTTTGCGCTGCACTTACTCTCGGCGTTTGTGACTTTTGCTGCGCGCGACGGGATGTCCAGCCAGACGGCCTTTGTCTACCTTTGGTCAGGCACGTTTATCTTCGCGCTGGCGAACGGGACTCTGGAGGCGGTGGCGAATCCTCTTGTGGCGACGTTGTTCCCGCAAAACCGGATGCATTATCTGAATATTCTGCACGCGAGTTGGCCGGCGGGTCTGGTGCTCGGCAGTTTTATTGGCGGTTATTGGGGCGAAACTCTTGGCTGGGGTTGGAAAACACGCCTGGCGCTGTTCCTTATTCCTACTGCGGCCTACGGAATTATGTTTTTTGGCCAGCACTTCCCGAAATCCGAGGCCTCGCAAAAGGGGCTCAAGCTTGGCGAGATGTTAACCGACGTCGGCACAATCGGAGCCGCTGTGGTGGGCTTCTTTGTCGGTCTGTTTGTGAAGGACGGCTTTGGGCCGGTGCTCGGCGGCTTGACGGGCAGCGCATTCTTTGGGAGCAACGCCTGGCTGTACATTTCCATTGCCGTTGGCGCCGCGGTCTGGCTGAGCCTGAGCAATTTAAGTCACTGGACTACGGGCGCCTGGTTGCTGCTGGTCCTGTTTATCACTCACGCGCTGGTCGGAGCTGTCGAATTGGGCACGGATGGATGGATCCAAAACATCACCGGCAACATCTTCACGACCAAACAGGGAACACTGCTCTTCGTCTTCACTTCGGCGATCATGTTCAGTCTGCGCTTTTGCGCTGATTTCATTGAGAAACGAATAGGGCTTTCGCCAGTGGGTATCCTGCTGATTTGCGCCATTCTCGCCTGCGTGGGCCTGAATCTGACCAGTGGCATCGCCGCCTTCGGTGGCGCGATGGGGGCGTTGGCCGTTTACGCCGTAGGTAAAACCTTTTTCTGGCCCACGATGCTTGCAGTGGTGAGTGATCGCTTTCCGCGTACCGGGGCGGTCGCCATCAGCATTATGGGCGGCCTGGGCATGATGTCTGCCGGATTGGTCGGCTCACCTGGACTCGGTTACGCCAAAGATCGCTTTGCCAGTGCTGAACTGGAAAAAGCAAATCCAGCAATTTATGCCGAGTACAAAGTCGCCGAACCGAAAGGGTGGTTGTTCTTCGGCAAGGTCAACGCGATCGACGGAAAAAAACTCGGCGAGGTTCAGCAAAAACTCGCCGCGGCCCGTGAAGAATTGGGCAAGGCCGGCGTCAAGGACCCCAAGGCCGCGGTGGACAAACTGACCCCGGATGAACGGGCAGTTTATGAATCCAGCATCAAGGGTGATCGCAGAACGCTTGTCGCCGACTCCTTCATCCCCGCGACCATGGCCGTGGTCTATCTGGTCCTCTTGCTCTACTTCAAAGCGCTCGGCGGCTACAAGCCGGTCCATATTGTGCCGGAAGCCGAGCAGCGTCCGCCGGTCGAAGTGAAAGCAGTGACGTGATCTGTGAATGGCGCCGCCAATAGCGGGTCGGGCAGTCACAGACAATTGTTCCTGGCGAGTTTCATCACGCTCATCGCGGCGGGCATCGGCTTTTCCATTCGCAGCGGCATTCTCGACGACTGGGGCCGCGAGTTTGGTTTCACGCAAACTGAGTTAGGCTCGATTACCGGGAGTGGATTGTGGGGATTTGGGATCGCGATCGTATTCTTCAGCTCCTTTGCGGACCGCGTGGGCTACAAGCCGCTGATGATCATTGCATTTGTCCTTCATGTCCTGTCCGCCCTGCTCACGCTGGCTGCAGGATTTGTGTTTCAGCACCACGGGAAAGACGCGACTTTCTGGTTGCTGTATGCGGGCATGTGGCTCTTCGCGCTGGCGAATGGCACTTGCGAAGCAGTGATCAACCCGCTCGCAGCGACGCTCTATCCAAACCAGAAGACGCACTATCTCAACATCCTCCACGCCGGCTGGCCGGCGGGATTAATCGTCGGCGGGCTGCTCTCGTACTTCATGGTGGAGCGAAATGGGCAGGTAGTTGTGAGATGGGAAATCCAGTGGCTGCTCTTTTTATTGCCGGTAGTCGCGTACGGCCTGCTGATGTTTTGGCGGAAATTTCCTGTCTCTGAGGCGAAAGCCGCGGGCGTGTCATTCGCGACCATGCTCAAGGAGTTTGCGCAACCGGTGTTGCTCGCGCTGCTGGTGCTGCACGCCCTGGTCGGCTACGTCGAGTTGGGAACCGATAGCTGGATCGCGAATCTGATGACGAACATCGCGGGAATGAAAGGCATTCTACTGCTCGTTTACACTTCGAGCATTATGTTCGTGCTTCGGTTCTGTGCCGGACCCATCGTGCGTAGAATCTCGCCGCTCGGTCTTCTGTTCTCCTGCGCCGTTCTCGCCATGATTGGATTGTTTTGGTTAGGGAACTCGACCGCGGGTATCGCCGTGTTTCTCGCCGCGACAATTTATGGTGTCGGCAAAACATTTTTCTGGCCAACGATGCTCGGTGTCGTTTCGGAACGTTTCCCTAGAGGGGGCGCGTTGACGCTCGGAGCAGTGGGCGCTGCGGGCGTGTTCTCCGCCGGATTCCTCGGCACGCCTGGCATTGGGTACATCCAGGATTATTACGCCGCACATAAACTTTCGACCGAAGCGCCGGCGCTTTATCAGCAATACACCGCACGTGAACCCAAAAGCTTTCTCTTTTTCCCAAAGACGACGGGTTTGGATGGCGCGCGAGTAGAGCCCCTCATGGAAAAGCCTGAAGGGCAACTCACGGACGGGGAAAAAACCGTGCGCAACGCGCGCATTTATGGCGCTCGCATGAGCTTGAAATGGACCTCACTCGTGCCACTGATCATGGCTGCGGGCTATTTGCTGCTGATTCTTTATTTCAAAGCCAGGGGCGGTTACAAACCGGTGCAGATCGCCGAGCCGCGACACCCCGCCGAGCCCGCGAAGGCGCCTGGTCTGCACGCGATCATATAAGCTTCGGGGTTTCGGTCTTGAGCACGGATTCGACCCAATGCAGAGTCGCGCCATGAAATACGTGCTCGCACTCGATCAGGGCACCACGAGTTCCCGCGCGATAGTCTTCGACGAAACCGGAGCGATGCGCGGTCTCGCCCAAAAGGAATTTCGCCAGATTTTTCCGCAACCGGGCTGGGTTGAGCACGATGCGGAAGAGATATGGGCCACGCAATTAGGCGTTTCCGTGGAAGCGATGGCTCAAGCGCGGATAAAACCTGAAGAGGTCGCTGCCGCGGGCATAACAAACCAGCGTGAAACGACGGTTGTTTGGGACCGCAGCACCAGTCGGCCGATTTGCAATGCAATTGTCTGGCAGGACCGCCGGACGGCCGATCGTTGTCGCGCTCTCAAAGCCGCGGGGCACGAGGGAGTGTTTCGGGACCGAACAGGCCTGGTTCTTGATCCTTATTTTTCCGGGACGAAGCTGGCATGGATTCTCGACAATGTTGCGGGCGCACGCAAACGCGCCGAAAAAGGCGAACTCGCCTTTGGAACCATCGATTCCTGGCTTATTTGGAAATTTACGGACGGCAAGGCGCATGTCACCGATCCGAGCAACGCTTCACGTACGCTGCTGTTTAATATTCACACCGGCAATTGGGACGACGACCTGCTGAAGATTCTCAACGTGCCCCGGTCCGTTCTTCCGAAAGTTTGCTCCTCCAGCGAAATCTATGGCGAAACAAAAGGAGCGCGCATTCCAATCGCCGGCATTGCCGGGGATCAACAGGCTGCGCTCTTCGGCCAACTTTGCACTGACGCTGGCCTGGCGAAGAATACTTACGGGACCGGATGTTTCATGCTCATGAACACCAGCACAAAACCGGTCGCTTCGCGGAATCAGCTTCTGACGACCGTGGCGTGGCGAATCGGCAACCGCACGGAATATGCCCTCGAAGGAAGCGTCTTCGTCGCCGGCGCAGTCGTGCAGTGGCTGCGCGATTCGCTTGGCATCATAAAGAATTCGGCAGACGTTGAAACACTTGCCGCCAGCGTGCCCGATTCTGGTGGCGTTTATTTTGTGCCTGGGTTCGTGGGGCTTGGCGCGCCGCACTGGGACCCGTATGCGCGCGGGACCATTGTCGGGCTGACGCGCGGCAGCACCGCCGCGCACATCGCTCGCGCTGCGCTGGAAAGTATTGCCTTTCAGACGGCTGAAGTGATGCATGCCATGGAAGCCGATTCGGGCATTCGGCTAAAGGAGTTGCGGGTGGACGGTGGTGCCTCACGAAATAATCTCTTGATGCAATTTCAAGCCGACGTGCTGGGGATTCCGGTCATTCGCCCCGCCGTTTCGGAAACGACCGCATGGGGCGCTGCCGCTCTGGCGGGCCTGGCAATCGGCGTGTGGAAGAGCCCGGCAGACCTGCGAGCGTGCTACAAGCCGGAAAAAACATTTACGCCCCAGGACACCTCTCAAGCAAACCGTCTGAGCGAGTGGCGCCGCGCAGTCGAGAGATCGAAAAATTGGGTTCCGCATGAATCGTGATGAGATGCTGGCCAGGCTGGTCCCGCCCCTGCGGGATTCTGCCGGCTGGGACATTCTCATCATAGGCGGCGGCGCGACTGGACTCGGTTGCGCCGTCGATGCCGCCGCCCGAGGTTACCGCACACTCCTGCTCGAAAAGAGTGATTTCGCGCATGCGACGTCAAGCCGCAGCACGAAGTTAATCCACGGCGGCGTGCGCTACTTGCAGCAGGGCAACATCAAGCTCGTGCGTGAATCGCTGCGGGAGCGCGGGTTGCTTCTGCGCAATGCGCCACACCTTGTCCGGACGCTGCCATTCATCGTTCCGGCCTATAAATGGTGGGAACCTGCGTTTTATGGGGTCGGGTTGAAACTCTACGACGTTCTCGCAGGCAGGCATCGGCTGGGCCGCTCCGAATTTCTGTCGCGCACCGAGACACACAACCGGCTGCCGACGCTTACTGAGGAGGGCCTTCGCGGCGGGACTTTGTATTACGATTCGCAGTTCGACGACTCCCGCCTGGCGATTGCTCTTGCGCAAACGGCGGCGAACCTGGGAGCCGTCGTTCTCAACTATGCGCACGTCACGGCGTTGCTCAAGACAGCTAATCGAGTTAATGGCGTCGTGGCGCGGGATGTCGAAACGGATCGCGAATACGAACTGCCGGCCAAGGTTGTGATAAATGCAACGGGTGTCTTCACCGATTCTGTTCGGCAGCTCGATGAGCAGGCGTCCCCGCCCATCGTCGCGGCCAGCCAGGGCTCGCACATCGTCCTGGACAGTGACTTTCTTCCCGCGGAAACGGCCATGATCGTTCCAAAAACGGATGACGGCCGGGTGCTTTTCGCGATTCCATGGCATGGCAAGCTGCTTGTCGGAACCACGGATGTCCCGGCAAACGCGCCGACAGACGACCCCAGGCCGAGCGACGCTGAAATTGATTATCTCCTCAACCACATTGGCCGCTATCTCGCGCGCAAACCGAGTCGCTCCGATATCCGCAGCACCTTTGCGGGATTGCGGCCACTGGTGCGTAACGGCCCAACCGGGAACACGGCGCTTATGCCGCGCGATCATACAATTCTCGTTTCGCCCTCGCAGTTGATCACCATCACCGGCGGCAAATGGACGACGTATCGCAAGATGGCCGAGGACACGATCGATCGCGCTGCGGGAATCGCTGGCCTGCCGCAGCAGCGATGCACTACAGCCGAAATTCAAATTCACCGGTCCGCTGAAGCTCGCACGATAGAGGAAGCGACGACGCATGCTGTTCGTGAAGAGATGGCGCGAACCGTCGAAGACGTGCTCGCTCGCCGGACGCGCTCGCTGTTTCTCGATGCGCGCGCGAGTATTCAGTCAGCGCAAAAAGTCGCCGAGATTATTGCACGGGAGCTTGGAAAGGATGGCTTGTGGCGAGATGCGGAAGTAAAACGCTACGCTGAAATTGCCCGACAGGCGACCACATGAAACTACCGCTCGACGCGCTGATTGCCAGAGACAAGCTCGTTCGATACTTGCTGCAATGGCGAACGTTACACTATTTCCGTCGAAGGAAAATTAAGCATGCCTTTCGAACTCTACACCAAAGTGGCATTGAAAGCCGATTTAGCGTCGCACAAGCTTCGGCGTGGCGATGTCGCAACAATAGTTGAGAAACATCCTGGAAGAACAAATCAGGAAACGGGCTATTCGCTTGAGGTCTTTAATGCCGTCGGGGAAACAATTGCAGTCGTTACCGTATCCGAGTCGCAGCTGGAACCGCTTACTCAAAATGAAGTGTTCCATGTGCGACGATTGGACGAGGTCCCTGCCTGACTAGAATTCCACCTGCATTCCCAGCTCGACGACGCGATTGACTGGCAGCCGGAAAAACGTCGTGGCGTGTTGCGCATTGCGAGACATCGTGGCAAACAGACGCTCGCGCCAAAGCGCCATGCCGGGCATGCGCGTCGGAATGATCGTTTCGCGGCTCAGGAAGAATGTCGTTTGTTCCTCAACGAATTCGAGGCCTTCCTTTTGGCAAAGTTGCAGCAATCGCGGCACGTTCGGTTCCTCCATGAAGCCGAAGTAGCCAACCACGCGGTAAAATCCGCACTCCGATTTCTCGAGTTTCAGTCGTTCGGATTCGTTGACGTGCGGGACGTCGCGGGTCGCGCACGTCAAAATGATCACCCGGTCGTGAAGCACTTTGTTGTGTTTTAAATTGTGCAGCAGCGCGATGGGCGTGCCTTCGGGGCCGCCCGACAGGAACACCGCCGTCCCGGGCACCCGCACGGGTGGATTGGCTTTCACATCAGCCAGGAACATATCGTATGGCAGCGAACTCGCCGCGAGCTTGGACCGTAGAATGCGCCGGCCCGTTTTCCACGTGGACATCAACGTAAAAACCACCGCGCCAACGACCAACGGAAACCATCCGCCATGGGGTATCTTGATGGCGTTCGAGGCGAGAAATGCCAGTTCGATCAGGAAGAACCCGCTGCACACAAGCGCCGTCAGCCACGGGCTCCATCCCCAAAGACGCTGCGCCGCGAAGAAGAACAGTGTGGATGTTACGACCATCGCCAGCGTCACGGCGACGCCATATGCCGCGGCCAGGTTACTGGAAGAATGGAAGCCTAGAACCAGACCCACCGCTGCCAGCATGAGCGTCCAATTGACTTGCGGCATATAAATCTGGCCTTTCTCGGCGTGAGAAGTGTGTTGAATGACTAAGCGCGGAAAGTAACCGAGCTGGATTCCTTGCATGGTGAGCGAAAAGGCGCCGGCGATCAGCGCTTGCGAGGCGATAACGGCTGCGGCCGTGGCAAGGCCAACCAGCGGATAAACCATCCAGGACGGGGCGAGATGATAGAATGGGTTTTCGGCGGCGGCAGGATTTTTGAGCAGCAGCGCGCCCTGGCCGAAGTAATTCAGCACCAGCGCCGGGAAGACAAAGAAAAACCAGGCGCGGCGAATCGGCCGCAGCCCGAAATGTCCCATGTCCGCATAGAGCGCCTCCGCTCCCGTGACACATAGGAAGACTGCACCCAGCACGAGGAAGCCAATCCAGCCGTTTTCGATGAAAAATCGAATCGCGTGCCACGGATTGAACGCGAGCAGAACGCCAGGCGAACCGGCAATGCCACGCAGTCCCAAAACCGAGATGGTCAGGAACCACAACAGCATCACCGGGCCGAAGAAAAAGCCGACCCGACCCGTGCCGATGCGCTGCACAGAGAATAATCCTATGAGAATTATGATCGTGATGAGCACGATGTAGTGCTCGAAAGCGCGTGTCGCGACTTTCAATCCTTCCACGGCACTCAAGACCGTCATCGCAGGCGTGATCATTCCGTCGCCGTAAAGCAACGCGGCTCCGAACACGCCGAGCAGGATCACGTAGCGCGCGCCGCGGCCGGGATTTTCCCGATCGGGAAACGCGAGTGAGAGCAGCGCCAGATCGCCGCCTTCGCCCTTGTTGTTCGCGCGGGTAACGAACGTGAGATACTTGACGGACACGATTGCAACCAGGGACCAGAAGATCAGCGACAAAATTCCGAGGATATTTCCGGCAGTCGGTTCAATTCTATGCGGTCCGTAAAAACATTCGCGGATCGTGTAGAGGGGGCTGGTGCCGATGTCGCCAAAAACAACGCCCAACGCGCCGAGCAACAGCCCGAGCTGATATTTGCGCCGCTCGGCCGGGTTCAAACGGAACCTCCCCTGGTCCCGAAAGCTGAAACATTGACAATTGTCGTTCGGCTAATGGCCGCGGATATTGCTACGAGCCTTGCGATTATTCAAGCATCCCGGCACTGGCTGCCTGTGCCGCTTTGGACGGCTGCGTCGCAGAAGGATGCCCCGCCCGGCGCAGCGCCCACAGTCCCAATGCGGTCAGCAGGCCGTTTACGATCAGCAACTCCTGCCCAAACCGGTAGCCGTTCAGCCATGCTACGGAATTGGCCCGGAGGATGTAGCAGAGTATGGGGGCAACGATACACACCAGCGGAGCCCATTTGTCTTTTATCGGTTTTCGCGAGAGCAATCCGAAGGCAAAAAGCCCAAGCAAAGGCCCGTAGGTGAAATTGGCGATGTCCAGCACCATCTCTATCACGGATGTTTTGTTGACCGCCCAGAACACGAGAATGACGCCCAGCAGCAGCACTGCAAAACCGATGTGAGCAACGTGCCTCCACCATGTTTTTTGGCGTTCATTGAAGCGGCCGGGTTCCTCGGACCCAAGGATATCGATGCAGAATGAAGTGGTAAGTGTCGTGAGCACCGAGTCGGCGCTGGAAAAAGTCGCCGCCGTCAGCCCCACCACAAATGCAATCGCGGCGAACGTGCCGAGATATTGCAGCGCCAGCATCGGAAACAGTTTGTCGGTCTCCGGAGGGACCGAAATTCCCTTCGCCGCCGCGAACGCGTAAAGCAGCGCGCCCAGAGAGACGAAAAAGACATTCACGACCACGACAATGATGCTGAAGGAATAGATGTTTTTCTGCGCTTCACCCAGAGAGCGGCAACTGAGGTTCTTCTGCATCATGTTCTGGTCCAGGCCCGTCATGGCAATCGCGACCGCCGCTCCGCCGAAGAAGCTCTTCCAGAAAAATGCCTTCGCCTTCCACTCCGTCACGAAAATTTGCGAATATGAACTCTGTGAAATGGCTGAAACCATGTCGGTCAGTCCCCAATTGAGCTGGCGAGACACGGCGACGATCGAGAAAATCACGCCCGCCAGCAGGAACGTCGATTGGAACGTGTCGGTCCACACGAGGGTCTTGATCCCGCCCTTATACGTATAAATGAGGATCAGCCCGATGATCGTCGCTACCGTCGCGACGAACGGGACGCGCCACTGCTGAAAGATGAACAACTGGATGACGCTGGCGGTAAGATAAAGCCGCGCGGCCGCCCCAATCGTTCGCGACAACAAAAAGAAAAATGCGCCTGTCTTTTGTGAGTTCGGGCCAAACCGTTCCCGCAAATAACTATAGATTGAAGTCAGCCGCAGCCGGTAATACAGGGGCAACAGGACCGCGGCGATGACCACGTAACCGATCACATAACCGAAGACGACCTGCAAATACGAAAAGCCCGCCGTGCCGACCTGCCCAGGCACCGAAATGAATGTCACCCCGGAAAGCGAATCGCCGATCAACCCAAACGCGACCACATACCACGGCGACGCGCGATTGCCGAGAAAGTAAGACTCGTTCGTGGCGTGCCGGCTTGTGTACCACGCGATCAACAGCAGGAACGCGAAGTACCCGCTGATGCACGCAAGAATCAGGACCGGCGACATGCTGCCGAATTGAAAATTGAAAACTGCGAATTGGGAATCCGAAACTTGGCCACTCTCTGTGACAGCAAGTCAGCGCTAATTACCGGCAATGGTGGCTTCGATGGCCTGGGGCAAGTCATCGCAGAGGTCTTCGACGATTTCCCGGCATTCCCGTTCCGTCAGGCGCAGCGAACGCGCGGCGGCGTGGACGAACCCACCCATCGTGCGATAGGCGTAGTGCATCAAGCCCTGCCGCACGGGCAATGAAAACAGCGCCAGGGTGATGCCATAAACGATCGTGTGCCATCCGTTGGCTTCGCCTGATTCGACGGCCGCCAGGTAGCGATGGACCAGGCGCTCCCCTCGCATCGGCCGCATCGCCTGGATATGCGCATGACCGACGCGGCGGCTGGCATTCACAAACTGGGGCATCACCATCTTGTCCGCCGCAGAGCGATCCAGCGCGATCAGTTCCCGGCATTCGTTGTGACTGGCGTGTAAAAACGCCTTGTGAATCAATGGCAGCTCGACCGGGACCAGGATCTCCTCCAGGTAAGTCTCGATAAAGACAGCCAGCGTTTGCAGGTTGTGGACGGGAGCGTCCTGCAACAGCGCCGAGGCAGCGGTCACGCTCACCAAATCTTCCATCGAGCCGAGCTGCTCCAGCAGCACGCCGATCACTTCCGGGCGTTGCGCCGTGACCGTCGCACTCAAACGAATCTGATTCAAAACTTGTTCCATCGCCATGAATGAGCCCCGAAAGACTTCGGAGCACACTTAAAATTTATCGCCCTGCTTGCGGACGCGCCAATCTCAAAACAGTGGAGAGCAAAAAAAATTATTCCGTAAAAGCTTGCTGCTCCGAACTGTTTTCGCTACGTTCGATCAAATTATCGGTTAACTTGCGGGTTCCACTTGAGCCGAGTTTCCTGGCCGGGTGAAAGCCCCTGACACACAGGAGCAACGTAAATGGCTACAGTTGATTTTGCCATCGGGATCGGCGGCGAAGCGGCCAGGGCATCGCTACTTCCCGGAGATATTCTCGCCCGCATTTTCGCGCGCCGCGGTCTGCATCTCAATGCCTACAATGCCTACCAGTCGATCATCCGCGGCGGGCACACATTTTTGACAATCCGCGCCAGCGACGCACCCGTGCGCAACATGGGCGACAAGCTCGATGTCCTTATCCCCCTCAACCAGGACACGATGAATCGCCATCTTAAACTGCTGCGCGCCGGCGCCTGTGTGATTTACGATGGCGACAAACTCAAGACCGGCGAATCCTACGGAGGGTCACCGGCAGACGGCGTGCAGGTTTGCCCCATGCCGATGAAGCAGCTTTGCGGGGCGAATAAGCTCGGAGGCAACACGGTCGCGATTGCGGCGACGCTCCAAATGCTCGGCATTGAATTTGAACCCCTCGAGCAGGTGCTCACACGGCAATTCAAGAAAAAGGGCGACGCGGTTGTTGCCGAAAACGTGAATATAGCGCGCGCCGGTTACGATTACGCCGCGACAAATTTCAAGCCGTTCCCAGTCAAAGCGCCAAAAGGAGGGAAGCCACTTGCGGTCGTGACCGGAAATCAGACGATCGCGCTCGGTGGGGCCGCGGCAGGCGTAAAATTCTACGCCGCCTATCCAATGAGCCCGTCCACCGGCGTTCTGATGTGGATGGCCGCGCACGCGCGCCAACTGGGCATCATGGTCCGCCAGGTCGAAGACGAGATCGGCGTCATGAACATGATCATCGGCGCCGCGCACGCAGGTTGTCGGGCGATGTGCGCGACGTCCGGCGGCGGTTTTGCGCTGATGACCGAAGCCATCGGCATGGCGGGGATGATCGAGACCCCCGTCGTCTGCGTGGACGTTCAACGCGCAGGTCCCGCAACAGGCGTGCCGACGAAAACTGAGCAGGGCGATCTCTGGCAGATGCTGGGAGCGGCGCAAGGCGATTATCCGCGCATCATTGTCGCCCCTTCAACACAACTCGATCTGTTCAAAACGATTCCCGAGTTGTTCAATCTCGTGGACAAATATCAGTGCCCGGGCCTGGTGCTCTCGGACCTGTTGATCTCCGAAGGAACGTCCAGCGTTGACCCGGCGGAACTCAACTTCAACGTCAAGATCGATCGCGGCGAAATCATTTTCCCGAATGGCAACGGGTCAGGCAACGGTGAGACGAAGAGCCCATTCAGCGGATACAACGACAATGCGTACCTCCGCTTCAAGAATACCGAATCCGGCATCTCGCCGCGCGCGGTCCCGGGCGTGCCCGGTCACATTCACGTCGCCGCTACCGATGAACACGACGAAGACGGGACGTTAATCAGCGATGAGTACACGAATCCGGCGAAGCGCCGTATGATGGTCGAGAAGCGCGCGCGCAAAATGGAGACGGTGCTTTCGCAAATTGCAGCGCCGAAATTGGTTGGTCCAGAAAATGCCCAGGTAACCCTCGTTGGTTGGGGCTCGACTGAGGGCGTGATTCTCGAAGCGCTTGAAAAACTCGCCGCGGACGAGGGGATCGTCGCCAACCATCTGCAAATCAAATGGGTTGTGCCGTTCCACGCCGATGAAGTGAGCCGGATTCTCAGCCGCAGCAAGCGAGTCATCATCGTTGAGAACAATCATAGTGGACAGTTCGCGCGCTTTTTGCGCTCGGAAACCGGGTTCAAGGCGCACGGCCACATCCGGAAATATGATGGCGAGCCGTTCATGCCACATCACATCGTCAACTCGGTCAAAGAACAACTCGAAGGCCGCGCCGCCGCCGCGAAGGAGATCGTCTCCGTGCCAGCGCACGAAATCTTGGTATAGGAACAAACATGCAAACAGTGACTGAAACCGCACCCGCGCCCACCACGATTCAACCACCGGTCTCCGCCCCGCAAACCGGCGAGCTGACCAAAGACGCGTACAAGAGCAAGATTCACCCTGACTGGTGCCCTGGTTGCGGTGACTTTTCAGTGCTCAGCGCGTTGCAAACGGCTTTATTTGAACTGGGCCTGAAACCCCATCAGGTGGCGGTGATCAGTGGCATCGGCTGCTCGTCGAACCTCCCCGGGTTTATCAACACCTACGGCATGCACACTCTGCATGGTCGCGGACTGGCGGTCGGCACTGGCCTGAAGCTGGCGAATCATGAACTTAAGGTGATTTGCACCGGAGGCGATGGTGACGGTTACGGTATTGGCGGTAATCACTTCCTGCACATCATGCGCCGCAATATCGATCTCACTTACATTGTGATGGATAATCAGATTTACGGCCTGACCACGGGCCAGGTCTCGCCCACAAGCACGAAAGGAATGAAGACCAAGACGACTCCCCATGGCAGCGTCGAAAACCCGATTAATCCGATCCCGCTGGCGATGGTTGGCGGCGCGACTTACGTCGCTCGCGCTTTCAGCGGCAAACAGAAGCACATGGTTGAAATCATCAAAGGAGCGATCCAGCACAAAGGTTTTTCGCTCGTGGACGTCTTCAGCCCCTGTGTCACGTATAACAAAGACAACACTTATCAGTGGTTCAATCCGCGCGTGAAAGTTCTGGAAGAACAAGGGCACGACCCGAGCGATTTTCACAAGGCGATGGACAAGGGCTACATGTGGGGAGAGGAAATTCCCATCGGGCTTTTCTGGCATCGCACCGACTTGCCGAGCCTCGAAGACCTCGAACCTGTCCTTCACGAAGGTGGCCCGCTCGCGTTTCGCAAGCTCGGCATTCCGGAAGATCAGGCCAAAGCGGTCATCGCTGAGTTGATGTAAGTCCGTCAGTTAGATAAGGGAGTTCTGAGCTCAAGAGCCTGTCCGTTGTGAACACACGACAGCAACTCATGACGCCTCTCAACGGCGGCGGCGTTTTCTTCTTCAAAGTTTCCGACGGCGCACCATTCCCTGGATACTGACCGGCCTGCTCTGGCTCTTAATCGTAATCTTAATCTTAATCTCACGCGCCCATCAGTTGTGTGGCGTGGGACTTCATGGTTCAATCCGGCGAATGGCTCGGACCAATTGGCTGATAATCGCGGGTTTGTTTCTCAGCTCGCTTGCGCTCCATTCCGCAACACAGAAGCAATCAACCGCGTCGGCCGGCTGGGCTGAAGTCGATATTACTCCACCTTTGGGAATTGCCCTTGGTGGACGCGGCGGACCAGAAGCCTGGGCAAACAAAGTTTTGGACCCACTTTACGGGCAAGTGCTTATCCTTAAGGACGGCAAAGGAAATGGGTTTGCTCTGGTCTCTCTGGACCTCATCGGCATTCAACATGACACAAGTGATCGTATTCGCATGGCGATTGCCGGCGAACTCGGGATCGAACTGAATCTGGTCGTCATCAACTGCTCGCATACGCATAGCGGTCCACTCATGTACCGCCAACTGTTCGCCGGCATTGATCCAACACCGCAAATCGAAACGGATTACCTCAATTCGCTCACGGAGAGGGTCGTCCTCACAGCCCGTCACGCCGCTAAAGAACTGAAACCGGTTATCGCGGAGGTTTTTCATGGCACATCGAGAGTGGGCATCAACCGCCGCGGCAAAAATCGACAAGGGCGCACGGGAATTTTGCCGGACGCCAATGGCCCTTTCGAAACGAACGTCTGGGTAATGAAACTTTCGCACACGAATCCCGACCCGTCGGGAGCCGCCCTTGTGTTCTCCTACGCATGTCATCCCGTGCTTGTTTATGGTTTCGCGCATTCGGCCATTTCGGCTGACTTTCCCGGCGCAACGCGAAACGTTCTGCGCGAGAAACTGGGCGATCAGGTGCATGTCCAATTCGTGCAGGGCCTGGCCGGAAACATTCGTCCACGGGTGAACGCGGACGTTGAAAATAGTCGGTGGCGCACAGGCAACGCAGCTGACGTGCGCCAGGCCGGCGCGGAACTGGCGACCGACGTTCTGACGGCGCTTAAATCAAAGGGGGACGCTTTGAAATTGAATCTCGCAGGCAGCATGGATCGTCCGTTCCTTCCCCGAGCCGAACCTCCGCCCAAGGGCATTTACGAGACGATGGCGGGCGGGACCAACGAATTCCAAAAAGCTGTCGCACAATACTGGTTGAAGCGCTACGAGCGTGGTGAAGGATTTGCGCGTGGGGATTCCTGGCCCGTCGGCTTGATCCGGCTCGCTGACAATCAATGGATCGCGTATCTCGCCGGCGAACCGGTCGTGGAATGGGGCGCAAAAATCCGCTCCTGGCTTGCGCCTTATCAGGTGATCGTCTGGGGCTATTGTCAGGAATCGATCAGCTACCTGCCGACCGAGGAACTTCTGCCTGAAGCCGGCTATGAAGTCATTCAATCCAACCATAACCGTGCAACGACGCCAGCGCCGTTTCGCCCCGGCATTCATGAAGCCGTTCGCAACAGCCTTCGCGGGCAGGTCGCCTCTATCGAACGCCTCGCCAATTAACCGTAGCCGTCGTGCCATCAGAAAGTGCTGGCGAAACGGCTCTTCCGATGTAACTTTAAGCCCAGGGCATGAGCGATTTTCAGGTCATCGAAACCGCGCTGAAAGCCACCGCTCGCCGGCACCGGCTGCAGCGCGCCTGGAGTGGCTTTTGGAAAGGCCTGCTCGCAGGCGGGCTTGTTTGGCTCGTTGTCTTTGCCACCTACAAACTGGCCCCTATTCCCGTGCAGTCGCTCGCCGCGGCCGGAGTTTTCGCCGGGTTGACCCTCCTGATTTCAATTCTTGTTTCCATCTGGCGCAAAGAGTCGTTGCTTGAAGCTGCCCGCTGGATTGATGAGAAGCAAAAGCTGCAACAGCGCTTGAGCACCGCCTGGGAAGTCGCGGCCAGGCCAGACTCGGAATGGAAGCAACTCCTCGTTGCTGATGCCGCACAGCATGCCCGCAGTCTTAATGCGCGCGGTCTGATGCCGTTGCGAATGCCGGGCGTGAGTCGCTGGGCCGTGGCGGTTCTCGCTCTCGGAATCGGTTTGGGATTTGTGCCGGCGTACCGAACGAAGGCTTACGACAAAAAACAGCAGGACGTTTCCCACGTCCGCGACACAGGCAAGCACCTCGCCGAGTTCACGCGCAAACAGCTTGAGCAGCGTCCGCCCGTGTTTGAGCCAACGCAAAAGAGCATCGAAGCCGTCGCCGAACTCGGTGACAAACTGGGCAAAGCCAGCCTCACACCTGCCGAAGCGTTGCGCGATTTGGCAAACACCGCGCAGCGCCTCGAACAGGAAGCGAAAGAACTCGGGCAAAAGCCAGAGCTGCGACCACTGGCGGCGCGCGAACGCGATTCGGGCACCGGCGGAAGCCAAACGCCAGAAGCACTGCAGAAACAGATTGACGCGCTGCAAAATGCTCTCGGCAAAGCTGCCGCAAATTCGGACAAGCTCGACAAAATGAAGGACCAGCTCAATCAGGCACAGAAGTCCTTGAGCGCAATGGGCGACAAGGATTCCGCTGCCGCCGAAGCCGCGCGACAGAAACTGGCGCAATCCCTTTCCGAGCTTTCGAAGGAAATGAAACAGATGGGCCAAAATATCGAAGGCCTGGAGGAAGCCATCGAAGCGTTGCAGAAGAACCAGACGGACCTCGCGATGGCCGGGCTGCAAACCGCCCTCAAAGATCTGGAAAAATTGCGCGATCAGGCCAAGGCCCTTCAACAGTTGCAGCAACAGGCTGCAAAAATGGGCAAGGACCTGCCCGAGCAGTTGAAGCAGGGTCAGGCCAAAGCCGCGCAGGCGACCCTCGGCAAAATGATCGAGCAACTCAAATCGGCCAACGTTTCGGCGGAAGCATTGCAGAAGATTCTGGATGAAGTGAATCGCTCCGTCGAACCCGGTTCGCAATATGGCAAGGTCGGGGATCGTTTGAAGGACGCTGTCGCGGAAATGAAGCAGGGCAAAAAAGCAGACGCCGCCCAATCGCTCGCCCAGGCAGCGAAGGAACTCGAAAAACTTCAGCAGGAAATGGCCGACGCTGAAGCCCTGCTCGCCGCTCTCGAAGCCCTGGATCGCGCCCAGATGGCCTTACTCACCGGTAAAGAATGGAGCGAATGCAAAGGCGGCCAATGTAAGGCCTGCAACGGCGCGGGCTGTGCGCTTTGCAAGGGCCGAGGATGGTCGCACGGCGGCAAGCCGGGCTCTGGCGTTGGGACGTGGGCCGAAGACCAGGAAGGCTGGACTTTTTGGGAGCAAACCGGCGCCATGGATAATTCGGGCGTCGTTCGCCCTGACATGGATGCCCGCGGCCACACCGACCGGCCTGACGACTTAAGCCCGAATCTCACCCCGACAAAAGTGCGCGGCCAGATGTCACCCGGCGGACCAATGCCAAGCATCACGTTAAAGGGCGTAAGCATCAAAGGTCAAAGCACCGTCCAATTCCAGGAAGCCGCGTCTGCCGCTCAATCCGACGCCCAGAGCGCCTTGAATCAAGACCAGGTGCCGCGCGCCTATCAGAATGCTGTTCGCGATTACTTCGACGATTTGAAGAAGTGATTCGCCCTTCGCGTGAGTGCCTCGCCGCTCACGAATCCGCCCAAAAACCCGTTGCACTGTTCATGTGTTCTACCTATATTAGATGCCGATGAACGGACCTGGCATTAAAGGCCGTGGGGCGGGATTGAATCCGACCAACCGTTTCGAAAAAATCCGCTTCGAAACGGATTCCGATTGGAATCCCGAGGACAACAAAACTCTGCGCACCGAATTCTACCGTGATACAACTCAGAGTATCGTCAATTACAATAACAGCCCCGATGTAGGTTTCGAAACAAGCGTGAACCCGTATCGCGGTTGCGAGCACGGGTGTGTTTATTGTTTTGCGCGCCCGACGCACGAATATCTCGGCTTCTCTTCCGGGCTCGATTTTGAGAGCCGTATCATGGTGAAAGAGAACGCGCCCGAGTTGCTGCGCAAGGAACTCTCGTCTCCAGGGTGGAAGCCGCAAGTAGTGGTAATGAGCGCTGTTACAGACTGCTACCAGCCCGTCGAACGGAAGCTCAAGCTCACCCGGCGTTGCCTGGAGGTCCTCGCCCAGTTTCGGAACCCGGTTGCTATCATTACGAAGAATCATCTCGTTACGCGGGATATCGACGTTCTTTCCGAATTGGCCAGAGTCAATGCCGCCGCTGTGAACGTCTCCGTGACGACCCTCGATCCGACTTTGACGCCGCGGCTCGAACCTCGAGCTTCACTGCCGCAGCACCGTCTTGCCGCCATCCGCGAACTGACCTCAGCGGGCATTCCTGTGAACGTGATGGTTGCGCCGGTCATTCCAGGTATCACCGACCATGAAATCCCCGCAATCATAACTGCCGCCGCCGAAGCGGGCGCAACCAGTGCCGGCTGTGTTCCGGTGCGCCTGCCTTACGCTGTGAAAGACCTGTTCGTCGAGTGGCTGGAACGCCATTTCCCGGACCGCAAACAAAAAGTCCTCGGGCGCATCCGCGACATGCGTGGTGGCAAACTCAACGACCCCAACTTCGGCA
>Ga0193697_1000116_pt1 | contig 30722 bp, 24 predicted proteins | sample L3m2metaG_FD_145073 | JGI IMG/M metagenome (GOLD analysis project Ga0193697, IMG submission 145073) | Soil microbial communities from a riparian zone of the East river system, Colorado, United States - L3m2 | ecosystem: Environmental > Terrestrial > Soil > Riparian zone | place: USA: East River...
CCTCTGCTACTCGTACCTCCCGAATCGCCACAACCGAATGCAAAACCAACACAAAACTAACACTTTTCTGACACATACCCCCCGGGGGGGGAGGTGCTCAATCGTCAATCGTCATTCGTAATCGTAAATCCTTCCGAATCCCTGACTTGTGTCCACGCCCCAGCGCCACAACCGAATGCAAAACCAACACAAAACTAACACTTTTCTGACACATACCCCCCGGGGGGGGGAGGTGCTCAATCGTCAATCGTCATTCGTAATCGTAAATCCTTCCGAATCCCTGACTTGTGTCCACGCCCCAGCGCCACAACCGAATGCAAAAACAACACAAAACTAACACATTTCTAACACAGACCCCCCGGGGGGGTGCCTTACTCCTACTTTATGCCGGCAAACCCAACGCCACCGAACGTGAACATCCATTAGGCGATGATTTTATCGTTTATCGATAAAAATATGTTGACTACCGTGCATCGCGCTACTAATCTGCCCGCATGAAAGATGAATCGGTGCGGCGGATGAGGAGAATTCAGATCGTGGCGAGAATCTTCAGGTTCCTGTGTTTAATGGGCATGGCCGTGCTTCTGGCGGTGCTGATTATGACCATCTTCAATCCCGATGAAATCAGGGGCGGGTTCGGTGACTTCAAGATCGAGAAACTCAAACCGGAATATGTCTGGCTCAAGCGGCCGCTCATCTGTGCGTTCCTGGTAATTCCGGCCACGTTCATCTGGCTGTCGTATCGGCTGTTCAGCCTTTACAGCCGCGGCGTGATGTTCGGCGAGGCCAACGTTCGCTACATCAAAAGGCTCGGCTACTGGATGATCGCCGCGTGGGTGATTTCCATGCCGCTCCAATTGCTCCAGTACCTCCAAAACACCGATACCCTCGGTTTCAAATTCTCTGTGGACGGCTATTTCTTCGGCGGCGTCCTCGTCCTCTTGCTGGCCTGGATCATGGAAGAAGGCAGGAAACTCCAGGAAGAACAAAGCCTCACCGTGTAATCCAAAATCCAAAATCGTAAGATGCCGATCATCATCAACCTGGATGTCATGCTTGCGAAGCGAAAGCGCCGCTTGAACGATCTCGCCGAAGCGGTGGGAATCACGCCGCAGAACCTCAGCGTGCTCAAGACCGGGCGGGCGCGAGCCATCCGTTTCTCGACCCTCGAAGCCATCTGCCGATACCTCGAATGCCAGCCGGGGGACATCCTCGAATTCCGCTCCAACGGCCAGCCCGACACCCAGATATGATTAGGATTTGTATGCATTCGGTATCACGTCCCCATTTCCGTTTAACTGCGCTCTGCATTGGCGTCGCGCTGCTTCAACTCCTGGCCAGCCAACGCTCAGCTGGTGTGGACTCCTTGATGGGTTCGAAACCGGGGGATGAACGCGAGATTGCCGGCATCAAACTTTGCTGGTGTCCGCCCGGCAAATTCACGATGGGCAGCCCACCCGGGGAACCCGAACGTCGGCCCGGCGAAGATCAGGTCGAGGTGACGCTCACCCACGGTTTCTGGACGGGCAAATTCGAGGTGACACAAGGTCAATGGAAGCGTGTCGTTGGCGATTTCCCGGGGGAGCGCACCGCTGGCGAAGGCGACGACTTTCCTGTTTACACCGTCAACTTCGCCGAGGCGGAAGGGTTCTGTCGCAAGTTGACCGACATCGCCCACGCTTCGGGCGAACTGCCGAAGGATTGGGAATTCCGCCTCCCCACCGAAGCGCAATGGGAATACGCCTGCCGCGCCGGCACTACGGCCGCAACTGCGTTTGGTGGCAAACTCAGCAGCAAACAGGCGAACTTCGAAGGCAAACCGTATAACGGCGCCGAGGAAGGGCCATCGCTTAAGCGCACCGCGCGTGTGGGAAGCTATCCGCCAAATGGCTGGGGCTTGCACGACATGCATGGCAACGTCTTCGAATGGTGCCGCGACTGGTACCACGCCAAACTCCCCGGCGGCAAGGACCCGGACCTGCACGATGCGAAAACGACGACGGCCAGAAGCCGGGATGGCAGCCTTTCGCGCGTCCGGCGCGGCGGTTGCTGGGCCGACGAAGGCTGGCCCTGCCGTTCAGCGTTTCGCCTCCGCTTCGAACCCGAACGCCGTCACGACCACATCGGCTTTCGCGTTGTTGCTGTTCGTGAGGTGAAGGAGACAGCCAAAACGGGACAAAACGGGACAGTTTCACGGTCCATTGCCATTTCAACGTCGCAGAGCCAGGTAATTTCGGCGATTCGAACCGGACAAAAACGGGGTTGACCCTCAAAAAGGGCTGCGCTTACCCTCCTGCTCGTTGCAGGAATAGTGCGCCCGCCGTTCCGTAGGGGACGCGGGTTTTTTAATCGATATGCGGCATACCATTTCGGTCCTGGTCGAGAACAAGTTCGGCGTGCTCACGCGCATTGCCGGGCTTTTCAGTGGTCGCGGCTATAATATCGACACCCTCAATGTCGGCCCGACGCACGATCCGAACACCTCTCGCATGACCATCGTGACTCGCGGCGATGACGCGACGCTCGAGCAAATCGTCAAGCAGTTGAACAAGCTCGTGGACATCATCGAGGTGCAGGATTTCCGCGACGGCGAATATGTGGACCGTGAATTGATTCTCGTCAAAGTGAAGGTCGATTCGAAGTCGCGTGCCGAAGTGATGCAGATCACCGACATTTTCCGCGCCAAGATCGTAGACGTGCAACCGCACAGTCTCGCCATCGAAGTAACCGGCAACGAAAGCAAAGTCGAAAAATTTCTGGAACTAATGACAACGTTCGGTGTGCTCGAATTGACGCGCACCGGCAAAGTGGCGATGCCTCGCAAATAACTCTCAACCCTCAAACTTTCAACTCTTACTAAAGATATGCCTGCAAAAGTTTACACCGATAATGACGCCGACCTGAATGTGTTGAGGGACAAAACGCTCGCCGTGCTCGGCTTCGGCTCCCAGGGCCACGCGCACGCACTGAATCTGAAAGACAGCGGATTGAACGTGATCATCGGGTTGTACGAGGGGAGCAAGTCGATCCCTGTCGCCAAAGAGAAAGGGTTCGAAGTCGTTTCCACCTCGGAAGCAGTCCAGCGTGGCGATGTGATCTTCGTCGCGCTGCCGGACACGAAGCAAAAGGCGGTTTACAAACGCGACATCTCGCCGTTCCTCAAAAAGGGCAAGACGCTGCTGTTCTCGCACGGGTTCTCGATTCATTTCAAAACGGTCGTCCCGCCAAACGACGTTGACGTAATCCTCGTCGCTCCAAAAGGCCCGGGCCACATCGTGCGTCGCCAGTACGTCGAAGGCAAAGGCGTGCCGGCGTTGATCGCCGTCTATCAAAACCCGAGCAAGCACGCGAAGGAAGTCGCGCTGGCATGGGCAAAGGGGATCGGTGGAACACGCGCGGGCGTGCTCGAAACAACCTTCAAGGAGGAAACCGAGACGGATCTTTTCGGCGAACAAACCGTGCTTTGCGGCGGCCTGAGCGCGCTGGTGCTGGCTGGGTATGAAACACTCGTCGAAGCCGGTTACCAACCAGAGATGGCGTACTTCGAATGCCTGCACGAATTGAAATTGATCGTCGATTTGATGAATGAAGCGGGGATCAGCGGAATGCGCTTTTCGGTGTCCGAGACCGCGAAATGGGGCGACGTGTCGGTCGGGCCGAAGATCATCGACGCGACTGTGAAGAAGCGGATGAAACAGGCGCTCAAGGAAGTGCAGAGCGGAAAATTTGCGAAGGGTTGGGTGAAGGAATACGAGAACGGTTACAAGAAATACAACGCGCTGCTCAAGAAAGGCGAAAAACATTCGATCGAAAAAGTGGGCGAGCGGTTGCGGTCGATGATGCCCTGGATGCAGAAGCGCTCGATCAAAGGCGCGCAGGCAGCATATTGAGCCCTTCAGGCAAGCGTCGTTTTCGCCGAGGAGGCTGCGCCCGCCGTCAGGGCTACAACCTCAAATCTTTTTGCCCGAGCAGCATTCCAGCAGGCGACGGCGAGTCGCTTGTAGCCGTTTAAGCATGATCCCCGCGATGCGCTTGTACAATTCGTAGCCGAACTCATGGTCGTTCTCCGCTTCGTCGCGGAGTGGCGTGCCATAGAAGAAAATGGCCTTCGTCGGCTCAATCGCGCGCGCATCGAACTGCCAGTAGTACGGCGGCAGGAGCCATGACCAGCCGAGGACATCGCCCCCTTCGATCTTTTGAATCTCCACGCGGCCACGCTCCTGCACGTAGGATTCGAGCACAACTTTTCCTTCCAGGATGAGATAAAAGCGGTTGGCCGGATCGCCTTCGCGGAAGATCATTTCATCAGCCTCGAAGCTTTTCTCCATTGCGCAGTCAGCGAGCAATCGCTGTTGATGCGGATCGAGATCCTTCAGAAACGGATGTGAGGCAATAATCTTCGCAAGTTTGCTGCTCGCCGGCGTCGCGGGCGCAAGGCGCTTTTCCTGGTTGCCATTTTCCGCCGCAACGAAACAAGTTTTCGATGTCGATTCAGTTTTCATTATCAGTCCTTTCTATTCTTCAGAAGTTCCGTTCCATGCTCCCGCACGACGAGCACGGGGCATGGAACGTGTCGCGCTGTCTGTTGCGCAGTAGTCAGCGCCTGGCTCAGTTCGCCGTGCTTTGCGCCGCTTTCTCCCATGACGATGAGATCGGTTTTGAGCTGGCGCGCGGCCTGGACGATTTCCTCCACAGCAGAGCCGCACCGCACAAGCGGTTGCCATTTGCAGGCCGGTTTGGCTTTGCCGCGCGTAATGGAGCGAACGCGCCGCTGTGCCTCCCCTTCAACCGCAGGATCCGTGATCCGTCGTGTCACCACGCCGTAGCCGTAATCGGCTTCGTAAACCAGTGGCGGGATAACGTGCAAGAGTGTCACCGGCGCGCGAAAGTGCTGAGCGTATCGCATTGCCTTCCGTGAAATCGGCGAGAAATCGGTCGGCACCAGGATGTGTCGGACCTGTCGCGGCATGCCTTTCAATTTCGGATGATTCTGCCGTGGTTGGTTTTTCGCGCCTGGATTCATGAGAGCCTCCTTAGATGAAGTCCTTTTCCTTTTCGCGGACGACGAGCACCGGGCATGTCGCGTGACGGACAACGCGTTCCGCCGTGCTGCCAAGGACGGCATGTTTCAAGCCGCTGTAACCATGCGTCGCAATAACAATGAGATCGGCCCCGAGGACTTTGGCGAGGGAGACGATTTCGTGGTGCGGCTTGCCTATGCGCACCTCGGCTTGCACCGGGGTTTGCTCCTCAACTTCGTCGTGAGCAAGGCACTGCAATCTGACCGCGGCCTCCTGCGCAACTTCCTTGTCCGAGCGCACGAGAGTTACGTTCGCGAGGTCGTTGAGGAAAGGCGCCGGTTCTACTACGTGCACCAGACGCAGCGCGGCCCCGGTTTGCGCGGCCAGCCTTGAAGCATACCGCAACGCCTTCTTTGACTCGGGTGAAAAGTCGATCGGCACGACAATGGTTTTAACTTTCAGCTTCCCGGGCCCGAAATCATCAACTGACGCGCGATCGGCAACGGCTCGCCGGTTGGTCTTGCCGTTTGCGACTCGATTTACTGTCTTCATTTTCATATTTCCTTTCGCTATTACGGTCGCAGAACCAACACGTACGCACTCCACACGCATTGGCGGAAACACACCGTTTTTTGTCGAGCCGGAGGGAGCGAACTTAATTGAAGTGCGAGTTGAAACCCGTCAACAGAGTCACGAGCGGAGATTGATTCTCACTCCAGGCTTATTGGTATTTCCAATTTCTGGGTTTGCCTTTGGCCATCCATTCCAAGGCAGTTTGGATTCGTTTCTTCCGCGTCTCTTCACGTTTGGCCTCGGTAATCCATTCCACGTAATCCTTTTTGTGGCTGTAGCTGAAGTTCTCAAACGTGGTTAGCGCCTTTTTGTTCTTCTTCAATGCGGCCATGAAGTCGTCGGGAGCCTTCAACTCCTTCTTTTCCTTTGACTTGGCGCGCGGAGGCGGCTTTGTGCCGGTCTCCGTTATGCCGGCTTCATTCAGCCGCACCGCTTCTTTGATGTACCCGATCATCACGTCGTCGGTCGGCAATTCGAAGAGCTGGCTCACGCGGCCAAACTGGCCCATGCCTTTATCCTCGGTTCCGCCGACTTTTCCGTTGGCAAATATCAGGTCGCCCTTCCAGAAGTTGAGCGCGCAATGTTCCTTGAAGGCGGCCATGCTGCAAAGGATGCCGTTGCGCATGAAATGCGGCATTCCCCACTTCAGCGTCTCTTCCACATCGAGGCACGCGGTGTGCACCAGCTTGCGGATGTGATTGAGGATCGGCTTTGCGAAGTCGGCAGCACTCTCAATATACGCATCAACCCGCGGATCTCTTGTTGGCATAGGTCTAAGTGAAAAAATTTGGCCGCGAAGTCAAGCTTCAGAGCCCGGGCGCCTGCTTGAGGGCCGCGGCCAGCCGTTCGTACTGTTCGAGTGAATTATAGATTTGCGCCGAGATGCGCAACAGCCGGCATGGCGGCTTCGGCCAGGGTATCAGCGGCACTTCGATGCGGTGCTTGCTCAGGAACCAATCCTGGAGCGGGTCAAGGTAGAGCGGCGACCTGGGTGGTTCCGCGCTCGCCGCATCGCGGATTGGGAACGACGCAAAGGATCCGATCATCGCATCCGGACACGGCGGTTCGATCGCGAGCGCACCACAAATGATGCGCCGAGCTTCCAGCGCGAGCGCGCGATTGCGTTGCATCAACTCGGGCCAGCCGCCCGGAAGCAATCCGCCAAGCTGGCGAAGCGCTTCGGGAACAGCCAGGTATGGCGAAGGGTCCATCGTGCCAGTCCAGGCGAATTCAATGAGGAACCGCGACCGGTCGGTGCGTTGTGAATTGGCGCCGTGACTGATCGAGAGCGGCCGGATGGCATACTGACGGTCCGGTCGCACAAAAAGAAATCCCGCCCCTTTCGGAGCGCAGACCCATTTGTGGCAGTTGCCCGTGTAGTAAGCCGCTCCGAGTTTCTCGAGGTTAAGTGGCAACATTCCGGGCGCGTGCGCGCCATCCACCAATGTATCAATCCCGCGGCGTGCCAGTTCACGGACGATTTCCCCGAGCGGAAAAATCAGACCAGTCTGGCTCGTGACATGATCGATCAAGAGCAACCGCGTGCGCGGTGTCACGCGCTGCAGAATCGCGTCTCTCACCATGCCGGATTCGCGGAGAGGAAAAGGGATTTCGGCGAGGGCGACGGTAATTCCAGTCTTTTGTGCAACTACCTCCAGCGCGTTGCGGCACGCATTATACTCATGATTGCTGACGATAATCTCATCTCCGCGCTCGAACGGGAGCGAGCGCAAGACCGCGTTCACGCCGGCAGTCGCATTCGGAACGAAGACGAGATTCTCCGGGTTGGCCCCGAGGAATTGCGCGAGCGCATTTCGCGCCTCGTCGAGCAAATCTTCGAGATCGCGCACGAAGAATTGAATCGGTTGCCGCTCCATGCGGAGCCGCATCGCCTGCTGGTATTCCAAAACCGGTTTCGGGCAACTGCCGAATGAGCCGTGGTTCAGAAATACGATCGAGGGATCGAGCGCCCAAAAGTCACGTTGGTGCATGGGTTACTTGCTCTGCACGTCGTAGCAGAGGAGCAGGTCCTGGTCGCGAAGATAGAGCTTTCCGCCCGCGATGACGGGATGCGGCCACGATTCCTTGCCGCTGCGATTGGGCTGGTCGAAGCGGCCACCCTCCCGGTAACCCTCCGGCGTGGCCTCGATCAGAGCGACCGTGCCTTTGCTTCCTTCGCTCCGCAGGTAGAGGTGGCCGTCGGCATAGCTGATCGAGCCTTTGCCAAGCTTCTTGTCGTTCCAAACCATTTCACCCGTCATGAAATTCTGGCACACCCAACCCTTGCCATCGGAATAGCCATAAATGTGTTCTCCAACGAGCACGACTCCGCCGTGATGATTGTCCATCACTTTATTGGCATACACTTCCTGCGCCTTGAACGAGCTGCCGGTCGAACTGATTTTGAAGAGGTTGCACCCGACTCCGTAACCCGATGTCACGTAAACATGGTCGCGATGAAAAACCGGAGTGGGGATAATTGCCGTCGAGCCGCGGCGGGAGGCGCGCCACAACAATTTGCCGGTATCCGCGGCAACACCCCCCACACTGTCGCCTGTCAGTTGAATGTACTGTCGGACGCTGCCAATCTCAGCAACGATTGGCGACGAATACTCGGCGTGATCCGTGAATTGGTACGATTGCCAGGTTTTGGCGCCCGTCTTCTTATTTAGCGCGAGCAGCGTTCCCTGCATGCCGCCGGGAGTACAGATGACTTGCTCCCCGTCGACGAGCGGTGATTCGGAATAACCCCAGCCGCCGACCTGGCCCGCAAAATCCTTTGCCAGGTTTTTGCGCCAAACTTCCTTGCCGCTCGCAGCCTCGACACAAACCATGTCACCATATTGCCCGAGCGCGTAAACCCGCTCGCCATCGACTGTCGGCGTGCACCGCGGCCCCGGGTATCCGCCACCGCCGCCCGGCTTGCCCACCTTTGCAGACCATAGTGGCTTGCCCTGAAGATCCAGCGCGTGAACGAAACTCGAATCGGATCGATCTCCCATTGTGAAGATCTTGCCCTTTGCAACCGAGACGCTCGAATACCCGCCACCGAGTCCATTCGTTTTCCACACCAGAGGCGGACCGCCGGCGGACCATTGTTTCAGTAACCCCGTATCTTCCGAGTGGCCGTCGCGTTTGGGTCCGCGCCATTGAGGCCAATCGCCAGCGCCAACGCTGAAGGCGAAAGCCAGAACCAGCGCGAGTTCAAAAAAAGGTCGCATGATCATTCTCCTGTTATCTTCCCGCAGTTCCTTAGCCTACAGTTGGGCCTGACGCAATGGGTTTTGCATACTGTTCGCGCAAAACCAGCAGGTCATCCAATTCAGATTGGCAAATGCATCGGTCGGCTACGTGAAACACTTGGCGGAGCTGAGCTGTGCGCTGTGGTCCACGGACAAAGAACTCTGCCAACACTTCGAGATCCTTCGCATGGAACGCTCGCTCGAAGGCACTCATCTCGGTTGGAATCGCGTCATGAAAGTATTGTGTGAGCATGTCACTGTGGCCCGAGAAGAACCGGGTGAGCAGCGGATGTATTCTTTCGGCGAGATCAGAGCCCAATAACCAACGCTCAGGCAGTTTTGGATTCAGCAAAAGCAACGGCAATTCAAACAAAGATGCGCCCGCATGTTCCATCAGCCAAAGAAAGCGCAGCAAAGCGGCAAAGCCGGCTCGGACCAGCGGCAGACCTTTGAATGCGCCAAAAAGTCGCTCGCCCTGCATCGCTTGATTCGACTTCGTGAGCCGCAACAACAGTTCGCCACCGTTGCCGCGCAAGCCGATGAACGGGTAATGCTCGGACCGTGTATTGAGGACGTTGAAGAGTGGCTTATGCAGGCGCAGAAGTTGGTTCTCGCGCATGGTCGCCGCAAAACCGTCATCACAAATCTCCCACGTGATCGAGCGAACGCGCCAGCCCAGTCGCGCCAATTTGCGCGACTTGCCAGGATACTTGTAACTCGAAAGCCGCTGCCGAAGATTGCCTGCCTTGCCGATATAAAGCACGCGGCCGCGCTCATCGCCCATTACATACACTCCGGGGCGCTTCGGGACGGCACGGAAGAACTCGACGCCAAATCGTTCGAGCAAAGGTTTGGTTTCCGGCAACACACGTAATTGTACCTCGCCCACGGCACAGCAGGCCGGAATCAGGCTTCCGGTGTAACGCCCATCACCACGTCGAACTTCGCCGTCAACTCGCCGATGCGCGAGCCGGGCTTTCTCGTCGCGAATGCCTTTCCAGATGCCGTCCTTCTCGTTGCCCGGATGGCCTTTGATGTAGCACTGCGTCGTGAGCAACTCTTTGCCGCTGCGTTTGATCTTGTAGTGGATGTGCGGTGTGCGCCCCGGATAGGGCACCGGCTTGATTGTGCGGAAGAGGTATTCACCCGTCGAACCGGTCATGAAGCGGCCGAAACCCTGGAAGTTTTTGTCGCGCTTGTCGGAGTTCCCGGTCCGCGAATGCAGGTAGGCGCCATTGGCGTCGCATTGCCAGATTTCGACGAGGGCGTTGCGAATCGGCTGGCCCCTTGCGTCGAGGATGCGACCGCTCACGTAGGTGATGTTTCCAATCGCGGGGCTCAGGGTATCATTGATCACGATCAGGTCATTATCTGTGTCCAAAGGGAGGTGGTCCGGGTAAAAAGGGCCTTCGGTTTGCGCCGGCGTTCGGACCAACTCTTCGGCGAAAGCTCCAGGGACAGTAAAAAGAGCGGTGGTGAAGCTGAGGGCTCGAAGGAAACGGCGACGGTCCTGCAGGAAGCTTTGTTGGCGGGTTTTCATATGTTACTTACTGTTGACCCTGTTTGTAGCGCCCGATTACAGGGCCGTCGAACCCTAAATCGGCGAGATTTGCCTGGTTCAGCTCAACAAAAAAGCCGCCCACCCGGGCGGCCTTGAGAGAAGGTCGACGAAAAGCCGTTATTGGCGGAAAATGGCCTCAGCTTCGGAGATTTGCTCCTGGACTTTCTGGAGGTGGCTGAAAGCCGGATCAGGCTGGTGGCTGATGAGCTGGTCTTTCATCGAATTCACAAAGACCGTCGCGGCGATCAACAGGGTGTAAAAGTAGACGTGCTTGCGCGCCACCGAGAACCCGAACCATTCAAATTTAGCATTCATATTCAAATTGTTGGGTCATTTATAATCTTTGTCGCTTCGTGCTGCCATTGAGGCACTTACCAGCCGTCGTATCGTGCGGCCCCCGCCGCCATCTTAGGGGTTTCCCTTAAAGGAAGGCCCACTTTTGGCCGAATTATAAGCGGGGGCACGCGGGCGTGGAGCAGCGGGGGTCCTGCCTCCAGCTATTGTCGCCGTGAAACGCTTTAAGAAATTCGAGAGAGTTCAGGGGGTCATCATCCTCGTGTCCTTCCTGGCGTTTGTCATGGTGTCGTATTCGAATTGGGTCAATCTCCACATATTCAAGCGCGCCGAACGCTGGGACAATCTCCCCGAGACCGTGCAGTATGCGCTCACGGCATCGCGTCTTCATCTCGAAAACGCACTTCGTGGTGATGCAAATGTCCAGCTGCATCGCGATATCCAACGTCCTCTCGAGGAAGCGCGCACGCAGTGCGGCTTAAATGCAGAGGCGCATGGAGATCCCAGCAACCTTTTCAAACCGGTCGACGATCGCTCGGTCAACGCTGCGGTGCTGCGACTCACGTCGCAGCTGGATATATTGCGCAAACTTTCCACGGAACGATTCAACGCCCGTAACGATCCCGTCGAACGCGCACGCCTCGAAGCGCCTTACGTCAAGGCGGTGAAGGAATTGACAACAATCGCCGAGTCAGCGCGCACCAGCCTGGTGGAATTGCGCAATCACGAGCGAATGGTTGTGAACGCGATCAGCATTGGCAGCGTGGTCATTCTCTTCGGGTTGTTTGCTGGTTTGATTGAATTCGTCATGCGCCAGCATCGCATCAACAAACTCATGCGTCTCAAAAAGGAACGCCAGACCGCGGTGCGCGCCGAGGTTGGTCTCGCGCTCGCGAGCAATCTGCCGTTGCGCTCGGCCCTGGAGAGTTGCGCCGAGGCATTGGCGATGCACTTCGAAGGAGGCCTCGCCCAGATCTGGACGCTCAACGGCGACGACGTCACGCTTGAACTGCAAACCAGCGCGGGCCGCGTCGGCCGCGCCCATCAAATGGAAACGCGGGTGCGCATCGGCGAATCGCGCCTCGGGCTGATCGCAAAGGAACGCGCGAATTACCTGAGTGCGAATGTCGCCGCGGACGCCCAAATGACCGATCCCGGTATCAAAGCCGAAGAAATGCGGTCGCTAGCCGGCTGCCCGTTGATGGTCGAGAACCGACTTCTCGGGCTGATGGTCCTTTACGCCAAAGAGGTTCTCAATGAGGAGACGCTCGAACTGATGAACACCGTCGCGGAATCGATTGCGCACGGCATTGAGCGCAAACGCGCCGAGAAAAAGATTTCGGAGCAGGCCGCACTCCTCGACAAAGCGCGGGACGCGATCATCTGCATCGATCTTGAAAACCGGTGCATCTACTGGAACAAGAGCGCCGAACGTCTCTATGGCATTCCTACATCCGAGGCGATCGGGAAAGACGCCGCACAGATTCTTTTTTCGGAACACGCTCTTTTCGAGTCGGCAAAGGCAATCGTCGTCCAGAAAGGGGATTGGCTGGGCGAGTGCGCCGGGCAGCACCGCTCGGGCAACACTGTAACAGTCGAGAGTCACTGGACCCTGGTCCACGATGACACCGGTGTCCCTAAATCCGTGCTTATCGTAAACACGGATGTCTCCGAGAAGAAACAATTCGAGGCACAGTTGTTGCGCACTCAGCGAGTCGAGAGTATTGGCACATTGGCGGGCGGTATCGCGCATGATCTCAACAATGTTCTGGCCCCCGTACTGATGTCGGTCGAGATGCTACGGCCCAAACTTCAGGACGAACAGAGTGCGCGCATGATCTCGATTCTCGAATCCAGCGCGAAACGAGGCGCGCAAATGGTGAAGCAGATCCTCACCTTTGCTCGCGGCGCGCACGGCGAACGCATGCTCTTGCAGCCACGACAGCTGATCAAAGAAATGGCAAGGATCGCCAAAGAGACGTTCCCGAAAACGATCCAGGCGCAGGTAAAAGTGCCCGAAAACCTGTGGGCGATCATGGGCGATCCGACGCAATTACACCAGGTGCTCATGAACCTTGCGGTCAATGCGCGCGATGCCATGCCCAACGGGGGGACGCTTATATTTGCCGCCGAGAATCTGCTCTTGAACGAAGAAGATGCCAAAAAGCACGGCGCTGCCAACCCGGGTTGTTACGTCATGTTTTCAGTGAGCGACACCGGCACAGGTATTTCGCGCGAAATCCTCGACAAAATTTTCGATCCTTTCTTCACCACAAAGGAGCAAGGCAAAGGAACTGGCCTTGGGCTTTCCACCGTCATGGGCATCGTGAAAGGACACAAAGGGTTCCTCCAGGTGCACAGCGAGGTCAACAGAGGCACCCAGTTTAAAATCTTCCTCCCCGCGCTCGAGACGATGGCTGAGCAACAGCGCGCAGCGGAAGCCAGGAGCATTCCAAAGGGCCAGGGCGAGCTCCTGTTGCTCGTGGATGATGAATTGCCGTTCCTCTCGATGACCAAGGAAGCTCTCGAAATGAATGGCTATCGTGTGCTCACGGCCACGGATGGCGTCGAAGCCGTCGCGGTCTTTTCTGCGCATCGCAACGAAATCAAAGGCGTCTTCACCGACATGCTGATGCCGCACATGGACGGGCCGGCGGTGATCAAAGTCCTCAAGCGCCTCGATCCTGCCGTTCGGATTGTCGCGTTCAGCGGTCTTATGGACAGCGATCGTGTCAAAGCCGCGACTGGCCGCGACGATATCGAACTCATTTCAAAACCGTTCACTGCCGAAACGCTCCTCACCGCCGTCCACGACGCATTGAACTAAGACCAGATGTGCTCATCTGGCGGAGTTCGCGAAGATCTTGTTTGCCTCGTCGAGGGATTCTTTCGAGCCGATGTCATACCAGAGGCCGGGAACGCGCCAGGTATAGACGGCAGCGCGTGGATACAGCCACTGAATGAGCCGGCCCGGTTGGTCGGGATTGTTCCCTTCGGCGAGGTACTGCTTGACGAGAGGGATTGTTGCTTTCGGATAATAATAGAGTGCAATACCGGTGAGAGTACTCCGGGGTTGCTTCGGCTTCTCTTCGAAGAAAATAATTTTCCCGCTCTCGTCGATGGAGATGGAATTGTATTTCTTCACGTCCTCCAGATTTCCGACATCATACACGCCCAGCACGGGGGCGTTCTTCTCGCGACAAAACCGGCCAAAATCCTCCAGGTTGTTGCTGAACAAATTGTCGCCGGCGACGACGATGATATCGTCATCCACTTTCTCGCGCGTGATGACCAGGTGCAGATCGCCAATCGCGCCGAGCTTATTCGTGTCGTCGGTCGAACCGTCATTGACGATCGTAAAATCGAGCTTCACCTTTTTGGAGCGGTAATCGTCGGCCCATCGTTGAAAGTGGTCTGCGAACTTTGCATTGGTTACGATGTAGACGCGGTCGATGCCTTTGATCGGCGCAAGGTTATCCAGCACATGGTCCACCATCGGTTTCCCGGCGACTGACAGAAGCGGTTTGGGTTGCGTCCGTGTCAATGGATAAAGCCTCGTCGCATACCCCGCCGCCAGAACGATGATTTTCATACCTCGTAAACTCCGCCTCAATGAAATTGCTGTTGGGCGGATTGTCCAGTGCGTTCAAGGCGAAAATCGCTCGTCGCCGTGAAGGGATTGGGCTAAACTAACGCAGCGTGAAGCCCGTGTTGGTATCAGGCATCCTGCTGGTGGCGCTCGTTAATGGCGACGCGGCCGACGCGGGACGTTCCGGTACTTCGATTGATTTCGAGCGCGACATCCAGCCCATCTTCGCTCAGAAGTGCTACGGCTGTCATGGCACGGAAAAGCAGAAAGGCGGACTGCGTCTCGACCGCAAAACAGACGCGCTGGCAGGCGGTGATTCCGGCAAGATCATCATTGCCGGAAAAGGCGCGGAGAGTTTGCTGATCCGAAATGTTTCGGGAATTGATCCGGACAACCTGATGCCTCCGAAGGGCAAGGGCGAGCGGCTCACGCCAGATCAAGTCAAGTTATTGCGAGCGTGGATCGATGCCGGCGCAACCTGGCCGGATGAGCCAATTGCTGCCAGGCCGAAGCATTGGGCTTTCGAGCGGCCTGTTCGCGCGCCGCTCCCGCGCGTCAGAGACCAGCAATGGGTACGCAATCCCATCGATGCATTCATTCTGGCGCGGCTCGAGAGTGAGAAGGTCGTTCCGAGCCCGGAAGCTGATCGCGCCACATTGATTCGCCGGCTTAGTCTTGATCTCCTGGGGCTGCCGCCCAGGCCCGAACGGGTCGCAGCGTTCCTGGACAATTCTGATCCGAGTGCTTACGAGTCTCTGGTCGATGAGTTCCTTTCGTCTCCCCACTTTGGTGAACGCTGGGCGCGGCACTGGCTCGATCTGGCGCGCTACGCGGACAGCGACGGCTACGAAAAAGACGGTGTGCGGCCGTACGCCTATTTGTATCGCGACTGGGCGATCGATGCGATCAATCGCGACCTGCCGTTTGATGAATTCACGATCGAGCAATTGGCCGGTGATTTGTTGCCAGATGCCACGCTGGCGCAAAAGCAAGCGACAGGATTTCATCGTCAAACCCTGACGAACAAAGAGGGCGGGGTGGACCAGGAGGAATTTCGGTGCAAAGCGACGGTCGATCGCGCGAATACTACTGCGACAGTTTGGCTGGGGCTGACGCTCGGTTGCGCCGAATGCCACAACCACAAGTACGATCCGATTACGCAGCAAGAGTTCTATCAGTTCTACGCGTTCTTCAATAACGCGGATGAGAAGGAGCTTGCCGCGCCACGTCCGCTCGAACTGGCTGAATATAAGCACCAAAAGCTTCTCTGGGACAAAGACCAGGAGAAGTTGACCGAGCGGCTGAAGAAGCACCTTCGCGGCGACTTCGGCAACAAGCAGGCGCAGTGGGAACGCGCAGTAAGCCAGCAGCGGATCGATTGGCGAACCCTTGATCCGGAAAATCCCGAGTCGGCCCGGGGCGCCACGCTTAAGGTTGAGAATGACGTTATCGTGGCGTCGGGGACGAGTCCTGCGACGGATACGTACACGGTCGAGACAGAAGCAACGTTAACGAACATTACTGGCTTTAGACTCGAGGTGCTTGATGATCCCGATCCCGCGAAAGGTCCAGGCCGAGCGGAGAACGGAAATTTTGTTCTTTCGGAGTTCAAGGTCAAAGTCGTCAATAGCAAAGGGGAGGTGACGGCGGTTATTCTCACGAACGCAGTCGCGGACGCCGCACAAAAAGAGCATCCGGTGGCGAATGCGATCGACGGCAGTTCAGCCACAGGCTGGTCGGGGCCGCCGCAACGGGAGCACGGGCAAATTGCCATATTCGAAACGGTCCAGCCAATCACACCTGACGGAAAACTGGTGTTCACGCTCGTGCAGGAATATGGAAAGGAGCACACGCTCTCGCGATTTCGGCTGTCCGCGACGACCTCCGCGCCGCCATTCACGCTGATTCCAACGGCCGTTACGAAAGCGCTCACAGTTGCGCCACCGATGCGAACGGACGACCAAGAGGAGAAGATCGCAAAATTTTATCGCGAAGAAATCGATCCGGACTCAATTGCATTGAAGAAAGAGATCGCGGCGCACGCACGGCTCGCGCCGAAACGCCCCGACACCAAAGCAGCGGTGCTGGCTGAACCTGAGAAACCGCGCAAAACTTACGTTCACGTGCGAGGTGATTTCCTGCGCAAAGGCGATGAGGTGCGGCCCGGTGTGTTATCCGTGCTTCATCCGCTCGAGGCGCGTGAGGCGCCTGACCGACTGGACCTGGCTCGCTGGCTTTTTGATCCGAACAACCCGCTGACGAGCCGTGTCAGCGTCAACCACGTCTGGAAACACTTGTTTGGCCGCGGGTTGGTGGCCACGGTCGATGACTTTGGCACGCGCGGAGAGAAGCCATCGCATCCCGAACTTCTCGATTGGCTGGCGACGGAATTCCCACGCCTGGGTTGGAGTCGCAAGGCGCTGATTCGCCTGATCGTAACCTCCTCAACATACCGCCAGTCCTCGAGCATCAGACCCGAGTTGATGGAACGTGATCCGAATAACATTCTGCTCGCGCGCCAAAATCGATTGCGGCTCGAAGCAGAAGTCATCCGTGATGCGCATTTGACGGCGTCCGGTTTGCTCGATGACGAAATCGGCGGTCCGAGTGTACGGCCACCGTTGCCTGCGGATCTCACGTCGATTGCTTACGCGAATCAAATCAGGTGGAAGAACAGCGAAGGCGCCGACCGTTATCGCCGCGGCTTTTACACGTTCTTCCAGCGCACAGTACCCTATCCCATGTTGATGACCTTCGACGCGCCGGATTCGAACGTGACCTGCCCGCGACGCGAGCGTTCCAATACTCCGTTACAAGCCCTGACGGTGTTGAATGATCCGGTTTTCTTCGAGTGCGCGCAATCGCTGGGACGGAAAATCGGGTCTCTAACTGAATGTGACACACGGGAGAAGGTCCGCCGGGTATTTGCAGCGTGTTTGGCGCGCGAGCCGTCCCGGGCCGAGCTTGACCGTCTCGTGCACTTCCACGAAGTGCAATCGCGACTGGTGCGAAACAGTCCATCGAGCGCTCGTGCCCTCACAGGGTTGAAAGATGCCGACGACGCGGACTCCGAAACGGCGACGTTTGTCGCGTTGGCGCGAACAATAATGAATTTGGATGAATTTGTGACTCGCGAATAAAGCATGAGCCCAAACGAGATCATCAAGCTGACGCGTCGCGACTTTTTGACGTCGACTGCGAGCGGCTTAGGACTGCTCGCTCTCGCTTCGATTCTGCGCGAACAGGGATTGCTGGCGGCGGAAGCAACTGTGCCCTCGAATCCCTTTGGCCCGAAGGCGCCGCATTTTGCGCCGAAGGCCAGGGCCTGCATTTTCGTTTTCATGGAGGGCGCGCCTTCACAGATGGACCTGTTCGATCCGAAGCCCAAACTAAATGAGCTGGATGGCCAAAAGTTACCCGAGTCGCTCACGCAAAAGGTCCGCTTTGCGTTCATCCGCAAGGAATCCGCGGTGCTCATGGGCAGTCCGCGCAAATTCCAAAAATATGGGCAGTGCGGGATGGAGTTGTCCGATTTGCTGCCGCACCTCGGCACGTGCGCGGATGACATTGCGCTTATCCGTTCCATGCACACGGACCAGTTCAATCATCACCCCGGGCAATTGATGATGAACTGTGGCGTCGGGACGTTTGGCCGTCCGAGCATGGGCGCGTGGCTGAATTATGGTCTGGGCACCGAATCGAAAAACCTGCCGGGCTATGTGGTTTTGAACGCCGGCCGTGGTTTGAGCGGCGGCGCATCGTTGTGGTCGAGCGGATTTCTTCCCTCGAATTATCAAGGCGTGGTGTTTCGCAATCAGGGTGATCCGGTGCTCAATCTGAGCAATCCGCCGGGGATCACGGCCGAGATGCAGCATTATGGTCTCGACACGATCAACGATCTGAACCGTCTGCACCATGAGCACGTGCGTGATCCGGAAATCGCAAGTCGCATTGCTTCGTATGAACTGGCTTTTCGCATGCAGACGGCGGCGCCTGAGTTGATCGACCTTTCAAAAGAATCAAAAGAGACGCTTGATGCTTACGGCATTGACCGGGAAGACCCGAAGGTCAAAACGGATCGTGGTGGTGGCCCGGGGCAGTTCCGCGCATTCGCACGCAATTGCCTGCTTGCGCGTCGCCTGGTGGAACGCGGCGTGCGTTTCGTGAACGTGTATCACGCTTCATGGGACCACCATAGTAACCTCGATGCCGAACTCGGCTTTAATGCGACCATGGCCGATCAACCTATCGCCGCCCTTCTCAAGGATTTGAAACAACGCGGCCTGCTCGACAGCACACTTGTTATCTGGGGATCGGAATTTGGCAGGACCCCACTCGGTGAGAACCGCGTCGGCTACAAAAAGATCACCGGGCGCGACCATCATCCGTTTGCGTTTAGTGTCTGGATGGCAGGCGGCGGGGTCAAGGGCGGCCAGGTTTTCGGCGAGACGGACGAGCTTGGATGGAACGCCGTCAAAGATCCTGTTCACATAAACGATTTCCACGCAACGATTCTCCGTTTGTTCGGACTCGACCACTCTCGGCTTACTTACCGTTTTCAGGGGCGCGATTTCCGGTTGACCGACGTAGCCGGGAAAGTGGTGGAGAATCTCATTGCGTGAGCGACGAGGGGCCACTGGCACGGACTGCAACGGCAGCTTGTTTGCGCATTCGCTGCGCGGTTTCAAGCTGGATGAGCACGTTTGCGGCAAGAATAAGCCCGCCACCCAACAGCAGTTCGCGCGTAATCTGTTCGTCGGGGTAGTGAATACGGGCAGTGCGGGAGAGCCATTCCGGAAGGAATAGCGCAAAAAGGGATGCGGCCACGGGCTCAACACAATAGATCAATCCGGCTTCGGTCGCTGTAACGTAGCGTTGCCAGTAGTTCATCAGACCGTATCCGCCGATTGTGCAAAGCAGGACGAGTGCGCCGATCATCGCGAGCACTGAGACATCGGCGTGCGCCTCGAGGAAAGCGCTGGCTGTCGGCGCGCTAAATGCCGCGACCGGCAGCGCGATCAAGGCAGTTCCGACGAACATCACTACCGTGAAATGGCTTGTTCGGTTCTCCGCAAACTCCGGTTTCTCCAGCCAAAGGATTTGCCCCGTAAAGAACATCGCAGCCAGCAATGTCTCGGCTTCGCCGCGCCCCATCCGAAACTGCCGCCAATCAAATTTGGATAGAATCGCCCCGCCTGCGAGCACGAGAGCCAAACTTATAAGCACAGCCATTCTCGGAAGCGTCCGTCGCGTGGAGGCGACCCAAATCGGAATCAACAAACAAGTGAACTGCGTCAGGAACGCGGAGGTTGAAGCCAGCGTGTGTGCGAGCCCGTCCATTTGAAGAATAATTCCGAAGCCGCCAAAAAGCGCGAGGCCTGCGCCTTGCCAGACTTCTCGCCGCGTGCATTGCGGCAGGGTGCGCGCGCAGAATAACGCGACGATTACTGCCGCCACTCCAAACCGCACCACGGCGATCAACGAAGCAAGGAATGCGCTGCTCGCGGCGGGAACGAGTTGCTGCTGTTTGAGTAAAATCGTCTTGATGAGTGGAAAGCTTAGCCCCCACACCACAGTTGTGAGGACCAGCCAAACACAGGCCTGAAAATGTTTGCGATGAACCGGCACAGGAGCACGCACGGTAAATCGGCGACCCACCGGAAAGCAAGATGGAGCGGCCAGCCTCCACGCTTGCCACAATTGCAACGGGTCTGCATCTTCAACCAAAATGACAGACCACATTGATCGCGAATCATTGTCGGCGACGGTGGAGAAGATCGTCGCAACAACTCCGGTCCGCGACATCCATACGCATTTGTATGATCCGGCATTTGGCGAGTTGCTGCTCTGGGGTATCGACGACCTGCTGGTGTATCACTATTTGGTCGCGGAGGCGTTTCGCTATTTCGACATTCCCTATGACAAATTCTGGTCGTTGTCCAAGCCGGAGCAAGCGAATCTGATTTGGGACGCGCTCTTCATCCGCAACTCGCCAATTTCAGAAGCATGCCGCGGCGTGCTGACGACCCTGAACGCGCTCGGCCTGGATGTTCGGAAGCGGGATCTCCCGGCGGTCCGGAAGTGGTTCTCCCAATGGAAAGTCGAGGACTACATCACGCGCTGCATGGAGTTGGGCGGCGTCAATCGAATCTGCATGACCAATTCACCGTTCGATGACGTGGAACGGCCCGTTTGGGAAAAGGGTTTCAAGCGCGACGAGCGATTCACGGCGGCCCTGCGCATCGACCCGCTGTTGGTTGCCTGGGGCGATACGGCGCCGATCCTTACTAAATGGGGCTACAACGTCGGTGTCAGCCTCACGGAAAAAACCATCAGCGAAGTGCGACGGTTCCTGGATCACTGGACTGAACGAATCAAAGCGCATTATCTCATGGTTTCACTCGGTCCGGAGTTCGATTTTCCGGCCGACACGTTTGCGGCGCGATTGCTGGAAAAAGCTGTTCTGCCGCATTGCCGCGACAAAGGCCTTGCCATGGCGTTGATGTTTGGCGTGAAGCGGCAGGTTAACCCGCAACTGCGCCTCGCGGGTGATGGCGTGGGTCTGACCAGGTTGAGCGCGCTCGAAAATCTCTGCGCGCGCTTCCCCCAAAATAAATTTCTCACGACGGTGTTGGCGCGCGAGAACCAACATGAACTGTGCGTGATCGCGCGGAAGTTCCGCAATCTGCACATCTTTGGCTGCTGGTGGTTCACCAACGTGCCCTATGTCGTTGAGGAAATGACGCGTATGCGGCTCGAACTGATCGGGTTGAGCGTGACCCCGCAACATTCAGACGCGCGCGTGCTCGATCAACTCATCTACAAGTGGCGCCATTCCAGACGCATCGTCGCCAAGGTGCTGGTCGACAAGTATCGCGATCTGCTTGAGACCGGCTGGACTGTGTCGCGCGATGAAATTGAGCGTGATGTGAAGAACCTGTTCGGGGGCGCATTTACCGAATTTTGTGGGCGGCACTGCGGCGGCTAATCGAACCACTCGTCAGCTTCGTCGAAGGCGGGAATCGGGATGTTGATGATCTTCAACTTGCCGATCGCGCGATGCCGGCAGCCCGGGCGGATGTAAATCGCGGTCATTGGCCGAACCGGAAACAATTTGCCGTCCAGTTCCATTTCCCCTTCGCCTTCCAGGACGAGATAAATCTCAGTCATCTTTTTGTGATAGTGCGTGCGCGAGTCTTCCTGGATTTCGACCATGTGCATGCTCGCGACGCTGTTCTGCGAATCCGCAAAGGCGCGACGCGCAAACCCGCACGGACAACGCGTCGCCGGAACTTCGTCGAGTTGAGCGATCGAAAAATTTTGCATTGCCTAGTGGCTCGGCTGCGCGGATTGAATCGGCGGCGCACCGGTGGGAGAGGCGGTCTTTGTGGGCTGCGCCGCAACCACTGGCGGAGTCGATCGTTTGGCAGGCACACCTGCTTTCAACATCGGTTCGAAGTGATCGAGAATCTTCAGCAACTCCCGTTTGCCGACCATCCCGGCAACATAATGGGCCACCGTCGTACGAACGATCTGGGCTTCCAACGGCGGCAGCATTTCGAGCCAGTCTTCGATTAGCGTCCTGGCGATCGCAGCGAACGTGTTGCCGTTGTTGAAGACGAAAGGTGATTGGTCGTGACACTTCTTGCAGAGCTCCAGAGCCTCCGGCAATGTCATTTGCTTTGAAATCCCCGCCTGCCACATTTGCTCGACTGACGCGCAGGATTGCGGGTTCGTTTTCTGTTCGGTCTGTCTGGCCTTACAAAGGGCTTCATTGAGGCTCAAGACACTCTGCCACGGCGCTGATTCCAGCCACTGCATTTGAATTTCTTTCACGGTTGCTTAGATCGGCGATCCCGGCTTTTCCGCACCGAAATTTTAATTCGCTGCAGGTCCGAGACAGTTTTTCCCGCCCTGCCCTTTTCTTCGTCTCGTTGCAGCCGCATGCCCGCCTTGACTGCGGCACGCAAAAAGCGAGCGACTTCAACAGGTCGAGGCATGGCAGCACTCTACGCCGCGACGCTGGCGGGGTCAATGGCTGTACGCGATGCGCTCTCGCGCGCAATCCAACCTCCGCCCACGACAAGATCGTCCTGATAAAAGACGCACGCCTGGCCCGGGGTGATCGCGCGCTGCGGCGTGTGCAAGCGCACGGTGGCGCTGCCGTCGGCCTGCGGCAGGACCGTCGCGGGCGCCCCAGGGTGGCTGTAACGAATCTTCACTGCGACCTCGATTGATGTTGGCGGCGCGTCGAATGGAATCCAATTGCACCGTTCGACACGAAGTTCGTTTCGTTCGAGCGCCGATTCATCGCCTACGACGACGCGATTATTGGCGGCGTCCAGATCGATTACATACAACGGCCGAGGAGATGAGATGCCGAGGCCTTTGCGCTGGCCGATGGTGTAGAACTCGATGCCATCGTGATAGCCGAGTACGCGGCCCCGTAAATCGACAACCTCACCGCGATGTTTCTCAACCAGCTTCGCCTGCTGGAGGAACTTGCCGTAGTCTTTATCGGGCACGAAACAAATCTCCATGCTCTCCTCCTTCTCGGCAGTTTTCAGGTGACTCTCGCGGGCAATTTCCCGCGTATCATGTTTCGTCAATTCGCCCAGCGGAAAAATTGCTCGCGCCAACTGGTCCTGCCGGAGTGAGAACAGGAAATAACTTTGGTCCTTCTTCGGATCGCGCCCCCGTTTGAGCAGGTATCGGCCATCCGATTTTTCGATCCGTGCGAAGTGACCTGTTGCAATGTATTCCGCGCCGAGCTGTCGAGCACGATTGATGAGGTTGCCGAACTTGAGTCGCTCGTTGCAGACCACGCATGGGTTCGGCGTGCGGCCGGCCTTGTACTCTTCAGCGAAATAGTTAATAACCTGCTTCTGGAACTCCGCTGCCTAGTCTACCAGGTAGTAAGGAATGCCCAACTTGTGCGCGACAGCACGCGCGTCCATCACCGCTTGTGGGCCGCAGCACTTGTCCTCGGCGCGCGAGACGCAATCCTGCGGCCAAAGCTTAAGAGTGATGCCGATCACGTCGTAGCCCTGCTCGAGCAGAAGCCTTGCGGCGGCGGAAGAATCCACTCCTCCGCTTAATCCAATAACCACACGCTCTTTCTGCCGAGACATTCGGCTAACATACGGCTATAAACACCACTTTTTCAAGGGACAGCATTGGGTTGGGGGTTGCGAGATGGCGGAGCCGATGCGAACTTGGGCCAAGGAGAGGTTATGGATAAGACGAATATCGAACCGGCTGGTGAAGAGGACTTTTTCGAGACGACTCGCATCGCGATTGACGGAATGACGTGTGATAAATGCGTCCAAACGATCGAGCAGGCATTTCGCGCCAAAGACGGGATACGCGATATCAAAGTGGACCGGACGAACAGCATTGCCACGGTGACCTTCGACGAGCGCAAGTTGAATGTGCCCGCGTTGCACGATCTGCTGCTGGCACACGGGTATCGCGCCCGGCGCCGTGCCAATGATGAAGTGCCTGCAATTGGCCCCGCATAAGCGCCAGGCAGCCATTTGTGAACAGCTCGCCGGGCCGCGATCGAATTTGAATTGCCAATGAAAACGTACACACTGCAACGGACGAATGAGCCAATTCCGGGCGTTTAAGACATTGCAAAGCAACGGCCAATATGTAAGATGCGGGCCATCACCGAAGGCTTGTGAGCACTTGACGTATAGTTGTGCTGTCGTTTTGCCGCCACATCCCTAAAGCGCAGGCCCAATGGGCCAAATCGATCGGTTTGTCGTATTCGCCGTGAGTCGGTTGTCGTATCGCCTTTGTCTTCTACTGGTCTGGTGTGCGTTCGGTTCAACGGAATGGACCCGGAGCGCCGCCGCGCCGGTCATTTCTTCCCAACCCCAACGGGCAATCGTCACTGTCGGTTCAAACTACACATTTTCGGTGACTGCAACCGGCACTAATCCTCTACAGTACCAATGGTTCTTTAACGGCGGCGCGATGACTGGCAAGACCGCCTCCGATCTCCTCCTGACGAGCGTGCAGACGAACAACGACGGCAATTACCATGTAGTGGTGTCGGACGTGAGTGGCGCGACTACCAGTTCCGTCGCGCCCCTGGTAGTGCGGTATCCCGACGATCCGGTTTATTCGGTGCCGGCAGGCGGGTGGACCTATATGTACGCCGGCAACGCGGCCTCCAATTCCGGCCCGAATGCGCTCGACGGCACATGGAACCACGACAACGGATCAGATTCATGGTCCGGAGATGGCCGGGGAGCAGGCGCGGGGCTGCTCGGAGGCATCGCTTCGACCAACGGAATCCTGACTATCGAGGACGCGGTCGTGAGCGGCACCAGCAGCGTGGACAATCGCAGATATTATCTGGCACACGATCTTTCGCGCGAACTCTCCGCGTCCACCGGAGACTCCATCTTAAACAATGGCGTCACGTTAAGTTTTCGTGCGCGGCTGACACCTCCACCGCCCGCAGATCCACTGACCGAATTAACGAATGCACCGAATGGCTTTGTGAACGTACTCGACGGAAAAGGAATGTTTGGAATCCGCCAGGCCGGCGCGAACGGTTTGCTCATTTCATTTTCTTTACACCAGACCACCGAAGACACGAGCGCATCGACTACCTTCAATTTCCCCCAGGCCGGTCTGCACATGAATAATTTAAACGGCGATGTCCGCGCGGCACAGGTCGATCCCGGCGAAGGTGGCACCCTCAACGTTCTCGCGCTTGATCCCACAATGTTTCATGAGTATTGGATCACGATTGTCGATAATGGATCAACTGCGGGAACACATCGCGTCTCCATTTACACGGATGGTACTAAAACACCGGCTGTCTTCAACGTCACCGCGGGAACGGGCGTGGACGGGCCATACACCAACTATCTCGCTCTTGGCCTGCCGAGCACGGGTCAGCGCGGCGCGTACGACATCGATTTTTTTGGATATAAGACCGGAGTCATCGTCCCCGCGGGTTTGCTTGATCCCGTGCAGATCGTCCTGGCTCCATCGAACCAGGTCGTCAATCCAGGCCAGCCAGCAACTTTCATCGTCGATGCGACTGGCACGCCTCCGTTGGCGTATCAGTGGTATCGCAATGGTCTCGCTTTACCCGGCGCAACGAACGCGACTCATACGACCCCTGCGACAACCTCGAGCGATGACGGCGCACAATTCGTTGCGACCGTTGGCAATCTTTGCGGTGTGGTGACGAGCGCTCCACCGGCAGTGCTCACGTTGCAGCCTCCACCGACAGTTACGAGCCAACCGGCTGACCTATTGATCACGAACGGAAGTCCCGCGAGCTTCAGTGTCAGCGCGACGGGAGCTCCGCCGATCACCTATCAGTGGCGATTTAATGGCACCGCTCTTTCGAACGAAACAAATACGACGTTATCGATTTTGAGCGCCGGGCCAGCCCAGGCCGGCAACTATAGTGCCGTCGCGGTGAATCCCGGAGGATCGACTACAAGCCGCGTCGCTGTCCTGACCGTTCGCGTGCTCGATTTTGGCGATGCGCCGGCACCCTATCCGACGCTGCAAAGCGCCGGCGGAGCGTATCACGTGGTGACAAGCGGAATTTATCTCGGTGCCGGAATCGACTTTGAGCTCGATGGCTATCCGGAGCCATTTGCGCAGGGAGATGATCTGTCGGACAGCGACGACGAGGACGGCGTGACGTTTGCATCGCCCTTGCGACAGGGACAGTTGTGTAACGTCGCAGTGATCGCTTCAACGCAAGGCGTGCTCAACGCGTGGATAGACTTCGACCGAAATGGAAATTGGTCCGGCTCAGGCGAACAGATCTTTACAAATGCGATGGTTGTCTCCGGAACAAATCAATTCACATTCGCAGTGCCCGCGACGGCAAATGCCGGCAATACGTTCGCGCGCTTTCGTTTCTCTACGGCCACAGGCCTGGGTCCAACCGGCGGAGCTGCCGACGGCGAAGTCGAGGATTATCGGGTCGCGATTGTCGCCATTGCGGATATCGGGGCCACGATGTCTGACAGCCCCGATCCGGTGGCTGTCAGTTCCAACCTGGTTTACACAATCGTGGTCACGAACCGGGGACCATCGCAGGCCACGACACTAACACTGGTAGATCCGCTGCCTGCGAACCTCTCTTATGTCAGCGCAACAAGTTCGATCGGTGGCTGCGGCCAGGCAAGTGGCACTGTGACGTGCAGTTTAGGCACGCTCGCCGCCGGCGGGAGCGCGGGCGTTACGATCATCGTAACGCCGACCGCTGCAGGTTTAACGACGAATTCGGTCACTGTCTCGGCTGTAGAATTTGATTTGCAGTCTGCAAACAACACTGCGGTTTCGATCACGACTATCGAAGCGCCCCCCATAATTGTTTCGCAACCCGTGAGCCTTGTGGTCACTCAGGGGAACACAGTGGTCTTCAGCGTGACGGCCGATGGCACGCCGCCATTAAATTATCAGTGGCACTTTCAAGGCACCCCCTTAGCTGGCCAAACCAACGCAATCCTGTCGCTCCCCAACTCGCAAACGAACAACTCAGGCTCATATACGGTGGCGGTCAGCAATCGCGTCGGCCAGATTTTAAGCGCGGTGGCAACGCTCACGGTTCTGGTGCCGCCCAGTATTTCCGAGCAACCGATTGGCAGCACTAACAACGCGGGGAGCTCAATCCTCTTGGGCGTTACCGCCTCCGGCAGTCTCCCACTCGCCTACCAATGGTTATTCAACAACAATCTTCTTTCCGGCGCTACCGCCGCGACACTGGCGTTAAATAATCTCCAGACGAGCAACAGTGGCGACTACAGGGTCCTTGTTTCAAACTCGGCCGGCAGCATCACCTCCACTGTCGCGCGTGTCACTGTCATCGAATTTGATTTTGGCGATGCGCCCTTGCCGTATCCAACGTTGCTCGCTTCGAATGGCGCGCGTCATGTCCTGAAAGCGGGAGTGCGCCTGGGCACAGGACTGGATTTTGAGCCCGATGGCCAACCCTCGAGCGCAGCCCTTGGTGATGATTCCAATGGCACTACGGACGAAGACGGAGTCGTCTTCATGAATACTCTTTTCGTGGGGCAAGCGGCGCAAATTTCCGTGATTGCATCCACAAACGGAGTTTTGAACGCGTGGCTTGATTTCGCGGCAAACGGCACGTGGAGCGATGCGGGCGATCAGATTCTCACAAACGCAACACTGCTGACTGGAACGAACCTGCTCTCGTTCCGAATTCCAGCCAGTGCGGCAGCCGGTACTACATTTAGTCGGTTCCGTTTCAGCACAACCGGCGGACTCGGCTTCACCGGTGAAGCTGCCGACGGCGAAATTGAGGATTACGCTGTGCAGATCGTGCCGGCGGTCCAATTGACGCTGTCGCTGACCGGCGGACCACCAATAGCAGCCGTTGGCAGTAACATCACATATCAAATTACTGTTACAAACTTCGGGCCATCGGCCGCCAGCAACGTGAGCGTGAGCAATCGGCTTCCGAATGCGGCCACATTCGTATCCGCCGTGGCAAGCATTGGCTCTTGCATTCATCAATCCGGAGTTGTGACATGCAATTCAGGCACGCTCGCGCGTTCTAATTTCGTGACCGCCACTATTAATGCGATGGTCAGCGCCCCTGGAGCATTGACCAACGTGGCCACTGTGGCCGCAACCGAGCAAGACCTGTCACTCGCGGACAATACCGCGACACTCATTTCCGAAGCCGAAGTGTTCCCGAACATTACGGCACAGCCCGCGAGCCAAACCGTCACCAACGGCGGAACTGCGAGCTTTGCATTCACCGCAAGCGGGACGGCTCTTCGTTACCAGTGGTCCTTTAACGGTACGAATCTCGCCAATGCGACGAATCCAGATTTGATCATCTCGAATGCGCAGCCGAGCCATGCCGGAAGCTATGTCGTGACCATCAGCAATCGCGTGGGAAGGGTGTCGAGCGGGCCAGCACAACTCACCGTTCTCACAGGTCCGGTAATTACAACTCAGCCCCAAAGCAGAGTCGTCATAGCAGGCTCGACGGCGAGCTTGAGCGTGCAAGCCAGCGGAAGCGCTCCGTTGTTTTATCAGTGGTTTAGGAATGGGCTTATTCTCAACGGAGGAACGCTATCGACCCTCACTTTTTCCAACGCCCAACCTCAGCATGAGGGCACGTACACGGTCGTGGTCAGCAATGCAGTTGGCGCAGTCGAGAGCCAACCCGCGACCCTGACCGTCCTCGTGCCGCCACAAATCGTCGCGCAGAGCCAGAGCTCAACGAACTTTGCCGGTAATCCCATTATGCTGGACGTCACGACAATCGGCACTCAACCTCTAAGCTATCGCTGGTTTTATAATCAGACCAATCAAATCCCCGGCGCGAATTCGCCTACGTTCGTAATCCCGAACGCCCAGAGATCAAACTCCGGATCATACCAGGTTATTGTCACAAATGTTGCAGGGACTACCGCCAGCCAGCCAATACAGGTGACCGTTGTCGAAGGCGATTTTGGTGATGCACCGAAAGTTGGTTATCCGACCTTGCTGAGCTTCAATGGCGCCCGCCATATTGTTGTTCCCGGAATCTATCTCGGCTCGCGAGTGGATTTTGAACCGGATGGAATTCCGAGCGCGGCCGCGAACGGCGACGATACGTCCAACCTTGCCGACGAAGACGGCGTCACCTTCTCGCAATTGCTCGCAGGACAGCCGACACTCATCCGCATTGTTGCCTCCACCAACGGATTTGTAGGCGCGTGGTTGGATTTCAACCAAAACGGCACGTGGTCCGAACCCGGAGAGCAGGTCCTGGCTTCTGCGCCCGTAATTGCCGGCACCAATGTTTTCTCATTCAGTATTCCTGCAGCGGCCACCACAGGCGACACTTTTGCGCGCGTCCGTTTCAGCACCGTCGCAGGATTATCTTTCGATGGCGCGGCGCCTGACGGCGAGGTGGAAGACTATCTCGTCACCATTGCCCCCACGGTGGATCTGGCCGTCTTACAAACCGATCAACCCGATCCTGCTCCCGTCAATGGGACGCTCACTTACGCAATCATTGTGACCAATCGCGGTCCCTCGATGGCAAGCACCGTTACTCTGAACGATCTGCTCCCGCCAACGACTCTCTTTGTGAACGTCACAAGTTCTCAGGGAAACTGCACCAACATGGGTGATACGATGACGTGTGATTTGGGCGCGCTCGCAGTGTACGAACAAGCTACCGTCGTGCTGACAGTGACGCCGCTCCACGCAGGCATGTTTACAAATCGCGTTACAGTTGCGACTCCTGAAACTGACGTGCTTATGGCGAACAATACCTCTGTCGAGGCGACTGCCGCTGCCGAACCGACTGCCCTGTTTGGCAATGCCAATCCGATTAACATTCCCGATCTCGCCGTTGCTGACCCGTATCCCTCGACCGTTTTTGTGTCGGGAGTGACCGCAACCGTCGAAAAAGTTGTCGTCATCCTCAGCAATTTCACTCACACCGTTCCTGCAGATTTGGACATTCTCCTGGTTGGGCCGCGCGGCCAAAGCGTGGTATTGATGTCGGATGCCGGGGCGTGGCCGGGGGTGGACAACGTGAGGATCACTTTCGATGACACATCGAGCCTTAGTCTGCCCGAATCAGGCGCGTTCGCGAGCGAAACCTACCGTCCGACCAATCTCGGAACGAACGCCGACATATTTCCGCCACCCGCGCCCGCCGGGCCATACGGCAACAGCCTCGCCGTTTTCCGCGGCACCGACCCGAACGGCACATGGTCCCTCTATGTGGTGGACGACGAACTGGCGGATGTCGGCTACATCGCGGGTGGTTGGGGCATCACATTTTTGACGCTGGAACCCTTCGCGGACGTGAAAGTGACGCAGGTCACGGAGCCGCTACTCGCCGTTCCGCTTGGCTCGAATTTCACTTACACGATTACTGTGACCAACCAGGGCCCGGCCGATGTCACCAATGTTTCTCTAACGGATCAATTGCCCCCGACATTCACACTCGTTTCAGTCATTCCCGGCCAGGGGCAGTGCACAAATAACTCGACGATCATCGATTGCGCTCTCGGAAATCTTCCGTTTGGTCAAAGCATCGCGGTCATCGTCAGCGGCTTCGCGACGAACTTTGGCTTCCTCACAAATGATACATCGGTTGTGGCTGCGGAACTGGACTTTGTCACGAACAACAATATGTCGCGCAGCCAACTCCTTGTGAAGTCAGTCAACGATTTGATTCTCTCCGCTCAGGCAACGCCCGAGCCGGTCCTGTTGGGCCAGCAACTTACCTGCACACTCGTGGTCTCAAATGCTGGACCGAATCCTGCGACGGAGGTCCTGCTGCGCCATGAGTTCCCTCCGACCGTTGCGTTCGCCTCGGCGTCGACAACGCAGGGTACATGCACCAACACCGGGGGCGTCGTCCAGTGTCCGCTGGGAACAATCAATTCAGGTGCGAGAGCCACGATCACAATTCG
>Ga0193697_1000117_pt1 | contig 30712 bp, 18 predicted proteins | sample L3m2metaG_FD_145073 | JGI IMG/M metagenome (GOLD analysis project Ga0193697, IMG submission 145073) | Soil microbial communities from a riparian zone of the East river system, Colorado, United States - L3m2 | ecosystem: Environmental > Terrestrial > Soil > Riparian zone | place: USA: East River...
GGTCCCGGCGGCACGGAGGCTTTCATTAGCCGCAACACCAACACTCACAGGACTACTTATGAAATAAAACTGCCTAAGGAGTCTCTTGGTCTGACATCGCTCGCGGGGGGGCCCTCCTTCGGCCTCGGTATGGCGATCAACGATGGAGATCTGGCGGCCCCCGGGCAGGGAGGGTGGGGTGGCCTGGGCGCTCACGCCATCGTATTTGGCAAGACACCGTCTGAAACCGCTTTGATGACCCTTACCAGGGGCAATGACATCGAGCCGGGCAAGGAATTCTACACGGCTACTCCCAAGGCGAACCCAATTGTCCTGGACGGTAATCTCGCAGAGTGGACCGGAGCCCCTGTCCTTGCGGATCCGAAGTTTTACGTTAAGGACGGCGCCGAAGGCACGCCCGCAGGCAAAGGTACCGCCGGTGTTGGTGCCCATTTGGTTTTGTTCGAACGCTGTTTTATCTGTATTTCCGGCACGCCTGACTGGACTGGACCGGATGACCAAACCTCCGCAGTCCAACTCGTCTATGATGCGGATAACGTATATCTCGGCTTCGTTGTCACCGACGAATACCATGAGAACAACGCCAACAGCGCATGGAACGGCGACTCGGTTCAGATCATGATCGCCAATTCCAATCGCGCCTCCCAGGTAGCCCTTTATAACTACGCGTTGGGCGGCAACGAAGGCGCCCTCGGCTCAATCATTGTTGAACATGAGGCCGGTCCGGGTGGAACTGAAGCCTTTGTCGCACGCAATACTGCCACGCACCGCACCACTTACGAAATTAAGCTGCCAGCGGCTTCCCTTGGAATGACTGCCCCCTTGGCCCTTGGCCAGCAGTTCGGGCTCGGCATGGCGATTAACGACGGCGACCAGGCCGCCCCCGGCCAGGGCGGGTGGGGTGGTTTGGGCGCGCACTCGATCGTCTTCGGTAAGACACCTTCGGAAACGGCCCTGATTACCTTAGGCACTGCCGGTGGAGGCAATGACCAGCTGTTCTTCTCAGCAATCAACCCCACGATCGACTTTTTCGCATTTCGCGTGAACGACAAGGGCGCCTCCGTTCTGAATCCGACCAGCGTCAGGCTGACGATCGACGGCGTCATCCAAACCCCGACGAACGCTCCAAAGAACCTGGACGCGACCGATTACGCTTATTATCCCGCCCGGCCGTTTTTCCCAAATGCCGACCACACCTATTTGATCTCGGCAAGGGACCTCCTCGGCCAAACTGTGACGTCGGGTGGCACTTTCCATACGCCGCCTTACGCGTTCCTGGATGCCTCCGACAAAGTGACTCCGAACACGGAGGGTCCGGGGTTCATGTGGAGCATCCACCAGAACGCTGACTTCACCAGCAATACCATTAGTCGAGTCCTGCACCAATTGAATGGGCTTTTGGGACCGAATCTTGCGGATCCGTTTGCGACCGGACCAACTTTCTCTTTTGGTGTGCCGAACAACCCTGGCGACTATCCAATGACCTTTGAAGTCGAAGACGTCATCAATCTTGAACAATCCGCCGCTACGCCAAACACGCAAATGCCAGGCCTGCCCGGCACGGGCGCTTCAGGCCAGACCGATGGCGTCGCGGTGGAGATCACGACGTTCGTCGATCTTCCAGCCGGCCGGCACACCTTCATTGTCAACAGCGATGACAACTTCCGCACGATGGCAGGACATATCAACGATCTGTTCCTGGGACAAACAGCCGGCGAGTATGACGTGGCGACCGGACGTGCCGCTGCCGATACGTCATTCGATATCCGGGTCGCGGAAGCCGGGACTTATCCGTTCCGAACCTTTTACGAGGAAGGCACGGATGCGGCGAGCGTTCAATGGAAAATGCTCAAGGAAGATGGCACGCAAGTGTACCTTAATGATGTCGCCAACGGCGGCTTCCGCACATGGCGCCGCGCCACGGGTCTCCGCACCGGGATCAACATGGTCTCGCCGTTGCCGGGAGCGACTGGCATTGCGCGCTTTGCCCCGCTCTTCGCTTCCATTCGTGAAGGTACGACGACTGTCGATCTGAGCAGCGTGCGCTTGCGTCTCGACGGCAACCTGTTGAGCGTGACGCCGACCCGGGCCGGCAATTTCGTCACGGTCCGCTATCAAACGCCGACGGCGCTCGGCGGCTCGCAGCACACCGCGACGTTGTCCTACACGGCGGGCGGAACTTCACGCACGCAGAGCTGGAACTTTGTGCTCGCACCGGCATTCTCGGTTGCGATCCAGCGGACTGGCCCTGACATCGATGTGACGTGGACTGAACCGGGAGTGATTCTCCAGGAATCCATTGACCTCATCAACTGGAACGACCTGAGCACTACGGGCAATTCCTATCGGGCGACTCCAGACCCGCGCCGCATGGTGTTCTACCGGCTCCGGAAGTAAATTCCGCAGCCGCGGCGCAGAACGCCTGATCAAAAAGGACCGGAAGCTTTTCTTCCGGTCCTTTCGATTTTACCGCGAGTGGAAATTGCCGAGAAGAACTTCACTTCGTGATCGCGGCTGTCTTTGTCGGTTCGGCGATGCAATAAAGATTTTCATGGCCGCGCAGATAGAGTTCGCGGCCAACTGCCGCGGGCGAAGCGTCAAATTTATCCGCGAGCTTGTTCGTCGCGAGCACTTCGAGCTTGTCCGATTTCTTGATCACGACCGCCCCGCCATCGCGCCCTAAAATGTAAACCCGGCCCGCGGCCCCAACGGGCGAGGCGTACATTCCGACGACTCCTTCAAGGCGCTCGGCTTCATAATGCGGCTTGCCTGTTTTCGCATCGAAGCATGAAAGCGTCGCATCGTTGCGGGAGAAAAAATAAATGGAATCGTCGTAGAGCAAGGGCGACGGAACATACGGCGTGCTCTTGTTGTGGCTCCACGCGATCGCGTCTGTGCCCGTGAGGTCTCCAGTGCGGCCGAGCTTGATGGCAAGGAGGGCCGCACCACGAAAACCGCTGGTCGCGAATAGCATGTCATGGCCGGCGACCGGCGTTGGGATTGAATTCTCGGTCATGCCCGCGCATTCCCAAATCGGTTTGCCGGTCGCCAGCTCATAACTGCGCACTTTGCCCGGCGCGCTGATCACGACCTGCAGCCGGTTGTTGTGCTTGACGACCAGCGGCGTGGACCAACCCGTGGGTTCATTGCGTGGCTGGCGCCATAGCTCCTTGCCGTTCGTTTTGTCAAACGCCACGACGAAGTCCGAGCCTTCGTGGTCCCAATTGACAACCAGGACGTGGCCAAAAAGCGCCGGCGAACTGCCTTCACCAAAGGAATTGCGGGTTTGCATTTTGCCGAGCTCCTTCTGCCAGATCACGTTCCCGTTGAGGTCAAGGCAATACAAACCACGTGATCCGAAATAGGAGATGACGTGCTCGCCGTCCGTGATCGGCGAGGCCGACGCAAAACCGTGGTCCGGATGATGTCCTTCGTGCGGGACCTCCTGCCGGAGCAGTTTTTGCCAGGCGATTTTGCCGGCGCCGCGGTCGATCGCGAGCAGCGTGAACTGATACGGTTCCATCGGTTTGTCTGACCGGATACCACCCGGCCCGCCACGACGCGGACGTTCCCCAGGCTCAGCGGACGCAGCGACTGAAGCTTGCGGCTTCGGTTCAGGTTTGCTTGCCGCAATAGCGGTTTGGATGAAGATCTGGTTCTCCCAAATGATGGGGGTCGACGTGCCGTATCCGGGCAGCTTCAGCTTCCATTTCACGTTGCTCTCTTCACTCCAGGAGGTCGGCGGGTCGGCTTTTGGCGCGAGACCGGTCGCCGTTGGTCCGCGCCATTGCGGCCAGTTTTGGTTGGGCGACGCGCCGAACATCGGCGAGCGAGAACCCCCCAGCGCCAACAGAGTAACGAGAGCGATACGTGTATTCATTTTGCGAGTTAAGACCGAACTTTGCCGCCCTGAGTTACAAAGGCAAGCGGCCCGATCATAGATAGACTATCGAAATACCTGCGACCTAAACAGACTCGCCAATCCGCGTGAGCCTGCCAGACTTCGCTACCCGATGGCGCTTCTGATCAACAACTGGCTCGACTTGATCCTTTGGGGCATTGCGCTTTTGTTCGCCTGGAGCGCGGGCGCGCACCTTTACCATTTGCGGTGGGCGCGTCGCTTGCCATCTCTGCGAGACCAAAATGTTCGTCCAGAGGGTCCGGCAATGCCCCGCGTTTCGGTCGTGATCGCGGCGCGAGACGAAGAAGCGCGCATCGAAAACACGGTGCGTCATGTTCTCGCTCAACAAGGCGTTGAAGTGGAAGTGATTGTTGCCGACGATCGATCAAACGACCGCACTGCTGAAATTCTCCAACGGCTCGCGCGCGAAGACCAGCGCGTTAAACCCATTCACATCCGCGTCCTGCCCGAGAACTGGCTGGGGAAGTGTCACGCCTGCCACACTGCCGCTGCGACCGCCACCGGCGAATGGATTTTGTTTACAGACGCGGATTGCTGGCTCAAAAACGATGTTCTTCTCCGTGCGCTGTTGGTGGCCAGGCGCGAAGGAGTGGAGCACATCACGCTGACTCCCGGCCTCGCTACGCAAAACATTGGCGCCAGGGCATGGCACATCGGCTTTCTGCTGACGCTCTCCAATTGGTTTTCAGGTGTGAACCGCGACCGCCCAAAAGCGTATCTTGGCATGGGCGCGTTTAATCTCGTTCGGACGGACGTTTATCGGGCCTTCGGCGGCTACGAAGCTCTCCGCCTCACCGTAATCGATGATGTGAGGTTCGGTCTCCTTGTGCGCCGCGCCGGAAAGCGGACTCGCGGTTACATCGGCGACGATGATACGGAATGCCATTGGGGCGAGACGGTGAGCTCGATGATCAAAGTCCTTGAAAAGAATTACTTTGCCGCGATCGATTACAATACGGCCGCAGTCGTCGTCCTGGTGTTGGGTGGAAGTTTTGTCTGGCTGAGCGCTCTCGTCGGGCCTTTTACGGGATCGATCGCGGGGATCGCCGCTTGCCTGGGATTGCTCTCGTTCATTCTGCCGGCGCTGGTCGTCACGAAACGCCTCGATTGGCCTCGCGCGATTGCGTTACTGGTGCCGTTGATCTTCCCGGTGCTGTTCTATGCCATGCTCAACTCGGCGACCATTACCTTGCGTCAGCGCGGCATCCGTTGGCGCGACACCTTCTATCCGTTGAAAGTGTTGAAAGGCGGTACCGTGCGCTGACGGCTTGCCCTGTCGATCAGGCCGATCTATGACCGGCGGCGGCGCACACCGGCAATGGCTAATGCTCCAACGCCCCCGACCAGCAACAAGGCCAGTGAACGATGGTTCGGGAATCACCGTTGTGAGAGTCAGATTATTGAGCTACACCTTACCTCTTCCGACAGTCGCTCAATGGTTGAGAATATGTCGGAACAGACGCGCCAACTCCACGGCGAAACCTGGCGACTCAGAGCAACTTGATCTGCGCTTCTTCTTTAGCGAGGGCTTCAGCAATGGCGTCGCCGCGACTACGGCGGCGTTCCATGATGTGCTTGTCCATCTCCGGATCGTATTCGACGGGATAATTGCCATCGTAACACGCCATGCAGAAAGAGTCGGCAGGCAGGCCGGTGGCCTTGATCATACCTTCGCGTGACAAGTAGCCCAGCGAATCCGCATTGAGGTATTTGCGGATATCATCGAGCGAGTAATTGGCGGCCATTAATTTCGCGCGATCCGGAAAATCAACGCCATACACGCAGGGATGCATATGCGGCGGGCAGCTCACCAGCACGTGGACTTCCTTCGCCCCTGCTTCCTTCAAATTGTTGACCCGCGCCTTGCAGGTTGTGCCGCGCACGATTGAATCATCGACGATGATCACGCGCTTTCCGCGCACCAACTCGGGAATGAGGTTCAACTTCACGCGCACGTTAAAGTCGCGAATGAGCTGGCTCGGCTGCAGGAAGCTGCGTCCGACGTAGTGATTGCGGATGAACGCCATCTCATAAGGAATACCTGACTCCAGCGAATAGCCGAGCGCGGCGCAGTTGCCGCTGTCAGGAACCGGCACAACAATGTCGGCTTTGATCGGGTATTCGCGGGCGAGTTCGCGGCCCATATTCACGCGCACCTTGTAAACGTTGCGGTTGGCGATTGTGCTGTCCGGACGCGCAAAATAGACGTATTCGAAAATGCAAAACGCGCGTTTGTCGTGCATCGGAAACGCCTGCAAGGAGCGCATGCCGTCCTTGTTGAAAATAACAATCTCGCCCGGGTCGACATCACGCACGAACTTGGCGTTGATCAAATCCAGCGCGCACGTCTCGCTGGCAAGTATCCATGCATCGTCGAGTCTGCCGATACACAAGGGCCGAAAGCCATGCGGGTCGCGCACGCCAATGACTTCGTTCTCCGTCATGATCACCAGCGAATAGGCGCCTTCGATGCGGTTAACGGTCTGGATCAGGTTGTTCTCCTGACCATTGAGAGACGGCTGCGCCATGAGGTGGAGGATGATCTCGCTGTCGACAGTCGTTTGAAAAATCGAGCCGCGGGACTCGAGTTCCTCGCGTAATTGGGAGGCGTTGGTCAGATTGCCGTTGTGCGCGATGGCGATTTGCCCGCGCGCGCAATCGACCGTAAGCGGTTGCGCGTTCTTGATGTGCGACGAGCCGGTCGTCGAATAGCGCGTGTGGCCGACGCCCATCGACCCAGGCAGTTGCTTGAGAATGTTGCCAGTGAAGACCTGCGACACCAACCCCATGCCGCGATAGACGTGGAATTGCTGGTCGTGGCAGGTGACAATGCCGGCGCTTTCCTGGCCGCGATGTTGCAGCGCGTAAAGGCCGTAATACGTCAATTCGGCGGCACGCGGATGCCCATAAACCCCAAACACCCCACAATAATGCTTTGGATATGCTTGCATCGGTTCACACGACAGCCGGTTACTATTCCATCACTTCCCGAACGTGCAATCCCAAAGAACAATTTAGCACGAATTTCAGCCTTTTGTGCGGGGATCCCACGCGTCGCGCAAACCGTCGCCCACGAAATTGAGCGCCAGCAGCGTAATCGCGAGCAACCCGGCGGGAAAGGCGATCATCCACCAATAAATGCGGATGGGATTGATCTGCGCTGCGCCTTCGGCGATCAGCGAGCCAAGGCTGGCCTGCGGCGGCTGAATTCCCAGGCCGAGATAGCTCAAGAACGATTCGTAGAGAATGATCGAAGGAATGATCAGCATCATATAAACGATGATCACTCCCAACACGTTGGGCAGGATATGGCGCACCAGAATGCGTGGATGCCCCGCACCCAGTGAGCGGCAGGCATCGACAAATTGGCGGGCTCGAAGCGAGAGCACCTGGCCGCGAACGATACGCGACATCGTCAACCACGAAACGGCGCCGAGGCCAACGAATAGAAAGATCAGGCGCGTGTTTGGACTGACGCCGGGTTTTATCAGTGTCGTGAGCAACACGATCACGAAGATGATCGATGGGAGTGAATAGAGGATATCGACAATTCGCATCATGATGTTGTCGACGCGACCACCCAAATAACCAGCGGTAGCGCCCCAGAAGACGCCGATGATCAGACTGACAGCGGCCCCCACCACTCCCACCAGCAGCGAGATCCGCGCGCCAAAGAAAGTCCGGCTCAAAATGTCGCGGCCGTTTGCGTCAGTGCCAAACCAATATTCGCTACTCGGTGCGCTGAATGTTTTTGGTGTCAGGGCCGTCGGCGAATGGGTCATCGCCGTCGGAAGGAATTTCGCCATTGCAGGCCGTCTCCAAAGCGGCCAAATCAGCACGATCGTTACGAGAACGAGGACAAAGATGCTACTGGCGACGGCGACACGGTTGCGGCGAAACCTGCGCCACGCTTGTTGATTGGGGCTGAGATGCTCCGGTTGGACGGGCGTCAACGGGACGACCTCCACAGTCGTTGCTGCTGCGCTACTCATATCGCACACGCCGATCGAGTACGCTGTAAGCCAGATCGACCGCGAGATTCAGAAACAGGAGCAGCACTGCATAAAACAAGACCAGCCCAACCACCATCGTATGATCGCGGCTCAGGGAGCTATTAACCATAAAGACGCCGATGCCGGGAATCTGAAACACGCTTTCGACTACAAACGAGCCCGTCAGCAGGTCGGCCAGCAGCGGCCCGGAGTAGGAGACGACCGGCAGCACGCCGAGCCGAAACGCGTGCTTCAACAACACTCCCGTTTCGCTCAAGCCCTTGGCACGCGCCGTGGTTATGAACTCCGCGTGCAACGTGGTCATCATTCCTTCGCGCATCAATCGCGCAATTCGTCCCGCGAAATAAATGCCCAGCGTGATCGTCGGCAAAATCACGTGCAACGGCGAACCCCAGAGCGCGACCGGAAGCCATTCCAGCTTGATCGCCACGATCATGATGAGTACCGGGCCGACGACGAACGCCGGAATGCAGAAAAACAGCAGCGCGAGAAAGCTCCCCGCGTAATCAGCCCAGGTGCCTTTGCAAACCGCCGTGAAAAATCCGAGGGGGATGCCCACACCCAGCGCAAAGAGAAACGCGGTCGCGCCAAGCGCGAGCGAGACCGGCAATCCCTGGACAATAATGTCGTTGACGGTGTGGTTTCGGTACTTGAGCGATGGACCGAGATCGCCGCGTAGCAATCCCTTCAGATAAATCCAGTACTGCACCAGCAACGGTTCGTTGAGCCGGTACTTGGCTTCGAGGGCTTTCTTGGTCTCGGGCGATGGCGCGGCGCGCTCTTTATCGAACGGTCCGCCGGGAGCGATGCGCACCAGCACAAACGCGAGAAAGCTGATGATTAGCAACAGCGGCACGAGCGAAATCAACCGTCGAACGAAATACATGACTTAAACTCGCAGCACTTATATCGCAGGTGCGCTACTCTGCGCAAAACCTTCTATACAAAAAATCCTGCCTTCGACATTGGTCTCAGCAATTGCTAGAGTACGGCATTCATGTCGCATCGCATCCAGAAAAGTTTGAGACAGAAGCTGAAGGCGGCCGTGCCGTTTGGACTCGGCCAGACCAAGCCGCAGCACTTTCGCGACATGGCGAAGATCGCCTGGAAAAACCGGGACAATCTCGGCTATGCATGGAAGGTCCTCAGCAAAGGCGTCTGCGACGGCTGCGCACTGGGCGTCGCAGGGTTTCATGACTGGACGATCGAGGGCGTCCACCTCTGCATGACTCGGCTGAACCTGTTGCGCCTGAACACGATGCCAGCTTTCGATGAGAAAATTCTCAGCGATGTCGCGCCTCTGCAAAAGCTTTCGAATGCGGAGTTGCGTGAACTCGGACGTCTGCCTTACCCGATGCTTCGCGACAAAGGCGCGAAGGGCTTTCGTCGTATTTCATGGGACGAGGCGTACGGCCGGATCGCGAAACGAATTCGCGTTAGCGATCCAAAGCGCATCGCATTTTTCGTCACATCGCGCGGAGTTACCAATGAGGTCTACTACATGGCGCAGAAAGTCGCGCGCTTTCTCGGCACAAACAGCGTCGACAACGCCGCGCGGCTCTGTCATTCACCTTCGACAGGTGCGATGAAGTATGCGCTCGGTGTCGCGGCGACTACGTGCAGCTATAAAGACTGGTGGGGGACCGACCTCATCATTTTCTTCGGCTCGAACCCGGCAAACGATCAGCCCGTCACCACGAAGTATCTTCACGAAGCAAAGCAGCACGGCACAAAAGTGGTTCTCGTGAATCCGTATCGCGAGCCGGGAATGGAACGCTATTGGGTGCCCTCGTCGATCAAGAGCGCCGTCTTCGGCACCGACATCATGGACTACTGGTTTCCCGTCACCCAGGGTGGTGACATCGCATTCCTCTACGGTGTTCTGAAAATCCTGATCGCGAAGGATTGGTTGAATCACGATTTCATCCGCGATCACGCTGTTGGCTTCGAAGACATGAAGCGATGCGTCAACGAGCTTTCCTTCGATGTTCTCGAACGTCAGTGCGGTCTTTCGCGTGACGACATGCAGGAATTCGCCGAACTGATTCGTGACGCGCGCAATGCCGTCCTCGTGTGGAGCATGGGTATCACGCAGCATGCGTTTGGCGGCGATTCGGTTTCGATGATTCTGAATTTGGGGTTGTCGCGGGGCTACGTCGGCCGCGATAAGAATGGCCTGATGCCGATCCGCGGCCATTCGAGCGTGCAGGGCGGGGCAGAAATGGGCGCTTACTCGACAGCCTTCCCCGGCGGCAAACCGATCACTCCCGAAAATGCTGCGGTGCTTTCCAAACAGTATGGCTTCTCCGTTCCCGACAAAGCGGGCTTCACCACAACTGAAATGGTCGAGGCCTCTGCCCGAGGCGAGCTCGATGTGCTCTATTGTCTGGGCGGCAACTTCCTGCGCACGTTGCCCGAACCCGATTACGTCGCGAAAGCGATGGCCAACGTGCCTCTGCGCGTGCACCAGGACATCATTCTCACCGACCAGATGTTCATCGAAGCAAAGGAAGAAGTGCTGCTCCTTCCCGCAAAGACGCGATACGAGCAGGACGACGGCGGCACCGAAACTACGACAGAACGTCGCATCGCTTTTAGTCCCGAAATCCCTCGTCAGGTCGGAGAGGCCAAAGCCGAATGGAAAATTCTGCGTGAATTGGCCGCAGCCACTTACCCGGAACGAGCACACTTGCTTGATTGCGAGACTGGCTGGGCGATGCGTGAGGAAATTGCGCGCATCGTCCCGTTCTATGACGGCGTGCAAAAGCTGCGCGAGACCGGCGATGCAATTCAGTACGGCGGACCGCATCTATGTGCGGACGGGAAGTTCCCAACTTCCGACGGCAAAGCACATTTCCGCGTAGTGGAATTGCCAGCCCAGCGGTCAATGGCCGGAAACGGCGAGAAACGCTCCTTTATTGTTTCAACTCGGCGCGGAAAGCAGTTCAACTCGCTTATTTACGATGAGATCGACCCGCTCACGGGCGCCGCACGCGACTCAGTGCTTATGAATCCGAATGACGCGGCAGCGTTGCATCTCGCGGATCGGGATCGAATCGCGCTCGTGAACGATTTGGGTCGCTTCGAAGGACGGGTCTTTTTTGCGCCGATTGCGCGCGGGAATCTGCAGGTGCATTGGCCCGAAGCCAACCGCATCATCCGTCGTGGAATTACCGACAAGCTCGGCGGCGTTCCGGATTACAATGCCGTCGTGACTATCGAGAAGCGGTAGTGCCAAGTTTGCTGCGCACCTTCTTTACGATCGTGGCGGGGTCGGGGAATTCGCCGGTTTGTTTCTTGGAGTAGATCTTCTCTCCGTCCACCGTCACTTCAAACACCCCGCCTCCCGCTGGTATCAGCGTCAGCGAACGAATATCCTGTTTGAGCCGAAGAAGTTTTTCCGCCAGACCGACGGCTTGCGGCTCATAGTTTCACATGCTGCAATATTCGATTGAAATCTCCAAAGCCATACACCGCACCCTAAGACCGCTCGCGTAACTCGTCAAGACGCTCGCGTCACTTTTGCAAGCCCCGCTTGTTCTTGAACTCCGAACCTTCTTTCCATTCAGGATTCTTATCGCCTTGCGCGACGGCGTAACCCACCTGCACGAGCAACTGCAAATCCTTCACAGCACCCGAGAAATCCCAGTCGGGTTTGATCTCATCGCTAAGCTTGTGGTAATCACGCTCCGTATATTCATCGAGCTTCTGCTTCCCATAGCCTGCAGATTTGCCGATCACGTCAATGCCGCCTTTGATGTACAAACCGGGGACCCCCACTTTCGCAAACTCGAAATGGTCCGAGCGATAGAACCGTCCTTTCTCCGGCTCCGAATCGGACCTGATCACCCGCTGCTGGGCTTTCGCGGCGCGTTGCAACTCATCTTCGAGCGTGGTCTGACCGAACCCGACGACTTCGATATCGCGCGTGTCACCCCATGGATTTAACCCGTCCATATTGATATTCGCCAGCGTGCGTTCCATCGAATACACGGGATGCTCAGCATAATACTTCGAGCCCAAAAGTCCCTTTTCTTCCGCCGTGACGGCGAGGAACACGACGGTCCGTTGCGGCGGCCTGCGCAACTTGCGAAACGCCTCCGCAATCTCCAGCAACCCCGCGGTGCCTGTTGCGTTGTCGAGCGCGCCGTTGTAAATCTGGTCGCCCGTGAGCTTCTCGTTCCGCCCCAGGTGGTCCCAGTGCGCCGTGTAGATCACGTACTCATTTGGTTTCTCCGACCCGACGATCCGCCCAATCACATTCTGCGAATCCACGCGCCGGAGCTTGTTCCGCACTGTGAGATTTGCGCTCGCCGGCAGGGAAACTGGCTTAAACTCGCGCTTCAGCGCCTCCCCCTTTAATTGCTGAAAATCAAGGCCGCTTTCCGCAAACAATTTCGTCGCCGCACCGAGCGTCATCCATGCCTGCACAGCCAGTTTCTTATCTCGGGAATCCTGGAGATCGAAAGTCTCGCGCCCGTATCCGGCCGCCAGTACCAAATAGGGATAACCGGCCGGGCCCGTTTCATGGACGATGATTGCAGCCGCAGCTCCTTTCTCGGCGGCGATTTCATATTTGTACGTCCACCGCCCGTAATATGTCATCGCTTTGCCTTTGAATATTTTGTCGTCGAGTCGATTCGGCTCAGCAGGATCGGGGATCGGCGGGTCGTTAATCAGCATCACGAGCGTTTTCCCGCGCACGTCCACTCCTTTGAAATCGTCCCAGCCGTATTCGGGCGCCACCACGCCGTAGCCGACGAAAACCAATTCCGAGTTCGTCACCGCAACCAACGGATCGAACCGCAGGCATGTAAACACCCATTCGCCGGGTTCCGAGAATTTAAGGGGTCGGCCTTGCACCATGAGGCTCGCGTCAAACTCAGAAGTGATGCCCATCAACGGGACCTTTTGGATGTAAGACGACCCGCCTGGATTCCCGGGTTCGAGGCCGATGCTCCTGAATTGCTCCACCAGGTACTTTACGGTGAGTTCTTCGCCACGAGAGGCGGGCGCACGCCCTTCGAACTCATCGGAGGAAAGCACTTTCACATGCCGCACGAGATCGTTCGTGGTGATGCTCACGAAGGCATCATGCAATTCGACAGGCGGCGCATCGCTGCCGCGCATCGTAAGGCTGAACGCGATCAGGGCCGAGCCGGAAAGGAAACGGAAGCGATTCATAATCGATTGGCGATATCGTCACGCGAGCCTAATGTCCCGCGACCATACCTTCAAGACCCTGCTGCCGAAAAATCAGGCTGTCTGGAGGCTGGTCGTGGCGATCCAGCGCACGGTCCGTTCCATCACCGGCAGTGACATGAGAATGCTGATGTGCCCATGGCGGAAGCGCCACATCTGCGGATGGTTCCACGCGCGCCAAAGCTCTTCAACCGTCTCCGGCGGCGCAAAAAGGTCGTAGCGCGATTGCACGAGCAGCATTTTTTCGGGCGGAATCAGCGGCCGGTGATAAAGAAGATTGAGACGCTCCAGCGAAATCGGCGCGCCATCCAAACTACGGCGAATCGGCTCGCAAAAATCGAGCTCACGGATTGCCCGATCCATGCGATTGACCGGAGTCATCAGGACAGCGCAGGCGGTGCGCGGTTCATGGCAGGCGAGCAATCCGGCCAGCCACGCCCCCAGCGAAATTCCCCAGAAACCAACGGAACGGGATCCCTGCGCCTCCAGCCAGGCAAGCAGGGCGCGGGCGTCGGCCAGTGCCTGTTGCGTCGCTTCAATCATGCGGACCAGATCGTGCGAAATAAAATTGCGGACGGCGTCACGCGATTGTGGCTTCCGCTGCGCATGATAAGGCAGTTCAAACATGGCCGCATTAACGCCACGACGGTTCAGCCGCCACGCGAGGTAGGGAAATTGATGCCAATACCCAAGTTCGCCGTTCCATCCATGAAGCAAAATGACGCTCGGCTTGTCCTGCCAATTTCTGCCCGCCGGAAAAAACTTGCCGTGAACAATTTTGTTCTCGGGCGCAGACGGTTCGATTGGTGAGATAAACTGAAACACGTGCCGCGACTTAAACGTGAGATTGCGCGCGGGTTCCACCGGAGTTGTGAAGAGGTCCGGTTGTCGCAACACTTCCTCGAGCGCCGCGATGTCCCCGCGCTCCTCAACCACGGGCACGGAAGCAGTCGCGCCGCGAATGGCGAGGCGGTCCAGCGGCCGGGCAAGAAAGCCGATCATTCCGGGCTAATATACTATGGCGCGCGCGCTAGCGCTTGAAGGAAAGCTTCAGCGTCTCCTGGAGGCGCGAAAAGATCGAGCGTTTGCGCGTCTTCACTGCCCCAGGCACGAGTTCACAGCGATGGCTGCACACCGGGCAGAGATCCAGGTATTTGCCACCGGCCCGGCGTAAGTGATGCACGCAGGCATTGCAAAAAACCCGCAGACAGTGCGTGCAACGCTGCATGGCGGGCGTACCCGGGTGATTGAGGCAAGCCTCTGAGCCGTCAGGCAAAACTGTAGGCTCCGGTTCTTCTTTCGGCTCTTCCCATTTCGGAATCGACACCGTCACCGGCGTTGGCTCCAGCACCATTTCGACCTCTCCCAACATCAACGTTTCGCCGATCGCCAGCGGCTCTTCCTTCACCGGCTCGCCGTTAATAAACGTGCCGTTGCTCGAGCCAAGGTCGCGCACGACCACCGAATCGCCGTTAACGCGGACCTCCGCGTGAACACTCGAGACCGTCGGATCATCGATCTGAAAATCGTTGTCCTCCCGCCGGCCAAAGCGGTTCACCCCCGCATGCAGTTCCAGAGACTGCACGGGAGTGGTTTCGCGTCTAATAATCAATCGTGGCATGGGCTTTCGGTGCGTTCCTTCTCCGCTTTTCCTCGCAATAGGGCATATTTATACCGCACATTGGAAGTTCTGTCTAACGAATTTGTTCGAAGAATTTACGAAACCAGGCCCCCGTTATGCCGGGAATCAGTCATCGGTTGCCACTTTAGCCACTTTACAATGGCCGGCATGAGAGCAATCGGTTAGCCGGAGGCGAGCCGCGCGATCATAAGCCACCCGAAGGACCGGGAGCACTCCCGGCAGCCTGGAAATCGCATACATTGGCCACGCCCACCAAATCTTCCCCGCGATAAAAGCGAGCGCGTCGGCGCCCGTGAGGTCACGCCCGTCTCGCGTCAGCAAGCGCATGCGCGAGAATAGTTCGGCCCCGGGCAAATCGAAGCATTCGCGCACCCAGGCTGACTGCAGCGGCGCGATGTCGAAACCTCGCAGCGTAAGGGTCCGCTCAAAACGGGCGACCCAGCGCCGGCACGACGGACAATCCGCGTCGTATAACACCCAACCGGCAAGCCAAACGGTGTCAGTTAATTTTGTAATTTCAGAATTCACAGAAATATGTCTGCAAAAATTTTTGCGTCATAAGCCAAGCAGCTTTCGGGTTTTGTCTCCGAGCTTGAGCATCCGCGTTACCACTGGCGTCGGCCATTGCCGGATTTGTTCGTACCAAACGGTCGTCGTCTCGAAAAAGTCGAGCAACGAACTCAGCCGTCCCCTGGCATGGCTGTCGGGCTTCGCCTCGCGCATGCACTCGCGTAGCAGTGTCACCGTCGGATCGATCTCCCGGCGCTTCCTTTCGTCCAGCACGATGCGGAACATCTCCCACACGTCTTTGAGCGCTTCAAAATGGTCCCTCTTGTCGCCGAGCACATGGACAAGTTTCACGATCCCCCATCCTTGCAGTTCTTTCAGGCTGGTGCTCACGTTGGAACGCGCCACGCTGAGCGTTTCGGCGATTTCCTCCGCGTGCAGCGCCCTGGGCGAGATGTAGAGCAGCGCGTGGATTTGCGCCACCGTCCGGTTAATGCCCCAGCGCGTGCCCATTTCGCCCCAGTGGAGGACGAACTTTTGTTCGACTGGCGGCAGTTGTTTCATGTATTTCTGTTAAGACAGAAATAGCAGAACTTACGCAATTGTCAAGGAGCGGCGCCCGTAAAAGCGGAACGCAGGACGCCCTTCCGAACGTCCTGCGGTGTTCCACAAACAAGACTCCGGCAGACTAGCCACTCAGCTCCTGCAGATGTTTTGTAAGGGGGCAACGGTGCCCAATTAGTATAGTAGCACCGACGGCTTGTAAGTAAAGACCGGGCTTGATTTTCGGCTTTGCAGGCCACACCCCGCTTCTACAATCCGGGCCATGATATTTCGACGCTTTTTCATGCTGGTGGTCTGCCTCCTGGCCTCCGGTAGCCTCTCTTTTGCCCAGCAGAGCAAGCCCTTGCGCGTCTTTTTGCGGGGCGGAGCGAAGACCCATGGCCCCGCCGGCAACGGCCTCCACGACCACGAACGCTGGCTGGACGATTGGAGGAAGCTGCTCGCCGACCACGGCGCAGCAGCCGATGGCGGGATGAAGTTCCCGGACGGCGCTCAACTGGACAACACGGACGTACTGGTAATGTTCGCCGCGGAAGCCGGATCGATCGCCGGAACTGACCGCGAGAACCTTGAAAAGTTCCTCAAACGCGGTGGCGGCATCGTGTGCATTCACGACGCGGTGTGCGGCACCAACGCGCAGTGGTTTAAGACGATCATCGGCGGCGCATGGGAGCACGGGCATTCGAAATGGTTCGAAGGCGATATGTCTTTTTATTACGTCAACAACGAGCATCCGATCACCCGCGGCTGCTCCAATTTCGACATGGACGATGAGGTTTACTGGGATCTCCATTTGATGCCCGAAGCCAGAATCCTCGCTGCCTCCTGGGCGCCCGACAAACGAAACACGCGCAATGGCCGCCAGTTCCCGCACATTTACGACACCATCCCTCAAATGTGGACATACGAGACCGGCAACTATCGCGCTTTCGTCTCCATTCCCGGCCACAAATACAAGAGCTTCGAATTGCCTCATTACCGCACCGTCCTGCTGCGCGGCATTGCCTGGGCCGGCAAACGCGACGTCGATTCGCTCTGTCGCAAGGAAGAGCTCGCCACCTTGCGTTATCCCGAGGGCGGACCCACCGCGCCTGAGAAAGCCGCCGCCAAACTGGAGCTCCATCCCGAGTTTAACATTTCTCTGGTCGCCGCTGAACCGCTGATCAACAAACCGATTGCGCTCGATTGGGACCCGGCGGGTCGTCTCTGGATTGCCGAAACCCCCGAGTATCCCAATGGCCGGCGCGGAATCAGGTCCGACCAGAAAGACCAGCCATGGAAGGACCACGGCGGTTTGATCGCCGAAGCCGGCGTGCAGGACCGCCCCGCGCGCGATCGTATCAGCATTTTGCGCGACACGAATGGCGATGGCGTCATGGACAAGAAGGACGTTTTCTACGAGGGCCTGGATCTGGTGACCGGCTTTGTGTTTTACCGCGACGGCGTGATCGTCTCCCAGGCGCCGGACATCCTTTGGTTGCGCGACGTCAATGGCGACGGCAAGGCCGAGAAGATTGAGAAGCTTTACACTGGCCTTGGCACTTTCGATACGCACGCCGTCATCAACAACTTGCGCTGGGGTTTTGACGGCTGGATTTACGCGACGCACGGCTACAGCGCCGGAAACGTCCGGGCAGGCGACGGCAGCAAGGAATTCGGTCGCATTGGTTCGGGCGTGGTGCGATTCAAACCCGACGGCAGCGCCTTCGAGCAATTCTCGTCCAAGGGCGGCAACACCTGGGGACTCGACATCGCGTGGGACGGCGAAGTGTTCTACACGCAACCTACCAGTGGTGATTTGCTCAATCACGTCGTGCTTCCCGAATACGTGCTCGCGCGTGGCAAAGTCGGCAACACGCCAAGTTTCAAACCGGTGATCAAAGGCCGAAAATCCAATCCGCTCATGAAATGGGACCAGATGGCCTACGTGCAAATTGATGTAGTGGGCGGCTTCACGGCCTCGGCTGGTTGCGCGATGTACGATGGCGGCGCGTGGCCCGCAAAATACAATTACAGCTACTTCACGACCGAGCCCACGATCAACATCATTCATCACGAGTTGGTGCGGCCGGATGGTTCCACTTACACCGCCGACAAGGATCGCGATGCGGAATTCATCGGCGGGCGCGACGGATGGTTCCGGCCCATCGAAACACGCATCGGCCCGGATGGCGCCCTTTACATTCTCGACTTCTACAACCAGGCCGTGATTCACAATGACACGCGCGGTCCTCGTCATAACAACGTGAACGCCGCAGTGCGTCCCGATCGCGACCATTACTTTGGCCGCATCTGGCGCGTGCAGCACAAGGAAGCCAAACAGCTCAAGGTGCCAAATCTCGCCAAAGCGTCCGTCAGCGATCTGGCGAAGGCTCTTGAAAATCCGAATCGTCACGTGCGCATGAATGCCGAGCGGTTGCTGGTCGAGCAGGCAAACAAAAAGGCGATCGAGCCGCTCGAGAAAATCGTCAGTGGCACCAGGCCGCCTTACGCAAAAGTCCATGCGTTGTACGCGCTGGCCCGGCTTGATACGCTCAAGCCGCAAGTGTTGAACGCAGCCATCGCCAGCTCAGAGCCGGCGGTTCGCAAGACAGCGTTCGCCATTGCGGCCGCCACAGATTCGGCCCCCAGTGACGCCGCCCTTGCCAAAGCTCTCGAAGACGCGGACCCGCGAATTCGGTTGAACGCCGTGCTCGCCGCGAGACAAGTCGCGTATCGGAATGCCGGAAACGCCTTAACGCCCACTCAACGCGCACTCGCAACGGCCTTCGAGAAATCGGACGACCCATGGATTCGTTCCGCGATCGTGAGCGTCGTCGCCGAAAAGCCTTCTGCATGGGCGAGCATTGTTGCCATTCCGGCCGCAGATCCTCGCTCCAGCCTCGCCGTCGAATTCTGCAACCTCATCGCCAATCGTCAGGACGCCGAATTGGCCGCGCAAGTCGTTCAGTCACTTCAGTCCGCCATAAGCGACGCGATGAAGCAGGCTGTGCTCGAGACGCTCGCTAAAGGGCTTAAGCCGAACACCGTGCCGCCGTGGAATGACCGGTTGCGGGCTGCCCTTTCAGGGCTATTGGGTTCTCAACATCCCGGCGTCCGCGCGGCCGTTTTGCCGCTGCTCACGCGTTGGGACAAGGAAGGTGTTCTGCACTCCGAGACTTCCAGTCTCATTAAACAGCTTGCCGCTCGCCTCGCAGATTCGTCCGCATCCGAAGAGGAAAGACTGCAACTCGCCACAAGCCTGATCGGTGCTCGCGAAATGTATCCCGAAATTGTGCAGACAGTTGGCACGCTGCTCGGCAAAAGCGGGTCTGCGGGTTTCCAACGCAAACTCATTGAAGCGCTCGGAAGCGTAAATGAACCAGCTGTTGGCGTCGTCTTCGTGAACGCCCTCACCAATTTGCCGGCGGAACTGCAGAGCGCCGCCTTCGCACAATTGATCAAGCGCGGTGATTGGTCCCTCGCACTCGTCGACGGTTTGAAGGAAGGCAAAGTCACAACCGCTTTACTCGGGCCCGCGAACGTCTATCGCTTGCGCAATCACAGCGACAAGCAAGTCGCCCAGCGCGCCAGCGCAGTCATCGAGGAATTGCGCGGGCCTGAAGCGAAGGAAAAGGCGGTGCTCATTACGCAACTCGATCCTGAAGTCTCGAAGCCCGGTGGCGATGCCGCCGCCGGCAAGACGCTCTACACGCAGAATTGCGCCGTTTGCCACAAGTTCAACGGCGACGGCCGCGAAGTTGGCCCCGATCTCACAGGCATGGGCGCCCATGGTCCGCACGAATTGCTGGTGCATGTGCTGGACCCGAATCGCTTCGTCGAGGAGAACTTTGTCGCCACCAGCATCGAAACGCGCGACGGACAGTCCTTCGACGGTATCGTCATTCGTGAAAACAGCTCCTCCGTCACACTGCGCAACAACACGAGCGAAGTTGACGTGAAGACCGCCGATATCAAGACGCGGCGCAACACCGGCAAGTCGTTGATGCCCGAAGGTTTTGAGGCGCTCGGCCCGCAGGGGCTTCGCGACATTTTCGCCTACATGGGCGCGGGCGAATCGAAATTCCGCATCATCGATCTTAAGACCGCCTACACCGCGGATAGCCGGCAGGGAATTTTCACGCGAGCCGAATCGACCGAGGAAACTTTGCTCTTCAGGCGTTTCGGCGTCGTGACTGCCGGCGAGGTTCCCTTTGAAATCGCCAGCCCGCTTCGTACCGTGAACGGCAACAATGTCGTCGTTCTAAAAGGCGGCAGCGGCATTTCGCGCCGCATGCCTCAAAAAGTCGAGATCCCGGACGTCGGCATCAAAGCCTCCCGGCTCCACTTCCTCGGCGGTGTCGGCGGATGGGCATGGCCCTTTGGCGGCCAGGATCGGAATCGTGAACAGCCTGTCGCCAAAGTGACGGTCCAATACGCCAACGGCCAGTCCGAAGAATTCGTTCTGCGCAACGGTGTGGAATTCGTCGATTACGTCGATTCGGCGCAGAACGCGCCCGGCTCCAAACAAGTGCCTGACCTCGTCAGGCGCGGACAGGTCCGCACTTTCAGCCGTCCGCTGGCACAGAACGCCGCGATCGAAAAAATCAGTCTCGAAAGTTTTAACAACTCCGTCGCGCCCGTCTTCGTCGCGATCACCGCCGAGACCGGCGACGTCAAGACCACTGGAGCGCCGCCCGCCGCAAAGCAATACGCCGACGCTTCTTCCGCCGCGACCGTCAAAAGCGATGCCTCCTTCGGCAGCACAAAACCCCGTGGGTTCGAATGGGGACCTGGCGTGCGCGTGCTCATCACCGGTGGTGGCAGCTCGCATGATTTCGATAAATGGTTCAACAAGGCCGATGTCGCGACCCTCACTGCCGTCAAAGCTTCCGCGAATTACACCGACGACATGAATGCCATCGCGCCCGCGTTGAAAAACATCGACGTGCTCTACTTGAGCAACAACCAGCCCATCAAAGATCCCGCTGCGCGCCAGGGCATTCTCGAATTCGCGGACGCCGGCAAGGGCCTGCTCCTCGTTCACCCCGCGCTATGGTACAATTGGAATGACTGGCCGGAATACAATCGCGTCCTCGCCGGCGGCGGCGCTCGCGGCCACGACAAATACGGCGACTTCGAAGTAAAAGTGACCGAACCGACTCACCCGCTCATGGTCGGTGTCCCGCCGCGCTTCACGATCAACGACGAACTTTACTGGTTCGAACCGGACCTGCAGGGCACTCCAATCCAGGTGCTTGCCACCGCGCACTCACTCCAAAAGAACAAGACCTATCCCATGGTCTTCATCGTCAAGCATCCGAAGGCGCGCATCGTCGGCATCACCCTCGGCCACGACGGCAAAGCGCACGAACATCCCGCGTATCAGCAGCTTCTGCGCAACAGCTTGAATTGGGTTTCCACGAAATGACTGACGTGTTTGTAGGAGACGAGGTAACGAGTCTCTAATATCATCGAACCCAGCCCCGAACGACTTAACTTGGCGCACTCTCGCAACTTTCCGCCTGCCGAAGTGACTCGTTACCTCGTCTCCTGCACCCGCCATTATTGACTCATCGCCTTTGCGTTCTTAGTTTGGGGCGGATGATTATTGCGCCGTCACTGCTGGCTGCCAACTTCGGTCAGCTTGCGAGGGAAACCATCCGCGCCCACCGCGCCAAAGCCGACTGGCTCCACCTCGACATCATGGACGGCCACTTCGTGCCGAACATCTCCTTTGGACCGGCAGTCGTACGCGTCGTGCGGCCTTTAACGCGCATGGACTTTGATGTCCACCTGATGTGCGCGCGGCCTGAAATTCTCCTCGAACCGTTTCGCGACGCCGGCGCCGACCATCTCACTATTCACGTCGAGCTCGGCGAACGCGTCGAGCAGCTCATCTGGAAGATCCGCTCGATGGGACTCAAAGTAGGTCTTGCCATCAACCCACCGACTGCGATCTCAAACATCCAGCCGTATCTGCGCCAGATCGATATCCTGCTGATTATGACCGTGATTCCCGGCTTCGGCGGGCAATCCTTCATTTCCGAGATGATCCCGAAAGTCCAGCAGGCCTACGCCTGGCGCGCCGAAATGGGCTTGAACTATCACATCGAGGTGGATGGCGGCATCACCAACACAACCGCCGTCGAGTGTGCAAAAGCCGGCGCCGACACATTCGTCTCAGGCACGGCGCTTTTCGGCCAGCGGCAACTCAAGAAAGCCGTCGCCAAAATGCGCGACCTCGTCATCAAACACGCACAACCCTCACGGGCTCTGGCAGAGGCATCCTGATTCGCGCGGCAGCGTCTTGGACTGCGCCTGTCCCCTGGCGCTTTGGAATAACAATGAGAGTTCTTGGTTACGCAAAACTCAACTTCGTCGTCGCCGCTTCCGGTTCCCAATTCCGCGGTGGCTTGCTGTTCACCGCCGCGACTTCTTTGATCGATAGTTGGTTGCCGCGTGACTTCACACCTTTCACCGCAAGCTCCTCCGGCTTGCACGTCTGCTGATTGATCTTCTGATACGGCGCGGCCTTATACCGAATGTAAAGTTCCGCGGGCGTGTCCGGTTCGAAGAACAGGATGCGCGATTTTGGCGGAATGCAGAAGTATTCCTTGTTCAGGATCGTGCCGCCAAACGTGAAACGCTTTAGATATGTCGCGTCACGGTTCGTGTAAACCAGCGTGAACACGCGATCGCGTTCCGGCAGCCCACAATAGAAAAGGTCCGGACCGACGAACATTTTCTCCGGCAGTTCGACCACCTTGTAATGCCCATCTTTGAGGACGACGATCAGTTTGTCGAACTTCGTGCAATCCACCTTGAACTCGTCGCCATTCACTCGATGTCCCACGTAACCCGACTCGCGGTCGTACGCCACTTTGAACGCCTTGAACGCGACTTCCTTCGCATCGACTTCATCATAGCGGCTGCTCTTCGTCAGTCGCGGATACATCGGCCCATACTTTTCCAGCAACGTCTCGAGGTGACCGATCGCATACTTCGTCACGTTCTTGAGATGCTTGCGCGTCGCTTCCAGCTCCTCCTTCACCTTCTCCATCTCTTCGCGATGTTTGTTGATGTCGAAGAGCGAGATGCGCCGGATGCGAACACCCAGCAGCATCTCCACGTCCTCCTCGGTCAGGTCGCGATACATCTCCTTGCGGAACGCCTTGAACCCATCATGGACAGCTTTGACGACGGCTTCATTCGTGCGCGCCTGCTCAATCTTTTTGTAAATCCGATTCTCCACAAAAATGCGCACCAGGGTTTTGTAGTGCAGCTCTTGCTCCAGCTTGGATTGCTTCAGATCAAGTTCCCGCTTCAGGTCCTTGAGCAGCTTCGCGGTGTTCTCGCGCAAGACCTCCGATACCGTCATCTCCACCGGCCGATTGTCTTTGATCACGACAATGCGGCTGTGGATCGTCGTCTCGCAATCGGTGAACGCATAGAGCGCATCCACGAGCTGGTCAGTGCTCACGCCCTGCGGCGCTTTGATCTCGATCTCGACGTCTTCCGACGTGAAGTCGTTGACGCTGCGCACCTTCAATTTTCCTTTGCGCGTCGCGTCCTCGATCGACGCCAGCAACGACTCGGTCGTGGTCGTCGGTGGAATCTCCTTGATCACCACCGTCGATTCGTCCTTCACCTTGATCTTCGCGCGCACCTTCACGCTGCCCTTGCCGTCGGCGTATTCGCGCGCATTCATCAACCCGCCCGTCTGGAAATCCGGCAGGCATTTGAAGTGTTCCTTTTTCAGGATCGCGATTTGCGCCTGGAGCAATTCCGGAAAATTGTGCGGCAAAATCTTGCACGCCATCCCCACCGCGATCCCTTCAGTGCCAAGCATCAGCAGCAGCGGCAGTTTGGATGGCAGCGCGACCGGTTCCTTGTTGCGGCCATCATAGCTGGGGATCAATTCCGTTAGTTCGTCATTGAAAATCTCGTTGCGCGCCAGTTCGGTCAGTCGCACCTCGATGTAGCGGTTCGCGGCGGGCGGATCACCGGTAAAAATGTTGCCGAAATTGCCCTGCCCCTCGATCAGGTAACGCTTGTTCGTCAGCACGACCAACGCGTCCGAAATCGCCGCTTCACCGTGCGGATGATACTGCGCGCAATGGCCGGAGATCGTCGCAACCTTGATGAGTCGGCCATCGTCCTTGTCGTGGAGCGACCACAGAATACGGCGTTGCACCGGCTTCAAACCATCCGCCAGATTCGGGATCGCACGGTCGCGGATGACATAGGACGCATACTGGAGAAAACTATGGTCCATCCGCCGATGCAACGGCAGTTTCACCAGCGCCGCGCGACTCACCGTGGCGGTGGCGCCTTCCTTCACCGGCGCGACGTCTGTTTCGGCGACAATATGGTCTCCGTTATTGCTTTTCTTCCGTGCGCTCATGCTCAATTAGCTGCAGATTTTAGGCCAACCCGGCGCCTGAATCCATCACGAACGCGGGAAATTTCGCTCCAAAATTTGCGTTGCAATCTCCGCCGCGGGCTGATTTGGAGCGACCTCGATCCACTCCAACGCAAGCTGATGGCGAAACCACGTCATCTGGCGCTTGGCGAATTGCCGTGTCCGCAGCTTCACCAGTTCAACCGTTTCCGCGAGCGAACGTTCCCTGCGCAGATGCTCAATGATCTGCCGATACCCAAGCGCCTGCATCGCCGTCTGATTGTCCGCCAGGCCTCGTTCGAGAAGTTCACGCGTCTCCTCAACCAATCCTTGCTCGAACATCTGCTCCACACGCCGGCTGATCCGCTCATGCAAATCCTTTGTCTCACGCCGCAACCCAAACCGGTAGGGTCGCGACGCCGCTCGCGACCGTTCATCCGTCGAGGCCCACCCCGCTTTCTGTTGCGAAAAGGGCTTGCCCGTTTTCCGAATCACTTCCACAGCCCGAATCACGCGCCGTGGGTTATTGCGATCAATCTTTTCGTAAGCCGCTGGGTCGTGCTCGGCAAGTTCACGCACCAAATCCTGCAACGGCATCTTCTCGAGTTCCCTTCGGAGTTCCGCGTCCGCAGGCGGCCCGCTGCCAACCCCCTCGAACAGCGCCCGAAAATACAGGCCCGTTCCCCCGCACAAAATCGCGATTCGCCCGCGACTGTGAATCTCGTCGATGGCGCGCCAGGCCAGGGTTGCGAACTGCGCGGCATCGAAACTCTGCGTGACATCAACAACATCGATCAAATGATGCGGCACCCGCGCACGCTCTTCGTTCGAGGGCTTGGCCGTGCCGATGTCCATCCCGCGATAAACCTGCATCGAATCGACCGAAACGATCTCGCCCCCCAACCGCTCGGCCAGCAGCAGCGCAACTTCCGATTTCCCCGATGCCGTCGGGCCGGCGATGACGATCGTGCGAGGATCAGTCTGCCTTTGCGGTCGAGTGGCCATGAGGCCGTTACGCGGGTTGCACGTTTGCGCGCGGATGGCGCCGCAAACGCCACAAGAGAATCAAGCCCACCACGAAAATTCCCATGCTCACCAGGTGCGCTGGCGTGGCCCATCCGCCCAGGTAGTGGACCTCGTAATCACCACGAAAGAATTCCACAATAGAGCGGCAGATCGAGTAACCAATCATGTAAGCCGCGAATACCTGCCCGTCGAACCGCTTGCGCCGATACAACCACTCCAGGAATCCCCACAGCACAAGGCTCAGCAGCGCGTCATAAATCTGCGTTGGATGCACCGCCGCGCCAAGCGTGCCCGTGTGCGTTTTGGGAAAGTGAATCGCCCACGGCAAATCGCATGCCTTGCCGTAGCAGCAACCATTCATCAGGCAGCCGATACGGCCCAGGATGTAACCAAACGCGATGCTCGGGGCGAGCGCATCGCCAAATTTCCAGATCGGCAGCTTCTTTCGAAGCAAATAGATGAGCGTCGCGAGCGTCGCCCCGATAAACCCGCCGTAATAAACCAGGCCACCCTTCTGGACCATGAATATTTCGGTCCAGGGCTTGCCTGCAAACTCTTCATTCCAATATGAAATGACGTGCAACGCGCGGGCGCCGACGATCGTGCCGATGATCAGCCACGGCCCGAGATCCATTATTCTTTCGGGCGCCAAACCGTCGCGCGCGCCACGCCGGGCGGCGAGCCAAAGGCCGATGAGGAATGCCAGCGCGACCAGCACTCCGTACCAATGGATCGTGAGCGGTCCTAGCTTAAAGGCAATTGGATGCACTTCGATGATAAGTTAATCGACCCGTCCGAAGTAACAAGGTGATTGCTGATAGGCCGAGGGAACTCGTCTCTGTGTCGTAGCCAGTTACGCCGGCCAGACGTAGCGGTAGAGCAGCGCGCCGGCGATTCCGCCCATAATCGGACCCACAATCGGCACCCACGCGTACCCCCAATCCGAATCCCCTTTCCCGCTGATCGGCAGAAAATGATGCGCCAGACGCGGACCGAGGTCGCGCGCAGGATTAATCGCGTAACCAGTCGAACCGCCGAGCGAAAGCCCAATTGACCACACCAGCAGACCGACAAGGAACGGACCCAATCCCGTCGCAAACCCCAGCTTCGCATCGAGGTTCCTCACCGAAGGAATCGCGAGCACACCAATAAGCAGAACAAAAGTCCCAATCGCTTCGGTCGCGAAATTCGACGCCGGTTTGCGCACTGCCGGAATCGTGCAGAAAACCCCGAGCTTCGTCGCTTTATCTTCCGTAATGCTCCAATGCGGAAAGTACGCGATCCAAACGAGGACCGCCCCCGTGAAACCGCCAGCCAGTTGCGCGGCGATGTAGCCCGGCACCTTGATCCATGCGAATTGATTGATGCTCGCCAGGCCCAGCGTGACAGCGGGATTCAAGTGACCGCCGCTGACGATGCCGACGGAATAAACCGCCATCGCGACCGCCAGTCCCCAGCCCGTTGTGATCACGATCCAGCCGGCATTATTGCCTTTGGAACGCGTCAGCGTGACATTTGCCACCACGCCATCGCCAAGCAAAACCAGCATCGCCGTGCCAAGGAATTCGGCCAAATAGGGATTCAGATTCATGGCCGCTGGTGATAGAATCGCCACTCCCAAATGACAAGGGCGTTTTCAGCGGGTGGTCAGGTACATTCAGAAGTTACTCGCGTCCTGGCCGTATCTGGCCTATTTGTCCTCCGCGTCCTATTCGTCCTATGCGTCGCATGCGTCCTATTCTGATCGCGCCATGCTTTGTTTGCCGAGCCTGATAGCGCAGTTGTTCGCCCAGGCGCGCGTCAACTCCATCGACGCCACCGGGCGCGACTTGCAGCACGTGATTGATGCGGCGCCTTCGAACGCAGTTGTCCACTGCGATGCAAGTCGCGGAACAGTGATATGAAAGTAACCAAACGTCACTTAGAAGCCGAGATGAAGTATCTCGAAAGCGTGCTGGCCGTGATTGATCGTCAAGGGTCGGTCGCGGACAAGGCTATGCACGAGAGGTGGAAGGAAGTAGGTGAGTTCAAAAAATACCTCTGGGAAAGAGGTAGTGAAATGGACTCGGCGGAATTGGCCGAGAACCGGCGGTCCGCAAAGCTGGAAATGCACAAAGTTGAGTTGAAACACCGATTTTTAGCCAAGCTTTCGAAGGCCCGGAAGAGCCCGTTTTTTGGCCGCCTGGATTTCAAAAATGAAGTCGGCGACGCGGAGAGGTTATACATCGGGTTGATGCAGATTGACCAGGAAAACCAGTTTTATGTGTACGACTGGCGTGCACCGATTTCCAGCATGTTCTACGATTTTGGGCTGGGGACCGCCTCCTACGAGGCCCCGTTTGGGAGGATCAATGGCACCATAACCCGCCGCAGGCAGTTCAAGATCGTGGATAGCGTGATGACGAGGTGCTTCGATACGGATCTGAGTGTGGCTGACGATTATCTGCAGGAGGTGTTATCCCATTCGTCCTCCCAGAAAATGAAGCACATCGTCACCACCATCCAGCACGAGCAGAACACGATCATTCGGAATATTGAAGATAAATTCCTGATCGTCCAGGGTGTGGCCGGCAGCGGCAAGACGTCCGTAGCGCTGCATCGGGTGGCGTATCTGCTATACAAGGACAAGAATCTTCATGCGAGCAATGTCATCGTTTTCTCGCCCAACAAGGTGTTCACCGAGTACATCTCGGACGTCCTTCCGGATCTGGGCGAGGAGAACACCCTCCAAACCACCTTCAGCGACTTCGCGAACACGTACCTTGCCGAGCGCGGAGAGGTGGAGTCTTTTCCGGCATTCATCGAGCGAGCCCACGCGGCGGGCGCGTCAGACCCAGCGGGCAACTCGGTGACCCAGTGGAAGCTCTCGGACGATTTTAAGGACCTGGTGGACAGGTTTGTGGCCAAAACAATGCAGCAGGCCCGCTTCACTTCCAGCCTCAATGCGAACGGGCGAAAGTATGATGCGGCGCTGCTGACAACAAAGTTTCGGTCGGCGGCGGGCGCGACGATGACGGACAAGGCGGAACGCCTTGCGGACATAATATCCGACGAGGCAGCCATTGAGTACGAGAAGGCAACCTGCCAGATATACAGAGATTTGCTCGATAAGCTCCGCCTTCGGCACCCTCTGAAGGAGCTTTACGCGGAGTTCCTTTCCTGGGCGGCCTCCTCGGCCCCGACGGGAATCCCTCGCAGCGCCTGTGTTTACCAACCAGGCCGCGGGGTGGCCTACGAGGACAGTATAGCGATGCTGTATTTGCAGTTCAGCCTTTTCGGATTTCCGAGCGACAGCAAGGTTTTGCATGTGGAGATAGACGAGGTTCAAGACTACACCCTGCTGCAAATCGAAATCATTGGCCGCATTTTCGAGAAGGCGGCATTTACAGTTCTTGGCGATGTTAATCAAACCATCAATCCGTTCTACAGATACGCGAGCCTGAATCAGCTTTCGGAGGCGTTCAGGGGCCGCTCGGGGTTTGTCGAGTTGACCAAAACCTACCGTTCCACGGAGGAAATTGTGCGGTTCGCAAACCAGATACTTGGAATCCAGAACGTGAGCGCGATACGCCACCGCCAACGGGCTCCCGTGGTCGAAAAGACAGCGACGGAGGCGGAGTTGGTGTCAAAGGTCGCAGAGGACCTGACAACGCTGGCTGAGACAGGGCTCAAGTCAATTGCCATCATCACGAAAACAGCGGCGCAGGCTACGACCTTGTTTCAAGCCCTTCGTCTCCAGGTTCCGGAACTCAGCCACCTGGGGACAAGTTCAGAGACGTTTTCCAGGAAGCTCGTAATTCTGCCGTCGTACCTCTCGAAGGGGTTGGAGTTCGACGGCGTGATTTCGTACTCGGAGCGTGGGACTCCTTATACGGAGAGCGAGAAGCGCCTTTACTATGTGGTCTGCACGCGGGCACAACACCGGTTGGTTGTTTACAATCCGCCCGCGTGGGTCGCTTTGGAAGGCACTCCGTAAAATTGATAGGAATTTGCTTTCATCGCCGCGGACACTTGTCGAGGAAGTGCTTCTCAACGAAGTGAATCTCTTGGCTCCTCCTGAAATGAGCGCGGGAGATCATGCGGAAGGGACTGAATGGTGACCTTGATCGGTCGCCGATGGTGACGTGGATCATGTTCCTGAAGTTCCTCGATGACCTGAACCTAACCCACCCTTTCAACGACCTTTCAACGGTGGGCTGCGATGCCTCCGGATTCTTTAGCAGTCCCGAAGGGACGGCTGAAAATGGCACACTCATTCGTCTGTGAGTCGAGCCAGCCACCGCCTTCCATTTCCTGAAACCAATCGCGTGCCTTCCACTCGGCGAGGCCGATCGACTGCGCATAAGCCAGCACTTCGTCAACGCCAGGCCTTTCGTACTCGGAAGCTTTGGAAGTTTGAAGATACCTCGGGACCGTCCCGTCTCTGTTTTGTGTTTCTCATTCCATGGACGTGCCTGGTGTTTGGCGTGGCGATTGCGTTCCTGTTCGCTGAAGGAGGCGCTCCCGCGGCAGATATCACGGTTAATGGCGTCGGCGAGTTACGATCTGCCGTCGCCGCTGCAAAACCCGGCACGCGCCTGCTGCTCGGTGGCGGCAACTATGGAGCAGGGTTTCATTTGACCAATCTGCGCCGCGAGGAAAGGCAGCCCATCGTCATTGCGGCGGCAGACCCGCAGCAGCCGCCGGTGTTTCGCGACGGCAATGTCGGCCTGCAATTCTCAAACCCCGCCTGGCTCGAGCTGCACAATCTCGTGTTCACAAAGCTTGCGCACAACGGAATAAATATTGATGACGTCACGGGAACCACGAATGCATCGGCACACGGGATCGTGTTGCGCGGGCTGCGCATCAGTGACATCGGCGTCGACGGCAATCACGACGGCATCAAACTTTCCGGTGTCTGGGATTTTCGCGTGACCAACTGCACCATTGAGCGCTGGGGCACTCGAGGCGGTTCGGCCATCGACATGGTGGGTTGCCATCGCGGCGTCATCGAAGGCAATACGATCCGCCATAATAATCCCGGGCCACCGAACTGCACCGGTGTGCAAGGCAAGGGTGGCACCAGTGACGTCATGATCCGCCGCAATCTTTTTGAGCACGCGGGTGGCCGCGCCGTAAACATCGGTGGCAGCACCGGGCTGAAGTTTTTTCGGCCTGCGCTCGTCGTGGGCAGCGAACACGCTGAGGCACGCCATCTTCGCGTGGAAGGAAATATCTTCGTTGGATCGTCGGCTCCGGTGGCTTTCGTGGGCGTGGACGGCGCAGTGGTGCGCTTCAACACGATAGAGCGTCCCGGCCGCTGGGCGCTGCGCATCTTGCAGGAGAACAACGCACCCGGATTTGTAGCCTGCCGGAATGGCGAGTTTACGGACAGCACCATCGTCTTCGACTCGATGCACTGGGGTGAAGGCGGCGTGAACATTGGCGCAGGTACCACTCCGGCGACCTTT
>Ga0193697_1000118_pt1 | contig 30626 bp, 30 predicted proteins | sample L3m2metaG_FD_145073 | JGI IMG/M metagenome (GOLD analysis project Ga0193697, IMG submission 145073) | Soil microbial communities from a riparian zone of the East river system, Colorado, United States - L3m2 | ecosystem: Environmental > Terrestrial > Soil > Riparian zone | place: USA: East River...
TACCCACCCCCGTAGACAACAACCCCTTTAAGGAATTCTATAAATGGATTTTATCAAACTTCTCCCGCTCTTGATGCGGGTATTACAGCTATTACCCCAAATTCAAGAAGCAATGCGGTCTGGTACATCTGTCCTGGCGTTACTGCAGAAGTTCTCTCCCGACCTGATCAGTGTTGTTCAAGGTGTCGGCGGAATTCTCTTCCCCACTCTGTCTGCACAAGCACAGGTTGAGGTTGGTGCATTAACTGCATTCGACCAAGTCCAAGTGCGTTGGATCCAGACTACTATGAACACTCTCAAGCTTGCTAACCCTGCACTCGAAGTCGATGGTCAGTACGGCCTGAAGACTAAGGTTGCAGTAGCTGCATTCCAGAGTTCACATGGCTTAGCGGCCGATGGTTGGGCAGGTAAGATCACTACCACTGCAATGCAGGCTGAGCTGAATAAGCTTCCTGTTCCCAAAGCAGTTTAATGATCAAACGACTATTAGGAAAGCTATTCTGGACTCCCCAAAGGGGTCCAGAGCTAGCTACGTTTTAAATGAAGTATACTCTTCTTGAGCTAACTCAAAACATCCTCTCTCGTCTAGACAGTGATGAAGTAGATAGTATTAGTGATACTACAGAGGCTACGCAAGTAGCTCGTGTTATCAGAAATACTTACTTCAACATTTTAACTAGAGCTAATCTTCCAGAGCATAAGAAGCTAATACAGCTAACTGCTTCAGGAGATAATCTTAAGCCTGTTCTAATGATTAGACCTAGTAATGTCAGCAGGATCGAATGGATCAAGTACAACGTTCGTGGAGTTACTGATCTCAATGATCGTTACGAATATGTAATCATGTTGCCTCTATCTCAGTTCTTAGAGATGCAAGACAGATTAGATACTTCTTCAAGTGACGTAGGTACGATGGTAATCAATGGTATTACATTTGCCTTCACAAACGATATGAAACCTACTTTCTGTACGATTGTGGAAGATGTAAACGTTATCTTCGACTCTTATGACTCTGCAGTAGAGACCACACTTCAAACCAGCAAGACTAAGTGTAATGCTTATACATTACCTACGTTTGCTCTGGTTGACGGGACTATTCCTGATCTAGACGACATTCAATTTCCGTTACTCTTGAACGAAGCGACCGCAGTTGCCTTTGTTGACTTAAAACAACAGGCAAACCCAAAAGCAGAGCAAGAGTCCCGCCGGCAATGGATATCGCTGCAGCGGACAAAAGCACTAGCGAAAGTACCGACTCCATTTGATGCATTACCTCATTTTGGTAGGAGACTATAATAATGGCGACCATGTTTCATCAACATGAAAATACCGTGGAAGATAAGAACCACTCCGCTACGCGAGAGTTGGTTCTTAAACCTTTTGAGGGTAAGCTTGTTAAAGGTAACAACTTGGTAGACCCTGGTATCTGGAAAGGGACTAACAGTCTCAAGATAACCCAGGACGAAACCTCCCTTTGGGGTTTCAAGTTTGACAAAGGAGTTTTACCAGACCCGCTTAAGCAGCGATTTACCACAGTGACTAAGGCAGTTAGATTTGCTACCGACTATTTCGCTAAACGTAATATAGAACTTACAGAAGTAAAAGATATTCATGCCACGAAGTCATGGAATACAAGTACAGAATAAGTTCATCAAGGGTTTAATTACTGAGGCTACTGCCCTTAATTATCCCGAAGATGCTTGTACTGAAACCTACAATTGTGTGTTCGATCACAAAGGTCGAGTCACCCGTCGTCTAGGTATTGACCTAGAAGGTGGACATGTCAATCAAACCGCAGATATGGCGGGTAGAGTTGCTGTTACGTACCTATGGAAAAACGTAGGTGGTAATGGGGATTTAAGCTTTGTAGTTGTCCATGCCGGTGCTACTATAAGTTTTTATAAAGTTGTATCCTCTCAATCATTGTCAGGTGGTAGGCACGCTAATACTTTTGTTTTAACTACCTTCTCTAGTGTTGCTGTAGAAACACTTCGTACTCTTGAATGTCAGTTCGCACAAGGGAATGGTTTCCTATTTGTAACCCATCCTAACTGTGAGCCTTTTTATATCTCTTATGATATTGTAACAGATACGTTTACTGCTACCCAAATCAATCTACAATCCAGAGATTTCGTAGGAGTAGTCGATAGCCTTTCAGATAGTGAACGTCCTACTTCTATTACAGAACTGCACCGGTACAATTTAGCTAATCAAGGCTGGACTAGTAAATATGTAGGTACTTCATCTACTTCTCTTTTGATTGCCCTCGGCAGTAAAGTATTCACTACACAGTCGACTCTATTTATCAAAGTAGGAGATCGCGTGCGCGCGTACTCGCGTGCTACGCCTGGCCCGTTGGGTCCAGATACTGCTACCGGTAACTCAATGATTGGCACGGTTACTGCGTATTCAGGCACAACCTTAACGGTTAATGTTACTAAAATTCAAGGTTCAGGAACTCTTTCTGATTGGAACATCGTAGAAGAGCCAGATAACGTAGAAGCCTGGAATTTACTTTACGGCAACTATCCTAACAATCAAGACGTCTGGTATGTCTATAAAAATACTGTAGGTGTGTTTGCGCCTACTACTGAATTCGTAAATAAGTTCGGAGGTCGCTTAGGTTTAGCACCTAAGGGGCATTTTGTCTTAGGAGTCTTCAATGAAGATAGAGCTGCCGCATCTGGGCTATCTACTATACCTGCTGTTACAACGGGAACCTCTAGACCCACTACATGTGCTTTCTTCGCCGGTAGAGCCTTCTATGCAGGCATTCAATTCCAAGGCTATAACGCACGTATATACTTCTCTCAGATATTAGATACCGTTAATAAAGCAGGTAGGTGTTATCAAGTTAACGATCCTACTTCTGAGGAACTCTTTGATCTTCTACCTTCAGACGGTGGTTTCGTAGATATCCTAGAAGCAGGGCAAATCTTAAAGATGGTGCCCTACCTAAATTCTCTGATTGTAATCTGCACCAACGGTGTATGGAGTATCACAGGTTCGCAAGGACTAGGCTTCGTAGCCACAGACTTCTCTGTCCATAAGATTTCAGCCATCCCTAGTACATCTGCTAATAGTTTAGTAGATGTGGACGGAGTCCCCATTTGGTGGACCAGCGATGGCATCTTCCAGATTACCAGTGACCAACAGACTGGGCAGTTTGGCGTCACTAATATTGTTAATGACACTATCTTAGATTTCTATCAAAACATTCCGATTGAGTCCAGGCGGTTTGCCAGAGGCACCTATGATCCAGAAGATCATAAGGTTCATTGGGTATTCAAGTCAACTGTGTCAGTCTCCTTCTCTGATAAATATATTTATGATCGAGCTTTGACGCTAAACCTATTGTCCAAAGCATTCTATCCCTGGAGTTTTGATGCAACTCACGGCAGAGTTCACGGCGTTGTTGCCGTAAGAGCACAAGGCGGTACTTACACCTTAGCCAATGTTTCTGCAGCTTCAGGTGCCAATAACGTACAGGCTGCAAGTGGAGCAAACCAAGTGATTGTCTTCGTAGCGCCTTCAAGCGATACAGGTAATTCAGGTACTATTGTTAAATACCTATGTAGCTTCGCACCCACCGGTGTTAACGAAACAGCTAACCTTACGTTCGCAGAAAGCTTCCAAACCACATACCAAGACTGGGCTACAACCACCGCTGGTGCAGTGGACTATATTAGTTACTTTGTAACTGGTTACCGTATTCACGGTGAAGCTATGCGTAAGTATCAAACCAATTACGTTAACTTCTTCTCTGATGCAGATGCAGAAGATACTACCTTCAAAGTCCGAGGACAGTGGGACTTCAGTACGTCTGGAAGCTCTGGTAGAGATTCAACGGTACAAGTTGTATCAGGATTATTTAAAGCTAAACCTAAACGATTAAAGATAAGGGGCCATGGTAAATCCATGCAGTTCCGAATAGAAAGTATATCAGGCCAACCCTTCAGTCTAATTGGATGGGCAGCCTTCGAGACAGGCAACCAATGGATTTAATTAAATGTTACCTTTAGCAATTGGCGTAGGCGCATCTATAGCTGGGTTCTTCGGCAGTAGCGATACAGCTAAAAAACAGGCTGCCGCTAATAAGCAAATCGCTGCTGATCAGCAGAAGATCGAAGGCCAGAAGATGCAGGCCATGGAGCTAGATGCTAATCGTAGACAATTGGAAGTATTCAGAAACGTACAGAGAGCAAGGTCTATGGCTTTAACTAATACAACAGCGCAAGGTGCAGGGCAAGGCTCTGGCTTAGCTGGTGGTTATGGTCAGATTGCAGGAGAAGGTAATACCAATCTCTTAGGCATCAAACAGAGTCTAGAGACTGGAAGAAACATCTTCGATCTCAACGCAGATATCTCAAAGCAAAAGATGACCTTAGCTGATCTAAGTGCAGATGCTTCCTTCTACTCAGGTCTGTCTTCACTAGGTGGCTCACTGATTTCATTCTCAGGTAGTAAAGTGGCTGGAGGCTTCTAATGGAAGATCAAATCTCCGTAGCCCCAATCGCTCCGACTGAACCGGAACAAATAACAGTATCCGCTGCAGCAACTCCAATCTACCCTGTCGCCACACAAGTGGCGCAGGATAGGGCGACTAAAGCTGTAATCGGTAATCCTAATGTTCCTTTAGATACACAAGGGGTAGCAGATCAGATTGAGAAAGGAGGGGAGAAAACCTTCCGCTCAGGTCTAGCTGCATCCGTTGATATGGATACTAAGATGCGTTCCTATAAAGCCTTGGCTGAGTCAGCTAAGAACATAGGGCGTCCTCTATCTTTAACAGAGTCTCTTCTTGTCCAGGATATGGTCAATAAGAAATCACAGAACCCGGATACAGTAATCGAAGAGGGATACGCACAATCGTTCATGGAACGCCTACGCCAGTTCGCGTTGGAGAACCCTGACTCAGATGTTGCGCAATCTTTCAAGACCACACCTACATTAACTGAACAGTCTCTTAGTCAAGGGAAAGACTATTTTGGTAAACGTCAGCGTCTAATGACGTTAATAGAAGATTTAGAAGCAGCAGGCCAGCAGCAATCCTTCGCAGGCAATGCAGCAGACTTCTTAAAAGGTTGGGTACCATTCTATCGAGAAGCTAAGATGCGCGGTTACACCGACACATCTGCTTTCTCCATGGGCTTAGGCGTCAACCTAGAGAAGCAAGCATCAGATGCTTTCGATATGCCATTTGATAAGTTTAACAAATGGAGTACTACAATTGCAGAAGCGTTCAAGAGAGACAATCCTGAACTAGGTAAGCAATACTTCTCAGCTCTGTTAGGTCAGACTGCGGAAGAACGCTTCATGAACTCTGTATTCCCAGTCATCGATGCTACGGTGATCGGCGATCTGGCGAAAGGTTCAATAGGATTAGCTAAAGCATTAAGCGAGAATATGTCAGCAAAGGTTGCTGTCAAGCAACTTATGGTTGATCTCAAGAAACCGTCTGCAGCTAATATGTCAGAAGCAGTTGGTGATACAACTACGTCTGGTATTCAACGAGTAGTTGTTGATACTGTCAACAAGCTGAGCGGGCAAGACAAACCTCTGGATAACGCTCTCTCAGGTCTACAGAGCATCTTCGGTAGGATGTCTACTGCCATTAGAGATGATCAGTCTCCTTTCGTTCGTACATTAGGACAAGAGACGGCTAATAAGATTGCAGAGACCATTGAACGCAGACAAGTTGAGTTCTTTGCTGCAGTACAGGAGACCATGAAGGTTGATCGTGTACCTGCTGTCTTAGCAATTGAAACTAATATTCGTAAGATCATGGGAGCAGTCAAACAGGACTATCCGGGTCTAGAGAACACCATCATGGATATGAAGTTCAACCGAGATCAGTTGAACAATATGATGGTTGATGTCTATATGGGTAGAGATGGCGTGAGCCTATTCCCCACGCGCGCGCAGGCAGAAGCCTTCATACGCAACCATTGGAATGAAGTAGGCAACGCTCGTATAGTAGAGTCGGAGGGACCTCCCAGACCAACTACTAAGATTGTAAAAGGTAAACCTGGTGAGCCTCCTCCCAGCTTTAGAAACGCTAAACCTACCGATGAAGAACAATGGCAATTAGCATTAACTAACCCGGAAGAGTCTCTTCGTAGACGTACTGCAGCTACTGTCGAGAGTGGTAAAGTTGAACCCTTAGCAAGACATCCGTCTGATGTCTTCGTAGGTGAGTTAGACGATGCTGAACTAAGAGCAGCGACTACAGGCAAAGACACCTATAACAAAGGTGAATTGTACAAAGACCTAGGTCATACGATGGAGATCGATGACCGTATCCCAGGCATTGCAGAGACTAGAGCTGCAGAGACCGTAGTAGGTCAACAAGGTGCTGGCTTCTATGTGGTGCATCGAATGCCGGTAAATGAAACACGTCCTGAAGTTCGTGAAGCTCTAATCTCCACCGCTGCAAGCAGAACTCCCATGGGGATGCTCAATGCTATGGGTGGATGGTTAGGGGCTCTACGTACGCCTGAGGAGACCTTAGCTAGAGAGAATATCTTAAACCGTAAGATTGCCACCTTCGCTCCTTCCAACTTCATTAAGTTGGTCAAGGACACGATGACTGAGATTAAGGACATCGCTCCTAAGTGGTATGAGTTCGGAACTAAACGTAACCAAGTCTGGAACGACTGGAAGACTGTGATGGACTTCTCTAAGAAGATACCAGACGCAGAGACCGGCGAACTAGGCAAAGTGTCTTTCAGATCGCCTGGTGAACTTGGCGATATGTACATGCAGAAGCTAAATAGGCTTCCCAGCCCTGCTGAAGTACAGGCATCCTTTGCCTACAAGACTCAGCAAGAGATGCTGGACTCATTCAATCGTATCCGAGAATTCAATAGACAGACTCGCCTAGGCGCACAGACCTGGGAGTTTAAGATTGGTAACGTAGCTCTTGAGAGCAATAGAGGTAAGGAAGCAGGTGCTTTCCCTTACATCAACATCTCTGCTAACGGAACACCATTACGCGAACTGCCTGGTTCAAAGAACGTCTTAGTTTTAGGAATGCGAGAAGGTGACGAACGCGTTGTATCTTCTGCCTCTTTAAAGGCGCAGAAACAAGGTAAGAACATAGAAGCAGACATTGCAGCCGGCAAAGGAACATTAATACAATTAACCAATCCTGAACAGTTTCCGTTCCGTCGTCTTACCACAGTTGGAGATCAAATGGTGGATTACGTCTACGTTGGTGCTTCCGACAGTGGACGCCCGCTAGCTACTCGTAGAGATTTAGACTGGGGTAGGTTATCTGTAGGACGTATAGCAGACTACGATTACGACCACTATGTTACACAGGCCATCGTCCATAAGGACGTAGTCTCAGGTAGAAACATCTACTTAGGAGATCGAACAGTTGCTGCTCATAACATCCGTGCTTTGAATAAGGACGTTGCTGATAAGCTAGATAGCATTCGGCAGCTACTCAAAGCAGGAGATGTAGATGCCGCTAGGAACTTCCATAAGACCTCTGGATTAGAACAAGGCTTTGATGAAATTCACGGTTGGTTCAAGGCGGATGTAACTACAGAAGGATTGCCTTTAGGACCTAAGTTAAACTTAGACTCCCCTATTATGTCAACTCCCTCCGGTAAACGCACCATCGACATGGGTAAGGATTTAAATAAAGCTTATCCAGACCTAACAGACTATACGCAAATGCGATATGGTCAACACTTCGACGATCGCAGAGACCCATTCGATATCTTCTCGTATCGTAACGACGGTACCAAAGCTAGCCCTCTATATAAGATTACACCTACCAAGTACATTGATCCCATCACCTCTATGAACCGTTCTATGTCTCGTGCCATCAATGGCATGTTCCTAGACGATTATAAGGTGTCTTCGATCGAGCACTGGATACAGGAAGCTAAGCAGTGGCTTAACGTTCCTGACGAAGGCTTAGCCTCTTCTCCACAGTATTGGTTCTACACCGCTGCTGCAGAGAACCATTGGAAGCTAGGTACCCCAGACAATATCAAGAACAATCTGCTAACTGCACATATGCAGATCAGACAGTTCTTGGGCATCCAAGACAAGATGGACTCTTGGTTACACCAAGCTGCCCAGACTATGTCTGATGCTCTCTATGGATACAAACCAGAGTGGGCATTAGCTCCTAGTTATGCGTTACCTCTCCTACGTGATCCCTTCTCGTTCGTAAGATCGATTGGGTTCCACGCTAAGATGGGACTATTCGCAGTGCCACAGCTTCTTGTCCAAGCATCCACTTTCTCTGCAATATACGGCATTGCAGGACCTGAGGCCGCAACTCATGGGACGAAAGCTGCACTCTTCCACGCGTGGACGCGGCTTAACAAGTCTCCAGAGATATTGAATCATCTGGACGGGCTTGCTTCTAACAACCTTCTTCCTCGTGGTTGGCTTAAGGGCCAATGGCGAGAAGCACATGATATCCTCTCTCGTTCGGGTTTCGAAAACGTAGCGGGCGAGCACATCTTCCAAGACAGTACAGCTTACTATGATTTCTTCGGTAGCAAGCTGCAAGGCTTCCTGAATGCTGGCACGTACTTCTTCAGAGAAGGTGAGCGGCAAGTGAGGACAGCGGCCTTCTATACAGCCTACAGGGAAGTCCGCAATGAGCTGACTCACACAGGGCCACTGGCCGCAGCAGAAGAACGGGCAGTGTTGCAGAGGGCAGATTTGCTCTCCATCAACATGAGCCGTGCATCTGCTTCGATTGTAAACAAAGGGGTCTTTTCCGTACCGATGCAGTTCCAGTCGTATGCGTTGCATATGGGTGAACTCGTCTTCGGTTCGAGGTTGACCAACGTTGAGAAGGCTAGACTGTTCGCAGTTAACGCTACTCTCTTCGGTGTCCCCGTTGCATTCGGAACTTCTGGTTTACCACTAGGTGACGTGATTAAGAAATGGTCTATGGAGAACGGTTACGTAACTGGCTCTCCTGAGAACAGCTATCTCAACCATGCTATTACGGAAGGCCTACCGGCTCTGATGCTCAATTTAATGACCGGTGGTAATAACTATAACGTAGGAGAACGTTACGGGCAAACTGGAGTTCCCATCCTTCGAGACTTAATCCGTTCTGACCCTTCCTTCTTGAAGACGATCGGCGGCGCCCCATACAGTATCCTCTCTAATATCTTCGCTTCAGTAGACCCCTTCTCACAGATGATGTTAGATGGGATCAGAGGCGATGGTAAGTTTAAAGTAAAGGCTGAAGATTTTGCTGACATTTTCCGAGAGATTAGCTCTGTTAACAGTTCTCTACGGCTCCTTGCTGCTGTTAACGCTCATCGCTGGCTAACTAGGACAGAAGGTTACATCTCAGATGTGACTACTCCTAACGCCATCTTCATGACATTAACTGGACTAGGTCCACAAGAGTTAGCGGATATGCAGAACAAAGGTTGGACTAGAGCGCAAGAGAAAGACGCCCAGAAGATGGGTATGACTAAGTTCGTAGAAGAGATGCGCAGAGGCTTTCAAGCTCAAGAACAGAATAACGTAGGTCAAGCGCAAGACTACTTCAATAGAGCTTGGAGCTGGTTACGTGTATCTGGTTTCCCAGACGATCGCTTACACGAAGCTATGTCCGTAGCTGTTAAAGACTTTGAGCCTCTAATCAATAGCAGCGACTACTCTTTCTATCAGAAACATGTACCCACATATCGTCAACCGACTGCTGATGAAGCTTACGTCAAGACGTTACAGAAACAAAATCAAGGACAGTAAATGGCAATTAAATCTACAGAGGGTGCATTCAACCCAGGTGTAAAGGATGTACAGATACCTAGTTATCTAGGTCTCTCTACTCCTATAACAGGTTGGGAAGAGCAATCTAGTCTAGGCATCATAATGAAGGGTGCCGGACAGCTTCTAGAGAAGACTGTCACAGCCGTAGATGAGTTAATTAAAAACGATGCTACTAAAACTGTAGAAAACACCTTTGAGCCTATGCGTGATGAATACACGCAGGCCTTAGAGGGAGCTACTAAATATGCACAGACGGCTACTAAACCTCAGATACAAACTGATCCAACTAGAACAATAACTCAAGGTGGTTCATACGGTGGTGCTCCTGTCCAAGCATCCGACCTACCTCCGGAGCAGTATGCTGAGAACCAGAACCTAGATAAAGACGCTCCTAAGGAGATCAAAGAACTCCCGGGTAAGCTGGATGCATTAGGTGCAGCCAGAGCAGATGGTAAGATATCAGAGACGGACTTCTGGGGACGTCTAGCAGCTACTGCTAAAGATGTACGCTCCAGGTATCCTGTTCTCTATCGACCTTACGTAGACGCTGAGATAGCTAAGAAGTTTGGGACCACTCCTGCGAATGCTTACATTCAAGGGATGATCAAAGACATCAATGCTTCTCTGACTAACTCTCAACATGAACGTAACGCTACCCTAGCCTTCATTCGATCTCACATAGGTGAGGAAGGTGCTGATAATATCTACCAGCAGCTAGACGCTAACTCTATAACTCCTGTCGAAGCGATGTCTCGTATCGCAGTTCCTCTGCGTCAGAAGACACGTATCGAACGCGCCCACGCAGACCTCAACTTAGACAAAGCAGACTTCGAATTCAAAGGTCAAATCTACGAACGGTCAGCTAACACCATTGCTAACGCTGTGGTAGATAAGTCTATGAGTTCTATGATTGAGGCTAATGGCTTCAATGGTCAGCGCTTGCAAAGTATTATCGATGACTTTAACGCAGGTAGAGGACCTAAGTTAACAGCAGTACAAGGCCAAGAATTAGCTCGTCAGACTCAAGTTCTAATCGATAAAGCTAAGGCTGAGATAGACGAGAACTTTAACAGAGATGGAAGATTTGGTCCAATCTCTAACGTAGTAGATGGAACTAAACTTAACGCAATAAAAGAAGCCCAATTGAATAAGTTGATCCGTGTTCGGGACGGCTTCTTCAAAGGCGACCTTTCAGTTGCCATGGATGCCCCCAACTTCGCTAAAGCTGCTGCCGATGATTCTAAGTATCAACTATTACAGATGCCTCAGATCAACCGAGGCTTGCTGTTAATGGATAATCTTAAGAGCATGGGCATTAACGAGACCTTAGTAGGTAAGTTAGCTGAGCGTTTGATTTCAGGCGGACCCTTCATGAAAGAATGGAACGACTTCACTCGTGCACAGACTACCGATCTAATCACACCTTCTACTGTAACTAAAGATTGGAGTACTCTGAAGCAAGCTATTACTGATCAGAAGTTCCAACAGACGAAATGGAATATCGATGCGCCGACTACTTATCACGCTCTTTCTAACATTGTTGATGGCCCTAATATTAGTCTCGCAAACAGCAATCTAGGACCTAACACTAAAGCCATCCACAACCAGATCATCACGTCCACGTTTGGACCGGGGAACGAGAATGTTCTTAAACTAATTAAAGCAGACACTAGAGATGACAGAGGTAATGTTGTTCCTGGGGCTCAGTCTTGGTTTTACCGTTTCACTGATCCTGAGGTGGTTAAGAATGTACATTCGTTCGGTTCTAATAGTCCTCAAGAGAACATGTATCTAAACTGGATTGATAAGACTGTTAACGAAGATTTACTTCGTGTCGATCTAGTCAACCTCAAGAAGTACAACCTATCAGAGCCTGGAACCAATTGGCGTCTACTGTGGAACTCAACCAACAAAAACTTCGATCTAGAAGTTAATGGTCGGAAGATGGACAATCCCGAGGTTCGTCAGTCGTACACACGCGGCGGTGCGTACGGTACAGGAGTTCAAGCAGCCACTTATGTTCAAAACATAAATAAGGTGCTGACCGGTCTAAAGAGAGTTGCAGAGGGTACCGGTAAGCAAGGGGACGACGTAGATGCCTTTGTCTTACGGCCATTGTTAAACTCCATTGGTCTAGAACAGATGTCTTCTGTACCTGGTGTTCCTGCTAGCTTAGCTACCTCAATTAGGAATGCTTACTTACAACAGCAGATAGACGCTGCTAATGCTAAGAATGCTAGAGATATTGAAGGTAAGAAAAACAGAGGTGTAACTCCCTCTAAAGAAGATAGGATGGGACTATAGTGGATAGCGGACAACAGTCAGACATTTTCAGTATGTTCCATCAGTTCTTACAACACTACTGGTCCCCAGATCGTATGGGTATGCAAGCCAATAGCTTCCAGGAGATGATAAACAGTACTAGAGACACCGTAGGTCAAGTAATACCTGGCTTAGGCGATAGTATCGGTAAAGCTCAAGAAATGCTAGCTAGGCCCGAGTTTAAAGAAGCGTTAGGCCCAATCTCTGATATCTTTGGCTTAGGCGGGAGAACCTAATGCCTATCGGCACTAGCGACGGCCAGACATACGAATCTGAATTAGATCAGCTTCTTCAAGTGAAGGATATGCCTTCGCGCGAGGAAACTAATAGACAGCAGCGAATGAAGGACTTGGAATCAACCATGCCTTCTTATGAACCGTCTAACCAAGACCTCCTTGATGCGTATGACCAACGGGAAGGTTCGGCTCTTGCTCTTCATCCTCAAGTTAAAGATCAGAACGATCCTAACAACTGGGGTATGGATGAGTCAATGGGTAGGACAGGACCTGCGATGGTTCCTCTTCCTACACCGAAGTTTCATGAGGTGATGGGACAGCTAGATGAATTAATCAGTCCTACTCCTCAAAAGATACAAGCTGGTCCGAGTAATAAAGAATCCTTTGGACAGATGTCTGAGGAAGAATACGCTAAGTGGAAATCAGCACCACCTGAAGATTTAAAGTTTAAATATCGACCTGATCATAAACCTCGGATGAACGGATTTCCTGATGAAGATATCCCTGGAACATTAGACATCCCCGGTAATATGCCGGAAGGTTGGTTGTTTCATAGACGTAATCCAGACATCTATAAACTTGACCCGGATCAATATGACATACGAACCTTACCTAAATCTTCGCCTGATTCTGAGGATTACTTACATATTCGTAAGAAAGGGAAGCCTCCTGAGGTCGCAGACATTCCACCTAACGCACAGCTTACGTCTGCACAGCTAGACGAAAACGGTAATCCAACTGATATACCCCAGACGATCACACAGAAGTATGGTCCATCTGGTTTCGGAGAAGGCTACGACAACTTCGTAGACGCTCTAGGTAAAGCATCTGAATCACTTAACCCTTCCTTCATTCCTACTGCAGAACAGTTTAAGAATGCTTCTTGGAGAGAGAAGATTGGCTTCGTGCTAGGAACATCTATGATGTTGATGCGTCCTACACCAGGTGGCAAGCCACCTACCTTAGCAGATATGGAGCACGGTGAGTTCTTCACCAAAGGTGCAGATCGATTAGATCAGATGGCCTTAGAGCATTATCGTAAACTAGATACTCCTGTTGCGAGGGAGGAGTACTCTAAGATGATTAAGGACAAGATTGCTACCGCTTCAGAAGGAGGAGAAACCTCTGCTTCTGATATAACTAACCCTACTATTAGAGGTATGAAAGAAGGAAGTGATTGGTCCGAGGTTATTACAAAACCAGACGGAACTAGAGAAACAGTCTACGACACAGGTAAGCTAGAACGGCTCCGTAATCTCCTAGATAATGATCTTACTTTCACAGAAATTGGAGAGAAGATGGGAATCTCCCGTAATAGTGTTAATAGCATGGTAAGACGCCTTAGGCAGATGGATGCTGCAGAAGGTGATATTAGTGCACAACGTATACTAAAGAAGGCTGAGGAAAATAAAGCTGAGAGAATAGGTGGTATTCATTCTGACAAAGTACCTGAAATTAGAGACTTGCTTAAGGATGGAGAGTCTTACGCTTCAATTGCAAGAAAGTTAGATATTCCAGCTCCGAGTGTTAGAATATTAGTTCGAAATAGTTCTGAGTTAAGTTCATTAAAACAATCTAATCCCACCAGCAATTGGCGTCCTTCAGAAGATAAAATACTGACTGAGTGGTACGACAACCCAGACAGCGATCTGTTTGGAACTCCTGCAGGGTTGGAACACAGAAGCGCTAAAGCTATTGAAAAACGTATTAAAGTACTAGGCTTAGGTAAAGAAGATGTCGGTGCTGAACCATTTGTTCCTAAGGGTGCGGTAAGCGCTCCTGAGAAGGGAAGTGGATCAGGAGGAGGAGAACCTCCTAGAGTTAAAACAATAGTTCGTGTTAATAAACGAATTACTACACCCATTCAAGAACCATCTTCTGAACCTGCTAACGATCAACCTACATCTGTAATAAAACAGAAACTTAGAGAAGAGCTTGAGAAGAAAGGTTATCAAATAGATAATCCTGCTTTAGATGCTGCAATTGAACGTGAATGGCAGCGAATGGTTAATAAAGATAAACCTGGTACTTTTGAACATGCAGAGGATGTGCAAGCCCGTAGACGCGATCTTAAACTTATAGATAGGATGCCCAACGCTATAAAACGGATGTTAACTCCTCCTGAAAAGCCTAAGAAATAATAGTTGATTAATAGTAGACAAAGAAAAACCCCCGGCCATAAACCGGGGGTTTAGTCATTCTGAAGATGGCGTCTTCTTATTATCCGTTGTCACCTTGATTTCGTAAGACTCTAGATATGAGTCCCATGTTCAGGATCAACAACACTGTATTAACAATTTCAAGAATCATTAAGTCAGACATCATATTTCTCTTACAAAGATTTTACCTTCAGCTAGACCTTCTGCATGAGAGGCTTTAGCTGTAGAAGCAACTAATGCATCCTTCATTGAGTTAGTATTAATTTCAGTTCGTCTAGTGAGGTAAGTGTTATACGCAACCAATAAGGATACGACGCAAGTCATAAACGTATTGAGTAGGGCTATTAACTCTGGTGATAAACTAATCATGTCTAAGGAAAAACCCTGGTTTTACCCAGGGTCTTTTCTTTCCCTAAAGTTATTAAGGCTTATCGACAGGGGCGCCTGCAGTCATCTCTGCAATGCGTGTACCTGACAGAGGATCAAGCGTCACGGTGAAGTCGAGGAAACCCACAACCTCAGTGATACCATCGCCTAAGTCTGCGTCTGCCGTAACCGTAACTCGCTGAGTGGTATCTGCAGGAGATGCAGACACAGAGTCAATGACTCCGTTCCATACTTCACCTGAAGTTGCCTTTGCGATTGTGACGGTTGCCACAGTCTCATCCGAGGAGGTTGCGACTGGCGAGCCATTACGTTCGTCAACCTTAACCACCCGACCACGCCCGTCTAGCACCTTAAAGGTGAAGGGCAGGGTCTGTTCTGTAGTAAATGTAACCATATTTAATTTGCTTTCTTATCTATTGGTTTGCCTGGAATAATCTCTGCACTCGGTTGAGTGGTCAATTCTCCAATTAGTCTTAAGTATACTTTGAGTGCACGCCATTGTCCGGCGATGGCTAAAGCATACGTTGTAGCCATAAATTGCTTTAACATATTACTTAGCTGCGGCTTTGTCGGCCCGTAGCTTAGCGAACTCTCCTGGAGCCAATGCCGGTACCACAGTACCTGACGTTGATGGTTTAGCAACTGATTGCGTTGGTTTGCGAGCAGCTTGCCGCTCGTCTTTGAGAGTCTGTTCCTTAATCTCCTTAAGCTTTAATGCCTTGAGCTTCAAGTACACTTCCTCTTCTTCTTTACTAGGATATCTATATTCAAATGAAGGGTCTGTCTTAGGTGCCGGAATGTCCTTAGGATCGTAGATGGTCACTTCTGACTTGTTTACGACAATTACATCCAGGGCCTCAGTACGAATTCGAACTTTACTTCTATCGTTTAAGACCTCCTCTATGATTGCAATATCCCTACCTTTATAAGTAGCCATTTATGCAATGGTCCTTTCTTTGTGTGTTGTAAGGGAATCCATATTATAATTTATTATTTATTCAATGTCTAGTTTTATGTTTAGGTTGCCTTATCCTGTTCTGGTGTTCAGTAACCACTTTAGTTGCGACATGATCTAGAGAACCTCTAGGGTGTGAGCCTAGATGATCTACTTCTTTGTTGTCGCCCTTATGTACCCGTCCTTCTTGTTCAGCCTTACGACGTGCTTTGTTACGAGCTACTCTTCGGGCTACCTGTTCAGGACGGTTTTCGTATGCCGTCTCCTTAGCGTAATTTCTATCCGTCCTTACCATGAACTAACTTACCTTCAACTCCTTTGTCTTCTTCGATTGTAATCGTTAACGTTGCCGGGAAGACTTCCTCAACCACACAAGGGACGATGATCTTAACATCTTCATGTAACTTGATGGTGGTCTGGCTTCGCCAGTAGTACTCCATCGCTTCCTTGAAGAGTTCCAGGGAGACTGGAATCGAGACTGTTCTCGTCATCTTCGGTCTCCGTTTGAACTTTCTTGGGGCGGCCTTGGTATTTCTTTTTCTCATGAAGCTCTTTCAGCTTCCTACGTTCATATCTATTATAAGGATGTATCATATCAAAGTCTAGGGGTCGCAGACTTCTACTGCCTCAAGGAGGGCGACGCCTCACCCCTAGTCCGTTATTGTAACCATTCAGGGTGAGCTGCGATCCATGTACTGAAGATAAGCCAGACGATGGTACCGATGACTACGCCGGTCATCAGGTAGAAAGCCTTGACGTACCAAGTTACATCATCGTTATTCATTTAGCCATTCCTTCGGTATGGTTTCGATTGCGTATTTGAACCCGTATCGTTCCGCGAAGCGGACGTTGGATTTACTCGCAGAGTAAAATACAAGTCGAATGTCGAGTTCAGGGTGTTGCCTCCGCACAGCCACCATCTTCCTCTTAGCTTCGGGTCTAAAATATCCTTTTGCTTCGATATAGATTTTACCCAACCGCGTATGAATAATGAAGTCAGGAATATAGTGCCCTGCAAGTACGTAAGGTATCTTTTCGGACTCATACTTAAAACTCAATTTAGATTTCTTGAGCTGGAGGTAAATCCTCTGCTCGAACTTATTTCTAGGCACGGATTATTATATTCTAATTAGTAAAGGAAAGCAAGGGCTGGCTCTTACGCCTATTTACCCGAACTGTGGCACCCTTGCTTCCTCTTCTCAGAGGGCGTCCTGCGCACTCAGCAGGATAGTGCTATTGTAACCGACCCACCCTCTGTTGGTTGCAGGAAAGCAAGGGCAGTACATCTACTGCAGAGGGCAGACTCTTACTGCACCCTTGCTCCTATAGGCTAACTCCCTGGTGGTGATTTGAACACCACGACCCCCGTCTTACAAAGACGGACTCTGACCTCTGAGTTACAGGGAGAGATGCCTATTTAGTGAAACGTCTGCACCTCGAAGGCACGGACAGACGCCAAGGCATCCTTAGGCTCAAGGATGGTAACGTCATCCAGCACCATCGTGCGGGCATCTCGCAGCTTCTTGTTCGCTGCCTCATAGCCGGTCAGATCGGCAGGCACCGCCGGATCACGCCACACGAGGTAGCGGAGCAGATCGCCGGTGTAGCTAAACTTCCGGTCCGTCTTGATATTCTTGTCGAACTGGACCTTGCCGTCCTTGAAGCGAGCAACCAGCTCGTCAAAGCTCTCAGGCGCCTCGTCGTTGTCCATATGGAAGTCGGCACGGAGCTTGGTCTCGTGGGCGCTAGTGATCTGGTAGACGCGGTTCTCAAGGTGGCTGCGCTGGTCGTTCATGGGGTTGTTTCCTTCTTCTTCGTTGTCGTCATCGTCGTAGTCACAGTCTTCGTTCCAGCATGGGGCACAAGTAGGTGCATCATACTTAACAGCGAAGATGCTCGTAGTAGCCTGATTGAGGTACATAGGTTCATCCTTTTTCTTAGTCTCTGTAATGTACCTAAAGAATACTGTCTTTATATGTTCGTCTTTCCAGCTAGGATATTCCCTACAAAGAATATCCCAAATATTCTTACAGCTACTGTACTTGGCGAATAGTTCTTTGCGCAATGCCTTAACAGGAAGCTGCGGCATTACTCTAGTGGTAGATTGTTTTTCCATGTCTGTCGAATTCTGGTATGGGTCCATATTTGTTGAGTGGTCTCTTATTAACTTTTGAAAGATAGACGGGACCTTCGGCATATTTGAATGCACGAAGCTGGGGAAAGCATTCCCATTTATAAGCAGAGTATGAAGATGTCCAGTGGAGTTTGATATTACCAGAGTTACCGATAGACTCTGTTCTGCACTCGCAAGCCGGAGGATGGTCCATCGCTTGTATCGCTTTGTAGTAACGGATACGCCCTTTAAGTTGCTGCTCTCTATCGCCGGTGACGTGGTGTTCGTAGAGATGGAGGTGTCCATGTTGTTTATCTATCGGTAAGAGGAACCCTCTGTCCTTTACCCGAACCAGAGGATCGTCAGCGGCAGCCAGCACATACCCGTCAAGTTGCTCCAGATAGCCGAAGTTATCAACCAAGGAATAGTCCATGGTTTTAAATTTTTGAAACGAAAGGCTAGCAGCAGATTTAATATCAACTGTGCACCCATCGATGACGCAGTCACGATGTCCCACGATACCTTCATATCGAAGTTCATCTTGCTCTCCTGTTACTTCGTGTCCAGCGGCTTTAGCAAGTGGGATGATGAGAGCTTCGATAATGCTACCATACGCGAATTTAATCTTCGCCCACGGCGGAAAAGGTTCTGCCAGTTCCGGGTGGTGGAGACTGTACCAAAGAGCCCTTGGACATCGCGCACCCATCTGCGACAGCCGTAGCGTAGGCCGCGTACGCCGTTCCCCAAGTTGTCCTTGGAGGCGCCGTGCAATACTAGTGGAAAGGTCGTTAGCAAGCCCGTCCGTGAACCATCCATCTTGCGTCTCCTTCAAGAGTTGGTAGATGTCAGGAACTAAGGTGTGGATCGAAGGCACGTGTAATTGTTTCTGTTACTTACTCTAGCTAAAAAGTATTCTAGCTCATTATTGTTAATCAGAATAGGGTGGTCATCTATGTAGACCACCACGTACTCTGGGTAGTTCTGTATGTCTAGTTTCATTGTAACTTGATCTTCTGCGCCATCTCCACGAACTTCAACATGAAGAACATGAAGGCTGTGTTAAATACGATTGCAGCCAAGGGGAAGAAGACACAGAGTTTCAGGAACGTAGTCCAGTAGTCTTTCTTCGCGTTTGCTTCTGCTTCTCTTTTCTTCTGACCTGCTTCAGCTTCTGACTTAATCAGGTCGACGAAGGCTTTCATTCGAGTGTATTCTGCTAACGGGTCAACTTGTTGTTGATTATTATATGGACCCCAAAGCATGTCATCCTCCTGTTTCAAGGAAGTGACCCCTAGTAAGACCATCCAACCTCTGCTTCCGCTCGTATCTTGCTCGTGAGGGTAGTTGGAAGCGCCTCCGGAGTGACGAGCCTTGTCGCTTACATGTTGTGCCTTTCACCTCAAAGAGTGAGTATGCCCATGTAAGTCTAGGGGAGAATTAGGGACTGTTTTGGCCAGTCCCCGAGCCCTACTTGGATTAAGGCGGCTGAGAGAATTGTGGTGGCCATACTAGTGGGAACATTGTCACACCTCCAGTTTGATCTACCACGTTCCACCTCCCGCTAAAAGTCCTCTTCGCTTCCCGACTCGTGGCTGAGGCGCGTAGAGCCCCGCTTCCATCGGTACAGCTACTAACTCTTTCAGGTACACTGGAGATACTTCTGCTCACACAGGTATCCAGAACCCTATAGCTTCTTGGCGGTCTTGTGTAGGTCATCGCTTGCCACAGAACAGCGCATAGCATACATTAGTGACTCAACCTACGGTCTCCATACAACTCCAGAGCAGCGCTTACGCTGACTTCAGTGCTTCGTCTCTCTCCCAGCGGAGTGACTGCCAAGCTTAGTTGTGTCTACCTAGCACAGATGAATAGCGCTCGTTGGCCCCTCTACTCTATCTGTCGTGTATGCCACGGATGATTTGTCACATCCGTCTCTTGTTCCACCACTAGCTTTCGCTAGGCCGGGTTCGAACCGGCAGCTCCTGTCTACGTTTTGGTTCACCTCTACCCATCGTTAGCTAGTAACGACCTCTCAAGGGATGGCCCAATACCACTTGGGAATGTAGACGAGCTTTCACGTCTTTGAATTACGTGCTCCCTGCCGGTGACCTCGGAACTTCTTTTATCCGTGTAGCTCCATTTGCCGATAACGGGACGCCAATCCCGGAGCACACAACGATAGAGAGGTATACCCCATTTATGACTCGACCTCTACCAATCTCCCTAACACGATAGGAGTGGACGGATACGGCCATACCTGGACTCGAACCAAGAGTCTCTCAAGTTCTCTGTCTCTTTGTACGGGCTGGACACTCTACTTCGGGAACGAGGCGATGGGATCACATACCATCCTACGTACTCTACTGTTCCCTGTGCGGCGCCGATCTCCGCGTTAAGGCTTCTGGTTCGCTACCTGCGCACATTTGCCTAACATACTCGTTCGGTTCAGAGTGCTCGACCCCAGTCCGGTGTCCGTTAGGAACCCACCTTACCGTCATTTGCCGACTGTGGGTGCTGGATTAATGCTTATTAGCCCCTGCCTACGCTTTCTGAATTTAGGCTAGCCTTTTCCCCGTCTACAGGACGGCACGGTAGGCTAGTATCCGTAGTGCTCACGAACCCTGTAGTACTCAGTCTTTTAGGCCGCATCACTGAGCTGACGCCTGGTGTTCCCGCTCCACACGCGGGTGTTTGCTTTCACCATTCCTCAAGAGTCTATCGTCAGAGCCTCTGAGCGAATCACCCAGTCCCTGAACGTCGATGGCACCCATCTGGTGCTAGCTCAAGACTACTACGGTTACTGACAAGGAGGATGCGTCTCAGCTTTGGCTCGAAGGTCCCCGGTGGGACAAAGCGCATCCTGACGCACATAGTCGTTTTCCTCAGCTATCCTTATCCCCCGGGACTGCGAGTCCCCGCTCCGCCGGTAGACAGCCGGCTGCTAGGATTGTGGACCGTACACTTAGGAGTGTTGCGACAATGTACTTAATGAACGTAGAAACCCCGATGTGGTAGTTAGAAAGGAGGCGGAAAGAACTACTACACCGGGGTATTGTCTTAGAAGATCAGGGGAGCAATCAGCTTAGCTGTCTCTTTGCAGATGTCTATTAGACCTACACCTGCTAGGATTAAGATCAACCATGACTGCCAACCCTGGAACACAAACTCGTAACGATAGTTCCTGTTCATCGTTTCTTCTCGTTGTTAGAACAGTTGCTTACTTTGACCTTCAAAGCCTGCAATTGCATTCTTAGCACCTTCATCAAAAGATTGCTTCATGAAGGGGACTAGGTTATCCACTCTAACGGAGAACCAACGCATAGCCCATTCTTTCTTGCCATCCCTAGATGCAGGGGGAGTATAAGGATAAACTTCAACCTTAGCGACTACATCAGAGCCATTACCAATAGGCTCTGATAAAGGTAAGTAGCCTATGACGTTTCCTTCGTCATCCTTAATGGGGTGATCACCATCCAATACTTCCGGTGGCTTCATCCCAACTACTTTACCAGTACGTAACTTTAACTCAGATGGACGATTGAGGCGTAGCCACCAACCATCTTCATCCTTCTCAACTCGGTTCTTAATACCCTTCTCTTTTTGTAACTTCTGGATTAATTCTAATGTCTCAGTATCAGGATATAACTTCATCGAATACTTACCCCACTGATTAATCTTGTGAGGTGATACCCAACTCCCTTTACCTTTTAAGAAATACCATTCCGTACCAGCCATTAGGCGAGGAACTCCTTAGCCTTGGCTGTAGCTTCGTCGATCGTAGCTGCGTAAGCACGCTCGTCGTCTCCCACATACATACCGGGAGAAACAATGAAACCATTACCAATCTTACTAATCAACGCAGCCTTAGGCTTACGCTCTTCAATACCACACTCAGTCTGCAAAGTACCGTCACTCATGTTAGTTAATTTCCTTAATGTTTGTAATCTCTAAGTCTAATACGTCTGGATAAACTTCTTTAATCTCAGCCAGTGCGGCTATCTCCTTCTCACTTCGATCTAAGTCAGGATCGATATCAATATCCATCGCTCCGACATCTGTATATTCAAAACTAACTAAGTGCATCGACATGTTTAATCTATTCCTTTGTTTATTCCATAATAGTGTTCGTATGGATTTCCTAATCCTTGGCATGGTGAACCTTGGATAGGCATTGGACAATGCAAGCTTTGACTTCCATCGTAATATTTACACAGCATCCAACCGCATCTAATGTTGTGTGGGTTAGTGCGTTTGATACCAGTTTCGTCCGATGGTGTATTCTTTGTAGTCGTCATTGAAGTAACTCCCAGCCATAGGACATTTCAGTTTGTAGAATTCACCTGCTTCAACGATAGCCTGTGCCTTCACTTCAGCTACCTTTATAGCACATTGCATGTCGTTGTCAACCTCAGATTGCAATTCATCGTGAACTATATCCACATAGTGCCAAGACCCTGTCTGATCAATGAGTTCCGGAGATCGTATTCGTCTTGCCGCGATAAGAGATGCCTTTTTAACAATGATTGCTTCTCCGTTCTGAAGGTATCCAGACATTGCAAGATGTTGCCGGTCACGGTTAGTGTCTCCAGGTATCTTAACCTTACGATTGTCCAGCCCAATGAAGTAACCACGCTTTGCATCTCGCGGAAATACTTCCTCGCGCATTCGCTTGAAGCCGGCGTACCGTCGTAATAGACGATCAAGAGCTTCCTGGGTTTGGTCTCTAGTAGCGCCAAGAATTTCAGCAAGTTTATCGAGACCTGCGCCGAGTAGGAGTGCGTATACGAATCTTTTCGCAGCCTGTCTGGTCTTACACAGACTACCCAACACCCTTTGGTTGAGACTGTGCGGATCGCTCTTGACATGTTTAGAACCTCGGACCAGCGCATCTGTGAACTCCGGGTCATTGATGTAGTGTGCAAATATTCTAAGCTGAATACCTTCTGCATCAACACCAACTAATAAACGTTTCTTAGGCGCAATCCATAACTGTCTAAGCTCTTTACCCAGCAGCTTAGTGCTGTTGTCTACTGTATTGAACTCTCTGGGGATATTGGCAGTGTTGGGATTTTGGTGAGCCATCCGGTGGGTCCAGGCACCGATCCCTTGGAACCTACCGTGTATCCTCCCGTCATCTTGCACTAGGGCAAGCCACTCGGTAAGCGTTCTGCGACGGGACTCTAACAGTATCCTTTTAGCTAGGGATCGGGTGCCCAGCGGGGCTTTGGTGGGGAGGGTAGCTAAGTTCTCTTCGTTGATCTTCCAACCGTATATAGATAATAGATTAAGTTTAGTCTCTAAGTCAATTCGCTCTTGGTCTTTAGCTTTATGTAAAGCCCGGATAGCATCCTTGTGAGTTTCTGTTTTATCTTTAGGTTGCCATCCGGCTTCATTCAATACGGTTATCAACTGCTTATGTGAGCTAGGGTTAAAAGGAACTAATCGAGTGTGCCTGTACGTCTCACCCGCTATGTAGAGATGCATTTGGGAGTGGAGTACGCGGGGCACACTCGTCCGGGATATAGTCCCGAACTTAGTCAGCTTCGGGGTGAACTCACGTATGAGTTGTTCCCTAGGCGGAAATGATTTAAGGATAGCTTCATCTAGTTCAGCTAGTTCTTTCTGGACTCGATGTAGTAACAGAGTAGCACGATTACTATCGAAAGCAAAACCACTACAATGAAGTTCATTGCAGCATTGCTGGAACTCGTGTTCGAGAGCAAGAGCACTATTCCAACTAGAACCACCGGTACGCTTGAGAATATCGCTAAGCCAATTATAGAGTCGATGGTTGATTTCGACGTCTCTTTCACAGTACACCTCCATCTCTTTCGAGTACTTGGTAAAGTCTGTGAACTTCAGCTTGGGGTATCCGAACTCTTCTCCGTAGGTCTCCAGCGAGTGGCCATTCGGTCGTGAATAATCAAGCAGTTTTGATGTGATGTATGTGTCAAACGTCCCAGTAGATATACTGGCAACACTAAAGCCAATAAGACGAGACAGGACAATGAGATCATAGCCAACAATATTATGGCCAATCCATACTGACACACGTTCAGCGTAACGTAGGAAAGCCTCCTTAGCCTCTGCATCTTTGGTTACCTCTCTAAAGATATGGACCTCGTTCGTGTCCACATCCTTACAGATAATACACCAAATCTGAGAGACCTTGTAAGGGTCCTTCCCATTAGCCTCAATATCAATAACTACTTTCAATTACTTTCCTAAATAAATTAGAGGGGCAGGGAAGTTCGCACGAAAGCCTGCCCCAATTGCATTACTCCGCGTCGACTATCGCAGGAGTCACATAGTGTGATTGCCAGTTCATTTCGCCCAGGCTATCGCTGTTGTTACCAGTTCCATCTGCAACACGAACGTTCCGGACGAACGATCCATCGCCGTAGTGGATGGCGGACTCTTTGTCCCGGAAGAAGTGGATGCCACTTCCACAAGCCCACGCGCCTGGATCGTAAGGATCACGAGGCCTAAGCTCATCGCCTTCGGCATACTCGAACGTCTTGTCGTGGAGGCTAGATACCTTAGCAAATCCACCGTGGATTTTCAATACCTTTGCCTTCTCAGCACGACATTTCTTCTCGGTATTGTCGTTGCGTCCCTCACCCCACACGGATGCATAAAACATCACATGCCAACTGGCTGGGTCTGACTCCATCTCAGGGCACTGCCACTTAGCATCCTCTGGGATTTCCAGTTCCACCAAGGCGTACTGGTCTGGACCCTCGTCTTCAGCTAAAACCACTGCCTTCTTGTAGCCGATCATGGCTATCTCCTGTGTTATTGGGTATACTGTTTCAAGGTATACCTGTAACGTTCTCCGTCTGCTTCAGCAATGCGAGGGTAGCTCTTGCGCAGACGTACAGAACTCTCTCGGTATATCTGCATTGCCGTCCAAGTCTCATGACGCTCCGTTGGCGTCCCCTTGTATCCGATTACGGTCATGTCGTTGTCTCTTCAACTCAATTTGTTTTAATCTAACTCTGGCCCTACCTAAGGCCCGGTTGTATCTATTATTCATAGTTACTTCCCAGTTAGTCAATTGGCTTTCCACACCGCCGGAGTTCTCTCCTTTGAAGTCCTTCTTCAACATCCCCGAACCAAGTGGCTTAGCGCGGTTGTAGCTCATCCTTTACTCCTGTGTTGGTTTATCAACTCCAATGTCTGTTGCAACTGGGTCAGGCACCAGGTCTGCATCAGTGATACAGATCACTTCGTGCAGAGAGTACTGCTGACAGAACCGCACAGGTTCAACAGGGATCATAGGAGGCATCTGTGGATTAGTCGATCCCAGGAAGACAGTCTTCGATCCCTCTGTCTTATCCAGTATCTTGAAGTGACCTAACGCAAAGCTAGGGCTTCTCTTATCTTTAACTAGGAAGACAGTGTCGGTATCCAATAACGACAGCCAATCCCCATTCGGGGGTAGCTCTTTTCCTCCAGTAACTAACTTTAAGTAATCAGCCATTCTATATTGTTCTTCTTTGTTGTTGTCTACCACCAACCTTACCTTAGCTAGATCGCCCATAGAATGCCCCGCAATCGCCCTAGGAAGGTCACTGGTGAGTTTAAATATATAGGGCGCTACTGGGGTAGCCCCCTCTTCATACGTTCTATGCGTAAAGCTCTAGCCTTGTACTTTTCTAGAGCCTTCTTCCCCGCACAGATTCTACAGTAGTATTCTACTACTCTCCGGACTTTGTTGTCGTCAGTGATCTCCACTTTGATGTGCCTGGCCAACGGTACGCCGTGGGTTGGGCAACGCCTGTTGGTTTGTTCCATAGTATGCAGTCTCCTATCGCCGTGAAGATACCGCATGTATAGGCTAGTACTAATAGCCCGATGAACCACCACAAGTCAATCTGTATCATCTTCTACTACCTCCACTTCTCCTACGTTGCTGACTTCATAGGCAGCACAATCAGTCTTGATGTCATCCAGACTATTGGCCTTCTCTATGATTGCCCAAGCTTCCTTCTCGGCAGTCGCAACGTCGGTTGCGAAAGTTTCGATTACTAAGCTGACGTGCCATCTGACACTCATAACGTACGCCTCCATCTTAAGGTTGGGATGATGTCACCGGTACTGTAGAACCAAGTACCGAACGTATTGGGTTCCTTCAACTGAGCTATGGGCTTGGTGACCAAGCGGCGAACCATCTCGATCTTATACTCATGCCCGTTCTTGAAGTCACTCCGGTTTGGCATCTCCAGGCTGTGCATTGTCACTAAACCAACTAGGAACGGTAGGCTTCGGCGCATCAAGGGGCGAGCTAACATTGCTGGGACGTTCTGCATAGTTTACTCCATCGACGTAGTAAGAAACAATCTTTCTATTACTATTATTTAAAGTTAATGAAAAGATATCTTTGTTAATTTCTTCGAACGTCTCTGCAGTGATCTCAAGTACGACAGATGCTTTCTTCATGGTAGCCTCCAGTCTATGGGTTGATCTAGCATTGCGTTTACTTGCGAGAATATCCGACTACCCAGAAACCCGTATCTCGCACCTAAGGGGCTGGGGTGGGAAGTATAAAGTTGTCGTTCGTATCCCGGTATGGCAAAAGTTTGAGCCACACGTCCGAGGTAAATAATAACTGCTCCCTGACTTGCTGTGCGGTCAAGCACTTCTCTGGTGAGATATTCCCACTCGCACCAATGATGAGAACCTGGCTTACCGACCTGTACCGAAGGGTAAGCATTCCAGAGCAGTACACCTCGTTCGACCCAAGGAACGAGATTTCCACTTGATGGTTCTGGAAATCCAAGATCATCCTTATATTCCTTGAATATGTTCACCAGCGAGGGAGGATAATCAGACTGCTGGATAGTGTCTGGTATGCTAAAAGCCACGCCAGTAGCGTACCGCACAGAAGGATAAGGGTCTTGCCCAACCACCACCACCTTGACTCGCTCTGGCTCAATAAGATTGAGAACATGAAATAGATCAGCAGGCCTAGGACAATAAGCCTGAACATTGTGTGATCCCCTATCCAGATCATTTAGCCGCTCCCTTATGACCTGCCATTCACCGGACTTCCAATAATCTAGTTTCCAGTGTTCGTTATAACCCTTCATATGAAATTTCATTTATCCTAAACAACTCCAACCAATCTTCTATCTCTGTCTTCTTTACGATGTGACAGTTCGGTGCTTGCATCTTCCAAGCAGTGTTTTCTAGAAACTTCTTACCTAATTCTGTTTCTCCTTCGATGATGCAGTTTCCTGTTCTGGAACAGGTGATGGTGATGTCGGCCACGTTGGCTCTCCTTGATCTAGATCAGGTGGGTTTATCTCCAAGAACTTCCGCCGAAAATTATCAAACCTAAGACTCCCAGCAGCCCCAGACTTACCCATAGGTGGTCTATTTTTACTAACAAGAAGATCAACAATATTAGACCCACCTTTAGTATCTCTGGATAACTCAATACGTACATCACAGAGTTGCTCCATAGCTCGGGAACCTCTGGTCTGACCTGCGTCATTGATGTGGCTTACGAAGATCAGACCAAAGTTAAGCTCTTTGACCATCATCTCTAGTCTTGTCGAGATGTAGTCAAGTGCTCTTCTCTCATCCTTTTCGCTTCTCTCTCCGCTAACAACCAGAGAGATATGGTCCAAAAGTATCCACCCAACGTTACAGGCAGCAACCAAGAAGCGGATACTATCGAGAAGTAGCTCAGGATCAGATGATCCAAAGTGATCAAAGATGTATAAGCGACTATCGTCCTTAACGGCAGCCTGAATTGCGGCAGCGACATCGTCATCACTGACGCCGTGATCTGGGACAAACGCTGGACGACCAAGCTCGATGCTTGCCAGGCTGCGGAGATGTTGTCCCTTAGGTTCTTCGAGGAAGATGGCGCCAACATTGTCATCGGTCTCCTTCAGGAGCTGGTACTCTAGGGCGTGCATCAGCTCGGTCTTGCCTACGCCTGGCGGAGCAGTAATTAAAATACTCTCTCCCCTACGCATACCGTAGGTCATAGAATTCAATGTAGGAAAAGGGAAAGGAACACCCACACTAGGCGCCTCGGATAATACCCTTCTGACCATCGCTTTGGTGACTGCTGTGATGGTTTTGGGAAGATACCGCTGAGCGTTGTGAAAGATGTTCCTTAGCTCGTCTTCTTCGCCCGCCATAAGATACTCGTTAGCATCCTTATGGCGTACGAAGTCTAGAACAAAGACTTTATCGTGTTCGAAAAGCCTTGCCACAGACTCGCGAGCGGAAAGTCCCGCACTGTCTCCATCGAACCCCAGAAATATCTTTTCATGAGAGTTGAGGAAGGTTCGAGCAGCAGCGCAATCACTGACAGCAGAAGCGCTACTTCGAACAGAAACCGTAGGGACACCTGTGGATTGAAAGAGCGACGCAGCATCGTATTCACCCTCCGTGATGATGACCCACTTGTGGCCGCCGGGGTCAAACTTATTACGGCCAAACAAATCCGGAGATACCGACTCAACGCCAGCCTGCTTCTGCCAATAGAACTCTTTATTATCTAATGAACGAACCTTGATTGAACCATCTGGATAAAAGAACCCATCTGACACAGGCTTACCTTGTTGGTCTACTTTAGTTTTAATATCATATGCCTCTAATGACTTTCGAGATAGTCCCCTATGTGGAACATACTCGTACGTATAATTAGTATCCAGCAAAAAATCCTCTCTAGATGGTTTGAAGAACGAGCACGAGTAGCAAAACCCGTGCCCGTCATCGTATTCGAAGTAGGCGTCTGAGCTAGGGCAACTAGGACAGGGGAGCCTTGGGCTTATCACTTTGCTCATGTAAGAGTACGTATTTCTTTTCTTCTTGTTTTTCTAACCAGGACTCTTCTTCACTCCGCAGCTCAGTCCTGAAGTTGCGGTAGTCGAACTGCCGTTGGACGTTCCAAGGATTGTGTCCTTCACGGGCGAAGGGTTGAAAGAACCTCTTCACATACGGCCGCTCATCGACGTAGGTTGGGCACGGCAGATAGACAGACTCCTTAGTGCTGCCTCTGAAGTGATCCTTGTCATACTGGAACTTCTCACGCCAGTACTGGTCGTTGTTGAAGTACACCCAAGCATTCACTCGGACTGGAATTCCATAGCACACATTGGTCTTGTGCTGGAACGTAAACTTATCTGCCAAGATTACTCGGACTCTCTTGCGCAGGGATTGTATCCTGTTTCCATGCATACCGTCAAGCTCAACCATCTGATCCGCAGTGCACGGATGCAACTTTCCCTTCAGCTTAGCGCGAGGGGTACCAGGAAATCCTGGGTGCATCTGATGGTTGAACACCAGACCTGGCGTACCTTCCTCGTGGTTCTGGAGGTACATCATGAACGTCTGGTCAGTAAAGATTGGCGAGCCTGGGAAGGCACAAGGAGCCTTACGTACCCGGTTATCCCAGTCGAATACCAGGTTAAACTCCTGCTGTTGCAACTTAGCCAAGTCAGGCGTGTTGACGGGCGGCGAAGCCTTCCTGACGAAGTTGTATGGCAGCCCCGTACGTAACTGAACACGTAGCCCCTTCAGAAAGTCCATCTTGTGCTTCCCTTTCTTTGGAAATAAACAAGAACGTAAACTAATAAGTTTACTAAGTATTAGCGGCCTTCACCTGCTTCAGCCGCTAGCGTGCCCAGTACGCTGGGGGACAGCGCATACCTGTTAGGGTTCGTATGTCAGGGACTGGGTAGGAACAAGACTGCCTTGCTGGGTCTTTCCGGCGACCTAAGCAGCCTTGTTCTTAAGTCTGGCCTTACGCCAGGCCGGGACGCCGTCGTCTACGGGTTCTTCTTTCTTTTCTTCTACGATCGGCTCGACCTTCAACAACTCAGGATGATCTCGGAGGATCCAGTCTCTAAACTCCAAAATAACCATCCACGCTTGCTTGTGGCCGGTCTGAACCACATCCCACCACTTGTCGTCGTCCCAGGTGACCATCACGTTGGGGTCTACGTCCAAGCGATTGGAGAAGCGTGGGTACTTGGCCTCGATTGCCTGTATCTGTGCCGCTGTGACCGGAGAACCGTGGAAGGCAGACTCAGCTACCTTCTTGGTCTTCTCGATCTGTTCAGCCGTCATTATAGGCTGGGGCCTGGCTTGTGCAGGCAAGGTCTTGTCGGAAGTAACTGCGTGAGGAGTAGTGTCCTTGCCGCTGTCCTGCTTAGAAGGCGTCTTCTCAGGGACACCGTTAAAGAGCCGATAGAGATGGCTCCCAGGTTCCAGCTTATCAACGGGTATGCCCTCTCTGGCCTTGAAATCAAAGGCTGTATGGCCACCGATGCCATGTTTGTACCATCGACGAAGCTCTCGTCCACCCAGGTGGGCTGGAGGATAGACTTTCCCGTCCCGGAAAGAACCATCCTTAGCGTCGAGCCCCTTGGCAGCAACCGCAGGAGCGATCTTCGGGCCCGTTGCTGCTGCCGCAGCCGCGCTTTTGATGTCCCCTACGTCGCCTTCCTCCGTGTCTTCGTCTTCGTCTTCATCTGTCTTGGCGGGCTTGATTTCAACCGGCTTCTCCGTGCTGCCAGTACGAGCCATACGCGCCTTGCGCCAAGCAGGAATACCATCATCAACAATGGCCTCCTCCTCTTTCTCTTCGACCACAGGAGCTTCCTTGTAGCCCAAGGTGTGAGACACCTCGCCCCAAGTAAACTCACCGTAGTTCTCGTTCTTGC